>Ga0214472_10008662_pt1 | contig 10619 bp, 8 predicted proteins | sample RVTome_6_FD_207662 | JGI IMG/M metagenome (GOLD analysis project Ga0214472, IMG submission 207662) | Soil microbial communities from uranium-contaminated site in the Upper Colorado River Basin, Wyoming, United States - RVT140D175 | ecosystem: Environmental > Terrestrial > Soil > Contaminated >...
GTCCCTGCCAATCCAGAGATCAAGCACGATCAGGTCGATTTCAGCATTCTCAACTGTGTGAATAGCCGTGTGCTTGTCGTCGGCTTCGTGCACCAGAAATCCGTATGAAGATAGATATTCCCTCAACTCTGCGCGAATTTCCGCATCGTCATCCACAAGCAGGATCGAACATTGCTGGGTATTGCACGCCGTAGAGCTTTCTAAAACCATCCTATCCAAATCAACCTCCCCTTAACTCAACTCACCCTCGGTAGAAAACCGCCGCCCCCTTTACGCATTCCCCCACGCGATGGCAGTTTTCCGACTCAGGCAAGTATGCCCGTATAATGCCACGCAATGTTTCAACTAACTCTAAATAACATTCTATTTTCCTCAAAATCGGCCAACTGCTCAAATAAGATAGCTGTTTACATGTATCCGGTTGTAGTCAGCAATGTTGACCTAAATGTTGTCCCATTTTTGGAAGCATGAATGTCACTTTTTATTTAGTACCTACATGTCCAACGGAAAAAATAGCCTCGCTATGCGGGCTTTTTCTTATTTTCCTTACAAGGAAAGGCCCAGGCGAGGCTGCTTGCCAGATCAACGCTGATCGGCAAATCACGAAACTGGGGTCGCTGGCCCAGGAGTTCCAGAAAAGTCACCCGAACCTTTTCCGCACTGACACCTTCCGCCGTCAGACAAAATGCAGGTTCCTTGAATTTTTCCCGGACCAGACTGTAGTAGCCGAGAAACCCGCGAATATAGGCCCCGCAAATTTGCAGGCGCTCTACTTCACTTTCCGAAAGGGATGATCCATTCGCCGGATTTTCGCAAACAAACTGGAGGTCCGCTCCGGTCTGCAGCGGAAACCGTGTGGTGGCATTCGCTTGCGACGCCGTTGCTCCCGCAACACATGCCGTCAACATGGCGAGCGCCAGTTTTCTGAGAATTTTCTTCCGCATAATGTATATCCCTCGTTCATCCATCCAAGATCGTTTGTGTGAACAGGCTATACGTTCAGCGCCAGCGGTCACTCGGGATTACGTTGAGATTTGTGATCCTTTGTATAGGCAAATTTGAATTAAATTTTTGAGCTGAATTCCAAATGCCAGAGGTTGACTGGATTTATGGTCATTTGTCTTTTCCCTTGAGGCAACTCATTCCCACAAGGCTCTACACTGTGGTCAGCCAAAGAAACGTAGGATTTCCTCTGGTCATGTGAATGGGAGATCTACCATGTCGAGTTTCAATATTTTTCGCGGCACAATCCTCGTCGCCGCTGTTATTTCAGTAGCTGCTTGTTCAACCGATGGTCTCGGCCTTAATGCTCTTGGTTCAGGAAGCGGCCTGTCCACATCCGCGTTACAGTTAGGCGTCACAGGCGATGGTGGCGTCACCAGCACACTCGGTGTCGCTTCTTTGACCGATCCAGCTCTAGGCACCTCGGGCCTGCTGGGCGGCGGTAGTGACGGAATTATCGGCGGCCTTCTGTCCTCCGCGCCCCTGAGTCCACTTTCCACCGCCGTCTCGCCTACGGCTGATCAGATGGCGAGCACCCTTCCGCTTTCCACGGTCTCGGATTCAGCTCCGGCCCTCGGCGTTGACGGGTCAGGCGGTCTGACCAGCGATCTGCTGGGGCAGGACCCGTTGACCGGCGTTGTCGGCACAGATGGGATGGTTGCCGACGTGTCAGGCGGCGGCAATGATGGTCAAGTTGGCGATGTTGTCCCCGCCGGTGCCGTTCCGGCGTTGCCCATTCCCTCTACAGACACCATCGGCGGTCTGACGGACGGTACTGATCCGGTGAGCACGCTCACCTCCACGCTCCCCGTCGACGCCACCAATCCAACGGGCAGCCTCACCGATGTCACCGGCCTCACCGATACACTGACTTCAGCGACTGGTTCTACATCGCCCACCGACCTCGTCGGCATCGTGACAACCGTCGCCGATCCTTCGACCGTTACCAGCCTCGTTTCCAACTGATCTGGAAGTCGGCAAACGAAAACTGCCCGTCTCAAGAATTTGAGACGGGCTTTTTGTTGTCCCGAATTTCAGGATCGTTACCGATTTTTCCGCGCGAACCCCAACTCACGGTGACCCCTGAAATCACCTCCCGGTTGACGTCATCCCAGGGATGAAATCCAGCGCACAAATAATGGAAATTCGTTCAGCGCGTCCTGCGCGATCCTTCATAATCCTTCAGCCTGATCCATCGCCACAGCCAAGCCATATCCCGATCCGCTCCTTCAAAGCTCCGCCGCCCGCAACAACAGAGAGACGGCCAGAATAGCGGTCCAATGTTCACGGAGGTCACCGTCATCGCCAGAGGAGCAATGGGAACATGATCGACAAGGCATTAAGAACGGCCGCACGTGAAAGGTCCGTCGGAAAAAGCCGCGATCAGCGAGGATCAAATCTCCCAAATAAAAATCCGGTCCGGCGTGAGGAGCTGCCGGACCGGATCAATTCTACGTCGCAGGGTGTGGGTGGGAGCGACGCAGAGGGGGGCCTTAAAAGGAGTAACTCGCCGACACGCTGGCAAAGTCCTTGTCGTACATGGAGTTGCGATAGGACGCGCCAAAGCTCGACGTATAGTTCAGGCCCAGCTTGTAAGCGGTCAGATATTCGACATCGACACCAAGCCCGACGGTCTTCACCCCTTCAACAAAGCCCGGTCCGATCGGTCCGGCGGAATAGCCCATCACGTCATGCGCAAAATAGAGGTGAGGCGAAACGGTATAGGCTGTTCCCATAAAGGAGTCGTAGTTGAGCTGGGTGAAAAGTCGATAGCCCCATGAAAGCGTTGACGCATATTTCGGAGCGATCTGACAATTACTCTGGCTCTGGCACGGATCGCCCAATACATATGACATTCCGGGATTGGCATGGCTCGCGTTCGAGCGCGGGATCGCAAACCGATTGCCGTCGGCGTCCGGCAAATATTGCATCCCGGCGTTAGCGACCAGGATCATCAGGTCGGCGTCTGTCATTTTCACGAAAGCATTGGACGACGTGAAGGTGCTCAATGTGAAAGCCTGAGCAACCAGCGCCTTTGTCCGCTTGTAGCCAGGGATCACGTCGCCCGGAGTCACTGTGGGTCCCTGATAGATCGCGGGTTCGCCAGGCTGAGCGGTAAATCCGGCATTGGCATAGTCAGCCCCCAGCAATTCCAGCGTATCAAGCTGGAAGGGCATATTGGTGTAATAAGCCACGTCGCCGGAAAGCGCCGTCCCGTTCATAATATCGATTGTGGTGTTAAAGCTTGCGCCCAACATGTGAATATCCTCGGGATATTGCGCGAGAATTTTCTTGTTGCTGCTGCGCGCATCAAGTCCCTCTGCGGCAAGACAGGTGGACACCGGCTGGCCCGCTTCGTCCGTGATCAGCGGGGTTTGGCACGCCGGGCTGTTCATATCGCCGAGCGATGCCAATGCCACGCCACTCAATGCGGCCTGATTGGAATTGGACGTAAAAGCGGCAATCGGCAACTTGCTGTGGAAATTTACAAAATAGGTGCCAAATTCCGTACCGTGATTAAGCCAGTCGGCATAATAGCGAAGCGCCGCACCCCATTGACCCTGATCACGCGCTTCCTGCGAGGCGCCGCGCGGTATGAACAGCGGATCCGTCAAGCCCGTTGTTGAGCGCGGGCTGCCGTCGGGGTTTGAATAGAATTCACCAATGGCCATCGCATAGGCGCAGCCATCGGCAAGTGCATCGCTGGGCGAGAAAAAAGTGCCGCAGCTAGGAAGCGGGTCCTTTTCCCATTGCGCGATATACATTCCTTCGAGCGAAAAATTGCCCGGCAATCCAACGCTTGCGTAGAGTGTCGCCTGCGGCAGAAATACTTCCTTGAGTTCCGTGCCCGGCTGCGTATAGGCAGCGACATCAAGCGGCAGATAGGACGACACACCACCAAGAATAAAGAGGCTCTCGCCCCAGTTTACAACCTGGCGTCCCGCGCGCAGGTTGAGTGAAAAATCCCCGCCAAGATCGTAGTTTCCATAGACAAAGGCATCGAGCAGCTTGACCTGACGCAGCTCGCGATTATAGGCATCGCGCCCACGGGGAGCGTCGATGAGCAAACGCCGTTGACCATCGGGTGCCGAAATCGGTCCATAATTGCCGGAGCCTTCGCCGAGATTGCGCGCCGCCGGATCGAAGAAACCTTTGGCACGCATGAATATGCCGTAGTTCTCCCATTTTGCGCCCAGTTCCGAAATCAGCTTGAGCGGTGCCGAAATAAGCTCGCCGCGCTCCACATTCACGTTGCCGTCGTCAGAGTTAACGTCGTAGCCCGTGCCGTTGGAAGCATGACACCCACCGTTATATACCGAGATGTGAGTGCAATTCTGTGCCGAGGTACGGACGCTGGCCGAGGCCGACACAGTATTGGTAAAGTTGATCGCTAGCGGGCCATAATTAAAGTCTTCAGCCTTCGCTTGCTGCGTGACAACCACGGCGAGTGCCACCGTGCTGATCAAAACGGCAACTGTCCGGTTCCGAAAAATTCTGGAAAAATTCAGACGCAGATCGCTCATCGGTTTCATCCCCTGTTTTACACAGCTTATTATTCAACGACTTTTGCTAGCACGACCCGACACTGCCCTCACGTATACAAGTGTCTTTTATTGTCGATTACAAAAGTCCACGTCAGTTGCGCGTGAGCACAAACGTCTGGTCACCGCCGGACTTCTTGTCGAAGCAGTGCGTTGGGATAATGATTTTGCTGATACAGAACGGACCTTGCCGATGGAGCAGATCGTGATCGTTCAATTCGCCGCGGAAATTAAGGCGGCTCAGACCACTCGTTGAGTGGGTATCCAGAAATACAAAAGGCCGCGCTTTCACAAGCGCGGCCTTTTTTTGACTACAGTCGCTTAGTCTTTTGCAAGCGTCCGGGCACCGAATGTGAACAGCGTGATCATCACGAGTTCGATCATGATCGGCTGGATGATGCCTTCAGGCACGCCCGCCAGAACCAGGCCGAGGAAACGACCAATAACGGCGATGCCGTAAAGCCAGGTGCCAACCCAGAGCCATGACGGACGTCCGGCGAAAAGCGCAAGGCCGGCAGCCAGAGCACTGGCAAGAAAGAAAGCCCCAAAATCGCCTCGGATCGAGCTCAGGCCGATCGGCGACAAGGCGCCAACCCCCAAAGCCGTCTGTAGCTGCTCAGGCGCAAAATAGGACACGCAGCCCAACGCCAGTGAAAAAATACCCGCCAGAGCAACCCCAATACGTGCAAGCCAAATCATTGCTTTCTCCAATTTCTTTCGTTCATGTTGACGACCATTTTGCTCCACTTTCCGCCAAATCGCCAGTGGAATGCAAACCGGGTTCGGATTTCGTTGACAAACAGAATTCGCCCGTCAAAAACACCTTGAATCAGGTGGATTCTGCGCAGACTACCTTGGTTCGTTTGCGGAGGGAAGGCATCACAAGGGCCTTTTTTGAACCATTTTTGAGCGCCATTGAAGGTTTTCAGCACCGCCCCGGTTGCCCTTTTTGGCCCATGCCCCAATATCCCTTCCAACAAATCAATTGTACCAGAATAAAGTCACCAAAATAATACAAGGAGCTTCGCCATGAGCGGATCATCGTCCTATACGCCTCCAAAAGTATGGCAGTGGGAACAGGGCGGCGAGGGGCGCTTTGCCAATATCAATCGCCCCATTGCCGGCCCCACTCACGACAAAGAACTGCCCATCGGCAAGCATCCGTTTCAGCTTTATTCGCTGGGCACGCCCAATGGCATGAAGATCACGATCATGTTTGAGGAACTGCTGGCGCTCGGCAAGACGGGGGCCGAATATGATGCCTGGCTCATCAATATCAACGAGGGCGATCAGTTCGGCAGCGACTTTGTCAAAATCAATCCCAACTCCAAAATCCCCGCGCTGATGGATCACTCCACCACGCCGCCCACGCGCATTTTTGAGTCCGGTGCGATGCTGCTCTATCTTGCCGAAAAATTTGACGCCCTCCTGCCCAAGGACCACGCCAAGCGCACAGAATGTCTTTCATGGGTCTTCTGGCTGATGGGCAGCGCGCCCTATCTCGGCGGCGGCTTTGGCCATTTCTATGCCTATGCACCAGAAAAAATGCAGTACCCCATCGACCGTTTTGCGATGGAAGCGAAGCGTCAGCTTGATGTTCTCGATCGTCATCTGGCGGATAATCAATATATGGCAGGCGACGAATATTCCATCGCCGACATCATCATCTGGCCCTGGTATGGCGGGCTGGTCGCAGGCGTCCTCTACGACGCGGGCGAATTTCTCGACGTCAAATCCTACAAGAACGTGGTGCGGTGGAATGAAGAAATCGGCCGCCGCCCGGCGGTCCAACGCGGACGCATGGTCAACCGCGCCTGGGGCGATCCTTCATCGCAACTCGTCGAGCGCCATGACGCCAGTGATTTTGACACCCGCACGCAAGACAAGCTGGCGGCGAAAGGGTGATCACATAACGGGATCGATTTGCCGGGCTTTAAGCGCGCGAATTTTTTCAGCAAATCTCGCCTTATCAATCGGCTGATCGATCTCGCTCACCAGCCAGTCTGCAGGGGGCTGTTTGGCGAAAGGTTCATAAATTTTCACGCCTTCCGACAGCAGGCCAGCGACAAAGCTGAAAGCACTCTTGGCTGTCACCAGCACATCGCTTTTCACCAGATTGTGAAAAGTTTCAAAGGCGTCCTTATTGATCTGCAAGTGGCACCCGAGTTCAGCAAAATCGGCAAAATCTTCCGCGCGTCCTTGCGAATAAACATTGATCCGCGCCGTCAGCCCCAGACTATCCATCACCTGCCGGATCTCGCGAATTTTCTGCACAAGATGTGCATCATCGCTGAAGCGTCCGCCCGTCACAGCATCGTCTTTCGACACATCGCCACGACGAATATGCACTGCCACAGTCACCTGTTCATCGCCCCTGTCGAGCGCAATGCCAGACTTATCTGATACCGCGTATTTTTCACGCAGCCGCGGAATGATCGCCGTATAAAAATCCGTATACTGATTGCATACGCCCTCAAAATGCGCCGCCGCGACGGTCGAGCCATGGTTTTTCCAAAGTGCGCTATTGTCGAGAAAGTGCTTCAGCCCATAGGCCGCATGATCACTCGCCACGATTGTCTCGCCCTGCCCCAGCCCGAAAAAACCTTCCCATCGCGCCGTCCATGCGGCCTTATCGCCCACCGCATGCTGAATGCTTTGAAAAGGCGTATGGACATAGCCAATGCCCATCGCCTGAGCAAAGGCCATACCCGTGATACAGGCATTGGCTTGCGCGCCCGCGCCGTCCGTCTTGCCGCGACAGGTAATCGCGAAATCGGACCCGACGCGTCTCGCCGCCACCAGTTCATAAAGCTGCACATCATTTGGGACGCGCATCAATTTCTTATAGATCCGTTTTAGGCCCGCCATGCCATTCCTTTACCGCTCGATCGTCATTCGGGTCGTCGTTCCGCTCAAAATACAATAGTGGCGAATGGCACCACACTTCGGCAATAATGGAAACAATCAAAACAACAAAGCCAAAACAGCAAAGCCAGCGCAATAAAATGGATAATGCCTCTTCCGATGATCTCGATGCCTTGAGCCGGGATCTCATCAAGACCATGATGACACCCAAGCGCCGCGTTCGCCCGCGCCTCGCCAGTGCCTTCAACGATGCCCAAGCGCTTGAAGTCGAAACGCCCGACGGGCCTGTCATGACCTGGCGCCTCGGCACAGGGCCTGCCACACTTCTCGTTCACGGCTGGGAAGACGATAACAGCCTCTGGGGTTCCTTGGCGGACAAATGCCATGACCTTGGCCGTTCCATCGTCGCCCTCGACCTGCCCGGCCACGGCTTTTCAAAAGCAGAGCTTGTGTCAGCCGACAATGCCGCCGCCGCGTTGTGCGCCGTGGTCGCGGCACAAGGCCCCATCGACAGCATCATCGCCCATTCCTACGGCTGCGTTCTCAGCATGCAGGCCATGAGCGAAGGACTTGACGTTGGGCGTGTCACCCTCATCGCCACGCCCATCCCGCGCATGTCACAGCGCTGGAAACGGCTCAGCGAAAAAGGCGTGCCGGATGATGTCATCGAACGCGCCAAGGAAATCTACGCGGCCGAGGGCACGGCGGGTGCGGCTCCCTATGATCTGGAAGCGGCCGCCAGGGAGATGACAGCCAAGGCCCTTTTTGTGCATTCGCTCGACGATCAGGATTGCCCTGTCGCCAATTCGCAAAATCTCAAGCGCGCCTGGCCGGGTGCCAAAATCATGCTCACCGACGAGTTGGGCCATCGCCTTGTTGCACAAGATAGCGCCACCCTCGACCGCATCATCGAATTCATCGAAGGCTTTGAGCGCTGAACTTTTTCCCGCCCCTCTCACATGCTGCGCGGGTGCGCGGGCGCAAAAGAGATCGGCGGAGGATAAAAGCTCAGGATGCCTTTGGCTTCTTGCCCTTGGACTTTGAATAATCCGGCTTGCCGCCAAACTTCTTGCCCGCAGGCTTGGCCCCCGCTTTCGGCTTACCCTTGAATTCAGATTTACCAGCGCGCGCGGGCCGATCAGAAAAGGTCAACCGCGCGCTCGGATCGCGCACATCGCCCAGCGGACGCTTGGGGCGTCCCTCTCCGGCGTCGGCTCGCGTTGCAGGTTTGCGGTCCGGCTTGTTCGCCGGTTTGGGCTTGCCTTCAAACTTGCCCTTTTTGCCTTTCGGCTTACCGCCCTCGCGCCGCTCGGCATCGGGGTGAAAATCAGGCTCGGCCACAAAGACGGGCCGGTCGCGCGGTTCCCATTTCTTCTTGCCCGGCGTTTTGTTTTCACCAGCGGGTTTTTCGTCGCGCGTCTGATGGCGCGCGCCTTCGACTTTGGCGTCGTCGGGCATGCGATCACTCGCCTTCGGCTCGGATTTTTCAGCGCCGGGCTTCATCGGCTCGATGCGAACTTCTCCCTTGGGCACCTGCTTGATGGCGGCGAGAAAACTTTCCGACACATTGCCCGCCACTTCGACGCGCGTCTCATGATCGAAAATGCGGATCGCGCCGATTTCGCGCTTCGTGACGCCGCCCTGACGGCAGATCATGGGCAGCAACCAGCGCGGGTCGGCGTTCTTCTCGCGGCCCACATTGAGCCGGAACCAGACACTGCCGCCCGGCAGTTCCTGCGCATTCGCCTTACGCGGGCGCGGTTCACGAGGTTCGCGCGGTTCGCGTTCATGCCGCTCGCGGGGCGCGCGCTCGCCGCGATCCCCTCTCTCGTCACGATCACGCGGCGCGCGCGGACCGGAATCCAGAATATCCTCCGGCGCAGGCAGTTGCGAGCGATAGACGCGCGCCAGCGCCATGGCAATCTCTTCGGGCGAGCGCACAGCCAACAGCGCATTGGCCAATGTCAGATCTTCCTCGCTATTGTCAGCGGCAAACAGCGCGCTTTCCATCAGGCGTTCCTGATCAAGCCTGCGAATATCTTCCGCCGTCGGCGCAGGCACCCAGCTTGGGTTGATGCGCGCATTGCGGATCATGATTTCCGCCTTGCGACGACGCGAATGGGCCACCAGCAAAACACTCACGCCCTTGCGCCCGGCGCGGCCTGTGCGGCCTGAGCGATGCTGCAAGACTTCCGGGTCATGCGGCAGATCGGCATGGATGACAAGACCGAGGTTTGGCAGATCGATGCCACGCGCCGCCACGTCGGTCGCCACACAAACGCGCGCGCGCCCATCTCGCAAGGCCTGCAGCGCATGGTTGCGCTCGCTCTGGCTCAGCTCGCCCGACAAGGCGACGACCGCAAAGCCGCGCTCCGACAACACAGCCTGCAAATGGCGCACGCTTTCGCGCGTGTTGCAAAAGACAATAGCACTGGGCGATTCCACAAAGCGCAGCGTGTTGACCACGGCGTGTTCCGTCTCGCGCGGCGAGATCACAATGGCGCGATACTCGATATCGGCATGACCGCGTTCGCCACCGCCCGCCTGAATACGCAGGGCGTCGCGCTGGAATGTCCGGGCAAGCGTGATGATCTCTTTGGGCAATGTCGCCGAGAAAAGCAAAGTGCGGCGCTCCGTGGGCGTCGCCTGAAGAATGAACTCAAGGTCTTCGCGAAAGCCCAGATCAAGCATTTCGTCGGCTTCATCCAGCACGACCACGCGCAGCGCGCCGATCCGCAAACGTCCGCGTTCCAGATGATCGCGCAGACGACCCGGCGTGCCGACGACGATATGCGCGCCAAAGTTCAGCTCGCGCGCTTCGCTCTTGGGATCCATGCCGCCGACGCAGGAGACGACCCGCGCACCGGCATATTGATAAAGCCAGGTCAGTTCGCGATGGACCTGCAAGGCCAGTTCGCGCGTCGGCGCGACAACAAGCGCCAAAGGCGCATCGGCCCGACCCAGCGTCTCGGCATCGCCCAGCAAGGTCGGGGCCATCGCCAGCCCATAAGCCACCGTCTTGCCCGAACCCGTCTGAGCGGAGACAAGCAGGTCGCGCTCATTGGCTTCAGCCTCCATCACCGCCGTTTGCACGGGGGTCGGATCATTATATTCGTGCTCGGAGAGCGCGCGAGCGAGCGGTGATGCGGTCGGGGGAAATGCCACGGGTAAACCTGAGCCTTGAGCCATGATTAAGTCCCGTTCATTGGC
>Ga0214472_10008664_pt1 | contig 10616 bp, 11 predicted proteins | sample RVTome_6_FD_207662 | JGI IMG/M metagenome (GOLD analysis project Ga0214472, IMG submission 207662) | Soil microbial communities from uranium-contaminated site in the Upper Colorado River Basin, Wyoming, United States - RVT140D175 | ecosystem: Environmental > Terrestrial > Soil > Contaminated >...
GAGCTGGTGTCCCACGTGGGTCTTTACGGGGCGCTCGAGCGCGCGCTCGACCACCTGGACAGCGTGCCCGACGTCGAGCTGCCGGCAGCGGTCCTCTCCGGCCTCTGGACCGTGACCGAAGCGCTGGGCTTCGCGCCCCAGGTGGAGCCATGCGTACGGTGCGGTGCGCGGCTCGGGGCTACGGACGTCGGCCGGTTCGATCTCGCCGCCGGGGGCGTTCGCTGTCCGCGCTGTGCAGAAGGAGCCGCCGGCCCCCGCATCGGTCCCATCGCTCGCGGCCACCTCGCGAGGCTCGTCGGCGGTGAGCTCCCGGGAGACCTGACGCACAGCAAGCAGCATCTGAGCCTCGTCTCCGAGTTCATCGAGTACCACGTGGCGTCCAAGCCGCTCAAGTCGTTCCCCTTTCTCGCCGGCCTTCTTCCCGACGACACCGCTCCGGCCGAGTCGTAGCCCATGGACACGCAGCGCCCCTCCGGCGGCATGATCCTCGGCACTGCCGGTCACATCGACCACGGCAAGACCGCGCTCGTGCGCGCGCTCACCGGAGTCGACACGGATCGCCTCAAGGAAGAGAAGGAGCGGGGCATCACCATCGAGTTGGGCTTCGCGGAGCTGGTTGTCGAGGGACGCCGCCGCTTCGGCGTGGTGGACGTGCCCGGTCACGAGGCGTTCGTGCGCGCGATGGTGGCGGGCGCCGCCGGGATGGACGTTGTGCTGCTCGTCGTCGCGGCGGACGAGGGGGTGATGCCTCAGACGCGGGAGCACCTCGCGATCATCGATCTCCTGGACGTGCCGGAGCTGGTGGTCGCGGTGACGAAGTGCGACGCGGTGGACGCGGAATGGCTGGAGCTCGTCGACACCGACGTCGCGCAGCTCCTCGAGGGCACGCGCTACGCCGGCGCGTCGATCATTCACACGTCCGCGACCGAGGGAACCGGGCTGGATGCGCTCGTGCATGCGCTGATCGAGGCTGCCGGTCGGGTGCAAGCTCCCGAGGCAGACGACCTCGTGCGGCTGCCGCTCGACCGCGTGTTCACCATCCAGGGGACGGGGACCGTCGCCACGGGGACGCTCTGGAGCGGGCGACTGAGCGTCGGGGATCGTGTCCGCATCGTGCCGCATGACCTCGGGGCGAGGGTTCGCGGGCTCCAGGTGCACGACAGGGACGTCGATACGGCGTTGGCGGGAGACCGCACCGCCGTGGCGCTCACAGGGGAGGGGTCCGACCGAGGAAGCGTCGCGCGCGGCGCGACGCTCGTTACGTCACCGGCCTGGACGCCCACCTGGATGGTGACTGCGCGTGTACGCTTGCTCGCGGATTCGGCGTGGTCGCTGGCTCACAATCAGAGGGTGCACATCCACCACGGGACGGCCGAGGCGCTGGCGCGCTGCGCCGTGCTCGGGGCGGAAGAGCTGATGCCGGGCGAGAGCGGATGGGTGCAGCTGCGCCTCGAGGAGCCGCTGGCCGTTCGCGCGCGCGACCGCTTCGTGATCAGGGCCTACTCACCGGTCTCGACGATCGGGGGTGGCACCGTGGCCGAGGCGACACCGCCCAAGCGGCACCGGCTCGCCGCGGCGGAGCTCGCAGCGCTCGAGCGAATCCTGGACGGGGCGCCACCCGACGCCATCGAGGCCCACCTCGAGCTCCAGGCGTGGCAGGGAAGGGCGATCGCGGAGCTTCCCGTGCATGCCGGCCTGCCGCCTACCGTCATCGAGGGGGCGCTCGCGGAGGTCGAGCGCCGGGGCGCGCTTCGCACGCCGCGAGCGCTCTACGCCCCTGCCGTGCGTCGGGAGGGAGGGGAGGGCATCCTCGGCGCGGTCGAGGCAGGGCACGCCGAGGACTCTCTTCGGGCCGCGGTCCCGCTCGCGATGGTGCGGGCTGCTCTACCCCGCTGGGCGCCGACCGAGCTCGCCGACGCCCTCTTGGCGACGCTCGTGGCCGAAGGTCGCCTCGAGGCGGCGGAGGGAGGCGTGCGGCTGCCCGGGCGCACGCCCACGCTGTCGGCCGCTCAGCAGGCGGCCTCGGCCCGATTGGCGGAGCTTCTCGTGGGGGGCGGTCTCGGCGCACCCGCGGTGGAGGAGCTGCCCGACGACCTGCGGTCTCGGCCGGACCTCTGGTCGCTGCTGAGGCGCCTGGAGAGCGAGGGCCTCGTGCGATCGGTTGCCGACGGCGTGTACCTGGCGAGCGAGGAGCTAGATGCCGCCGCGGCGAGGATCCGGGAGGCTCTGGGTAGTCGCACGGCGCTCGGTCCCGCGGACTTTCGCGACGCCTTGCCCGTTTCCCGGAAGCGGCTCCTGCCACTCCTCGCGTACTTCGACGGGCTCGGCGTCACCATCCGCTCCGGCGACGGCCGGGATGTTCCTGCGGGCTAGCGACAGCGGCGGGGTGCAACCAAACGGCGCTGTCGTTGTACCAAAAAAGGAACCAGGTCCGGGAGGCGTAGCGGGGAGCTTTCCCCCCTCGCTTGACCGGTTGCTTTGGGCGGGCATACCATTCCTGAGGCACGCGTGCCTCCCCACTCCTGCACGGAGCGCGATGAACGTTCTGCTACGGTCCGTCGGGTGCAGTTCGCAGGCCTCCACGAGACGCGCGCCTTGCGCCGCGCTCGTATTCGTGTGCCTGCTCATCGGCGCGGGTGCGGTGTCGGCCCAGACGCCGGGGACGCCGTCCACGGGTGGCGGTGGCTTCGATCTCGAGCAGAACTATCCGAACCCGTTCAACCCCGAGACGACGATCCCCTTCACGCTCGGGGACGACCTCTTCGCGTCGGGTCGGCCCGTGGTCGTCTCCGTGCGGATCTTCAACCTGCTCGGCCAGCCGGTCGCGTATCCCGTCGCGCTCCAACATCCGGCCGGTGCCGGGGTGGAGCTGAGCGGACTCGAGTACACGCAGCCCGGTCGCCACGAGGCGTTCTGGGACGGCACCGACCAGTCGGGTCGGCAGGTCTCCTCCGGGATCTACTTCATGCAGCTGACCGTCAACGGTCAGAGCGTCACACGGAAGATGTACGTGCTGAAGTAGCGGAAGTAGCTAGGGCGCCTTCTCGCTGAGCAGTTCGAGGAACTCGTCCGTGCTCTCCAGCGCGAGCAGTTGGTCCGTGACCTCGGCGTCCTTGCAGAACTGAGCGATCTTGCCGAGGACCGGGAGGTACTGGTTGGAGACCTCGAGCGGCGGCGCGACGATCAGGAAGAAGTTGTGCACCGGGGCCCCATCGATCGCGTTGAAGTCCACGCCGGAGACCTTGCGGCCGTAGGCGAGGCGGAGACGGCTCACCACCAGCGAGCGGCAGTGCGGGATCGCGATGCCCTTGCCGATTCCGGTCGATCCGAGGTTTTCGCGACGCTTGAGCGTCTTGAGAAGCGTGGCCTCGGCCTTCTCGTCGAGCCCGAGCAGTCCGACCAGCTCCCGGAGCAGGTCGTCCTTCTGGTCCGATTCCAGGTCCAGCTTCACGACATCGGGCGTGAAGAACTCTCGGAGCCGCATGGTCTCTTGGCTTGGAGGACACGATGCATGGGATGCGGCTCCGACAATACCGCGTTCGGCGCGGTGAGTCGATCCCCCGCGCCTCGGCTTCACCACCCCGGAGGGGCTCGCTAGCTTCGGACATGTCCAAGGACTTCCTCGACATGCTCAGGGGGCCGACCACCCCCCTCTACCTCGCGCCCCAGGCCGGCGTGAGCGAGTCACCGTTCCGGCGCCTGTGCCGCCGGTTCGGGGCGGACGTCGTGGTGAGCGAGTTCGTGAGCGCGGCGGGGATCATCATGAACACCGCTCGCTCGAAGGACTATCTGTTCTTCGACGAGGCGGAGCGCCCAATCGGCATCCAGATCTTCGGGGCGGATCCTGCGATGATGGCGGACGCGACCGCGCACGTGGCGGAGGTCTACGCGCCCGACTTCGTCGACATCAACTTCGGTTGTCCAGTCAAGAAGGTCGTGAAGCGCAACGGCGGTTCGGGGTGCCTCCGTGACCGTGACCTCGTCGAGCGCATCGTCCGCGCGGTCGATGGCGCCACGTCGCTTCCCACGACCGTCAAGATCCGAAGCGGCTTCGACGAGGCGACGCGCGATCCCGTGGGGATCGGGCTGCATTGTCAGGAGGCCGGCGCCGTGGCGCTCTGCATCCACGCACGCACGCGAGCCGACATGTACGGCGGCCAGGCGCGCTGGTCCGAGATTCATGCGCTCGTCGAAGCCCTCGAGATCCCGGTGATCGGCAACGGCGACGTGACGACGGGCGAGGACGCGCGTCGCATGCGCGACGAGACCGGGTGCGCTGGCGTGATGATCGCCAGGGGCTCACACGGGAACCCCTGGATCTTCGCCCAGGCGCGGGCCGCGCTCGATGGGCTGCCGCTCCCTCCGCGGCCGGATGTCGACGAGCGCTTCGCCGTCTGCCTCGAGCACGCACGCAACGCGATCGAATTCGAGAGGAATCCCGAGCGCGCGATCATCGACTTCAGGAAGCACCTCGGTTGGTACACGAAGGGGCTCCCGGACGGGCGCCGTCTGCGCACGGAGCTCTTCCAGTCGACGACGCTGGGAGACGTGGAGGGACTCCTCGAGGGGTACAGGGCGGAGCAGGCGGTGGCGACCCTGGCGTAAAACGGCGGCCCTTCAACCTCTCGACAGCGCCCCCACGTAGACCGCGCTCATCATGAGGATGCCGCCCAGCGTGAGCTCCCAAGTGATCGGTTCACCCGCCAGCAGAGCGCCGAGCGCGACCGCGACCACCGGCATGAGCGCGATTGCGTATACGGCAGCGGAGGCCGTCCAGCGCTCGATCACGTAGAGGAACAAGATGAAGAGCGCGACTGAGCCGAGCACCACGAGATAGCCGAGCACGACCCAAGTGCGTGCCGTTTGCGGCAATGCCCACGGTTCACCGAGCGCGAATGATGCGATCCAAAGCATCGCTGCGCCGGCTGTCATGCCGACCGCGTTGGTCACGACGGGATCGAGGCGCGGAAGACTCTTGGCGACCACGCTCGACTCCGCGGCCGCGACAGCTCCCAGCAGCGCGGAGAGGAAGTAGATGGCGCGAACCTCACCGCCCATTGCCCGCGCAGACAGCACTGCGATGCCCACGATTGCCAGGATGCCGCCCACGATGCCCTTGGCGGAGAGGCGCTCCTGACCGTGAACGACCGCAAAGGCGAGCGTCAGCAGTGGCACGGAGGCCAGGATGACCGAGGCCGTGCCGGCAGGGAGACCTACGAGAGCATAGTAGAGAAAGGCGTAGGCCAGGCCGAAGCCGAGGAGCCCGTAAATCGCCGCGCCCCAGGCCGCTCGCCCGCGTGGTAACGGAATCCGGCGTGTCCAAGCGAGCCCGAAGAAGAGCGCGGCGGCACCCGTGAACCGCAGGGCCGCTCCGAACAGGGGCGCCAACTCTTCGTTGCTGAACTTGACCGCGACGAAGTTTCCGCCACCGATGACGACCGCGCCCGAGAATGCGAACAGCGTCGCTCGCCCCGGCGTCGTAGATGCGTGTATCAACGGTTTTCCTCAATGATGGGTGGCAGAACATATCGCGGGCCGGCGAGGTTGATGGCGTCGAACGGGTGGACCGCCCGGGGCTCGCTCGTGTACTATGGAGATGCGCAAATCGGGGGCGTCACGGTTTCGACGTGTCTGGTGAACGCGGGGTAGCGTGCCGAGGTCTCCTGATCCTCGCAAATCCTCGGGAAACTTCATAGCTGCCAACAACAACATGGCGCTGGCCGCGTAAGCTTCTTACCGGTCCGTCTCTTGGATTCGCCCGCCCGAGGCGGTCCAAGAGGCGTCGACGAATCGGGCTGGTCTCCTGGCTGTGCCGCCGAGCAAGGGGACGAGATTTCAGGTGGCTGGTCGTGGGGTCGGCGGTTCGCTAGCCGCCCGCGACGAGACCAATAGCGAGCTACGCACGTAGCGACTCTGCCGGACCCAGTTGCGGACGCGGGTTCGACTCCCGCCGCCTCCACTGACGACGCCCGAGCCAGAAGGTTGGCTCGGGCGTCTGTCTTTTCGGGTCAGGGGAGGTTGGGCGGCGTCCAGACCGCAACCAACGTCGCTCGCCTCGGGATGGAGGTCAGAGGAGTCCGAGATGATCTCGCAGCGCGGCCTCGACCTTCGCCCACGTCCCTGGTGGTAGGCTACCGAGACGGTCCGCTTGCTCGCTCTCAATTGTGGCGATCTTCGTAGTGCGGACCAGCGACGGGACGGGGAGACCGACCTCCAGGTGGTCGTCGATCAAGGGGACGTCTCCGGGCCAAATCCGGTTGGCCGCGCTCGTGATCATGACCACCCAGAGCATTTGCTCACCGTCGCCAAGACCTCCGGCGGACACGACCAGGGCCGGCCGGTGTTGGCGCGTGGCACGGTCCGTGTACGGAAACGGAACCCGGACCACCGTGCCGCGCTCAGAGGTCGCCATAGGCTGCGCGATCCGCGGCGCCACTCCACTCATCGAAGGTCGCGAACGGATCGTCGACGGCAGCGGCTCCGGCCTTCCTCACGACGACGCGCCCCTCCTCGATCTCGTACACGACTTCGTCACCGGGCTCCAATCCAAGGGCCAGCCGCACGGGCTGGGGAATCGTCGTCTGCGACTTCGACGTGAGCTTGCTCTTTATCATGATTTTCTTGCCTCGAGGGTAAGGAAATGTAAGGCGACCGGAGAGTGGCCACAATTTCGCCGGGACCGCAAGCGGGTGCGAGCCGACGAGCAGAGGAGTCAACGGCAGGTGCGGTAGCCAACGGCGGCGAAAAGCCGCCTTCACTCCCGCCGCCTCCACTGAGTGGAGCCCAAGTGTCAGGAGCGGCTTGGGCTATCCGATTCCCAGGTCGACCGGCTTGGCGGCGTCCGTTTGGGAGCCGATCGAGGGTCTTCCACAGCTCCCGGTCCAAGAAGTCCGAGCGCGTCCTCCAGGGCACGATCGATGGAGCGCTCCGTCTCGAGCGGGAACCGCCCGAGGCGGGCGACGACCTCCGAGCGAGGCAAGGTGACCAACGTCTGGCAGTCGATCACGCTGTCCGTCCGTAAGCCTGCGAGTCGGCCGGCCTCGCTCTCTCGAGCGACCATCACCTTGCAAGGAAGCTCCGCGCGCCTTCGGGTCGTGGTTATGGCGGCGAGAATGAGCGCCGCCCGTCGCCGGTTGTAGCGGTCTGACTGGACCACGACGGCGGGTCTTCGCTTCCGCTTTACTTCTCCCTCGCGAACGAAGGGGAACGCCACGAGCACGACGTCGCCGCGCTTGGCGTCAATCATCATCGTATACGTCGAGGGCGGGATCGCCCCAGACCTCCTGGAGCGCCTGGTGCTGGAGACGGAGAGCCGCCGGAGACAGCCAGGGGTTCTCGATCTCCTCCGCCTCGCCCTCCACCATTTCCTCGACCAACTCCCCCATGGAGCGGTTCCGGCGGGCGGCGAGAATCTTGAGGCGCCGATGCGTGTCATCTGAGACGTATACCATCTTGGTCCGCGACAAGGGTGACCTCCTCGAGCGATCGGGCCATGGACACAGGATATACTGTATCCACAGTATAGGCAGCACGCAGCGCATCCCGCAAGCCGATTGGGACCGTCTGGGTCAAGGGGAGTGGCCAGGCAGCCACCGAATGGCCTTCGGCACCGTCTTGTCCGAGACGCCAACGCGCTGGGCGATCACTCGATTTCGGCGCGTCGCTACGCGGTTCCGACCCGCATCGTCCGAATCAGCTCCCCTTCCTGTTCGATGATGAACTTGCCGAACGGGCGAGCATCGCCATCCAGCTGGGCCGCTCTCAGCGTCTCGAAGTACTGCCGGCGGTCTTGCTCTCGAATCGTCAGCCAGGGCCAACCATTCCCGACGAGGACTGCGTTCATGAGCAGTCGTGCGACACGGCCATTTCCATCAGGGAATGGGTGGATGGTCACCAACATCAGGTGAGCGAGGACGGCCTTTACGACTGTCATGTCCACGTTGGCTAGGTGCTCTATGAACGTGTGCATCATTTCGCTCACGCGGTCGGCCGCTGGAGGCACGTAGCGCGTGTTCCTAATGAACACGGGCGCGTTTCTCCAGCCCCTCAGTGCTCCTGCGTCTACGATGCCAGCCTCGACGGAGGGCCTGAAGAGATCCGAGTATAGGTCCAAGATCAGAGAAGTATTGATAGGCAATCGCTGCCGCTCACGATCGATCCTCTCGACGAGCCGATCAAACGCAGTAGAATAGCCTAGGACCGCCATTCGAGTGCGCACTTCTTCTTCCGTCAGACCGCTTGGTACGGGCGTTCCACCCAAGAGCACACTCACGTCCTCATATCGAATGCGGTAGCCCTCGATGGATGTCGAATGATAGACATCGTACGACTTCGCCCGCTTCGCCCGCTCGAGTAGCTCCTCTACAGCCAACGTTGGAGGTTCCACCGCTAGTTCGGCGTACAGAGCAGCGATCTGTTCGGCGAAGCCCTCGATCTGCACGGTCAACCGGTCCAGCCACGGCCGCCGCGTCGTGGGAAAGTCTCGAACTCTGGGAGGCACGATGAGCTCGCGGCCGACTCCGGTCTGGCCGCGTCCAATCCGCACGTCCTGATTCAGGCGGACCACGTTCGCCAGCACAGCGGCGAGCGCCGGGTTCCCGGCATCCTCAGCGATGTGGGCCAGGCGGCGCAGAACCACAGGCCGTGGTCGTTTCCGATAAGCGGCCTCCATCGACGCTCGCGACAAGATCAGCGACCTGAGCCATATCGACACGATCGTTAGGTTTTCGCGCAGGAAACGGAGCTCGAGGCCCAGTAGAACGTGCGCCGCGTCGTCCATGGTAATCGAAGCATCGACGACCTCCTGCACGTGCGTGGTCGCGGCCTCCACCGCCCCGGACGCTACGACGATGGTTAGGTCTTCGGCGAGCTGTATCTCGAAGTTGCTTGCGTTTCGACCATTCCTAATGCGCAAGACGGGTGGGGGCGTCTCATTGCCCACCAGGAGACGGACCGCGGAGTCTCGCTCGACGACCGAGGGCTGGTAGTTGGCAAGGATCGCCTCGACGATGGGCCAGTAGACGCGACGGAGCGCCTCGTCTTCACGGTCTTGGGGACGCTTTACGACAACGACGTCACCGGGCAGCCTGATCAGCGCGCCACGCCTCTCTAGCTCCGCGAGGATTTCGCGACCCGGCTGCTTCGCCTTGGGCAGCACGGGAGCCCTGTTGGACTCCGCAACCGTTTCCAGCCATTCCTGAGCGCTTCGGGGCACCGCGATTCCTTGTTCCTGCATATAAGAGTCCTACGCGCCTGCATATGATAGCTCTAAGGCATCGCATACGAAAGACCTATGAGCGCGCATACAGTTCTCCTAGGGTCCACCCGGAAAACTCAGTGTCAGGGCTTAGCATCGGAGGTTTCTCGGGACGCGGCGTCGACCACCGGCGATCGATCTGCACGTGGACCTGTTTTGAGCATGGCGCCCGAGTCCGGGGACCAAGCCCCGCCATCCACGTGCCACCCCTTTCGCACATCCTGCTCGATCATGCTCCGTTCCTGCCGGAACATGGCGGGCGTGCCGGCAGCCCTACCTCGGAAGCGGCGTAGATCTGGGTCACCACCGCGCGCTCCGGTGCCGCCGGCAGCACGACGACTCTGGGCTCCTCGAACGTCACGAACGGGACGCCGTACGGTTCGGGGGAAAGGGGGCTTCCACGTCCCTCGCCGATGAAGGCGGCGAAGTTGGGGCGGCGAGGCGTGGCGGATTACGAGGGCCGGGCCGCGAAGGCTCCCTGAGGGCGGCGAGAAGGGAAATGGTCTGAAGGGGTGCGGAAGGGGTGCGAAATCCGGGGATGCGCCGCCGGGATGTGTGGATGGGCGGTGGAGCCGAGGGTGGGGGAATCGGGCGACGGGCCGAGAGCTCGAGAGGCTCAAGGGTCGAGGTCGTCGGGGATGCGGTGGGCTCCCGCACGATCCTGCCTGACCCAGCTTGCGCGTTCTCACCCTACCCTCTTAGTCTTAGACATTTAGTGCAACCAGCCCGCGGAGGTCACAGCATGAGCCAGGAGCTCGGCGTCGTCCAGGGGACTCTCGAGCTCCTCGTGCTGCGCACGCTGGCCGCCGACGCGCCCATGCATGGCTTCGCGATCCTGGACTGGATCCGAGACACTACGGACGACGTTCTGGTCGTCGAGGACGGTGCGCTCTACCCCGCGCTCCGTCGCATGGAGAAGCGTGGGTGGCTCGAGAGCGACTGGGGCGTCTCCGAGAAGGGCAGGCGCGCGCGGTACTACCGGCTCACCAGGTCCGGCCGAAAGGCCCTCGGCGTGCAGGAGGCGCGTTGGGAGAGTTACGTGGCGGCCATGGCGAAGGTGGCGCGTGAGAGCGCGTAGACGATGACGCCGTCTCGCGGCCCCGTCCGCTGGCTACACGCCCTCGGGATCGGGCGGCCTCGATCGGACGAGGCCATGCGCCTCGAGATCGAGCACCATCTCTCGGAGCTCACCGATCGGCTCGTGTCCGAGGGATGGACGCCCACCGACGCGCGTCGAGAGGCCGAGCGGCGGTTCGGGAACGCGCGGCGCTACGGACGCGCAATGCGCCGCAGAGAGCAGGCCATGCTCGCGAGCGAGCGGTGGACCGAAGCCTGGGACGTTCTCCGTCAGACCCTACGC
>Ga0214472_10008665_pt1 | contig 10616 bp, 8 predicted proteins | sample RVTome_6_FD_207662 | JGI IMG/M metagenome (GOLD analysis project Ga0214472, IMG submission 207662) | Soil microbial communities from uranium-contaminated site in the Upper Colorado River Basin, Wyoming, United States - RVT140D175 | ecosystem: Environmental > Terrestrial > Soil > Contaminated >...
AAACCGTACCTGAATTTCATCCGCCGGGCTGTCGACCCGGAACACTACGAGCAGGTTTTCTACAGCAACGCCAAACGAATTTTTCAAATTGAGTAGATCTACAAACTCTCTCTCGGATGAGGGCTCGCGAAATTCTGCGCCGATAGCGAGTGCAAACGGTTGCTCCCGTCAGGCATCTGAATCGCGCTAGAATCGGCCTGTCGTGATCGGCGAATCCATCTCGCACGAATAGATCGTCGAGAAGCGCGCGTGAGGCCGAACCGCAAGCAGCAATCGGCCTCCAGAAACGAACCAAAGCAATCAAATCTCACATCTTCCGAAGGAGTCAACCAATGAGCATCAAACGTCTGCAAGCCGGTCCCCGCATGAGCCAGGCCGTGATCCATGGCGACACCGTATATCTAGCCGGCCAGGTGGCCCAGGACGCGCCAGGGGGAACGGTCACCGAACAGACCAGGAACGTTTTCGACCGGATCGACAAGCTGCTGGCCGAAGCCGGCACGGACAAGTCGAAGCTGCTATCGGCAACCATCTGGCTTGCGGATATGGGGACCTTTGATGAGATGAACGCGGTCTGGGACGCCTGGGTGGCTCCCGGCAACACGCCGTGCCGCGCCTGCGTGAATGCCCAACTCGCAAGGCCGCAGTACAACGTCGAGATTGGTGTGATCGCGGCTGTCTGACGGGTTGAGGTGTACTCCGCACTTTGTAGTTTCTGCTTGTCCCCTCTTCCACCAACCTGAGAAGATGAAGGGCGACGATCTTTGCCGCTCGCGGAGTCTTCCGGCCCTCGTTGGCCATTCTGTACCGCCGCGAGGTTTCCCTTTTCGGAGTCAATGATGAACAGTTTCGGTGCGCGCCACACTCTTTCCGTTTCCGGCCGGGATTACGAAATTTTCCGGCTCACGTCTCTTCCCGCTGACAAGATTCGGCGCCTGCCCTTCTCGCTCAAGATCCTGCTCGAGAACCTGCTGCGCTTCGAGGATGGGATGACGGTCACAGCCGGCGACATCGAGGCCCTCGTCAACTGGGATGCCGCCGCGCAACCCGACCGGGAAATCGCCTTCCGGCCCTCGCGCGTTCTGATGCAGGACTTCACCGGCGTACCGGCGGTCGTCGACCTCGCCGCCATGCGCGAAGCCATGAAGAAGCTCGGCGGCGACCCGGCGCGCATCAATCCTTTGCAACCCGCCGAACTCGTCATCGACCACTCCGTCCAGGTCGACAAGTTCGGCAGCGCCGCGGCCCTGGCCTTCAACAGCGAGATCGAATACCTGCGCAACCGCGAGCGTTACCAGTTTCTCAAGTGGGGACAGAAGGCATTCGACAACTTCAAGGTCGTGCCGCCCGAAACCGGCATCGTTCACCAGGTGAACCTCGAATACCTGGCCCGTGTCGTTTTCTCGAAGGCGACGAACGGCACGCGCCAAGCTTTCCCCGACACGCTCGTCGGCACGGACTCACACACCACGATGATCAACGGCTTGGGCGTGCTCGGCTGGGGCGTCGGCGGCATCGAGGCCGAAGCCGCCATGCTCGGCCAGCCGATCTCGATGCTGATCCCGCAGGTTGTCGGCTTTAAGTTAACCGGAAAACTCGCCGAAGGAGCGACCGCGACGGATCTCGTCCTGACGGTTACCCAAATGCTGCGCTCGAAGGGCGTCGTCGGCAAATTCGTTGAGTTTTTCGGCGATGGCCTCGGGGAGCTGCCGCTCGCCGACCGCGCCACGATCGCCAACATGGCGCCTGAGTACGGCGCCACCTGCGGCATCTTCCCGGTCGATAGCGAGACGCTCACCTACCTGCGTCTCACCGGCCGTCCCGACGATCTCGTCGCGCTCGTTGAAGCCTACGCCAAGGAACAGGGCATGTTCCGCGAGCGCGGCGCAAACCAAGCCGTCTACACGGACACGCTCGAACTCGACATGGGCGCCGTCGAGCCCAGTCTGGCGGGGCCGAAACGCCCGCAAGACCGCATCGCTCTCAAGAACGCGCAAGTTTCATTCAACTCATCGCTCGACGCATTCCTGAGCGAACGCGGAACCGGCAACGGCAACGGCGCCCGCATGGTGTCCGAGGGAGGCGCGGTCGCGGTGACTGTCGCAGCGCCTACGCGGACGGGAGTAGCCGTGGAAGGCAAAGACTTTCAGTTGAAGCACGGTTCGGTGGTGATTGCCGCGATCACGAGTTGCACCAACACGTCGAACCCCGCCGTGATGATCGGCGCCGGCCTCGTTGCCAAGAAAGCGGTGGCGCGCGGCCTGCAATCCAAGCCCTGGGTCAAGACCAGCCTGGCGCCGGGCTCGAAGGTGGTCACCGAATATCTCAAGAAGTCCGGCCTGAACGAACACCTCGACCTGATTGGCTTCAACCTCGTTGGCTACGGCTGCACGACTTGTATCGGCAACTCGGGGCCGCTGCCTACCGAGATTTCCGCCGCGATCAAGCAGGGCGACCTGTCGGTTGCGTCAGTTCTTTCCGGGAACCGCAACTTTGAAGGACGCGTGCATCCGGAAGTCCGCATGAACTACCTCGCCTCGCCACCGCTCGTGGTGGCCTACGCGCTCGCCGGCACGATGGACATCGATCTCGTCAACGACCCACTCGGCGACGACCTCGAGGGCAAGCCCGTGTACCTGAAGGACATCTGGCCCTCGCAGAAAGAGATTCACGACACGATCGCGTCCGCTATCGATTCCGAGATGTTCCGCGGCAGCTACGCCGATGTCTTCACGGGCAACGAGCAATGGACGAAGCTCGACGCTGCGGCCAGCGCCCTGTTTCAGTGGGACGCCGATTCCACTTACGTCAAGCACCCGCCCTACTTCGAGAACATGGGGCACGAGCCCGGCGCGGTCAGCGACATCAGCGGCGCGCGCGTCCTCGCGCTGCTTGGCGACAGCGTCACAACCGACCACATCTCGCCCGCCGGGGCGATCAAGGCCGACAGCCCCGCGGGCCATTACCTGGTCGAGCACGGCGTCGAGCCGAAGGACTTCAACTCGTATGGTTCGCGGCGCGGCAATCACGAAGTGATGATGCGCGGGACGTTCGCCAATGTGCGCCTGCGCAACAAACTCGCGCCCGGCACCGAAGGCGGTTGGACGCAGCATATTCCCGATGGCGAGCAAATGTCGATCTACGATGCCGCCATGCAGTACCGCGATGAGGGCACGCCGTTGATGATCCTGGCCGGTAAGGAATACGGTTCCGGCTCATCGCGCGACTGGGCCGCGAAGGGGCCGGCGCTGCAAGGCGTGCGGGCCGTGATCGCCGAAAGCTACGAACGCATCCACCGCTCGAACTTGATCGGCATGGGTGTGCTGCCCTTGCAGTTCAAGCGCGGTGAAAATGTGGAGTCGCTCGGGCTAACGGGCCGCGAGACGTATGACATCGAAGGCCTTGGCCACGGCAGCGCCAAGGAAGTGAAAGTGATCGCCACGCCTGATAGCGGCGCTCCGATTACCTTCAGCGCCACGGTCCGGATCGACACGCCGCAGGAGGTTCTCTACTACCAGCACGGCGGAATTCTGCACTACGTGCTGCGCCAGATGGCGAAGGCGTGAAGGCCAGACTGCTGCATCGACCCCAGAGCATTCGCAGAATTTAGGCTTGACAACAGGCGAATAAAAGGCGAATATTAAGACTATTGGTCGTTCTGGCGTCGTTGCTCAGGTTGCAGATCAAAACGATTCTGGCGAAGAATGTTCTAGCGTCGAGCCGATGGCGAAGAATTTTCACGAAGTCCGCGATCCAATCCACGTATTCGTTCGGCTTGACACGGACGAACGAAAAATTCTGGATTCGAAGCCGTTTCAGAGACTCCGCCACATTCACCAACTAGCGCAGTCCTATCTTGTATACCCGGGCGCGACTCACAAGCGATTCGAGCACTCTCTTGGGGTCATGGAGCTTGCACGCCGGGTCTTTGAAACCGTGACGCAACCTTCCGCTCTAACCGATGAGGTGAAGAAACTGATTCCGGAGCTCGAACATCCGGACCAGTTGACGTATTGGAGGCGGGTTCTCAAAATGGCTGCCCTTTGTCACGACATAGGCCATTTACCCTTCTCACACGCAGCGGAGAAAGAGCTCCTGCCCGAAGGCTGGGACCACGAGCGTCTCACGATAGACATCATTTTGGGCGAAGAGATGCAGGCGATCTGGAACTCGGTTACACCACCTCTACGATCGGACGACATAGTCAAGCTAGCGGTTGGGCCAAGAAAGGCGAAGGATCTGACGTTCTCGAACTGGGAGGCGATTCTGTCCGAAATCATTGTTGGCGATTCGTTCGGAGTCGACAGGATGGATTATCTTCTTCGGGATGCGTATCACGCCGGTGTTCCATATGGGCGCTTCGACCACTATCGTCTGATTGACACTTTACGGATTCTGCCGTCCCCCAATGACGAAAATAATCGCGGAGAACCGGTTCTTGGGGTTGAGCAGGGCGGACTGGAGACGGCAGAAGCGTTGCTACTTGCGCGGTATTTCATGTATACCCAGGTCTACTTTCATCCCGTGCGGCGAATCTACGACATCCATCTCAAAGACTTCTTGAAAGAGTGGCTTCCCGATGGAAGGTTCGGCACCACAACGAAGGAGCACCTTGAGTTGACTGACGCCGAGGTCACGACTGCCATTCGTACAGCAGCAGGCGACAAGGACAGGCCGGGCCATGATCCCGCCCGACGAATTACCAATCGAGAACATTTCAGGGTGCTCTACCGGCGGCATCCCAAAGACGTAGGGGTCAATCCCGAGGCTGCACTTGCTGTCTACGAGGCGGCTGTGAAAGAATTCGGTGATACTCAAGTTCGATTCGATCAATACAGGCCGAGGGGGGCAGCAGCGCCTGATTTCCCCGTACGTTCAAGCGATGACAGCGTCGTCTCGTCGTTGGTGATGTCTGAAGTCCTTCGAATGATCCCCGCTGCAACCACCGAGTATGTATTCGTTGCGCCCGAGATCCGCGAAGCCGCTAAGCGATGGCGCGACATCCACAAGAACGAAATCATCAAACCCGAAAAGGAGAACTCGTGACTGAGCCCCAGCAGATCACCGTTTTATTGCAGTTGGCGGAAGAATTGCGGAAGCGTGGCAGTTGGTGTGGCGAGACGCACATCCAGAAGGCGTCTTACTTTCTCCAAGAGATGCTCGCTGTTCCGACGAACTACGACTTTATTCTTTACAAGCATGGGCCCTTCTCTTTCGATCTGCGCGACGCGCTGGCTCTCTTGCGAGCTGACGGTCTCCTTGAAATCGAACTGCGACCGTATCCGTATTCGCCTAGCCTGGTTGTAACCGAAGGGGCGAAGCGCTTCCGTCAACGGCATCCGGAAACGCTCGGACGCTACGCGGGTCAGATCAGCTTGGTTGCGGACAAGCTTGAAAGTAAAGGGGTTGCAGAACTGGAACGGCTGGCTACGGCCCTCTACGTCTCGCTTGAGACCGGAGCAGGGAGTAGTGAGCAGGATCGCGCCCAGAGGCTCGTCGAGTTGAAGCCGCATGTGTCCCTTCAGCAGGCTCAGGAAGCTGTAGAGACGGTCAAGCGATTCCAGGAAGAGGCCGCGAGGCAGTGGAATCCCTAAAGCCGGCCCACCGGCCGCACATTCCTGCCCTGGCGCCCCGTGGCGGTGTCGCCCAAATCCTCCCGCGCCTTCTCCCCCAGCGCCAGCAAGCGCTTGACGACGTCAGCGTTCGCGCCCGCGACATTATTGTTCTCGCCGATATCTTTATCCAGGTTGAACAAGAGCGGCTGATGATCGCGCGCGCCGTCACCCCATTCGGGCCGGTAGATGTGCAGCTTCCAGGGCCCGCTGCGGACAGCCTGCAAGCGCTCATCGCGGTAGTAATAGAAGGCCTCGTGCGGCGTGCGCGCACCGGCCGTTCCCGACATCAGCGGCCAGATGTCCTTGCCGTCGAGAGTGCGGTCGCGGGGTGCTTCCGCGCCGGTCAGCTTGGCGATGGTCGGAAGGATGTCCATCGCCGTCGCTAATTCGTCTTGAACGAGACCGGCCGGAATGCGGCCCGGCCAACGCATGATGGCGGGGACACGCATGCCGCCTTCCCAAGTCGTGTTCTTCCCTGCCCGCAGGGGGCCGTTCGAGCCGGGCCGATAACCGCGCTGCTGCCACGGCGCAAGCGAGGCTCCGTTGTCCGACGTGAAAATGACCAGCGTCCGGCGATCGATACCCAGCTCGCCAAGAGTCTTGAGGATTTCGCCGGCCGACCAGTCAAGCTCTTCGATCGCGTCGCCGTAGATTCCCAGTTGGGAATGCCCCGCGAACCGCGCCGAGGCCGCCAGGGGCCAATGCGGCATGCTGTGGGGCAAGTACAGGAAGAACGGGCGGTCCTTATTCGCACGGATGAAACGGATCGCCTCATCCGTATACCGCCGTGTGAGCTGGGTCTGATCCGGCCCTTGCTCGATGACTTCCTCGTCACGCAGGATCGGCAGCGGCGGCGCCATGAAATTTTGGCCTGCGTACCAGTGATCCCCCATATCGTTGCTGTAAGGGATGCCGAAATACGTGTCGAACCCCTGGCGCGTGGGCAGGAATTTGGCGTGATGGCCGAGGTGCCACTTGCCGACGATGCCGGTCGCGTAGCCGCGGCTTTTGAGAACTTCGGCGAGCGTGATTTCATCGGGATTGAGCCCGGTAGTCGAATATGGGAACAGCACGCGGTGACCCAGCCCGATCCGCATCGGATGGCTGCCGGTCAAAAGCGCGGCCCGCGACGGCGTACAAACCGGCGCCGCCACGTAAAAGCTCGTGAAGCGCACACCCTCGCTCGCCATCCGGTCGAGGTTCGGCGTGCGGAACTCGGTCGCACCATAGACGCCCACATCGCCGTAGCCTTGATCGTCGGTAAAGACGATGACAACGTTGGGCGGAGGTCCTTGCGCCACGCTGGGCGCGGCGAACTGCGCGATCGACAACCCGGCAACAACGAACAGTCGCGGCGCGCACATGCCAGCCAGTATATCCCGCCGCGGCCGGCTGCCTTGAGATCTCTTCGCATCAGCACGAGACCGTCACCACTACAATGGAACCTTGCGAGAGGTTGCAGTATCCCCATGAAACTCGAAGGTAAAGTTGCCGTTATCACCGGAGGCGCCCGCGGCATCGGCAAAGCCTCGGCCCTGGCCATGGCGCGCGAAGGCGCGGACATCGGAATCTGCGATCTGCTGGCGAGCGAAGGCCGCGAGACGGTGGAGGAAATCGAAGCTCTCGGCCGCCGCGCCTGTTTCACGCAAGCGAACGTCGCCCAGCGCGCCGATTGCGAGCGCTTTTTCGACGAGGCGCGGCAACATCTCGGACGCGTCGATATCCTGCTGAACAACGCGGCGACTTCCGTGCGCAAGCCGCTCATCGAACTGGAAGTCGCGGACGTAGAGAAAACCTGGGGGCCGACGCTGTGGTCGGTCTTTCACTGTTCGCAACTGGCGGCGCGCTTGATGATCGAACAGGGCGATGGAGGCAGCATCATCTCGATCAGTTCGGTGCAAGGCGTCCGGCCCTATCCGCTCTCCACCGCCTACAACGGAGCCAAGGCCGCCGTCATTCACATGTCGCGGACCTGGGCGGTCGAACTGGCGCAATACCGAATCCGCGTCAACACGATCGAGCCCGGCTGGATTGACACGCCGGGCGAGCGGAAGTTCGCCAGCGAAGAAGAGATTCAGGCGCTCGCGGCCCAACTTCCCTTCAAACGTCTGGGCCGTCCCGAGGAAATCGCGGGTCTAGTTGTTTTCCTGGCGTCCGATAAGGATTCAGGGTACGTAACGGGCAGTTCGCTGCGAATGGATGGCGGATTCATCCTCCCGCGCATGACCAAGCTCGAGGAGTAAGAACGTTTGTAAGGGCAGCCTAAGCAACAAACTCTAGGACAGCGGACATACCTCGTTCGCTCAATTGTTCGTAGCCCCACCCGGCCGTATTCTAGAGGAACGCCGGAGTGCCTCAGAAATCCCAGGGGTGCATCAGGAGTCATCGTTGGCGAAAGAACAATTCATCGACTACTACGATCTTCTCTGTATCAGCGCCAAGGCGAACGCCGAGTTGGTTGAAACCGCCGTGCGGGCGCAGCTTCGCCGATACTCACCCCAGAACAAGCAGACGATGGATGCCGCTAAGTTCGAGTTGGTGAAGAAGGCCTACCTCACGCTCTCCAACCCAAAATCTCGAATCCCTTACGACGCCGAGTACAAGCGCCGGACCGAAGGAATCCAATCCGGCTCTCACACTTCGGTTACGCCCGCGGCCATGAGGGACGAGATCCGCAAACGTCACGCCATCGTCACGGTCCTCTACGAACGCATGCTCAAGAAGCCGCAAGACGCTGACCTGACAGGAAAGGAAATTTCGGCCGGCGTCGGGGTGTCTTTTGAGAGCTTGGAGTTTCCGCTTTGGTTCTTGCGCGAAAAAGGTCTCATTAGCCGCACCGATGTGGGAGACCTTCGTATCACCGCCAAAGGAGTCGAGTGGCTTGAGAACGCCGCCGGCGTCCGCTCTCATTCTGAAGCTTACGCGGCTGAGAGCGATGAGGCTGAGACCACAGACGCGGAAGACATCTCCAACCCGGAGGCGACCGTCGACGTCAGCATGCTTTCCCTTTCCGAAGTCGCCGTCAGTCAATAGCGCCGCGGTCGAGTTGTACCGGGTTCGTTCTACGGAAGCTTCCCGGCGTCGAAACCGCCGCCCGCCTGCTCTTCCTCGGAAAGCGCGTGAAGAAACCGAAAGTCGCATCCTTGGTGCGCTTGAGTGACCTCCCTGAGAAAGAGGCTTCCGTAGCCGCGGCGATAGTGAACGGCCCGCGGCCGGTAGTCGGCCAATCTTCTCTGAATTTCCCTTTCCTCAACACGCAGCTCAATACGCCGGGCGGGTACGTCGAGTTCAATCTCATCGCCCGTCTGCACGGCCGCGAGTGGTCCGCCGACCGCAGCCTCGGGGGATACATGCAGGACGTCGGTACCGAAGCTCGTTCCGCTCATGCGGGCGTCGCTGACCCGCACGATATCCTCGACGCCCCGTTTCAGCAGCTTGGCGGGAATCGGCAAGTGGCCCCATTCCGGGAACCCCGGCCCTCCAATCGGCCCGGCGTTCTTGAGCACGAGGACCGAGTGTTCATCGATGACTAAGTCCTCATCGTCGATGCCGGCCCGCAGCTCCTCGTAACGCTCAAACACCACGGCCTTGCCGCGGTGCTTCAGCAAGTGAGGCGAGGCCGCGGTCTGCTTGATGACGGCGCCGTCGGGAGCGAGATTGCCATACAAGATGGCCGTCCCGCCCTTGGCGCGCAGCGGCTCGCTCAGGGTCCGAATCACATCCGGCCGGAGGCACTTCGCGCCGGCCACATTCTCGGCGACCGTCTTGCCGTTGGCCGTGATGGCTGACCCATCGAGCAAAGGCAGGATCTCTTTCATCACCACCGGCAGGCCGCCGGCGTAGTAGAAGTCCTCCATCAGGTATCGGCCCGAGGGCTTGATATTCGCCAGAAACGGGGTCTCGCGCGACAAGCGGTCGAAGTCCGCCAGCCGCAGGTCAACGCCGGCGCGTCCCGCGATCGCCAGTAAATGCACCACGGCGTTGGTCGATCCGCCAATCGCCATATCGCTGCGGATGGCGTTCTCAAAGGCGGCGCGCGTGAGGATCTTCGAGGGGCGCAGGTCCTCCCAAACCATGTCCACGATGCGCCGCCCCGTGCTTTCAGCCAACTGGAAGCGGCGCGAGTCAACCGCGGGAATCGCCGCCGCGCCGGGCAGGGTGAAGCCCAGGGCCTCGGCCATCGACGCCATGGTCGAAGCCGTGCCCATCACCATGCAGTGACCGTTGCTGCGGGCGATGCAGCCCTCGACCTCGGCCAGTTGCTCATCGCTGAGCCGGCCGGCGCGGTACTCCTGAAACAGCAGGCGGCCGTCGGTGCCCGAGCCGATCTGCTGCTGCCCCCACTGCCCGCTCAACTGTGGCCCGCCGGTCACCATGATGGCCGGCAGATCGGCGCTGGCGGCCCCCATGAGCTGTGCCGGGGTAGTCTTGTCGCAGCCGCTGAGCAGCACAACACCGTCGATCGGATTGGCGGTAATGCACTCTTCAACGTCCATCGCCATGAGGTTGCGAAACAACATCGTTGTCGGCTTCATGAAGAGTTCGCCGAGAGAAATCGTCGGAAACTCAAGGGGTACGCCGCCCGCCGCCCAAACCCCCCGTTTCACGGCTTCGGAAACCTGCCGCAGGTGAACATTGCAGTGCGTCAGCTCGCTCCACGAATTGCAAATGCCGATCACCGGCTTGCCTTCGAATCCCAGCGGCGCGAGGCCTTCCGAGCGCAGCGCGGCGCGGCGAACCAGGGCTTCATACTCAGGTCCGGCAAACCATCGAGCGCTGCGAAGTTTTCGAGGATCACGCATGAAAAATACGATACCAGGGCAGCCCATGGCATTTGCTGGTGTGATTCCCAAATCCGTCGGTAAGCATCGGGCCGCACGCTGCCCATCGATTCAAGCTCGACGTCCAGCCATCCATGGCCCGTTCACGGGCCATGGTCTCGGCTTTGGCCTTTAACTATTTTAGATCGACAACAGGGACGGAGGCGCGGATGTAAAATCC
>Ga0214472_10008666_pt1 | contig 10615 bp, 9 predicted proteins | sample RVTome_6_FD_207662 | JGI IMG/M metagenome (GOLD analysis project Ga0214472, IMG submission 207662) | Soil microbial communities from uranium-contaminated site in the Upper Colorado River Basin, Wyoming, United States - RVT140D175 | ecosystem: Environmental > Terrestrial > Soil > Contaminated >...
CACGAACCGCATCGACGGTTCCATTTCAGGCGAAACCGGATGCATGCCGCGAAACCAACGAGTTGCCATTACAACCAACGGGACGTCAGCGACACCGATGACGGCCAATACGGCGCCCAGCCGTGCTCGCTGGTGTGCGTCTTCCAGTCCGCTGCGCAGGATCAGGATGCCGGAGAAAAACGCCCACAGGATGAATGAAGTCAACAGCCGCGGGTCCCACGTCCACCAGGTACCCCAGGCCGCGTGCGCCCAGAGCGATCCGGTCAGCAGGGTCAACGTCGAGCAGAGCCAGCCGACTTCGCAGGCTGCCTGTGACCATTGGTCCCACCACAAATCGCGGCGCAACAGGTACGCTAACCCACATCCGGCCACGGCGATAAATCCCACCAAGCCCAGCCAGGCGACCGACACGTGTACGTACAACACTCGCTGGGCATGCCCCATGGTCTGTTCGGTCGGCGCCAAGTACATGGCCACGATCGCACCGGCCAACAAGAGGCCCACCAGCGACGTCCACAGAATCGGTCGCGTGGCCTGCCATACGGTGATTGTTCTCATCCTAAAGTTCCCGTTCGCTTTCTGGCAGGTTTGCGACCCGCCATACAACAAAGGCAGGCCGGAAACCTGCTCCACGATAATTCAGTCCTCAACCAAGAATCCAACCAAGACGATGCCCACCGTAGTGAAGACGACGGCGAAGGCGCCCAGGAATTGGACCCAGCGCCACCATTGGCTGCCCAAATCGTCTTGGGCGATTAACCGAGTTGCCTCGGCCGCCGCCAGCACGACCGGCACGACCAACGGCATCACCAGCAGCGACAAAACCGCACCGCGCTGCTGAAGTCCACGGGCCAAGGTGCTGACCAGCGTCCCGACCGCGGCAATCCCCACGCTTCCCAACATTGCAATCAGCGCCATTGCCCATGGGTGTTGCAGCAGTGGCACACCAGCCAGGACAACGAACAACGGGATTAGCACGCACTCCAGCGCCAACAACGCAATGACGTTGACGGACAACTTCGCCAGGTAGATCGTCGCTGGCGCTATGGGGTAAAGCACCAGGCCATCCCAACATCCGTCTTGTTGCTCGGCGGCACAGGTCCGCTCGATTGCGATCAGCCCGGCAAACAAAGTCGCCAGCCACAACAGTCCGCCGGCGACCGCTGGGCTTTGTTCGGGCAGCAGCTCCATCTGGAGGCTGAACACCACCGCCACGACGATGCCCAACAACAGCATCGCGGGCCATGCCTGCCGCGTGCGGTGTTCGACGATCAGGTCTTTGTGGATCAGCCACCAGAACTGGGTTGCCATCGTAACTCAATCTCATGCCGCTTGCGGTAAGTCTTCTTCCGGCGGTCCGGACGCCACCGGCTGCCGCAGGTCCGTCAACGTTTTCGCGTGCAACGACAGTGTGCGATCGGCGAGTTGCCGGCTTTGTCCTTCGTCGTGGGTCGAAAAAAGAACGGCGCATCCGGCGTTGCGGCGCTCGTGCAGCACTCCGGCGAGCCATCCTCGTCCCGCCGCGTCGAGGCCGCAAAACGGTTCGTCGAGCAACAAAATCGGAGGGTCGTGGACCAGGACTCTGGCCAACGCCAACCGCTGGCGGATCCCCTTGGAAGCCTGCCGAGCTTGCCGGTCGGCAAACCGGGACAAGCCGATTCGCTCGAGCGTCGCGTCCGCTCGCCGCGCCGGCCCCGACATCCCGCACATCCGCGCCGCGAAGATTAGGTTCTCGCGGAGCGTCAAATTCGGATACAAGCGACTCTCATGCGCCGTCACGCCGAGCAGGCGTCGTTGTTCGGCACTGGCGCCGGCCGGCCGGCCGAACCAGCGGACTTCACCCGCCGTCGGTCGAGCGATCGCGGCCAGACAGCGCAACAGTGTCGTTTTGCCGGCGCCGTTGTTGCCCGTGAGAGCGACACACTCGCCGGTCGCAATATCCAGATCGATCTCGAGCAGCACCAACCGGCCGTGGAAACTCTTCGACAACCGCCGGGCTTGAATCACGCTGGTTGGACGGCTCATGCTGCGAATTGCGTACATATATTTAAGTTAACCCACTTGTCCCACGCTAGGATTTTATGGCTGTCAATTCGCGTCGTGGTGAGCGGATGATTTTCCGTTGTACGTGTTCGTTGGACGGCTTCCGGTGGTTACTCGCCGGGCGCCGGGACGGCCAAAGCCGAAGGACCGCGCCAGCGATGATGACCCAGCCGCCGAACCACATCCACCGCATCAACGGGTTTTCCACCAGCGTCAGCCGAACGGCGTCCTGGCCTTCACCGCTATGGAGGATCGTGTAGAAGTCGTCGCGCCAGGTTGAACAGATGGCGACTTCCGTGGTCCATTGATTCTGTAGCCGGTGTAGATGCTGGGCGGGCAGCAGACGAAACGGCGTGCCTCCACCGTGGGAAATCTCCAGTTCCGCTTCGGCGATGAATTTGTCTGGCATTTCTCGTTCGATCAGCCGTCGAAAGCGAATCGACCGGCCGGCCCACTCGACGACCTCGCCCTTTTGCATCACCAGTTCATGCCGCCGGCTTCCCACCGACGAACCCGTCACGCCGACGGCGATGCAGACGAATCCCAGGTGAATCACGAACCCGGCATACAGTCGGCGGCTGGCGGCAAGCGTGCTGAGCAAACCCCGCCACGGCTGTGCGGCGTTCCGACGCCACGTTTCGAGAGCAAGCGAACACGCCAAGGTCGCCACCGCGAAGGCCGTTAGCCAACCGACGGCCAGTGCCAGCGGATGCCGCACACCGGCCATCCAAACGACGACCGCCAATACGGACGCCGCGCCCGCCGAGATCAGCAACGCGCGCTTTTGCCGCGCCACGGGTGGCGCTCCCCACCGCAACAACGGCGCCGACGCCACGGTCATCAACAGCGACAGCCCGATCGGAATCAGCACGTTGTTGTAAAACGCCGGGCCGACGATGATGCGGCGGCCCACGATCGCTTCGGAGAGCGCTGCGCTCAAGGTTCCCGACACGGTCACCGCCGCCAGCAGCAATAGCGCAACGATGGAAATCAGCACCATCGCTTCCCGCGCCCAGATGCTGTCCAGCGGGTTGTCCGAGACCAGGCCTTTCCGCTGCCGTAGGATCAACACCGCTCCGCCGACTCCCAGCAGCAACATCAGTCCCAGAAACAGCCAGCCGATCGGCGACCGGCTGAACGCGTGCAAGCTGCTGAAGATGCCGCTGCGGGTCAAAAACGTAGCAAAGTTGCACATTCCAAACGTGGCGATCGCCAGAGCAGCGCAGGTCTTTTTCAACATCCCCCGGAACTGCCACGCCATTTGCGCGTGAATCAGCGCGGCGCCCAACAGCCATGGGATCAACGATCCGTTTTCCACCGGATCCCAGGCCCAATAGCCCCCCCAGCCCAACTCCTCGTAGGACCAGTAGGCGCCAAGCAAAATGCCGGCCCCCAATACCGTCCATGCCAGCAGCGACCAGGGCCGAGCCACGCCGACCCACGCGGAAAGGTTTTCAGACTCGACCCCATTCATGTGCGTATTCGCACGTTCAATCGCCTCAATCGCGCACTCTGGACGCATGTCGGTGTTTGCCCCGAGGCGCTGGCCGGCAGCCGTCATGGCGGCCGTGGCCAGGGCGAAGGGGATGGCCCAGGCGGCATAGCCCAGGAAGACGATGGGCGGATGGATCAGCATTGCCGGGTGTTGCAACAGGGGGCTGAGGCCCGCCCCCTCGTCGCCGGGCGCGATATTGGCCTCCATAGGGTCGGCGCCGAACAGCATCGTTGCCGTCAGGAACCAGCAATAAGCCATCAGGATTCCAAATGCCGCGTCGCGTAGCCACCGCGGCCCGACGCCTGGCCAAAATCGAAAGGCCGTCGCCAGCAGCCCTAACATCCATGTCCACAGCAGCAGGGACCCGGCCTGCCCTACCCACAGCGCCGAAAGCGAGTAGTGCCACGGCAACAACCGACTGGAATACTGCGCGACATAGTTGAAATGGAAATCCTTGACCGACAGCGCCCAAGCAAGCACGGCCATCACCACCGTGAGCGCGCCGACGCCGGTGACCGCGCTGATCAAACCGGCTCGGCAGATTGCGGGACGCCGCCAGCGGACGCCGGCAAAACAGGCGAAAGCCGCGAAACCGACGCCGACGAACGCCGTCAGCAGGCAGATCTGGCCCAGCATTCTCATCGGCGCTCCTCCACCGACGTGTCGCGGGCGCGCGCCGTCGCGGCGTTCGTCTCCGACTCGTATTTGCTCGCACAGCGCGTGAGCACTTTTTCGCCGCGCAACAGCCCGGATTTTTCCAATCGCCCTTCGACCACGACGTCCATGTCTTCCGCCAGATTGTCCGGCAGCGGTCCGGCGCAAATGACCGACAACGGCGATTCGGCCCCTTGCAGCTTGAATTTCGCCTGTCTGCGTCCGCTGGCAATTTCCAGGGACCCCACGGCCACGCGGCCGTTGACCCGCATCCGCTGATTGGCCAGCAGCGCGGAGTCGGCCAGGCATTCGTCGACGGTCAGGTAGAATTTCCAGCTTTCCGCCGTGCCGAGATATGCCATGTAGCCGGTGACCGATGCGATGATGCTTCCGGCAATGGCTAATTTAACGGTTGTCGTCATCGAGATCGTCACCTCGGAATCTGTCAGTCGCGCCGTGCCCACAGACGCCACGATTTTGCCCGGGCGTACTGCGAAACTGCTTTGGGGATTATCGGCACGCAGTTTGCGGAGTTTTGCGCGGCGGCCGCGCAGCCGCCGAAGGCAGGGCGGCCCAATCGAACGAGTGCGAATGACAAGAAAACGGCGGCAACGTATAACAAATAAGTGGAGAGTGGGCAACGTGACTTCCCACACGAGACCTCGATAGCCTTCCATGACATGGTATAAGGAGCGATTTCATGTGGATTCGAAAGGCCTTTGTTGGAATTCTGGTTATTTCGGCGATTGCCCTGGCACTTTGTCTGCCTGGCCCACGGGAGGCGGCCGAAGCGCTGGCGGCGCAAGAAGACAGCGCCGCTCAGGCGCCCGAGCCGGCGCCGCCAGAGGGCCAGACCTATATCGGCATGAAGGCTTGTTCAGCCTGTCACTTCGAGCAGTTTCTGGTTTGGCGACAAGACAAGCACGCGCAGGCGTTTACCAACCTGCCGGCCAAATACAAGACCGACGCGTCCTGCCTGAAGTGTCATACGACAGGATTCGGCGAGCCGACCGGTTACAAGACGGCTGCCGACGCCGACCTGGCCGCAGTCAGTTGTGAAGTCTGCCACGGGCCAGGCAGTAAGCATCAGGAGATCTGCAAACCGTTTGCCACGGCCAAAACGCTCAGCCCCCAGCAGGAAAAGCTGGCCCGCGATTCGATTTACAAAGTGCAGCCCAGTAACGCCTGCATCGAGTGCCACACGGCCAAAGCCCACAAGGCGCACCCGAAATACGATAAGTGATCCGGCGGCCGTATCGGCTCTGCGTTACGCTCCCGCCGCGCGTGATCCGTGCTCGAGCGGTTCCACGGTGGGCGGCGGGAGCGTGCGGATATACAGCAATAGAAGGACGATCACCAATCCGATGGGCACCAAGGACGCCGCCAGCCAAATGCGGCGAAAGGAGTGCTCACGGAAGGCGTCTTCGGCTTTTGCATTGACCTGTTCGGTCACGGCGAGGCCTTGGTCGAGGACTTTCTTCACTGGCTCGGTGGCGAAGCTGTGGATTTCGACCCGCGCGTTTGCCAGCGCGTCTTGGGCGTCGCGCAAGTGGAAACGCGCCGTGCGCACTTCCATGCCCATCCGCTGAGCACGGTCGAGTTTGCCTGCCGCGATGGCGATTTGTTGCTTGAGCTCTTCCAGGGCGACGCGCAGGGCCTTGGCCTCGACAGCCCCTGCCAGCGACGCGCCGTGTTGCCCCGCTTCATGGCATTTTGAGCAGACCGCGCCTGCGGACATGCCTAGCATCTCGTCCGTCGGGTGGTGAATCGCATGATTGCCGTGGCAGGTGGCGCATCCCGGCAAATTGGCCTGTTCAAACCGGTGTTTCATCACGGTTTGATCGAACAGAGTCCCGATCTTGACGTGACAACTGGCGCAGGCGCTGGACACCGCTGCCGGGTCAGGGGCGACCGTTCCGTGGTTTCCATGACAATCGTTGCAGGTGGGGGCCGACAAATCTCCTTTGTTCAACAAGGCGTCGGCATGGACGCTCGAACTCCATTCCTCGAATTGGTCGTGGCCCATCGGTCGTCCGTGATGTTGGACGCCGGCCATTTTTTCGGCGTCTGCGTGACACGTCGCGCACGTGTTGGCGACGTTGGTCGGATAGACCGGCGACTCCAAGTCGTCGACGGCCCGGATGCCGTGACGGCCGTGGCATGAAGTGCACATGGCCACGTCCGCCGTGGGAGACTGTTCCAAGCGCCGTCCGTGGCCGCTGGTCCAATATTCGGCCTCCTGATTCGTCTTGGGCGAAGGTTGATAGCGGCTCATGTACTCGACGTCCGAATGGCAATGGCCGCAGAACCGGGGAATGTCCTTCGGCGACTCGATCACCCGATAACCGGCGTCGGCCGAGTGGGCGCCGCGGAAATTCAAGCTGGTGGGATCTCCGCCGTGGCAGTCGTGGCAGTGAATGCCTTTTTGCCAATGGATGTCGGCGGCCAAGTCCGCCTCCGTCACGAAGTGACTGCGTTTGTCGGCGTCCCAGATGGCCGACTCACCGTGACACTGGACGCACGAGCTGTCCTGTGGCGCCACGGGTTCGGCCGTGTCCTGCGCGACAAGACGCGCGGCGGCGGCGACCGTGGCGACGAACGTCAAGATGAAAGCTGACGGCGTCTTCACTCCAAAAATCCCCAAATCGACATGGCTATGACGAACACGACCGACACAACGGCCAGACCATTGAGCACTCGCCGCGTGCGTGTACCCCGGTCCAAAAACGGTATCAACAAGACGACAAATCCGCAGAAGCCGAAAAACAGGACGCCCAACATTTCGCCTTCCATTCCCAGGAAGTGGGCGGGCAATTCACGCAGCGCCTGAAACATGAACAGGAAGTACCATTCCGGCTTAATGCCTTCAGGGGCCGACCCGAAGGGTTCCGCTTTTTCGCCCAACTCCCAGGGAAACACGGCCGCCAGCAACGCCAGCACGGCCAATGCCAGATACCAGCCCACCGCGTCGCGCAACAGAAAGTGCGGCACGAACGGCATCGACGGAACGCGGTTGCCGTGCAGATTGGTCGCCGCATCGGGCACGCTCATCCCATGTTTTTGCACCAGGAACAAATGCACGCCCAACAGCCCGATGGCCAACAGGGGAAAGACGGCGACGTGCAGCGCGTAGAACCGGGCGAGCGTGTCGCCGGTGACGTTTTCGCCGCCTCGGGCCCAGACCAGCAGTTCATCGCCCACCAGCGGCACGGCCCCGACGATCGCCGTGCCCACCCGCGTGGCGAAGAAGGCCAGTTGATTCCAGGGCAACAAATAGCCGCTGAAGCCGAAGGCCATGAACAGCCCCAACAAGAGTATTCCGGTGACCCAGGTGAACTCACGCGGCCGGCGGTACGCGCGCATCATGTAGGTGGTCAACAAGTGGAGAATCAAAACGGCGATCAACAACGTGCCGCCCCACGCATGCACAGAGCGCAGCAACCAGCCGAAATCGACCTCGGTCATGATCGCCTGTACGCTTTCAAACGCCTGATCGGGCGACGGCTTGTAATACAGTGACAACATCACGCCGCTGGCCGCCTGCACAACGACCAGAAACAGCGCCATGCCGCCGAGAAAATAAAAGGGCGTAGTGCGGTGGATCGGTACGCGTTTTTTTTCGCCCAACTCCAACAGCGTGCCCAGCCCGAACCGCTCCGTAAAAAATTCACGCACCCTACCGTTGCGTCCTGTCGCCGGCGCGTCGTCTTCAGTCGCGTGAGACAATGATTTCCTCCCGTCCGGACTCGCCGCGCAAAGTCACCTTGTACTCTTCCAACGGGCGCGGCGGCGGCCCCGACACGTTCCGTCCGTTTTCGTCGAAGACGCCATTGTGGCAATTGCAGAAAATGTCTCTCCGCGGCGCCCGGAATTCGACGGTGCAGTCCAAGTGCGTGCAGACCGCGTTGAATGCCTTGACCGTGCCGTCGGTCTTTTTGATCAGGATACACGGCTTGCCGCCGAAGTCGAACGGCGCGGGCCAGTGGCCGTCCGCATCAAGCGTCAACTGGTCCACTCTGTAGGGGGCGAGCATTTCGACGCCCAGCGCGCCGCCGGTGCGGCGAGGACGGAGGAAGGCGAGCACCGGATAAGCGATGACGGCCGCCGTGACACCCACGGCGCCGCACAAGACACGCAACAGCCACTTGCGGCGTGGAACTGAATTGCCGCTGGACGTCATCTTCAACTTCCCGTCTCAGGCCAAAGCCGGATTGAATTCGCGCGTCGAAAGCTTGGGCTAACAAATCCCTGGGCACTTTTAACCAGATTCGACCCGTTTTTCAACCTCAACTGTACAGCGACTTTCGGAATGCTTCCTGTGCTTCCCGGCGACGAACGTGCTTGCCGAATCTATCGTTGACGGCGCCACGACAAAAACCCTACCCGCGCAATTGGGCTGATTACCGCCGGCCGCGCCGGGAATAGACCACGAGAAACAGCAAAACGCGCGCGTCACGACGCCCACTGCGCCGGCTGAAAACTGCCGCTTTGCCCGACTAGAAATGTCGCCCCCTTGTTCGGGTGTGACAAATGAGACAAAGCGGGTTGTCGAAGCATTCTTTTTCGCGAACGTTGCCGCACACCTTCTCGGTTTGGCCTTGTCGATCGAAAAAAAACCGCTACAAAGAAAATCGTAAGCGGTTATTGTTGTGCCGGCTGTCCTCGAAACGACACACGGTTTTGATGTCCAAGTTCAACTTTCATCGAAGCCGCGCACGCAGGGAAAGGATGGAATAAGACACGACGTGCGCGCCCTGTTTGACGGGAATGTTTTTTGTGAATGCGATTGGAGGTGCAAGATGAGCAAAAACATCCTAGAAAGAGCAACTCTGTTACTGGCGGCCGGATTTGTCCTGGCAACTTTTCCGAGGCCGGTTCAGGCGTTGCCCACGTTTAGCGGCGGACACGCCGACTGTTTGAGTTGCCATGACACTCCGAAAGAGGCCGCGACCGGACCGAGTCTGGTCACGGCGCATCCAGGGGACACTGTCCCACTGTCCATTGATATTACCGACGGGACAGACAATTATTCGATCTCGCTCGCCGGTCTGGACGCAGCGGGGTTGGCCGGGTTCGTTCCCGATGCTACCTGGGTAGACCACTTTTCGCCCGGCACGTTCGATTCGACACACGACGGGCCGTTCTACGCCTTATCCGACACGGGCGTTGCGTTTTCCGGTCCCGTAACGCAGTCGTTCAATCTGCAGTTGGCTCCGGCAACGGCCTTGGGGATCTATGACCTGACGTTCTTCGTGTCCGGACTTCTTGAGAGCGAATTTGAAACTTGGCGGGACGTCAATGGATTCCAGTTGGAAGTCGTTCCAGAACCTTCAACTTTGGTGATGCTATCGCTGGGTGGTTTGTTGATAGGGTCGCCATTTTACGGCCGACGCCGCCGGCGGTGATTGTCGATGAAGTGATTGCCAAACCGAGTTCTCGTACCCGCTGGCGAAGCAGGGTTGATGCCGTGGCCGTGCCGCCAGGTCAGCCACTGAGTATTCTGGCTGCAGCCATTCTTCGTCACGGGTACGGCGCCGGCACACGCCCGAAAGCGGCTAAGCGTTTACGAATTTGCGCGAACAGCCTTCCAAGGCTTGACTCCGGCGGTACGTCTGACAAAACGGCGGAACGGAATTCCTTGCCGCCGGCTGCGGAAGCGCCAGTCGCACCAATGCATGAGAGATCAGCGACAACTGCCTCGCTACCCCTAGTGAATCCAGGAGAGCCCGGCCAGGAACATGTGGGCCGTGCCGCTGTTGAACGCCGTCGACTTGTCTTCGTAGTCGAATAAGACGTAACGAAAATAGCAGTCGGTTGTCGGCCCCAAGTGGTGGTCGATGCCGGCGTTGATCCGCGTGGTTTCGACCAGCACGTCTGAAAACGTCGGCAACAGCGACCAGTCGGCGCCGGCCGGCGAAGGCGGCACGGCAAACACGTTGCTCCCCCGGTTCCACTCCACGCCGCCGACGAGCTGAGTACGGGGCGTCCACGCGTAATTGGCGCCGATGCTGAACAGTTGGTTCGTGCCGCCGTAGGACCACTGCGTCGTCTCGGTCGGGTTTTGCCGGAACCCGATCGTGATGTCCTGGTCGATCCAGTTGGAGAAGTACGCATAGCCGCCGGTCAACGAGAGTCTCTGCGTCGGCGCATACCACAAAGTGAAATTGACCGGATAATTCTCCTCGTCGAAGTTGGCAAATTCCGAGTCGTGCCACCGGTTTTCAATGCCCAACAGCGCGGTGGCCATGAAACAGCTCGTCGGCGTCCACGTCCCGCCGATTTCGATGCGGTGTTCTTCTTCGGGCTGGTTCGTGTTGAACTCCCCGTCGTTTTCGCGCACGCCAATCAACGGATCCTCGGTGAAGCGGGCTTTGTAGCGAACATAGGAAGTGAGACTGTGCGAGAATCTCCAATACGGCCCGA
>Ga0214472_10008667_pt1 | contig 10615 bp, 10 predicted proteins | sample RVTome_6_FD_207662 | JGI IMG/M metagenome (GOLD analysis project Ga0214472, IMG submission 207662) | Soil microbial communities from uranium-contaminated site in the Upper Colorado River Basin, Wyoming, United States - RVT140D175 | ecosystem: Environmental > Terrestrial > Soil > Contaminated >...
CCCCGGCTACGATCGGCGGGGAGTCTGTTGTCGAAATTCGCACGGAGGACGGCGCCAAGTACATCCTGGCGGATGATTCCTGGCTGCTGATCCGGCCGTCCGGGACGGAGCCGGTTCTCAGGGTCTACGCAGAAGGGCGAAGCGAGAAGATGCGGGAGGCGCTGCTGGGGTATGGGGAGGAGGTGGCGGAGGGGGTGGCGTAGTGCAAAGTGCAAGGTGCAAAGCGCGGGGTCTGCCCTGGCGTTGGCCAGCGGTTTTTCGGCCGCAGGGTTCCTGAGCGCAGTCGAAGGACGAAGGGTGCTCGGGGCAGCGAAGGAGGGTAACCCGGAAAATAGATGGATACCATTAAAGATGGGATCCGCACCGAACTCGAAATGACCCGGACGCACTTCCACGCCATGCTCGCGGCGATTCCGGCGGGGGCGTTCTCAAAGCCGACGGAGAACCCGCAGTGGAATGTGGGGGAGGTGCTCTACCACATGAGCCTGGCGTTGAGGAATCTGCCGGTGGACGTACGTCTGATCCGGCGGCTGGGGTGGATCCCGACGCCGCCGGCATTCATCTTCCACCGCCTGAACGAGTGGGCGACCCGCCGCGGCGGACGCGACGCCACGCACGAGACGCTCGCACAAGCCTACGACAACGGGCACGCGCGGACCCTCCAGGCGTTGGAGAAGATCGGGGACGATGAGTGGTCAAAAGGCGCGCAATACCCGGACTGGGATTCCAATCTGTCCGGTTTCGTGACGCTGGAACGGCTGTTTCATTACCCCCGGGTCCATTTCGAGGCGCATGCCGCGGAGCTGGCCCGTTTTCGCCGGGATTAATCGGGCAGAAGCGCCTCCAGCGTCCGGCTGCGCCCATGGGCCCGAGCCAGGCTCTCCAGCGGGATGATGACCTCTTCGACCGCCAGCCTCCGCCCGGCCTCCTCGGACCGCCTCCTGACGAACAGGTCGTGCTGGGTCCGGTGGCACAGGGCGGCGGCCAGTTTTTTCTCGAGCACATTGGAAATATTGATGCGGAAATCGGCCGGGTCGTCCGCGTTCAGCAGCCGCGGGTAGGGGTGCCCTTCGAAAAAGGCCGAGACCGAGTAAACGGCCGGCGCTACACCTTCGGTAAACGACAACGCCGCCGCCAGGGCGGCCTGGTGACAGAGCACGTGCGCCGGGTGGCCGTATTCGCCGTTGGAGCCGTGCGTCAGGATCGCATCGATCTCGAACTGCCGGACGCTCGCGGCGACCTGGCCGGCCAACGCGGTCAAATCGTCCGTGAAGGCGAACAGCTCCTCGTCGGGTCCTACACGCGGGTCTTCGTAGCCCAGGAAGGTCAGGCTCCGCCCCCCCAGCTGCCCCACCGCGCAGACCAGCTCCGCCTCCCGCACGTCGCCGAGCTCATCCATCGCACACACCGGCGGCTCCCCGACCTCGCCGCCTTCCCCGCGGGTGGCGCACAGGTAATGCACTTGAGCTCCGCGCTCGGCCAGCAGCGCGAGCGTGCCGCCGGCGAGCATGGTCTCGTCATCGGGGTGGGCGAAGAAGGGGAGGAGATTCATAAGAATATGAAAAAATAAGCATGGCCGGGGGCTCTGCCCCCGGCCATGCTTATTTTTTCAGAATATGCGACAGGCTGCATACCGGCCCCTCCACACAAAGCAGGATCGATTTCCGCCCGATTCTCAACGTACACACCCCACACTCCGCCAGCCCCCCGCACGGCATCTCCGTCCTCACCAGCACCTGCCCGGGAGGGATCGGCCCGCCGTTCTCCCGCCCCAGGAACCCGGCCAGATCGCCAACCCGCTCCAGCGGGATATCGACCGCCAAAAAATCGGCCCATTCCAGCGCCTCCGGCAGACCCGCCAGGGGCTGAATCTCGACCCGTGTCGGCAGGTCCCGCACGGACAGGTCGGTGAACAGCGCTGCGTTCCCGGCCCGGTCGACCAGGGGCCACAGCCGGGCGGCCGTTTCCCCGGCGGCGACCAGGGCCAGGTTGCGGGTGACGCCCGGCAGATCGAACCCGCGCCCCAGCGGGCCGCGCAGGGCCAGCGTCGAGCCGATCTCCCACGCCCGCGGCAGCCCCCCAGCGACCGGCGCGGCCAGGAACCCGTCCGGGAATGCCTCCCTGGTGAACAGAGGCGCGGCCAGGAGGGCATCCTCGTCCGCCGGCAGGTCGGCCAGCACGTATTTTCCCGGCGTAGGGACCGCCCTGGGTTCGCACCCGATCCGAACCGACCGCAGCCCGTCCGGCTCCAGGCGGATCTCTAATATCCTTCCTAAGTACGGGGTCACGGGGGCATGGTATCATGAAAAGGCAACGGAAAATGGAATAGGGTGCCGGGGGCTTCGCCCCCGGCACCCTATTCCATTTTCCATAACCACTCAAGGAGTCTTTCTATGGACATATCTACCGCTATCGGTGCCGTTGCCGGGGTATCCTGGCTGCTGGTCATCGGGGTCGTCGTTCTCGCCGTGCTGCGAGCATCCCGCGGCAGCCGGCTCAACAGCTCGACCGCTCTGATCGTCAGCACCATTATCCTGGCCGTCGTCCTCACCACGATCAGCCAGTCGCTGATCTTCGTCCAGCCGCAGGAGCGCGGCGTGGTGATCTCGGCGATCCCCGGACGCGGGGGCGTGCGTCCTAATGCCTTGCTGGGCGGCTTGAGCTGGATCGTCCCCTATTTTGAAAACGTGATCACATACCCGATCTCACGGCAAACGTACACGATGTCTTCCACAGATTCGGAAGTTCAACAGCTCGTAATGGGAGACGACGCCGTACAGGCCCGGACGAAGGACGGCCAGATCGTCTTCGTCGATGCTTCGGTCATCTTCCAGATCGACCCGGCCCGGGTGATCGACGTGCACCTTTTCTGGCAGAACAATTACCTGAACGATCTCATCCGCCCCCAGGCGCGCGGGATCATCCGGGATGCGGTGGCGATCTATAATATCGAGGACGTGTACAGCATCCAACGGGTCGCGGTGACGAATATCATGGCCGAGGAGATGGCCGTCGTGCTGGAGGAAGGCGGTTTCCTGCTGATCGACTTCGTCCTGCGGAATATCGCCTTCTCGCCGGAATATGCCGTCTCGGTCGAACAGAAGCAGATCGCCGAACAGGAGGCCCTCCGGGCCGAGTTCGTCGTCCAGCAGCGCGAGCAGGAGGCCAACCAGGCCCGCGCCGTCGCCCAGGGTGATGCGGATGCCTCCGCCATCCGGGCGGAAGGCGAGGCCCGGGCGACCGTGATCCGCGCCCAGGCCGAGGCCGACGCCCGCCTGATCCAGGCCGAGGCGGAAGCCACGGCGCTCCTGCTGCTCGGAGAAGCGATCAAGGACAACCCCGACGTGCTGATCCTCGAGTACATCGAGAAGCTGGCCGGCAACATCAGCGTGATGCTGCTCCCGGCGGACAACCCGTTCCTGTTCCCGCTCCCGGAAATCGGCCCGCCCGACCCGGTCCCGGCAACCACCCCGGTCCCGACGCCCACGGCCGAGCCGACTGCCGAGCCGACCGAGACGCCGTAGGGGAAATACGTGAAAACAGGCTGATCGGGCGGGTTTCACCCGCCCGATCAGCCTGTTTTCACGGACGATATGCAACAGACCATCGTCCACGTCGCCCTGGTCGTGCGTGACTACGATGAGGCGATCGAGTTCTTCACGCAGACGCTCCACTTCACGCTGATCGAGGACACCTACCAGCCGGAGCAGGACAAGCGCTGGGTGCTGGTCGCGCCGCCGGGTTCGGCCGGGTCGGCCCTGCTGCTTGCCCGGGCGACGACTCCCGAGCAGGAAGCGGCGATCGGCAACCAGACCGGCGGACGGGTGTTCCTGTTCCTGAACACGGACGATTTCTGGCGCGACTACAATGAAATGGCCGCTCGCGGCGTCCGCTTCGTGCGGGAGCCGAAGGAAGCGCCGTACGGGACCGTGGCGGTGTTCGAGGACCTGTACGGGAACCGATGGGATCTGCTGGAGTTGAAATAAAAAACGAGGGTAACTGCTCAGCTTCTGGCTGGAGATCTGGGAAAAAAGGGTGCCAGCGGGGGCTTTGCCCCCGCTGGCACCCTTTTTTCCCAATACTCTCAGCGATGAGCTGAGTAGTTACAAACGAGGATACTACTCAGCCCGGCGGCAGCACATCCAGTGGGTTCAAGTACCCGTCCGGGACCCGGAGTTCGAAGTGCAGATGCGGCCCGAACACCTTCCCGGTGTCCCCGGCGAGGCCGATGGTCTCACCGGCCGCCACCAACTGCCCGCATGAGACGGAGACCTGGCTCAGGTGCGCGTACAGCGTGATATAGCCGTTGCCATGGGCGATCATCACCGTGTTCCCGTAGCCCACCGCTGACCAGCCCGAATAGATCACCTGCCCGGAATCCGCCGCGTAGACGGGCGCCCCGGGCGGCGCACCCAGGTCGACTCCGGGGTGGACCGGCTCGAAGTCGGCGCCCACGATCATGTTGTGTTCGGCGTTGACCGGCCATATCCACGCCCCGGAGCTTTCCGCGTCCTCTCCCGAGGAGCAGATCTCCGCGCTTTCGAGGATATTGGTCTTATCAGGGTTGTAAGGGATGTCCGCCGGCGGAACCTCCGGCGCCGCATCCTGGGGCGCTTCCCCTTGCGGGTCCACCACTTCCGCCACCGGATCTCCCAGCCGCCGGATGGCCACGTCCGCCAATGTCTCGAAGATGGGGGCGGCCACGTCGTGGCCTTCCCCGGCGTTCTCCACAACCACGGCGATCACCACGGCCTGATCTCCTTGCTCCGCGAACCCGATGAACCAGGCGTGCGGCAAACGGTCTGGGCCAACCTCGGCTGTGCCGGTCTTCCCGCCTGCCGTGATCCCCTCGAGCTGGATGTTGCGTCCGCTGCCCTCCTCGACCACTGCGATCATCATCTGCAGGACCAATCGGGCGGTCTCCTCGCTGAAGAGATCGGGCTGCATTTGAGGTTCGTGATCCCGGAGCACGTCCCCGCCGGGGGCGCGCACCGCCTGCACCAGATACGGCAGGGGCATATCGCCGCCGTTGAAGGTGGCCAGTACGACCATCGCCATGGTCAGCGGGTTGGTCTGCAGCTCCCCCTGGCCGATCGCCGTCACGGCGCGGAGCCAGTTGTTATCCCGGATCGATTCCAGGTCGCTTACCAGCCGGCTGGCCGTGTATGGAAATTCGAGGGGCCAGGCCTGACCGGGTTGCGGGCTGAACCCCAACCGGGCTGCGTAGTCGATCAGCACCGCCGGCGGCATTTCGTCGCCCATCCGGGCGAAAGCGGCGTTCGCCGATTTGGCGTACGCCAGCTCCAGGCTGAGCTGCGCCTCGGCATGGTTCGGGTCGGGGATTTCGGCGCCGTCGACCGTATAGAAATAATAAGGTCCATCCGGGCCGGACTTCTGCTCGCCGAAATTAAAAACCGTTTCCTCCGAGACCTGCCCCGTATCGAGGGCGGCGATCAGGGTGACGGTCTTGAACGTGGAGCCTGGCGTGTAGAGCCCCTGGGCGGCCCGGTTGAGCAGCAGACCTTCGCATGCCGCGCCCTCCGCACAGCCCGCCGCGAGTTCGGCCAGGTAGCCGGCATCCTGCATCCGGTTTGGGTCGGCGTGTGGGCTGCTGACCATCGCCAGGACCGCCCCGGTGTGTGCGTCCAGGACAATGGCGGCCCCGGCCCGTCCCCCCAGGGCCACTTCGGCGGTCCGCTGCACCTGGCTGTCGATCGTCAGGACCAGGTCGTTCCCGGCGAACTCACCGCCGGTAGCCTGCGTGAACTGCGCGTCGAGGCGGGTCAGTCCGAGCAGGTCGTCGTTGAAGGCCAGCTCGAGCCCGGAAATCCCCATCCCCAGGCCGGAGAGATAGCCTAACACGGGCGCCAGGGATGGCTCATTGTACTGGCGGATCGTTTCCCCGCCGGCAGCGGTCATGCCGGCTGCCAGGACGCGCCCGTTCCGGTCGAGGATCGCGCCGCGGTCGATGCGCGCCAGGAAGTCCAGCGTACGCTGGATCACGGGTTGCGGCAGCGCCTCGAATGGGCTGCGGCCGGCCAGGTATTCGGCCATGAGCTGCTGCTCACCTGCGTCTCCCTCCAGCGTCAGGATATAAGCCTGCGCCGCCGCCAGTGAAGGCGTCACGGGCCGCAATTCGTCGCCGCGGACGAGCTGCCAGTAGATCACCCTTCCCGAGAGCAGGACCATCACCAGGGTGAAGATGTTCCCCAGCATCCAGATGCGCCCGCCCAGCCTCAACGCCGCGCCTCCTCGAGTCGAGCGGCAAGCCCCATGGCGATCCCGATCTCGGCGAGGTTTACAAACAGTGCGACACCTCCCTGGCTCATGAAGGGAATGGTGACTCCCGTGAGCGGGATCAGGTTCAGCGTGCCGCCGACCATCACGAACACCTGGGTGAACAGGTGGATGGCGACACCCACCAGCACCAAACGCTCGAAATTCTGAGTAGGCGGCAGGATGGCGGCCAGCCGCAGCAGGCGCAGCATGACGACGACGAAAAGGAGCAGCACCGGCAGTCCGACCACCGCCCCCATTTCCTCCAGAACGACCGTATAAATGAAATCGGAGTGGGCCAGCGGAACGTACGAAGGCGTCCCCAGCCCGAGGCCTGTGCCCGAAAGGCCTCCCGCGATCGTCGCGTAAATCGACTGCTGGATCTGGTATCCCGGCCCCTGGGCGACCGTGATCCCGGTCGGCTCGCCGTCCAGCAGCAGCGGCGCTTCGCTCCACGGGTCCACGAAGGCAATGAAACGGTAGCGAATGACGGTAGGCACCTCCCAGGTGAACGCCAGGACGGCTCCGACCAGGACGGTCATGACAAGCCCCAGCAGTCCTACGGTAACGAAGATGCGGGTCTCGAACCCCGCGTAAAGCATCCCGACGAACAGGATCCCCAGGATCAGGACCGCCCCGTGGTCCTGCATCTGGACGAGGGCGAGTGTGCCCAGTGCGACGAACATCCCCCCAGGGATCAGGTGGCGAACGGGCGGCAGCCGCAGCCGTCCGAACACGATCCGGGCCCTGCCTGCAGCTTCATTCCCTTCACGCTCGATGTACCACGCCAGGAAGAAGATCAGGGCGACCTTTACCATGTCGGAGGTCTGGATCGGAGGCAGGGGGCCGAGCTGAAGGGACAGCCGCGCCCCGGTCTCGTCCACCACCCCGAACACCGCCGTCGCGATCGGCAAGGCCAGGCCGACCAGGCTGAGGGGCAGCGTCCAGCGGCGCATGGACTCGACGGTCTGCGGTCGCCAGATGAAAAGCATCAGCACGCCCATCCCCGGGACGAACCCGCGTAGAAGCTGCTGCCACATCCCCTCGGTACCCCGCACCCGGAAGACGGCAATCAGTCCCAGGGCGAAGAGCAGCCCGGCGACCGGAAGCAGCACCTGCTCCATCGTCCGGCGCTGCCGGCGCAGGAGCAGGTGCGCGCCGGTAAGCAGCGCCGCGACGAGGACGACCGGCGGGACAATCGCCGGCAGTTCGACTACCGGGTTCAGGTCCTGGCGAACTTGAAGGCCGATCGAAGTCAATGCCAGGCCGAGTGCGAGGACGGCAACGACGAGGAAGAGCAGGAGCGCTTCGATGCCCCGGCCGGAGACGCGTTCTCGGCTTAGCATCACTCGGCGAGCTCGAACTTAATCTCCCCCAGGCGCAGCGCCGCGCCGGGAGGAACGGGTTCCGGTTTATACGGCCGGCACTGCCGCTGGTTCACGAACGTGCCGTTCTTGCTGCCCAGATCTTCCAGCCACCATTCCGCGCCGTCCCAGCCCAGGCGCGCATGATGTCCGGAGACGAATGTGTCCTCCAGGACGATGTCGTTGTCCGGTTCGGCGCCCAGGCTGTTCTCCGAACGCAGCGGGATCGTGCTCCCTGCTCGGATGCCCACAGCCCCACCGGGATTCACCACGATCAACCGCCCGGGCGCGGCGGAAGGGAGGGCCTGGCCGCCCCCCAGGCGGAGCCCCATCTCCCGGCGGACGGCGATCACGACCACGATCAAGGCGAAATAGATCAGGCCGACGAAGACCCACTTGAACGCAAACAGCAGGGTGTTCAGGTTAATCAGGTCCATGAGCGGATTCGCTTTCCACCACGAAGAGCAGAGCGGCTGTCCCCGGGATGTCCGGGCTCGGGTTGTCGGGATCGAGGGCGGCCAAAACGATCAGGTCGCCGTCCCGAAGTTGGCGGCCGTTGGCCGGGACGCGCTTCCCGTTCACGAAGGTGCCGTTGGTCGAAGGCTGGCCGGCCGGGGTACCGTCGAACAGCCACACCTGGCCCTCGTCGCATTGGAGATAGGCGTGCTGCCCGCTCACCAGCCGTTTTTCCTGCACGGTCGGATCGGCCAGCTGCACCTCGCAGACCGGTTCGCGACCGATGGTGACGATGCCCTTCCGCAGCGGCCAATGTTCCGCCGGGGGGAGGGTCTCCAGGTGATAGGGCAGCGCCGTTTCCTCGGGAGCGTCCGGTTCGATCCGGGCGAGCACGCGGGCGCGCCCGGGCTGGACGTCTTCCGACCGGCGAAGCTCCAGGGACACCCGCCCGCCGAAGCGAAACTCGCGGCGCCCCTGGCGGCTGTTCGCCGTCGTCAGCGCCTCCAGAAGTCTTTCCCGCCACTGCGCCATCAGCCTCGGTTCGATCAGGGCGTATCGGCGTGCGTGGTTCTCCGGGTCGACCTCGATAATGAAGCGGTTGGGGACGATCTTGTTGTACTCGGCGTCTTCCAACATCGCAGCCGGTGCCAGCATCGCCCGGGAGAGCGCCTCGGCCACCTCTGCCGGGCGCACCGGCTCCGATGACCAGGACAGCCGCGGCCGGATCGGGTGCACATGCCAACCGGAATCGCCTTTCGTTTCAGCCGCCATGCTCGTTTTTCGGAACGCTTCGTGTCAGGACCATCTCGGTTATCCCCACCCGGATGCGGTCGCCCGGCTCCAGGCCTTTATCGCTGATGCTGAAACCGTTTACCAGGGTGCCGTGCGTGCTGCCCAGGTCGCGGATGCGCAGCGTGTCCGCCTGCAGATAGAGTTCGGCATGATGCCGCGAGACGCCGAGGTCCTCGTCCAGCCGAACGCCGACCCCGGCGCCGCGCCCGATCGTTGCGGGAAGCCGGGCCAGCGAAATCGTCTGCGCGGCGTGCGGGCCTGTGTCGATGTCCAGGGTGAGCCCGTCCGGGCTCGGATCTGCCGCTTGATGCGGCTCCTTTTCGGGGAGGGTTGTGCGCAGGAGCTCGGCGGCCGGGATGGTGAACTTGCGGGCGGGCAAACCTCCTGGCCGCAACACGGAGGTTATTCGTTTCCTCAAGGCGGATGGCTTATGCGCCGGATCCTGCGGGGTCAGGAACGTTCCGAGCAGCCGCCAGGTCACATAGGCCAGCAGGCCGACGCCGGGGATCAGCGCGACGAGCGCGATCCAGGCAGCCAGTTCGCCTCCGATTGTGCGAGACCGCCGGAGGTCCCAATAGACCGCGCCCGTGGAGGCGCCCCACAGGATGCAGCATCCGGCGCCGATGGAGAGGGTGAGCAAGACATTGGTGATATTTTCAGGCATCTCTCAAAAACCCGGGATGGTTATGCCGGTGACGGCTGCATAAAAGAGCAGGGCCGCCGTCAGCCAGCCCAACAGCACCCCCAGGATGAGACCCAGGCCGAGGCGGCTGCGCGCCCGGTCGTAAGGCTCAGGCTCGACCCGGGCAGGGAGGGTGTCCCGCGCTCCCGGACGGGGGTGCGGGGTGGGGGTTGCCCGGGGCTTCCTGCTGGGGGAGCTGCCCCTACGGGCGACGATCGCCGTGGCATTGTCGCTCCCGTCGAGCGTGTTGGCGCGGTGTACGAGCGCAGCTGCTGCGTCCGCCGCCGCCAGCGATACGGCAAGCCCGGACATCTCTTGCGCTGGAAGCGCGGCCAGGCCGTCGCTGCACAGGACCAGGGCGTCACCCGGCTCCCACGCATACCGGTACAGGTCGACCTGGCATTCGTCCCCCAGTCCGATGGCCTGGGTGATGGCGTAGCCCTGGGAACCGGTGTGGTCCTGCGTGAGCTGCCGGCGCGGCTGTGCGCCGGCGCTGCACAGGTAGGCGCGACTGTCGCCGACATTGGCGACCCACAACTCATCCTCACGGACGACGGCGGCGACCAGGGTCGTCATCCGCTCGTTGTCTTCGCGCCGGTCCGGCGAACGGCGGTTGAGCGTGTTTACGGTCTGTACGGCCTGGTTCAGGCGCTCTGCGGGCGTCTCCGGGCCGGTCGGGGCGTAATAGAGCGCCTGCAGATAAGCCACTGCGTCCCGGCTCGCTTCCGCGCCGCCGGGCACCCCGCCCACCCCGTCGGCGACGACGAGCAGGGTGCCCAGGCTGCCGGGATCGGCCCAGGCAGGGGGCAGTGCGCAGGCGTCCTCATTGTGCCCACGCACGCGGCCCGGGTCGGTGCAGCAGGCGATATCCAGACCGGTCTCCAGCTTATGTTTTCGCATCAGAGTTAAGGAAGAGCGCGCATCCTCTAAAACCTGGTAACTGTTCAGCCTCTGGCTGAAAATTTGGGAAAAATGGGGTGGGGGCGGGGGGGCCCCCCCCCCCCCCACCCCCAATTTAAAAAAAAAAAAAAAAACTTCGGAGTAT
>Ga0214472_10008668_pt1 | contig 10614 bp, 9 predicted proteins | sample RVTome_6_FD_207662 | JGI IMG/M metagenome (GOLD analysis project Ga0214472, IMG submission 207662) | Soil microbial communities from uranium-contaminated site in the Upper Colorado River Basin, Wyoming, United States - RVT140D175 | ecosystem: Environmental > Terrestrial > Soil > Contaminated >...
CTACCTTCCGGTACTCTCTCGCCATAGCGGTCTCTCCTTCTTGTTAGAACAGAACCGGAGCTTACCAGCGTGGCAGGCCCCGAAGGAGAACCGCTCTTTTTTCAACTATTCACGGGACATGCTCCGACAACCTGGTGTACGACGACCACCTTGCGACGAGTCTCCGCCATTGGGCCGTCGACGCGATCGCCGTCCCCATCCGGCTAGTGGAAGGGCTGGCGATGCGCGTTCCGCTCACGGCCCATTCCAAGATCGAGCCATCCGTGGTCCCTGATTCCGCTGTTCACCGGCGCAGGCTCTCGTTGACCAGCGAGGGCTTGCTCGAAGACCTGATTGTCGAATACTGGGCTGACCTCGCCTTCGGCGCGGACCTGGAGTACGTCGGCCGGCAAATCCGTTGCGGTGAGATTGGCGTGCTCGACATCCTCGCCAGAGACATCACGACGGGCGGTTTCGTCGTCGTCGAACTGAAACGCGACCAAGGCGACGACGAGACCTTTGGCCAGTTAAGCCGTTACATGGGCTGGGTTGCCGCCAACAAGGATCAACCGGAGGGCGTCGCCGTGGCCGGGATCATTATTGCGGCGGAGATCACGCCCAAGCTCGAAGCCGCCGCGAGGACGAATCCGAATGTACGCCTCGTGGAATACGCAATCAGAATTGAGTTGTCGCCGAAGGGATCAGTCAAGACAGGCGACGCGGCACGCGACGGTGATTAAGGAGAGACAAGTTGGCGAAAGAGCAAGATCGGGAATCCATCGCGGCTGAGCCGAAGGGTTTCGGTTTGCGCCTCATGGATGTTATGCAGAACGAGGGAGTCGTTCACCACGAGTTGATCGGTCAGATCGAGCAATTAACACAGCGGAATCTGATCTCGTACACGAGTTTCTTCCAACACCCTGCGGGCATCATCGACGATCATGACCCTCGCATGATCGAGACGCTGCTCAAGTCGATCGATCTGTCCAGATACCCCGGCACGCTCGATCTAATGATTAACAGTCCGGGCGGTAGCCCAACCTCAGCCGAGAAGATCGTCCTCACTTGTAGAGCATACGCGGGCAGCTTCCGGGTCATCGTGCCGCAAAGTGCCATGAGCGCCGCGACAATGGTGGCGATGGGCGCGGATACCATCGTTCTGACGCCCACCTCCGAGATCGGGCCGATCGACCCGCAGATGGTTCAGAGGCTACCCAACGGCGCGGTGGTGCTTCGATCCGCAAAGGCACATATCGATGCATACCTAGAACTCGTGGGGAAAACTCAAGCGGCGATCAAGAGTAATGAGCCTCCGCATCCATTCCTCGAATTGCTCCGCAGGATCGACCCACCGTGGATTCAAGAATGTATAAAGGCGCGTCAGCTTGCTGAGAAGATAGCAGTCGAGTTTCTTTCACGCTGGATGCTGAGCGGCAAGACCGACAAGGAAGTGCAGGCAACCGTCCAGCGTTTTGTCGCCGAAGGAGACCAAGGCTCGCATGGCCGCGCGATTCGTGCCGAGAAAGCCAGAGATTTCGGGCTTTTAGGCCTCGAAGTCGTCCAAGCCGATGACGCTCTATGGATGCCTATCTGGGAGCTCCACGAGCGTTGCCAGCGATATGTCCAAAGCAAGGGGCTGGCCAAATATGTCGCCGCTCGCAACGGAGGGATCAATGTGCAAGCAACGGTCGTGCAGATCAGCTAACGGCGTGGATGTCGTAAGCGTAGACGGGCTGCTGGACGACCTCGTCACCGCTCTCCGACGGATGCGCGAGATCGGGGTACGCCTTCTCGTACTGGCGGATTTGATCCGCAACCTCGCGCCGAACCTTCTCGAAGTCTTCGGCGAGCTGCTTTTCGGTGAGTTTTTCGCGTGTTGGCGGCATCGTTCTACCCCGGCTTCGGTTCGTTCCTCGGTTCCGGGCCGCGATCCTTGGCCAACGGCCCGTCCGGCTTTGGCATCGGCAACGGGGTGCATGCGGCTCCATCCGCATACATTATACGATCGTCACTGGCGCTCGGTCGCGGGTGCCGCTCTGGCGAGCGCCCACACGGGTCAGATTACGCATTATAGCAGAATCGGCGGTACAAGCTGCCCGAGCAGGACCCGATCGCCCCGTTGTTATCCGAGGAGTTTAGAAAACAAGGCCGCGATGGATCGTAAGTACTTGAAAACAAACGACTTACGGCAACCGATGTTTTCCGGGCAGGGCTATTTTCCATGCTGAAACGACTAATTGAAGTAGCTTTGCCGCTCAAGGAGGTGTCGGAGCAGTCGGCGCGGGAGAAGTCGATCCGGCACGGGCATATCTCCACGCTGCACATCTGGTGGGCGCGGAGGCCGCTGGCCGCGTGCCGGGCGGTGGTGTTCGCCTCGCTCATCCCCGACCCCGACGACCCCGAATGCCCCGGGTCCTTCCGCGAGTTAGTCGACGACGAGTTGCGGAGCTTCGGCGATCGAGCGGCACAACGGGACGCGGATGAGTGGAACGACAAGAATCGTAAGGGCATCGAAGGGGGGCAGGAGCAGAAGGAGACACCTGCGGATTTCCGGGATGCGTATCTTGGTCGGGCGCTCGTACTTGAGTTCATCAAGCACCTTGTCAAGTGGGAGAACTCCAACAACAAGGAGATCATCGAGAAGGCTCGCAGGCTCATCGCGGCCGCGCACAAGTTCCTGCACCCAGAATCCAAAGACGCGATGCCCAAGGTGCTTGACCCGTTCGCGGGTGGCGGGGCCATCCCGTTGGAGGCGCTGCGCCTCGGCTGCGAGGCCCACGCCATCGAGTTGAATCCGGTCGCCCACCTGATCGAGCTTTGCACGCTGGTCTACCCGCAGAAGTACGGCCAGCCCAACAGCCGCCCCACGCCGGACTACATCAAGAAGCTGCAAGCCACGCACGACGGCAAAGGCGGTGACGGGCTGTTCAGCAAGAAGGACGGGAAGAGCAAGGCTGCCGGCGCGGCCGAGATCGACGGCATCGCCCTGACGCGCCTGCCGCTGATTACCGAGGCCGAGTACCAGAAGAACCCGCTGGCGGCGGATGTAAAGTTTTGGGGCCATTGGGTACTGGAGAAGGCCCGCGACGAAATCGGCCAGTGCTACCCGATTGACCCCGATGGCGGTGTCCCCATTGCCTACCTTTGGGCGCGGACGGTGAAGTGTCCCAACCCGGCATGCGGCGCGACCGTCCCACTGGTGCGGCAGCTTTGGCTGTGCAAGAAGCCCAATCGCAAGATCGCTCTGCGGATGATCCCGGAGCCGAAGCAGAAGCGTTGCTGTTTCGAGGTCGTCGAGGGAACGCAAATCGACTTTGACCCTGACCAAGCAACAATGCAACGAGGGAACGGCACCTGTCCGTTCTGCCGACAGGTCGCCGCTGTCAATTACATGCGCGAAGAGTGCCGAGCCGGGCGCATGGGCCAACAGATGATGGCGATTGTCTCGACTCGCTCGACATCGGCTGGGCAGGGTTATCTTCCAGCGACTACCGGAGACGAACAGCTTTACGAGCAGGCGACTCGCGCGCTTGCCGACTTGATTCGCAAGCACGGCGAAGCCAGCGTTCCCGAAGAGCCGCTGCCGCCCGTCGGCACGCTCGGTTTCCGCGTGAACAACTACGGGCTTACCAAGTGGGGCGACGTGTTCAATGCGCGACAGAAACTCGCCCTTGTCACCTTCTCTCGCCTCATCGGCCAGATTCTCGCCTTGCTGCCGAGTTCCACGGACAATGACTACTCACACGCGGTGATATCGGTCATCGGCACTAACTTCGGGCGTGCGCCAGATCACTGGTCAACACTCTGCCGATGGAACTCGTCAGGCCCCAAACTTCAAGCCACCTTCGGACGGCAGGCGTTGCCGATGGTCTGGGATTATGCGGAGGCCAACCCTTTCGGCGGAAGCGTTGGCGACTGGTCGTCGTCGATCAATTGGAACGCGCAGAACTCGGTCGCGGCAGCAAGCGCGGCGTCGGAAAGAAGTGCCACCGTCGTTCGAGGAACCGCAACATCCATTGCCTCGACCAAGGCGGCGTTTTCTGCTGTTGTAACCGATCCACCGTACTACGACGCCGTCCCATACGCCGACCTGAGCGACTTCTTCTATGTGTGGCTCAAACGGATTCTCGGCGAGATACATCAGGATGTCCTTCGGACCCCTCTCACGCCCAAACAGCAGGAGCTTGTCAGCCATCTGCCGAACAGTGCGCGGGGTCTGCGCATGAACACCGACGACTATGAACGAGGTATGGCACAGGCATTCGCTGAGATGCACCGAGTTCTTGGAGACGACGGCATCTGCGGCGTGATGTTCGCCCACAAGACGACGAGCGCATGGGAGACGATCATCGCCGGGCTTCTGCGCTCTGGCCTCCGCGTTACGGGGAGTTGGCCGTTTCACACGGAGATGAGGACCCGGCTGCGCGGGATGGATTCTGCCGCGCTGGCCAGCAGCGTGACGCTGGTATGTCGCAAACGCCTCACGACGGCAGGCGAGGGCTACTGGGACGATGTGCGTGACGAACTTCGAGAGGTCGCCCGCGAGCGGCTGGATTTCTTCTGGCAGCAGGGGATTCGCGGGGCGGACTTCTTCATCTCGGCCATCGGCCCGGCGCTGTCGGTGTATGGCCGCTACGCCAAGGTCACGCGGCTGACGGGCGAGGAGGTCAGCGTCGGCCAGTTTCTCGACGAGGTGCGGGGGATCGTGACCGACTACGCCCTGAGCCAGATTTTGCACGGGGCCAAGACGGGGCAGATCGACTCCGAGACGCGGTTCTATGTGCTGTGGAAGTGGAGCTACGCTGACGCCAAGGTCCCGGCGGACGAGGCGTTCAAGCTGGCCCAAGCCTTGGGCATCGGCACCGAGAGCATGTGGGATCGCACGGGCGTACTGGAGAAGCAGGGCGAGAATGTGCAGGCCCTGACGACGGCCAAGCGGATGCGGATCAACGACCTCGGCGAGCCGAACGTCGACGGCTCGCCCGCGCCGCTCATCGACGCGCTGCACCGCTGCTGTGCCTTCCGCGACAAGGGCGACACGGGCGGGCTGTCCGAGTACCTCGCCCGCAGCGGCCACGGTAAGAGCGAGAAGCTCTGGACGGTCGCGCAGGCCATGAGCGAAGTCCTCCCCGACGGCGACAAGGAAAAGCAGCTCCTACAGGGCCTGCTCAACCAGCGGGACAAAGTCGAGGAGGAGATGAAGGAAGGGCGGTTGTTCTAGCGACGCGACTGAGGACGGAGACAGTCGTTGATGATGTCGGCCGTGATCGGCTTGTAGACACTGGCCGCTGTGATGAGGTCGTATGCCTTTGACCTTTCGACTTGGTGAAGCTCGACCATCTTTCCGGTCTCGAACTTGACGACCTCGATGGCGTGCTTGTAGTCGGCGTCGCTGGAGATGAGGATGGCGACATCGTAGCGATCCTTGAAGGCGAGGGTGAGCATGTCGATGGCGAGCATGACATCGACGCCCTTTTCGACCTGTCCGCCGTTGGGGAGCCGCTGAAAGCGCCCCGGTTTGAAGGTGAGGTTGGGAATGAATCGGAGCGCGTTGAAGAAGCGTTGCTGGGAACGGCAGCGCTGATCCTTGGCGTCGTACTGCGCGTCGTCGCGGCGCGGACGGACGAGCGGCGTGTTGTAGTAGTAGGTGTGGAGGTGCCGCCGATCGGACCCGGTGAGCTTCGTCCCGAGCTTGCCAAGATCGACGCTAACGGAAAGCCCGGCGTCCTTGAGAGCGTGGTAGAAGTTGCTGCCGTCGATGAAGATGCAGACGCGATCCATGGACGGCGACCATAATGAAACTGGCGGTTGCGTGCAACCGCCAGGGGCTAATATCTGGACGCTGACAAGCAGCGCCAGGTGTTGATCTGTCAACAGAAGTATACAACTTTTCGGCTCCTGCAAGCAAGCGGTTCACGGATTTTTTTGGTTGGGAGCCTTCCAGCGGGGCCGCAAACGGCCCCGGCGAGTGAAAATATGGCGGATGTGCTGATCTACTGGCGGGACCACGCAGCCAACTGGGCGTACCAGTTCGCGGAGGAGCGTGCGTTCCACTGGCACAGCAGCGCGAAGTGCATCGCCGAGTTACAGCCCGGCGACCGGATGTGGATGGTCACCTCGGGCAGAGAACTTCGTCTGGAAGCTGAACAGGCGGCGTTCCTCGTCGGCGTTTGGGCAGTGCGCGAGGTTATCGACAACCCGGACGACGATCCGGCGTATCCGTCTGACGACTACCGCAAGCGGGTGGTCGCCGATCCGTCGGCGTCGGTGATCCTAACCGAGCCGATCGCCGTGGATGACATCCTGCGACCCGCAGGCCGTGACCGGGCGGCGTCCATCGGGCGGTTCCTGCAAGGGCCTCGCGTTCTTACTGACGAGAAGAAACGCCTGCTGCGCGCGGCGGCGGGCGGCGAACTGGCAGCCACATGGCTGAGGAGCAAGGCATGAGTACGCTGAAAGCGTGGAGACAGGTGGTCACCCCCCACGAGGACATCCGCAAGGGCCGCTTCGACGCCTCGGTGTTCGCGGCTGACCTCGGCGAGGTCATCGCGGGCCGGGGCGCGGTGGACTACCGCGATCCCGCCGCGTTCGTCGGCAAGACCTACTTCACCAAGGGGCTGACCGACCTGCTGACGGGCGTAATGCGGCGCGTCGCTGGCCACAAGGACGGCGAAGCCGTCGTGCAGATGCAGACGCCGTTCGGCGGCGGAAAGACACACACGCTGCTGGCCATCTACCACCTGCTCAACGATCCGGCGAAGGTAGCCAACCTTGCGCCTCTCAAGAAGCTGATCGCCGACGCGGGCCTCAAGACCATCCCAAACGCGCGGGTGGCGTGCGTCGTCGGCACGGCCATGAATGTGGCCGGCGACAGGACGATGTGGGGCGAGATCGCCCACCAGCTTGGCGGCGACGCGCTCTACAAGATGGTCGAGAAGGAGGACACGGCCAAGACCGCACCGGGGAGCAACCTGCTCGGCGAGGTGCTGGAGAAGGTCGGCCCGTGCGTGATCCTGATGGACGAGATTCTGGTCTACCTCGTCAACGCCGAGAAGATCAGGGTGGGCGACTGGAGCCTGCGCGGCAGCACGCTGTCCTTCCTGCAACAGTTGACGATTGCGGTGGCGAACTGCCCGCACGCGGTGATGGTGGCGACGCTCACGAGTCAGGCGTCGGAGTGGCTCGACACCGAGGGCGCGGAACGGGCGCACCAGTCGCTGGAGAAGGTGATCGGGCGGGTCGAGAAGGTGAAGCTCCCCGTCGAGGGGACGGAAATCTTCGAGGTGATCCGGCGGCGGCTGTTCGAGGACTTGGGCGATCGCGCCGAACACCAGCGGACGGTGGAGGCGTACTGCGCGAAGTACCGGGCGCTCGGCGACGATGTGTCGCAGACCGTCAGGGAGCCGGCGTACAGGCAGAACATGCTGGCCGCGTACCCGTTCCACCCGGAGCTGCTGACCACGCTGTACGAGCGGTGGGGTTCGATCCCGGAGTTCCAGCGGACGCGCGGCGTGCTGCGCCTGCTCGCCTATGTGGTGAGCGACCTCTACAACCGCAAGGACAACGAGCCGCTGATCCAGTCGTGCGGCGTGAACCTCGGCACGAGCGAGATTCGCGGGGAGCTGGTCAAGTACGCGGGCAGCGCGTTCCACAGCGTGGTGGACAGCGACATCGCCGGGCCGGACGCCAAGTCGCCGGAGATCGATCGATCCCTTGGCAGCGAGTACGCGAAGGAGTCGGTGGCGGAGAAGCTGGCCAAGGCGATCTTCATGTATTCGTTCGGCGGCGGGCAGCAGAAGGGCGCGACCACTCCGCAGTTGCGCTTGGCGGTGCTGAACCCGGAGATGAACCCGCCGTTCATTGCGGACGCGCTAGAACGCATGGCCAAGAGGCTTTGGTTCCTGTACGGCGACGGCGGCCTCTACCGCTTCGAGTCCAAGCAGAACCTCAACCGCACGATCCTCGACCGCGAGGAGATGGTGCGCTCGGATCAGGAGCGGGTGCGGGAGTACGCAAAGAGCAAGCTGAACGACATGATCGGCGAGGTACACTTCCGCGTGTTCCGCTACCCGCACGAGAGCCGGGATGTGGCCGACGACGCGAAGTTGAGCTTGGTGGTGCTTGACCTGCGCCAGACGGCGACGGAGACGGGCCTGCTCAAGGAGACGGAGAAGTTCGTCGGCGACATCGTGAAGCAGCACGGGCAGAGCTTCCGCAAGCAGGCCAACGCGCTGATCTTCATCGCGCCCGACGAGGAACGGTCGCCGGAGATCACCGAGGCCGCGACGCGGCTGCTGGCCTTGCAGGGCATCGACGAGGACAAGACCACGAAGAAGCGGCTGACGCCGGAGCAGCTATCCGACTTGGCCGGACGGCTCAAGAATGCGGAGGCGGCGCTGCCGTCAAAGCTCGCGCAGGCGTATCGGCATGTGATCGTGGCCACCGACAAGAAGGTCTTGCGCGCGTTCGACATGGGCGTGCAGACCTACGATGGGCGGACGACCGTCAGCGACCGCGTATACACCACCCTCAAGGACAACGATCAGCTTCTGGAGCGGGTCGATCCGGCGCTGCTGGTCGGGAAGAGGTGGAGCCTGTGGCCGGACGATCAGCCGATGGTCAGCGCCAAGACGCTGGCCGGGTACTTCACGCAACTGACCCACCTACCCATGCTGTCCGGGGCTGGCGTGCTGCGCGAGACGGTCGCGCGGGGCGTCGAGCGCGGCCTGTTCGCCTACGCATTCGGCGACGGCGAGGCGCGGCGGTTCGACGCGATCCGGTTCAAGGAATCGCTCAGGGCCGAGGAGTGCGAGCTGATCGACACGGCGTGGCTTCTGCGGCCCGCTCTGGCCGAGGAGCTTCTGCCCAAGCCGGAACCCGTCGTGGCCGGGGCCGCGACGCCCGCAGGTGGATCGCCGCCCGCGCCAGCGGGCGGCGAGCAGTTGGGGGGCGTGGGAACCGAGCCGCTTCCGCCATCCGGCCCGCCGAAGATCGTCGCGGGAGAGCGCCGGCTCGATCTGGTGCGGATCAAGATGCGGGTTCCGTGGGAGCATTGGGGCGACATCTACAACGAGGTCATCGAGCCGCTGGCCAAGGAGGGGGCCGAGATCGTCGTCGATGTCAACATCGTGGCCAAGGCGGAGGGCGCGATCCGCGAGAACACCGTGGAGTTCGGGATCAAGGAGTCGCTGTCGCAACGGGGCATCGAGGCGCAAGTGGAGACACGGTAGGCCACCGCGAAGTGGCATGGTTTCGGGTGGGTTGCTTGATGCGGCACACAAGAAAAGTAGGCTAAACGCGGTCAGGCGGCTAATCCACGCCACGCGCTTTGTCCGGTGGGTGGGGAACGTGTCTCTCTACCCGGCGGCTGTCCCGGGCAAACTGGTCAAGCGCAGCCCCAGCGAGGCCGAGTAGGAGAGCGTCGCCGGCACGACGGCGCGAGAGTTGCTGCCAGGGTTCCGTTCGGGGAGATCAACGATTTGGCGTGAGTCGGGCGACCTGCGCGGCGTCGTTGAGTTACTGTGGCCGGTATTTCGCGGTCACTTGCGGTGCCCGTGACGGTCGTCGGCGTTGATCCCGGTCCAAGGCTGGGGGCGCGCCTCGCGCCTGGCGCTTCCCGCTACGGGCTCATCAGTTCGGGCAGGTCACTTCCCGACGAATGGCCTTGTCCAACTCCGCGTGGTCCGATAGCCTCTGCCATGGCTCGGCGGGACATGAGGAAGCGAAAGCCAACCAGGCGTGGGCTCGAGTCCCCTAGCGGTATCGCAGGTAAAGCGACTCGCGCCTTAGAACGTGTTTCAAAAGTCTCCATTTCGCCGATAGATGGGTATGGAACGGATTCCTTACCCCACAGACGTGACGGAAGATCAGTGGAGACTGATCGAACCGTCGATTCCCGGCGCGAAGACAGGCGGTCGCCCGCGTGAAACGGAAATGCGCGAAGCCATTAACGCCATTCTGTACGTTGTGCGCACTGGCTGTGCTTGGCGGCACCTCCCCCACGACTTTCCTCCCTGGCAGACGGCGTATGGGTATTACCGTCAGTTCCAACGGGAGGGGATATGGGAGGAGATTCATGACCGGCTTCGAGCACAGGTCCGCCGCAAGGCCGGAAAGAAGCCCACCCCGTCCGCCGGGATCATTGACAGCCAGTCGGTGAAGACGGGCGAAAAAGGGGGGCGCGCGGCTTTGACGCGGGCAAGAAAATCCAGGGTCGAAAGCGCCATGTCATCGTGGATACGTTGGGATTGATTTGGGCGCTTGCCGTTCACCCTGCCGACATTCAGGACCGTGACGGTGGGATGATCTTGATCCGGCAACTCGGCAGTCGCCTCGGCAGACTGAGGGTGATCTTCGCCGATGGAGGCTACGCCGGACGCTTCGTGGACTGGACGGCGGGATGGTATCGCCGAACGATTGAAGTGGTCAGACGCACTGCCGCACACACATTCGAGATTCTCCCCAAACGTTGGATTGTCGAGCGGACCTTCGCATGGTTGAGCCGCTATCGTCGTCTGGCCAAGGACTATGAGACGCTCCCCGAAAACAGCGAGGCCATGATTCGCATCGCAATGATCAATCTCATGATTCACCGACTGAGTCCGGGTTGAAAATGACTTTCAAAACACGTTCTTA
>Ga0214472_10008670_pt1 | contig 10614 bp, 9 predicted proteins | sample RVTome_6_FD_207662 | JGI IMG/M metagenome (GOLD analysis project Ga0214472, IMG submission 207662) | Soil microbial communities from uranium-contaminated site in the Upper Colorado River Basin, Wyoming, United States - RVT140D175 | ecosystem: Environmental > Terrestrial > Soil > Contaminated >...
CGAAAAGCCATTGGCATAGGCTCCGTGCGGACCGCTTCCGGATACGAACGCGCGCCATGCCGCCGAAATAGATTCCGGCCGGCTGCAATTGAGCAGGCGCGCTTCGACGCCAATTTCGTCGAGCACGGCATGCGCCGCGGCCAGCGTTTCGCCGCCACGCAAACTGGCAGTGCCGTCGTCGCCAACCGTCATGGCAATCCACACCGGCAAGCCCGTTTCCTTCGCCGCGGTGGCGGCCGCACGGATTTCCTTCACCGAAGCGAGCGTTTCGCACAGTATCAGGTCGCAGTTCTGCGCCTGGCGGTCGGCGATGCGGCGGTAGATCGACAGGCACGTCTCACAGGCCGGAGCCATATCCGGCCGGTAGCTTGCCACCAGAGGCGGCAGACAGGCTGCGATTCGCACCTCGCCAACGCCGCAATCCTCGCGCGCCCGGCGCGCCAACTCGAAACCTTGCCGCTGCAATTCGTCGAACCGGCCCGCATCGCCATGCGCTTCCAGGCGCTCCGGCGTCGCCGAATAGGTGTTGATGGTGATCACGCGCGCGCCGGCGCGAATGAAGTCGGCATGCAATTCACGCACCAGTTCGGGCCGGTCCATCAGGATCTGCGCCGACCACAGCGGCGTCGCCGCCATGCCCGAGCGGCGCAACAATTCCTGACCCATGCCGCCGTCGGTGAGCACGATATCGCGCATCGCGTTGCGCCTCCGTTGCCGTAAAGCGCCGCTATGGGCGCCCCTTCGCGGCCATAGCGTTCTGTTACCCATGTCTTCGGGCCGCACAATACGAAAAGTGGTAGCGGAGGAGGGATTTGAACCCCCGACACAAGGATTATGATTCCTCTGCTCTGACCAACTGAGCTACTCCGCCCCAGATTGCCCGCGGCGCATCCTGACGCCGGGTCCAAATTCAGGTCGTGGTCCGTTCCGGCGCATACCGATGGCGCCCAGCCACCGCCAAATTACGCCAGCGGCGCCCAGGGGCCGCCGGAAGAGCGCGCATATAAGGAAGCAGCATTTGCCCTGTCAAGGAAATGCGCGGACGCCGCCAAGCGGTTTCAGCGGCCGAATTTGGCGGCCGATTCGAGGTTGGCAGTTTAGTGGCGCATCCGCGCCGGTTCGCGCATGGCCGCCGCTGCCATGCCTGCCCGTTCCGGCTTGGCAATGAAGCCGCCGCCGAGAACGCGCGTGCCGCGATCGTCTTGCGCATAGAATACGCAGGCCTGGCCGGGCGCGACCCCGGTTTCGCCACGCGGCAGTTCGACATGGACATGGCCGTCCCCGTGGAACAGGCGCGCCGGCGCCGGCGGGCGCGCCGAGCGCACGCGTGCCGCAATCTCGATGCCCTCGTGCGGCAGATCGGCCAATTTTCCGTCGCCGATCCAGTTGACGTCGCGCAGGTCGACGCGATGCGTCGCCAGCGCTTCGCGTGGGCCGACAACGACGCGGTTCGCGCGCGAATCGATCGCCACCACGTAGAGCGGCGCGCCGGCGGCAATTCCGATGCCGCGCCGCTGTCCGATCGTGTAATGCAGGATGCCACGGTGGCGGCCAAGCAGGGTTCCGTCGATATGCACGATGTCGCCGGGCTCGGCGGCCTCGGGCAGGATCCTGGCGATCACGTCGGAGTATTTGCCGTCGGCGACGAAGCAGATGTCCTGGCTGTCGGGTTTTTCGGCGACACCGAGGCCAAGCTCGACCGCGATCTTCCGGGTCTCGGCCTTGTTGAGATCGCCCAGCGGGAACCGCAGGTACTCGAGCTGTTCGGGTGTCGTTGCAAACAGGAAATAGCTTTGGTCACGGCTGTCGTCGGCCGGCCGGTAGAGCGCCCTGCCGCCGCCGAAAGCAGGCAAGGAACGGATGTAGTGCCCGGTCGCAAGCGCGTGCGCTCCAAGTTCGCGCGCGGTCTCGAGCAGGTCGGCGAACTTGACGGTCTGGTTGCAGGAAATGCAGGGGACCGGGGTTTCGCCGTTGGCATAGCTCGCCGCGAACGGGTCGATCACCGCCTCGCGGAAGCGCTCCTCGTAATCGAGCACGTAATGCGGAATTCCGAGCCGCTCGGCGACCCGGCGTGCATCGTGAATGTCCTGACCGGCGCAGCAGGCGCCCTTGCGATGTTCGCTTGTCCCGCTGTCGTAGAGCTGCAGCGTCATGCCGATGACGTCATAGCCCTCCGCCTTCAGCATCCCGGCGACCACGGACGAATCGACGCCGCCCGACATCGCCACGACGACGCGGGTGTCGACCGGATGGCCGGGCAGATCGAGCGAATTGAGCTGCATCGTATTTCCCGGTGCCGGCAACCTGCCGGCGGGCAATGCCATTTTCCAAAGATCCATATAGGCCGAAACCGCCCACAAGTCCAAGTTTTGACCGGCTCAGGACCGCCAATTCCGACATTTGCGCTCGGACCTGCGGCAAGTGATGCAAATGTCGAAATTTAGCGCCACGGAACGGGTCTGGAGGCCATTTGCGCGCGGTCCGCGCCGACACCCGCGGCAGCACCGTAACGCACCGGGACCGGCCGCGAGTGCAGGACGACATCAGAGAATACGGCATCGCAGCATAGCGCCATGTCAGAAAAATGCTGCGCAGCATGAAGTGAATTTGCTGCGCGCGATGTTGCGCGGTAAGCGTTTGTTTTCATGTCGGAAACCGGAAATCTTAACTGCCAGGGAACGTCTTCGGCGCGCGGAATTGCTGCGCACGCCGATTCGCCTGCGAATATTTATTGTGCACTGCAAAAGTGACCGTTTCGCGACGGCGGCGAAACGGCGGCTAATTGCCGACGAGTTCGCCAAGCAATCCCGGCAAGGCGCCGTCAAGATCGTCTGCCGTCAGCCCCGGACCGAACCGGGTCGCGGCCGCTCCATGCAGCCAGACCGCCGCGCAAGCGGCTTCGAAGGCCGGCATCTGTTGCGCCAGCAGGCCACAGATCATGCCGGCGAGCACGTCGCCGGCGCCGGCGGTGGCAAGCCAGGGCGGCGCGTTGGCGTTGATCGCGGCGCGGCCGTCCGGGGCGGCAATTACCGTATCCGGGCCCTTGGCGACGACCACTGCAGCAGACTGCAAGGAGGCGCTGCGCGCGGCGCTCAATCGATCCCCGCCCGCCAGTTCGCCGCCGAACAATCGGGCGAACTCACCGCCATGCGGCGTCAACACGGTCGGCGGCTTACGTCCTTGAACCGGTTGGAACAAGCGCGATGCTTTGCCGGCAAAGCTTGTCAACGCATCAGCATCCAGCACCAGCGCCGCCTCGCTTGCAAAGGCGGTTTCGACAATGGCTGTCGTTGCAGCGCCCTGCCCCAGTCCCGGCCCCAGGACGGCCGCGCGGAATCGCCGGTCGGAAAGGATTTGCGCGAGATCGGCGGGCGTTTCCATCGGCCGCAGCATGATCGCCGTGACGTGACCGGCATGCACGCGCAGGGCATCGGTTTGACCCGCGATGGTGACCAGCCCGGCGCCGATGCGCAGCGCCGCCCGCGCCGCCAGACGGCAGGCGCCGGTGGCCATTTCCGGTCCACTGACGGCGAGCGCATGGCCACGATCGTATTTGTGCCCATCGGGGCGCGGCCGGGGGTAATCGCGAAGCCAGAGTTCCGGCAGGTTTTCGAAGGTTTTCGGCCCGATTCTTGCGAGCACGCCTGCCCCGATGCCGATATCGGCAACCGTCACCGGCCCGCAATGCCTGCGCCCCGGAGAAAGCAGATGGCCCGGCTTCTTGCGGAAGAACGTTACTGTCGCCAAGGCTTCGACCGCCGCGCCGCGGACCTGGCCCGTATCGCCATCGATACCGCTCGGCAAATCGACGGCGACGACCGGCCGGCCGGCCCGGTTGGTGGCGGCGATGAAATCGGCCGCGGGGCCATCGATATCGCGTGCGAGGCCCGCGCCGAACAATGCATCGACAACCACGCCGAAACGCGAAGGATCGATCCGGTCCCGGGGCGTCAGCTTTCCTGCCCAGCGCTGAAACGCAAGCGCCGCGTCGCCGGCAAGCCGATCCGCCTCGCCGAGCAGGCAGGTCGTTACCTGCCAGCCCGCCTCGCGCAACAGCCGTGCCGCCACGAAACCGTCGCCGCCATTGTTGCCGGGGCCGCAGGCGACCAGGATGTTGCGGCCGGCCGGCGCCATTTTCGACACCAGGGTTGCGACCGCCGCGCCAGCCCTTTCCATCAATTCGATGCCGGCCGTGCCTTCCGCGATTGCCAGCCCGTCGGCCTGGGCTATTTCGCGGACCTGCAGCACCTCGTGCATGACGCTCAGTTGCCGCGCCAGAACAGGGGCGAAAGGATCACCAGCACAGTCATGATCTCGAGACGCCCGAGCAGCATCAGGAGTGTCAGCAGCCATTTGGCCTCGTCAGACAACGAGGAAAAATTGCCGGCCGGCCCGATGATGGGACCGAGGCCAGGTCCGACATTCGAAATCGCGGTCAGCGCGCCACTGAATGCCGTAACCAGGTCGAGATCGGTGGCCGTGAGCAACAGGGTCGAAACGAACAGGATACCGACATAGGCAAACAAGAATGTCGCCACCGACCGCAAGGCGTCGGGCGAAACCCGCTTGCCGCTGAAATGGATCGGAAACACGCCGTTCGGATAGACCAGTTCGCGCAGCGAGGCCCGCAGCGACTGGTAGAGGATTGCAACCCGGTAGATCTTCAATCCGCCTGCCGTCGAGCCGGCACAGCCGCCAATAAGCATTGCAATGAGAAACACGCCATTGGCCACCGGTCCCCAAAGTGTGTAATCGGCGGTGGCGTATCCTGTTGTCGTCAGGTTCGAGACGAGGTTGAACATGGCGTGGATCAGCGCATCGGTCGTTTCGAAACTGCTCGATTGCAGCGCGCTGGCAAACGCAAAACCCCCCAATACGATAACGATGCCGATGAAAATCGGCACTTGCGCGTCAAGGCTGCGCCGTAGTGAACCGGTGAACATCGCGATTGCAATGGTCGTGAACGGTACCGCGCCAATCAGCATGAATACGATTGAAGTGATCAGGACCGCGTTGGGAAACTGTGCAAACGAGGCATCATGGGTTGAATAGCCCGCAGTCGGCAATGTCGTCATCGCGTGGTTCAGTGCGTCGAACCACGTCATGCCCCCCGCCGCATAGAGCACCATGCAGGCAAGCGTCAGCGCACCGTATACCGAAAACAGCCAGACGGTGAAGGTCTGCAGACGGGCAACCGGCTTGTCGGCGCGCTCGGAGGATTCCAGGCGGAAGAACTGCATGCCGCCAATGCGCAGGAACGGCAGGATCAGAAGGCTCATCGCGATGATGCCGATGCCGCCGAGCCACTGGATCGTCGATCGCCACAGCAGGAGGCCGCGCGGCATGTCGTCGAGGCCGGTCAAAACCGTGCTGCCGGTGGTCGTCAGGCCCGATACCGCTTCGAACAGCGCGTCGGTGAAGGAAACCGCGCGCGTGCCGAGCACCAGCGGCAGCGAAGCGACCAGTGATGTCGACAGCCACAGGCTGACGACCAGGAGAAAGCCGATCCGCAGGTTGAATTCGACCAGGTTGCCGCGCGTGGCGAGGATGGCCGCCGCCGAAAGCGTGCCGATGACGAAACCGGAAGCCAGAAAGCCGTACCAGTCAGGATTGCCGTCGACATAGTCGACGGTCATCGGCGCCAGCATCGCCAGCGCGACATAGAGACAGAACAGGCCGTTGACATAGGCGATGGTTCTGAACGCGCCTGGTACCACTGCTCCGACGCCCCCGCGCTATCTGAATTTTCGAGTCTGCCCCCGACGCGTTTCGGCCTTGTATCCGGAATCGGCGAATCCGCAAGCCGTTACAATTCTTACTCAATTCTAACCGAGGCTTTAGCCAAAATTTAAGGCAACCGGACTATTTTGGCGCGCGTAGGTCAATTGTAGCGAGTATTGAGTGATGGCCGAGCAGGTTCGTCCGCGCGTAAAATATGTGATCGGTCCCGACGGAAGCCCGTTGACAGTGGCCGATCTGCCGCCTGTTTCGACCAAGCGCTGGGTCATCCGCCGCAAGGCGGAAGTCGTTGCCGCGGTTCGCGGCGGCCTGCTGAGCCTGGAGGAAGCCTGCGACCGCTACACGCTGACCGTCGAGGAATTCCTGAACTGGCAAAGCGCAATTGACGCGCACGGCCTTGCCGGACTGCGCACCACGCGCATTCAGGAATACCGGCACTGACTATTTGCCGGTGATCGCCAGCGCCTCCCGCAGGTGCTCGATGACATTCTTGTCAATCCAGTAATAGGTATGCCCGCCCGGCGGCACCGGCCGCTCCGAGGGCCATTTTGCGGACTGATCGACATGCGTGCCGACGAAGTCGTCGACGCGGAAGATATTCGTCCAGGCCGCAAGCTTGCCGTCGCCTTTTTCCAGTAGCGGGAAGCTGGACGGGAAATAATGACCGTGGATATGCGTCAGCGGCGAACCCATGGTGACGAGCGCCATGCTTTTCGGCGGTACTCTGCCGGCTGATTTCCGCATCCAGGTTTCACCCCACCGGCGGATGACGTCATGGGCGACGACCGTGCCCTGGCTGTGGGCGACAAATACCAGTTGGTCCGGTTTCTCGGTTTCGAGAAGCCGGTCGACCAGCCTGCGCAACCTGTCCTGGATCCGTTGGCGCGGCCAGTAGCCGGGCGACGGTGCGCCCGATCGGCCAAATGCCCGCTTGGCGAAAGGCAATCGCTCCAGCAGCGTGCGCGCCGGCACGGAACCGCCCCATCGCCAGGAATAGTCGTTGAGATAAGTGATGACGTCGGTCAGGATTTCGATGCCTGACTGCAATTCCCTGCGGAACGTCCCGAACACGACTACGCCGACGATTCCGAACAGCGCCAGCACCGTCGAAGACCAACCGCGCAACTGGTCGACGGTCCAGGATGCCAGGGCGCCGGGTGCGCCGGCAAATGCCTGGCCGAGCCCGGTTGTGTCCAGCGTGATCGCCGCCACACAGATCGCCAGCACGACAATGCCGCCAACGAACACCCAGCCGAACCATGGGCTGATGATCAGCCGGTTGCTCTCCGCCTGAAGGATTCCTTCGCCGGCTATCCCGTCTTTGCCAAAATACCAATTCTGCAATTCCGCCACTGGCATTGTCGATGGCTCCCGGCTCCGCCGGATCTTGCGCCACACGACGACGAGCGCTGCCACGATCAAAAGGACGAGAATGCCGGCAGCAGCGGTCGCCAGGGCCAAACCGGATTCCAGCATGCGCGGATGCGGCAGCACGGTCCAGCCGAGCGCGTTCGGCGCCGTCCAGACGAAGGCGAGGAACAGCAGCCAGAACAATGTCATGCCGCAGGCGCCGACCGGCGCCAGTATCGGCACATCGACCAGCTTGCCGCGCGCCGCCTGGATGGCCGTCCCGACAACCAGAACCAGATCGATCGCGATGACGAACAGCCAGAACAGGTTCGCCAAGGTCAGCAGCCGCCCGCCGGAGACGAAAATGCCGGATGAAAGGTAATTTTCGCAGACCTGGCGCGGTGTCGGGCAAGGGCCGGCGCCGGGATCGCAAGCTGCCCGGTCCGCGATGACGGCAGCCGCAACATGTTCGGGCGGATCCTTGCAAAGGAAGGAGGCGACCGCGGCATCGATCTGCTCGAACCAGGCGCGCCAGTTTTCGCGCAGGTTCGCCACTTCGGAGATGAAGAGCACGGCGCAGGTGATCAGCACCCAGCCCCACAGATGTCGGCCAAGGAAGGATCGGTGGCTCCGATAGCGCCAGACGGCAAAGATCGCGGTCAGGAGCACGGTCACAAAGCCGGCATAGGCACCGACAAATTCCGACAACCCGGTGATGTTGCGTGCTGCCGTGTAGCCGGTGAACCAGTTGATCCCGACGCCGACGAGCATCACCAGATTGATCGCCGCGATCGGCCCATGAATCAGCCGCACATGATGGTCGGCCGCCGCAAGCAGCCATGATTTCGCGCCGTACAATTCAATCGCATTTTCGCGAATCGCATGGCCGATGCCGAACACCGTCTTGATGATGCCGATGATCAGCCCGAGCGCGCCGCTGCCGACATTCGATATGTCGCCCCAGTAGAAATCCGCGACAATCCGCTCGTTCCCGTTATTGCGGAATTTGCGCATGCGGCAAGGGAACGGATTGCGCCGGTTCCCGTCGTCGTAGGCTTCGTCCTCCAGAATATGGAAATCGTCACTGGCGACGGGAACCATCCCGTCCTCCTGCAAGCCGGCCGCCAGCAAGTCGGAACTGACGCCCGCCTGCTTGACGCCGACGCCATGGACCACGACGACCAACTGCCGAGCCATGTATGTGCCCCGCACACAAATCCTGCGCGCAAGGTCTACGCGATGACGGCAAAGGTCAACTGCGCGCGCCTGATTTTGCCGGCCGGCACGTTCGCGGCGGCAAGTCGGGCCGCTAGCGGACCTGACCCCCTACGACGGCGTTTTCAGCCCGGCCGAAGCTAGCGCGGTCAGCGCGGTGGAGGCTGCGTAAAACCACAGCCCCGGCTGGGTGATCGCGGTGGCGAGGCCGCTGGTTTTTGCCGCGAACACGATCAGGGCGACCAGCAGCACGTCCATCATCGACCATTTCGACAATACGCCCGCCCAGGCCGGAAACCGGCCTGCGCCGAACGCCGCTTCATAGACGGTGAACAACTTGACGACGGGAAAGGCCAGGCTGAACGCTCCGATCACCAGCGCCAGGCCCCAGTCTCCCTTTGCCCATAGCCCCGAGACGACGCCGACCAGCGATGGCGTGTCTGCCAAAAAATAGAACTTCTGGAATTTCAGCAGCGGCAGGCTGATGCCGAGACCGAAGCAGATAGCGGCTGCCAGCAACAACGCCGGCCGAAGCGGGTTCAGGATCAAGTCAGGCTCCCAGACATCGGCGCAGGGATCGCGCCGGCCAATCGGCAACGCGCAAAGGACCGGGACCCGTCAGGCGTTTTGGTCTCCGGCGAATTCGCCAGCAGGCATATTCGAAAAATGGAAAGCGCCGCAACCCATGCAATGCCGAGATACCGGCCGAACCGCGTCGTCGGGATATTGCAATGCTGCATTGCACAATTCTCGCAGCTGACCCAGCAACAAGCGCTTATGTTTGGGATGGGAGGAGCCTCGGTTCAACGCCCAGGAGAACCCGACATGGCTCGTAATTCCCTCTTTTCACGGCGCGCCGGCCGCGCCGAGCGCACCAAGGCTGATGGCAAGATTGCGCAATTGCGCGCGATGAACGCCGCCGAATTGGCCGATATTGGCCTGAAACCGGGGGATGTTCCCCACGTCGAACGCCGGATCCGGGCGGGCGCCTGAACCCGGCACCGCCTCATGGCGGCGATCATGAGGTTGGGACTCCACGTTGGCGCGGCGAACCGCACGCCGGGAACGCCGCTGCCGGGTCGCGGGGCCAAACCGCGTCTCCCGCCGGAAGCCGCCGGGTTGCGATTTTGTGAATAAAGGCCTATATGCACTTCATCGAATTAAGGCCAGCGGCTTGGCAAGAGGCCCGCGGATGATCCGCCGGCAAGATCCCCGACCCAAAATCCAAGATTTCGATACCACCGGCAGACGCGCGAGCGCCGGCCATCTACTCATACCTATCCAAGGAACGACACTATGCAGAACGGAACCGTGAAATGGTTCAACGCCCAGAAGGGCTTCGGTTTCATCCAGCCGGAATCCGGCGGGGCCGATATTTTCGTCCACATCAGCGCGGTTGAACGCGCCGGAATGACCGGCCTTGTCGAGGGCCAGACGGTCAGCTTCGACATCGTCAAGGATGCACGCACCGGCAAATCGTCGGCTGGCAACCTCAAGGCCTCCTGATCGGGCGGCTCCGGCCGGAGCCGGATTATCCGGTCGATCGGAGCGGATTCGGGCCGGCGCGCAAGCGCCGGCTTTTTTGTTGGAATGGATTAGCCGATCATGGCCCGCGACTCGGCGCGGGCATCTACGGCGGCTTCGCCTGCCGCCGTGTTGGCGTCGCGGCTGTCGATCATCATTGCCTTCTTCAGCTCTTCTTCCGCTTCGGCCAATGTGGCGGCCGCGGCTTCACGCCGGATATTGAGATCGCGAATCGAGCCGTGCAGATTGTCGCGGCGCAGCCTCGCCGCCTTGGCAAATGTCGGATAGGCGAAATGAGCGGGATCGGCGATGCCGGACTTGTCTTCCTCGATCCGGATCTGGGCGCTGAGCTCGTCGGCCATTTTTCCCAATTCCTGGACCATCAGTTCGATCTGGGTGAGCTGTCGGGTCTTGTCTTCCACCTGGAAGTGCTTGAGCCGCAGCAGATTCTCACGCGATTTCATACGCAATACTCCTTGAAACCGGAAACTCACTGTTCGCTGGCGCTGAAACCGGGCGCCGGATGCGCGCTGACAGCGGCAAAATTGCCGCATTTACCGATCGGAAGTGCCCCTTTTGCTAACGTTTCGTTTACGTCTCTGCTTAATGATAAACGCCATGGCTTAAGAGCCGGTAAATCGAAAACAAACCCGCCAAACTTGGCTGCTGGCGGCGTCCCAACCGAAGGGGCTGATTCGGTTGATCGCCTCTCTTAAACCTGTTTGTGAAGCTGGCTGGTTTTGGAAAGCAGGATAATTCAGATGGTTAGGCCAAGGTTCTTAATGA
>Ga0214472_10008671_pt1 | contig 10613 bp, 9 predicted proteins | sample RVTome_6_FD_207662 | JGI IMG/M metagenome (GOLD analysis project Ga0214472, IMG submission 207662) | Soil microbial communities from uranium-contaminated site in the Upper Colorado River Basin, Wyoming, United States - RVT140D175 | ecosystem: Environmental > Terrestrial > Soil > Contaminated >...
CCGGCTCACGCCTCCACCTCCTCGATGTTCCTTCCCCCCACCGACTCCAGGAGGGCCCGCGTCTCTCCGGAGCTGTAGAGCGGATCCCGGGCCTCGATGACGAGGAAGAAACGGTCGTCGGTGGCGCGGTGGATGGTGGAGTGCTTGAAGGTGGGATGGTACAGGCGGGGCAGCCCGTTGAGGGCGAGCATCCCGAGCACGGCGGCAAGCGCGCTGAACAGCACCGTGAGCTCGAAGGTCACGGGCACGAACGCGGGAAGACTCAGATAGGGCTTGCCCGCGATCTTGATGGGGTAGTCGATGGCCGCGGTCCACCACTGCAGGGCCAGCCCGCCTATCCCCCCGAACAGCGCGCCCCCCAGCACCAGCCACGGCACCTTGGAGCCGGGGATGGACAGGACCCGGTCCAGGCCGTGGACGGGGAACGGCGTATGGGCGTCGACCTCGGTGTAGCCCGCCTTGCGCACCGCCTCGGCCCCGTGGAGCAGGCCCCGCGGGGTCTCGAACTCCGCAATCACCCCGAACACGTCCTTGCCCGCTCTCATGACACCCTCCCTTCCCGGGCCGGTTCGCGGTGGGGATCGGCCTCCGGCATCACGCCCTTCACTTCGGCCATGGCCACCATCGGCAGGAACCGCAGGAACAGGAGGAAGAAGGTAAAGAAGATGCCCAGCGTCCCCAGGAACGTCCCTACGTCCACCCAGGTCGGCCGGTAATAACCCCAGTTGGCAGGCAGGTAATCCTGGGCCAGGGAGGAGGCCACGATCACGAACCGCTCGAACCACATCCCGACGTTGATGAGGATCGAGGCCACGAACATGACGGGGATGCTCCGCCGCATGGAGCGGAGCCAGAAGATCTGGGGGACGAGGACGTTGCAGGTGATCATCGTCCAGTACGCCCAGGCGTAGGGGCCGGTGGCCCGGGCCCTGAAGATGAAGCCCTCGTAGGGGCTGCCGCTGTACCAGGATACGAAGAACTCCATACCGTAGGCGTAGCCCACCATCATCCCCGTGACGAGCATGATCTTGTTCATGTTGTCGAAGTGGTCGACGGTGATGAGATTGCCGACCCCGTACACCCTGCGGGCGATGACGGCCAGCGTCATCACCATGGCGAAGCCCGAGTAAATGGCCCCGGCCACGAAGTAGGGCGGGAAGATCGTGGTGTGCCAGCCCGGGACCACCGACACCGCGAAGTCGAAGGACACGATGGAGTGCACGGAGAGAACGAGCGGCGTCGAGAGTCCGGCAAGGATGAGATACGCCTTCTCGTAGTTCATCCAGTGGCGCATGGACCCCCGCCAGCCGAGGGCGAAGATGCCGTAGAGGACGGGGGCGAGCTTGCCCTTGGCCCGGTCCCGCAGGGTGGCGAGATCCGGGATCAACCCCGTGTACCAGAACATGAGCGAGACCGCAAAGTAGGTGCCGACGGCGAACACGTCCCACAGGAGCGGGCTACGGAAGTTCGGCCAGATGAACTGCCAGTTGGGAATCGGCAGCGTGAACCAGATCAGCCATATCCGGCCCACGTGAATGGTAGGGAAGATGAGGGCGCAGATCACGGCGAAGATGGTCATGGCCTCGGCGAACCGGTTGATCCCGGTCCTCCACTTCTGCCGGAACAGAAAGAGGATGGCGCTGATCAGAGTCCCGGCATGGCCGATACCCACCCACCAAACGAAGTTGACGATGGCCCAGCCCCAGGCCACGGGGATCATCAGCCCCCACACACCGATGCCGGACCAGATCAAATAGCCCACGCACACCACGAACAGGCCCACGAGAGCGAGGGAGAGTCCGAACAGGATCCACCACCCCCGCGGGGACTTGCCCTCGACCACGCCGCAGATGGTCTCGGTGACGTCATGGAAGCCGAGACCCCCCTTGACGAGGGTGGTGCGGCGCCTCGGATCTTCGACGATCTCGCCGGGGATGCTGGCTTCGGGAACGGAGACGCTGGCCATCTATGCCTGCTCTAGCTCGGGGTTGGGGTTCCGGATCCGCGCCAGATAGCTGGTACGGGGCTTGGTGTTGAGCCACTTCAGCATGACGTAGTCGCGGTTCTGCGCCTTGAGCCGCGATACCCGGCTCTCGGGATCGTTGATGTCCCCGAACACGATCGACTCCGTTGGGCACACTTGCTGGCAGGCAGTCACGATGTCGCCGTCGGCGATGGACCGCCCTTCGGTCTTGGCGCCGATGCGGGCCCGGCTGATGCGCTGGACGCAATAAGTGCATTTCTCCATGATGCCGCGCATGCGGACGGTCACGTCGGGGTTCTTGCCCATCTTCTCGACTTCGGTCATGTCCTTGTTCCAGTCGAAGAAGTTGAACCGGCGCACCTTGTAGGGGCAGTTGTTCGAGCAGTACCGGGTGCCGATGCACCGGTTGTAGACCATGTCGTTGAGACCGTCGTCGCTGTGGGCGGTGGCGTTGACCGGACACACCGATTCGCAGGGCGCGTTCTCGCACTGCATGCAGGGAACCGGCTGCTGGACGGCCCGGGGGTCCTCCTCGTCGCCCACGTAGTAGCGATCGAGCCGGATCCAGTGCATCTCCCGGCCCCGGAGCACCTCGTCCTTGCCCACGGTGGGGATGTTGTTCTCGGACTGGCACGCGGTGACGCAGGCGTTGCACCCCGTGCACGTGTTGAGATCGACGGCCATCCCCCACTGATTGCCCTCGGAGAAGTCGTACTCGCGGTCCAGATAGAGGGAAACCAGCGGCGGGCTCTCCTCCATGTGGTCCGCGAACTCGGGGTGCTCCCGGTAGTGGTCGAGGGTTGCCTCCCGGATGAGGGGACGGTCCTCCATGGCGTTGTGGTTCTGGGTCGTGGCCACCCGGTGGGTTCCGCCCGCGGGGGCCGCCCGGACCCCCGTGATGACGTTCCCCGAGTCCACGGTGCGGAACGGGAACGCGTTCACACCGACTCCGGTGCCCACCCGTCCCGCGCGGGAGCGCCCGTACCCCAGGGCCACGCTCACGCAGAAGTCCGCGTGGCCGGGGAGGATCCACACCGGAAGGGTCATCTCCCTGCCTTCGGTGCGGAGCGTGACGCGATCCTCGGCCGCCACGCCCAGGGCGTCCGCGGTCCTGCGGTTCATGAGCGCGACGTTGTCCCACGTGATCTTGGTCATGGGATCGGGGAGTTCCTGGAGCCAGGCCGAGTTGGCGAACCGGCCGTCGTACACCGCGGGGCCGGGGTGGAGCGTGACCTCGAGGGCGTCCCGGGTGGGCGATGTGGACCCGCCGCGCGCACGCAAGGCCTGGGTGATCTTGGCCCCGTCAGGAGAGGCCACGATCTCGGGATACGCGGTATCCGCGATCACGCCGTCGTGGAGGGCCCGGTTCCACCCGCTCTCGGATACGCCCCCTTCCCAGCGGGAGCGGTAGAAAGCCTGGAGTTGTTCGTGTCCGTCCACATCCGCGCCGCGGAGGATCATGCCCAGCACCTCGTGGCGCGACCGTCCCTGGTAGAGGGGGGCGATGAGGGGCTGCTGGAGGCTCGCGGTGCCGTCCCAGGCCCGGCCGTCGCCCCAGCTCTCCAGGAAGTGCGCTTCGGGCAGGTGCCAGGTGGCCCGGGCCCCGGTCTCGTCACGGTACAGCCCCAGATGCACCACCGTCCCCGCCCTCGCGAGGGCGTCGGCGAACCCGAGATCGCCGGGCGCGTCGTAGACCGGGTTGGCTCCCAGAACCAACAGGGTGTCCACGGATCCCGCGGCGAGGGCGCGGGCCAGGTCCCGGAGCGCGGCGGCATGGCCGCCCGCATCGGGTTCCTCGGTGTACCGCACCACCGGCCCCACGTTTCCCAGCGCCCGGTTCATGGCGTGCAGCAGGGCGTGCACCGCGGGGGGCTGGCTCTCCCCCGCGAGCAGAATGGACCGGCCGCGGTGGGCGGCGAGATCGGCGGCGGCGGCGGCGAGGATCCGGGTCTCCTCGGGCGTCCAGCCCGCGTTCGACGCCCGGAGGGCGCCCGCGTCCATCCCGGGGATCGAGAGCCCGTGGCTGGACATCAGCTCCAGGGCCAAGGCGGCGGCGAAGTCTCCCGTCCGTCCGCCGGAGGCCCGGACCCGGTGGTCGGCCATGGCCCCGGTGACGGTGAAGTTGCTCTCCACGGAGTAGAGCCGGTTCATGGTGTCGCCCGTCCCGGCCACCCGGCGGGCCCGGGCGAAGTCCCGCGCCCACCGCACCGAATTGGTCTCCTCGATCAGGAAGTCCGATCCGAGAGCAACCACCACGTCGGCCTGGTCGAACTGGAGCTGGGCGCGCAGCGGACGACCGAACGCGATCCGCGACCCCTCGATAGAATTGTCCCGGGACACCGGATCCGCGGTGTGCCAGGTCAGCTCCGGGTGAGCCGCCTCCAGTTCCCCCCGCAGCGCGTCGAACGACGGCGACGACGAGGCTCCGCAGAGCACATGGAATCCCGCCCCGCGGTTCCCGGCCAGCGTGCTGAAGTGCGTGCGCGCCCACTCCAGAAACAGGTTCCAGTCCGAGGGCTCGTCGCCCCGGTAGACGCTCTGGGACCGGTCGGGATCGTAGAGCCCGAGCACCGCGGCCTGGGCGTAGCTCCCGGTGGCGCCGAGGCTCTGCGGGTGCAGGCGGTTGCCCTCGATCTTGGTGGGACGCCCCTCGTGGGACTCCACCACGAACCCGTCGCTCCCTCCCCGCCACGGCCATACCGTCGCGTACTGCTGGGGGACGCCGGGCACGAGATCCTCCGGCCGGCTGGAGTACGGGAGGATCTTGGCCAGCGGTTTCCGGCAGCCCACGAGCCCGCCCATGGCGAACGCCGCCCCCATGAGGGTGAGGAAGCTCCGGCGTGAGACGTCCCTGTTCTCGGGTGGACCGTCGTCGGGAAACTCTCGCTCGAGGTAGCGCTCGAACTCGGGATCGCCGGCCAGCTCCTCGAGGCTGCGCCAGTATTCCTTGCCGTCGAGCGGTTTCCGTACCGGAGGCTTGGCTCTCATCGATGGCACCCCGAGCAGTTCGTGGTGGGATGGAGATTCTTCTCCTCCCTGAGTCTCGTACCCATGGCGAGCTGGTCTTCCGCGGTCCAGGACATGTCGGTCACCTTGTCGGCGGGGCGCAAATGGTTCTCGGGGGACCGGTGGCAATCCAGACACCAGCCCATGCTCAACGGCTGGGCTTGAGCCACGACTTCCATGTGGTCGACCCGTCCGTGACAGCTCACGCACCCCACCCCCGCGCTCACGTGGACGCTGTGATCGAAGTACACGTAGTCGGGGAGGTTGTGGACGCGCACCCACTCCATGGCCGAGCCCGTGAGATAGCTCTCCTTGAGGGGAAGGATGTTGGGGCTCTCGGGGAGCACGGTCGTGTGACAGTTCATGCACGTCTCGGTGGGGGGAACGTTGGCGCGGGGACCCTCGTCGACCGAGGTATGGCAGTAGCGGCAGTCGATACCGAGATCCCCGGCGTGGAGTTTGTGGCTGTAGGGTACCGGCTGCTCCGGGGCGTACCCCACCTGGGTCGTGTACGGGGAGATGTAGTAAGCGAAAGCGGTGACGGCGCCGACGATGAGGACGGGGGCGCCGCCGAGCACGGCCAGGGTTGCACGATTCGCCCACTTGGGAAACAACATGCTCTACTGTCCTCCGGCCGCCAGAGGGACCGCCGACAACGAACGAGGATATGGACGGAAGTTGGGAAGACCGGGGGACAGCCCGACCGCGGGCCGGATTTCCCGACGAGGCCCGGGGAGGGGCGGCGCCCTCCAGGTGGAAATCTCCGGTCTTTCCGGCCTGCGGGACGCAGACCGGTCCCCCCGAGCGTCGGCTCCGAGCCCCCTAAGCACTTCGATGCGTATGGGTTACACTCATCGCAACGCCTTCGGACGGGAGACTATAAAACGCACCGGCCGAGATGTCAGCACATTTGTGAACAGTTTCACAAGCTCCGGTGGGCCGGGCCCGGGGTGAACCGGTCCAGCAGGAACCCCACCAGGCCCAGTCCCAGGGTCACCGTGGCCAGGGCGATCAGGACCAAGGTGGGCCAGAGGAGGGGCCTGCGGAAGTACTGGGGCATGAAGGCGGCAAGGAGGCCGAGGGCCAGGGCCAGCATGACGATGTGGGCGGGCGTGTTGCGGCGGAGGGTCCCCGCGGAGGCGACAAGGAGAACGATCCCGGCGCCCGCGAACAGGACCGGAGGCAGACCTTGCCAGCCCGCCGCCCCCCCCGCGATCGAGACCCCTCCCAGCACGAGCCCTGTCGCCGCCGCCGCCCGGGTCACGACCGGGGCCCCGCGGGGCGGAGCCGTGGATGCGAGTCACTCATGATCCCTCCAGCAACCGCAGGGTCACCCGCAGGGCGAGGTTGGCGTACACCCCCGCGATCAGATCGTCGGTCATCACCCCCCGGCCCCCGGGAAGATCCTGGGCCCGGCCGGCGGGGAACGGCTTGACGATATCGAAGACGCGGAAGTAGAGGAACCCCGCCGCCAGCGCGATCCAGCGCTCGTTTCCTCCGCCGGGGAGCGCCACCAGGAGGAAGGTCACCAACATCCCCGCCACCTCGTCGATCACGATCGGCGAGGCGTCGTGGCCGTAATGGGCCTCGGCGCGCGTGCTCACGAGGACTCCCAGCCACACGACGACGATGGTGACGGCCGCCTGCCACCACCAGGCCGTCTCCACGAAAAAGTGGATGACGGGCAGGAGGGCAAGGGAGGCGAACGTGGCCGGTGCGAACGGGGCGACCTCCCCGATCAGGAAGAAGGACGCCGCCGCCCGCAGGGGGAACGGCATGGCACCCCGGGGCGGCCGCCTGGTCATTCGACGGGTTTGCGCCCTTCCAGCGCGCGGGCGAGCGTGGCCTGGTCGGAGTACTCCAGATCGCCCCCCACCGGCACCCCCCGGGCGATGCGAGTCACGATGACCGCATAGGGCTTGAGCAGCTCGGACAGGAAGTGAGCGGTGGCCTCACCGGGGGGATTGGGATTGGTGGCGAGAATCACCTCGCGGATCCCTCCCCCGGCCACCCGGTCCACCAGCTCCTTGGCCCGGATCTCGTCGGGGCCGCGGTTCTCGAGCGGGTTCAACGCGCCGCGCAGCACGTGGTACTGCCCTCGAAAGCCTGCGCTGGATTCGATGGCGAACACGTCCATGGGCTGCTCGACCACGCAGATGACGTCCTTGGGCCGTTTCCCGTCGAGGCAGAAAAGACACGGATCGTCCTCGGTGAAATTCCCGCACCGCGAGCAGGTGATCACCTGGTCCTTGACCGCGCGGATGGCCTCGGCCAGACCGACGGCCTCTTCCCGCGACACCTTGAGGAGAAAGAAAGCGATCCGCTGGGCGCTCTTGCGCCCGATCCCCGGCAAGCGGGAGAGTTCGGTGACCAGGGATTCCACCGATCGGCTGGAGAATTGCATGGACGGGGTGGCGGAAACCGCGGATCAGGAAAGACCGGGGAGGTCCATGCCCCCCGTCACCTTGGACATCTCCTCGGCGGCGAGGGCCTCGGCCTTCCTGTGAGCCTCGCCGAGGGCGGCCAGGATCATGTCCTCGAGCATCTCCACGTCCTCGGGATCCACAGCTTCCGGCTTCAACGTGACCGAGGTGGCCATCATCTTCCCGTTCATGCGCACGGTGACCGCGCCCCCTCCCGCCGACGCTTCGACCTCCAGCTCGGAGAGACTCTCCTGCACCTCGGCCATCTTCGATTGCATTTGCTGGGCCTGCTTCATCAGCTTGTTCAGGTTTCCCAGTCCCTTGGGCATCATGTCGTCCCTTCCCGGCGCTCGGCTATGGAAGCACCTCGCCGTCGAACATGTCGATCACCTTCTGAATCATGGGTTCGTCGCGGAAAACCTCTCCCATGCTCCGTTCGTCGGGGCCCGCCGCCTTGAGCCCGGCCTTGCCGGAAGGGGGAGCGGCGGCGTCGGCGGTGTCGGCTTCGAGGCGGAACGTCCGCGTGGGAAGACCGGCCTCCTCCATGGCCTCACCGAGCAGGTTCCGCGACTTGGGGTCGGCAAGCGCTTCGCCCTGGAGTGGGTTGTCCGCGGCGGGCCGGAGCACGAGTTCGCCGTGATCCCCGAAGGCGAGCGCCTCCACGAAGTGGAGGGTCCCCCACAGCCGGATGTTCTTGGTCTTCAGCGCCTCGAGGCACGCCGACCATGCCTCCGCGGCGGGCTTTCGGGGAACCCCCGCGCCGCTTCCGCCCGCGGGCGCCGGGGCCGCGGAGGCGGGAGCGCCGGCCGGGCCCGCCGGAGGGAGCGCGGATCCCGGGGGATGCGCGGGGGGCGGGGACGCCTTTGCCGTCCCCGGAGCGCCCTTGGACGTACCCGCCGACCCTCGCGGCGCCGGGCGGGAGGACCGGGAGGTCCCCCGGTCCGGGGCGGAGGCGGGCGCGCTCCCGCCGAGACGCGCCTCGAGCGCGGCCAGCCGCTCGTACAGCTCGGAGATCGGGATCCTCCCCGAGATCCGGACCATGTCGACCAGGGCCAGCTCCAGGGCGAGCCGCGGGTTGTCGTGGCGCCGGAGATCCACGGCGAGCCGGGCCCCCTGTTCGAGCAGCTCCGAGAGCACGTCCGGATCGAAGCGCTCGGCCTGCGCGGTGTAGCGGGAAACCTCGGACTCCGGAATGTCGAGCATGTCGGCCAAGGACCCGCTCATGCGGATCAGGAACAGATCGCGCAGGTGGGCGGTCAACCCCTTGCCCACCTCCTCGAGGTCGGCGCCGCCGCGGTGGGTGTCGTGAACGAGGCGCATGGCTCCCGGCGCGTCGCCTTCGGCAAGGCGGTCGACGAGCTCGAAGCAGAACTCGGTCCCCACCAGACCCAGAATGCTCTCCACGCCCTCCCTGGTGATCGCACCTTCAACGGCGGAGATGATCTGGTCGAGGAGCGAGAGCGCGTCGCGGAGACCGCCCTGGGCCCTGCGCGCCACCGCGGCCAACGCCTCGGGAGAGGCTTCGATTCCCTCCCGCTCCAGGACGGTCTGGAGATGGGCGGCGATCTCGCGGCCGGGGATGCGGGCGAAATCGAACCGCTGGACCCGGGACAGGATCGTGGGCGGGACCTTGAATGGATCGGTGGTGGCGAGGACGAAGATCACATGGGGCGGCGGTTCTTCGAGCGTCTTGAGAAGCGCGTTGAACGCCTCCTTGGTGAGCATGTGGACTTCGTCGATGATGTAGACCTTGAATTGACCGGACGCGGGGGCGTACCGGGTGTTGTCGCGAAGCTCGCGGATCTCGTCGATGCCGCGGTTGGAGGCGCCGTCGATCTCCAACACGTCCAGGCTCCGGCCGTCGGTGATCTCGAGACACCGCGCACAGGCGTTGCAGGGAACCGCGGTCGGACCTTGCTCGCAGTTGAGCGCCTTGGCCAGGATGCGGGCGGCGGTGGTCTTGCCCACGCCGCGGGGCCCGCAGAACAGATAGGCGTGGGCCACCCGGGAGGCGGCGATGGCGTTGACCAGGGTCTGGGTGACGTGGCTCTGGCCCACGATGTCATCGAACACCTGGGGCCGGTACTTTCGCGCGAGCACCAAGTAGGACAAGGCCGCCTCCAGCGGTTCCGGAAGAGAAATGGGTCGTGCACCCGCCGTCGACAAGCGCCCAGCGCCGGTAACGAGCGGCCGGCTCGGGCCAGGCACACCGGCGGCACACCAAAGGGTTTGCTTACCGCTGCTACCTTCCGGTCCTGACGGGGTTCACAAGCTTCGATTGCGCCGGACCTGGCCTTCAACGCCGCCGGTCCCGCACCTGCGCACCGAACGCAGGCCTCGGGCGGGGATTCAGCCCCGCTGTAGCGGATTGCGGGTTCAGAGCACCGCTAACTCCCCGCCTAGCACGACCCAAGTTCCAAAGATCCGGTTCGGATTATGGCACGCGTCCGGACCGGCTACAACGGGAACGGGGAAAAACAACGGCCCGCCCGTGGAGCGGGCCGTCTTCGGAATACACACGCGCCGTGCGCCCGGCAAAGGCGTCCCGTGCGGGCATCCACTTGGTGGAGATGAGCGGGATCGAACCGCCGACCTCCTCGTTGCGAACGAGGCGCTCTCCCATCTGAGCTACATCCCCAAAACCGGCCGCGGGAGGCGATCGCACCGTCCCCGGCGGCGAAGTATTGTGCCACAGGGCGAGAACGGGTGGCAAGCGCGCCGGGAGGCGATCCTTTGGCCTCCGGGGCCGTGCATTTGCGGGGACCGGCGCTTCCGATACACTTCGAGCATGACCACCCGACGGGTCTGGCTCACCCGCGATGAGATCGCCGCCCTCGTTCAGCTCCGGCATCCGAGTCCCCATTCGCTTCTGGGGTTGCATCCCCTGGGCGAGGATCGCGGCCTGGTGGCCCGGGCCTTCCGGCCCGATGCCCGGCGGATCGATCTCGTGCCCGACGACGACCCCGGGACCGGGCTGCCCATGCAGCGCATCCATCCCTCGGGTCTCTTCGAGCTCCACCTGCCCGCCCTCAGCACCGTGTTCCGGTACGGCTACGTGGTGGAACCGCTCCACGGCGGCGCGTTCCCGGTGCGGGATCCCTACGCGCACCTCCCCACGATGGGAGACGTCGATCTCCACCTGGCCGGGGAGGGGCGCCACGAGGAGCTATACCGTTTCCTTGGCGCCCAGGTCCGGGAGC
>Ga0214472_10008673_pt1 | contig 10612 bp, 8 predicted proteins | sample RVTome_6_FD_207662 | JGI IMG/M metagenome (GOLD analysis project Ga0214472, IMG submission 207662) | Soil microbial communities from uranium-contaminated site in the Upper Colorado River Basin, Wyoming, United States - RVT140D175 | ecosystem: Environmental > Terrestrial > Soil > Contaminated >...
CGTTGTCGGTGAGCAGGGTCTTCAGCTCCGCGACGGTCCGGCCGGGGTTCTGGGCAAGCAGGAGCGCGGTCACGCCGGAGACGTGCGGCGAGGCCATCGAGGTGCCGTTGATCGCGTTGTAGTCCTCTCCGTCGGTGTCGAGGCAGGCGAAGGCGAAGTCGTCGACGTGGGCACCGTCGTCCTGGACCGAGCCGTTGCTCGTCAGCCGGTAGCGGAAGCGCACGTTCGGCGTCCCGTCGCGGGCCGAGACGTCGTCCGCCATCGGGATGAAGTCGCCCGCGGTCGAGCCGCTCCAGCCGATGAGGTTCGTCCAGTTGACCCCGTCCGTCGACGTGTCGAGCCGGAGAAAGTCACCGGACTGGGTGGCGAGGCGCAGGTTGTACTCGACCGCGCAGCCGATCTGGCCGCTGAGGTCGATCGCGCCGTCCCGGGTGATCGTGCTGCTGGCGCCGTTCGGGTAGCTCCCACCCGGCGAGTCGGTGACGCTGTGCGTGGGAGACGCGCTCGCCTCGGTCGTCCGGGCCCAGCTCACGGTCGGCGTCCAGCGCCCGGCGATGTCAGTCTCGAAGTCGTCGAACGACCCGCCCACGGGATCGCGGTCGGGCCAGGTGCTGAGGATCGCCTGGCCGGGCGCCATGAGGTGCACCGCCTGGGTGCCGTGATTCGAGAAGGAGGCGGTAGTGTCGTCCTCCTGCGTCGCGCCCACGCAGAGGACGTTCGGGGCGTTCGTCGGCGGCCGGTGGAGCTCGCACGGGAAGGCGTCGTTCGCCGCGCCGCTGCCGTCGAGGTCCTTGCCCTCGTTCCCAGAGGAGAACACGAAGAGGACTTCGGGGTGTGCGAGCACGGCGTCCCTGATCGCCACGCCCATGGTCGAGCTGCCGAAGCTCCCGTTCACGACCTTCGCCCCGTTCGCGGCGGCGTACTCGAAGGCGTCCACGATCGTCGAGTCGGGGAACTGCCCGTTCACGCAGCACGCGCGCAGGGCCATGATCGAGACGTCCCAGTTGACGCCGGTGACGCCGAGGGAGTTATTCCCCTGGGCGCCGACGGTGCCCGCGACATGGGTGCCGTGGCTGTCGTAGTCGAACGGCGTCGAGTCGTTCTGGACGAAGTCCCAGCCGTGGGTGTCGTCGACCTTGCCGTTGCCGTCGTCGTCGCCGCCGCCGGGCGGATCGTCGTTCGTCCAGATGTTCGGCGCCAGGTCGGGGTGCTCGTACGAGACCCCGGTGTCGACGACGGCGACGATCACGCTCGAGCTGCCGGTCGTGACGTCCCAGGCCTCGGGCGCGTCGATATCGGCGTCGGAGGCCTGGTGGAGGCCCCAGAGCTCGCCGAAGCGGGTGTCGTTCGGAACGGTGTCGGGGCGGCGTAGCCAGTTCGGCTCGGCGTACGCGACCTCCCCGCGGCTGGAAAGCGCCGCTGCCGCGGCCTTCACGTCCGAGCCCTTGGGCAGGCGGACGAGCTTCAGGCGAGGGAGCGCGAGGGAACGCTCGACCCGGCCGTCACGCTGCGCGAGGGCGTTGGCCTGCTGGCTCGGTGAGACGCCGGGCTTGAAGCGGACGAGGAGCTCGCCCGGCACAAATTCGAGCGTCTCGAAGCTCGACTGGAGACGAGGCTGTTCGTTCTGCTCAGGGGGGACTCCCCCGCCCGCGGCGCCGGCCGCGACGGCGAGCACGAGCACTAGACACCCCAAGACCCGCCGCAAGAGCTAGGTCATATCGCAAAGCGATTCCTATTACAACCCGAGCTTCCCGCTCACACGGCGAGCTTGATCCCCTGGAAGCGGACGGTGACGAGCCAGTCCTTGCTCTCGTCCAGGAGGATGCTCTCCGTCTCCTGCACGACCGCGCGCACCTCGTCGAGGTCCGCCGCAGCCGCGAGGCGCTCCCGCGCCTCTTCGAGCCGGTGCGCGATCCCCCGCGAGCGCTCGACGCCGCGCTCGTACTGACGCTGGGCCTCGAGCCCGGCGAGCGCGCCGCCGAGGGCGGGGAGCCCTATGGCAAGGAAGATGAGTGCGCTGCTCCAGGTCAGGCCCTCTCCGCTGCCGTGGCCCCCGACCTCGAAGGCGTGGAGCACGGCGGCGACGAGCGTCGCGCCGAACAGGACGTAGCTGGCTCGCGTCAGGAGCGTGTGCCTCCGGTGGTAGCGCTCGGCGGCCCGCCGGTGATACGCCAGCTGCTCTTCGATGAGGGCGCGGGCGACGAACTGCCTGAGCGGCTCGGTGGACGCAGGCGGTGCCGCGGTTCGCGGACGCTCGTCCCAGACCTCGTCGAAGGCGCGCCGAGGCCACTGGCCCGCCAACCCGAGCCGCCCCTGCTCGGAAGCGCTCTCGAGATTCGGCTCTGCGCCGGTGAGCGCGAGGAAGAGCGCCGAGCGAAAGCGCTCGGCGAGGAGGCGATAGGAGAGCCAGCGACCGTGTGCCCGCATCCTCCTGCCGAGGAAGAGCGCCGCGAGCGCGAGGGCGAGGAGACCGATCTCGACGAGGACGAGCTCCGGTGTGTCCGGGAAGAAGAGCACCTGCGCCGCGATCGCCAGCACCGCGCCCGCGGCGGCGAAGAAGAGGACGTTCGAGAAGCGGCGATAGCGGGCCTGCCAGCGGTCCGCAAGAAGGTCGGCGCGGGCGTAGTAGGGCTCGATCCAGCGCCAGAACTCCTCCAGGTAGGCGCGCTCGAGCCCGGCCGCCTCGGCCGCCTCCGCCACCTGCGCAGGGGCATCCCCGTGCGCCCGAGTGGGGACCCGGGCCGCGTTGTAGCGCTCGAGCTCGGAGTAGGCCTCCCCGAAGACGCCTTCGGGGCGTTCCTCCCCCAGCTCGAACGGCGGACTCGTGTCGATCCGCAGAACCGGAAGCCGGCGCTCCCGCGCATAGGCAACGATGCTCGCCGTCCCACCCTGGCCGCGAGCTTCTTGTCCGTCCCAGAGAGCGAGCAGGACGTCAGAGGATTCGACCACGCTTCGCCCGACCTCCTCGTACGCCTGCTCGGGTGTCGCAGGGGCGCGGGCGGGTCCGGTCACGGTGTTCGCCCGCGAGGCCAGCTCCCTGAAGGCGGGGCCGGACTCCTCGTTCTCGAAGCGTCGGAGGTACTCCGTCTCGGAGAGCGGCAGCACAGCCTCGAGCGAAGCCGCCGGATCCTCCTCGAGGACGATCTCGGCGACGAGCTGGTCGGCGCCCTCGGCGAGGGGCGAGACGACGGCGAGCCGGACCGGCGTGCGCCCGGGCGCGAGCTCGCGGATCCGCGCCAAGGCGCGGCGAACCTGCTCCCCGAGCGCGGGGTCGTCCGGAATCTGCCGGTGGCCCGTGACGCCGACCCGGACTCGGAAGGGGATGACCCCGGCGCCGTCAGGTTCCGTCGGCAAAGGCGTAGGCAACGGCCTCGTCGACGCTCATGGCCGCTCCATCCTCGCAGAGGCGCTCGAACGTATCCGCTCCAAGCCGGTCGCGCAGGGCCGAAGCCGTCCGCTCGTCGACGGCGCGCTCGAAGGGTTGCAATGCGCCTTCGTCCGCCTCGCGCAGCGAGCGTGCGGCGGCCAGCATGATGCAGGCGCGCTCGTCCTCTTCCTCGGCGGCGGCGAGAACGACTAGGGAGCTCCAGATCCCTTCCCGGTAGCCGAGCCGCGCGGAGAGCTCCAGCGCCTCCTTCATGACTTCATTGGCTCGGCCCAGGTCTTCTCGCTCGAGTGCGACAAGAGCGAGGTTGACGAGCATCATGACGAGGGAGACGTCGTCGTTCACTGAACGCAGAATCGTCACAGCCTCTTCGGAGAGCTTTTCCGCGCGCGGGTACTCGCCGCGGAGCAGCTCGACGTACCCGAGGTTCCCCATCGTCGCTCCGAGCGCCCGCCGGTCGTCGAGGTCGCGCAGGATAACGAGCGCTTCCTCGTAGAGCGAGGTAGCGCGCTCGAGGTCGCCCTCCCCGGTCGCGACGATGCCGAGATCGATCAGGACCCATGAGGCGAGGCGATCGTCACCGAGGCTGCGCGCGAGCGCCAGACTCTCATTCAGTAAAGCGTTGGCCCGTTCGTGCTGACCGCGGTCGTACGCGAGCAGGCCGACGCGGAGCAGGGCCCTCGCCTGGAGGACGTTTGCCCGCCCGGGGCTGCGTCCGAGCGCGCCTTCGAGCGCCTGCTGGGCCTCGAAGATGTGTCCCTGTACTTCCCAGAGGTTGCCGAGCGCGGTCGCCAGTCGAAGCTCGAGGTCTGTGTCCTCGAGCGCGGAGAGCCGCTGGAGCGCGGCCCGGAAGTTGTCGTGGTCGGCGTCGAGGCGCTGGAGCCAGGCCGCCTGGTCATGCCCCTCTCGCACCTCATGGCCCACCTCCTCCGCAAGCTCGAGGAAGTACTGAGCGTGCCGAGTCCGCAACTCGTCCGCGTCGTCGCCTGAAAGCTCGAGTCGCTCCGCCGCGAACTCCCTGACCGTCTCCAGCATCCAAAAGCGCGGTTCCCGCCCTTCGTCCTGCCGGCGGCGGAGAAGGTTCTTGTCCAGGAGCGACTGCACGAGGTCCGGCTCGGCTGCAGAGACGAGTTCGGCGGCTTCGAGCGTGGAGCCGGCGGAGAAGACCGAGAGCCGCTCGAACAGCTGCCGTTCCTCAGGCTCGAGCAGGTCGTAGCTCCACGTGATGGTCGTCCGCAGAGTCTGCTGGCGCGGATCGACTCCGCGCCCCGCTTTGAGGAGGTCGAGCCTCTGCGAGAGCCGCTCCAAGAGTTGCTCGGGCGAGAACAGAGAGGTCCTTGCGGCCGCCAGCTCGAGTGCGAGCGGGAGTGAATCCAGCCGCCGGCAGAGTTCGGCGACCGCCGGGGTTTCCTCGAACGCCGGGTCCAGGGCGCGCGCCCGCTCGCAGAAGAGCGCGACCGCGTCGGAGTCGGCGAGCTCTGGAACCGGATACACCTGCTCGCCGGCGACCTGCAGCCTCTCCCGGCTCGTGACGAGCAGGACCAACGTGGGGCAGGCTTGGAGAAGGGCACCCATGTCAGTGGCCACCTCGGGTAGCAGGTGCTCGGCGTTGTCGAGCAAGACCAGCTGGCGCGTCCCTGCGAGCGAGGAGGCCACGGCATCGGTCACGGACTGGTCGGTCTGCTCCTTGACGCGAAGCGCTTGCGCCAGCTCGAAGACGACGAGCGACGGATCGGGCAAGGCGGCTAGCGAAACCCAGACCACTCCGTCCGGGAAACGCCCGGTCGCGCCGGTTGCCGCCTGGACCGCAAGGCGGCTCTTTCCGATCCCGCCCGGTCCGGTCAGCGTCAGGAGGCGAACGTCGGACCGCTGAAGGAGTCCTCGAACCTCCTCGAGCTCACGCTCTCTGCCTAGGAACGAGGTCGCCGGTACCGGTAGCCGAATCTCCGGCCGCCCCCACGGCGAGGCCTCTTCCCGGGGCGCCAGCGCCTTCTCGCGCTCGACCTCTTCGAGCGTCTCGATCAGCTGGCCGACGTCGTAGCGCCAGCGGCCGTCGCTGAGCTCGACCGCGTTTCGGCGCGCCAATGCCGCGAGCTGGCCCGGGAGCTCGTCGGCCTTCGGGGGAACCGCGCCGTGGACGAGGACGGGAAAGACTCGAACCTCGCCTTCGAGCGCCGTCTCGACCTCGCGGCGAACGAGATCGTCCGGATCGTCGAGGCGTCGAGCTCCCTCGGCGTCGCATGCGCTCGTCCACGTTCTCCCGATTAAGGCGATGAGGGCGTCGCAGGAGGAGACTGCCTCCTCGACGGTCCGGACGAAGTCCACGCCCGGCTCGATCGTGTCGATGTCCATGAAGACGTTCGCCTCACCGAAGCGAGCCGTGAGCGCGTCGTAGAGTCGGCCGGCGTGCCCGGCGCTGTCGTCGCGCCGATAGCTCAGGAAGATGCGAAGGGAAGACCCGGATTGGGCGGGCATCGTGCGCGGCTAGAATGACACGCGCTTGCCGACGTAGCTCAGCTGGTAGAGCACTTCACTCGTAATGAAGGGGTCCCCGGTTCGAGTCCGGGCGTCGGCTTTAGCCCTGTTGGCAGGGACTTCTTCTAAGCTGGCAACGCCGCCTTGCAGTTTTTGGGTACGAAACGGGTACATATTCGGACCCGTTCACAGTTAGTGAAGGGGTCCGGCCGCTTGGGCGATTCAGTCTGATTTCCGGGCAGTTTTGGTCCGCGCGGCGCATCGCGGTGGCTCATCGAAGTGCCCGGAAGTGCCCGCGCGTGGCCGCGCGTGACAGGCTCCATCACTCCGCCCTTCTGCATGAGAGATCACGATTGGGGAAGGAATGGGTCGTGGCCGACGACGGCAAACCCACGAGGCCCGCCGGAGGCGCCAAGGCGGCGGTCGAAAAACGCGCTCCGGTCGTTGAGGCAAGCGAGATCGTGATCGCTGCTCCTCCGGAAACCGTCTGGGACGTCTTAGCGACGATCGAAGGCTGGCCGGCTTGGAACCCGGACGTGAAGTGGGTGTCAGTCGACGGAGACGTCGTCGAGGGCACGCAGTTCCGCTGGAAGTCGGGGCCCGGCAAGGTCACTTCGACGTTGCAGCGGGTCGAGCGTCCCCGCCTCATCGCCTGGACCGGGCGTACGTTCGGGATCGACGCCGTCCACGTCTGGCGGTTCGAGCCTCGAGATGGGGCGACCCTCGTTCGGACCGAGGAGTCATTCGAAGGCATCGTTGCGCGCCTCTTTCGGCGGCCCTTGCGTAGCACTCTCGCCGGCGCGCTCGAGAACAGCCTCCGCCATTTAAAGGCCGAGGCGGAGCGGCGAGCTCAGACCTAGCAACCTAGGCTGGTCGTCCTGACACTCGACGTCCTTACCGCGTAGATGAAAGCGGTCAACGACGGCGTCCGGTTTCTCCTCGAGCTCTGTGCGCTCGCCGCGATCGCCTACTGGGGCTGGCGCACCGGGAGCTCGACAGCGACGAAGTTGCTGCTAACGGTTGGCGGCGTTGTCCTCGTCGCAGTCGTCTGGGGCGTGTTCCGCTCCGAGAGCGACGCGGTGGTTGAAGTACCGACGGCGATACGTATCGTCATCGAGGTTGCGGTCTTCGCGGCGGCCACGGTGGCGCTCGCGGCAGTCGGCCGGGTCGGCTTGGCGGTCGCGTTCGCCGTCGTGGCCACCATCAACGAGATCCTCAACTACACGGTCGACTGAGCGGGCCGCGCAGGAGTCGTGAGTGGCGGCGCGCGAGTCGTCTGCACGATCGGCGGCGAGCAAGTCGCGCTTCGCCGTCTACCTTGTTGTCCGATGAGCGTTCAGTACGTGATTACGACGGCCACGGCGCCTGGCGCAGCGGATACGCGTGAGTTCCTGCAGAGGAACGGAGTTCGGTTCCACTGGGTCGATGTCGAGCGCGATCCGCTCGTTCGGCTGCTCCGCGACCGGGGCATCCGAGACCTGCGGCTGCCGTGCGTCCTCTTCGAGGACGGATCGCTGCTCGAGCCGCCGGCGCGGTACGTGTCCGTGCGCTCCTTCCAGCGTTTCCATTCCGGCGGCGAACCGCCAGGCCCGGAGGAACAACATGCGTACGTGGAGACGTCGCGCTGGCGCAGCGAGCTGAGCGAGCGCGCGGGTCTTCCTACGCGTCCCCGCCATGAGGAATACGACGTGCTCGTGCTCGGTGCGGGGCCGGCCGGGCTGACGGCTGCGCTCTATGCGGCTTCGGAGGGCCTTCGCGTTGTCGCCCTCGAGGCGCTCGCGCCGGGGGGTCAGGCGGGGACGAGCTCGCGGATCGAGAACTATCCCGGCTTCCCCCAGGGGATCAGTGGGGCGGAGCTCGCCGAGAGCACCTACGAGCAGGCGGTGCGGCTGGGCGCGGAGATCCTTGTCGGCGCGGAGCTCCATCACGTCACCACAGAGAGCGGGAGGTTCCGACCCGACCAGCCGGACCTTCGGTCGGACAAGCAATCGCTCGACGGCGCCGTAGCGGGGGTCGAGCTCACGAACGGCGCGGCTTTCCGGACTCGCACGGCCGTCGTTGCGACAGGTGTCCACTATCGCCGGCTCGAGGCCGAGGGGGTGGAGCGGCTGATGGGAGCGGGCGTCTTCTACGGATCGTCGCCGAGCGAGGCGCCGCTCTATCGCGACGGCGAAGTCGTCGTCGTGGGCGGCGCAAACTCGGCAGGTCAGGCCGCGCTCCACCTGGCCGAGTTCGCGCGTCGGGTGACGATGGTTGTCCGCGGTGACTCGCTGGCCAAGGCCATGTCGCACTACCTCGTCGAGCGAATCGAGGGCCACGGTCGGATCGAGGTGCGGACGAGATCGCGGGCGATCGCCGCCCGGGGAGCCGACCGGCTCGAGACGGTGGTGGTCGCCGACGACGGGCGCGAGGAGGAAGGCGAGCTTCCCGCGGATGCGCTCTTCATCCTGATCGGGGGCCAGCCGCTCACAGCCGGCGTCGAGGGATGGTTGCGGCGCGACGAGCGCGGCTTTCTGATGACCGGGCCCGATCTCCTCGAGGACGGCCGGCGCGGCCGCTGGTGGCCGCTCGAGCGAGATCCCATGTTCCTCGAGTCCAGCGAACCGGGTGTCTTCGTCGCCGGCGACGTCCGGCACGGCTCGATCAAGCGCGTCGCATCGGCAGTCGGGGAAGGGGCGATGGCGATCGCGCTCATCCATCGATTCCTCTCCGCGCCCCAGTACGCTAGACCGTCCGAATGATCAGGTTCGAGACGAGCGTACGGATTGAACGACCCGTCGATGAGGTCTTCGCCTACGTCTCGGAGCCCGAGAACTTCCCCCGCTGGAACTCGGCCGTCCGGACGGTGAAAAAGACGTCCTCCGGCGAGGCGCCGGTGGGATCGACCTACGCGATGACTCGTCAACTTCCGAGCGGCCAGGCCGAGAATGAGCTCGAGATCACGGCATACGAGCGCTCCCGGGAGTTCGCGATCCGAACGTTGTCCGGGCCGACGCCGTTCGTCTACCGATACACGTTCTCCTCAAGCGATGGCGGGACACTCCTTCAGCTCGACGCAGAGGTCGAGCTGCCAGGCATCGCCGCCCTAGCGGGACCACTCGCACGGCGCGCAGTCAAAACAGGCGTGGACGACAACTTCGCCACGCTGAAGGACGCTCTCGAGAGACGCTCGTCTTAGGCCCAGATCGCCTTGTCTCTCGATTTGGCGGGCCGAAACGCTGCGCCTCTTGACGGTGAACCTCGGACATGTCAGAGTCGCGGCGTCAAGTCCTGTGGGCCCTCGGGTTCGCAGGACTTGGCATTTTTCAGGCGCACCGATCCTCCTCCGTTGCTCGGGAGGCTGCCTATTCGCTGTCGGGCCAATGCGCCCGTCCAGAAGACGCGCGAGGCCCGCAGGCGTCGTCTCGGCGACCACGCGCCCCCGGCGAAGGGCCCACCGGCGTGCGGGGAGGAGATGCATGACCTCGAGCGGCGTCGTGTGCGTCCAATGCCGCCGACGTCCAGCGGCCCAACGCCTCCTCCGCTCATCCTAAAGTGGCGCGCGTGAGGGTGGGTGTGGAAACCCCGATGGCCGAAGGTGAAGGCGGCAGCGGCACCCTAGACTGGCCGACGATTCAAGCCTTTGCCTGGGCGGCCGAGCAGCGTGGGCTTGACTCACTGTGGCTCTGCGACCACTTTTTCCGCTTTCCGACCGAGCCCACCGGGGGCATTCACGAGGCCTGGACAATCCTGGCCGCGTTGGCCGCATCGACATCCCGGGTCGAGCTCGGCCAGCTCGTTCTCAGCATGCCCTTCCGGAACCCGGCCCTGCTCGCGAAGATGGCCGCGACCGCCGATGCGGTCAGTGGTGGGCGGCTGATCCTTGGCCTCGGCGCCGGCTGGGCCGACGCTGAATCCGACGCCTTTGGCTACCCGACCGACCATCGCGTCGGCCGCTTCGAGGAAGCACTCCAGATCGTCGTTCTGCTCCTGCGCGGCGAGACCGTCACGTTCGCGGGCCGCTATCACACCGTCCGCGACGCCGTCCTGCGTCCACCACCGGACCGCCGGATTCCCGTCCTCGTCGCCGCCCGCCGGCCGCAAATGGTCCGCCTGACAGCACGGTTTGCAGACGCGTGGAACACGGCCTGGTACGGCCTCCCGGACGACCGACTGCATGCGGAGCTGGGCGCCCTCGAAGCTGCGCTTGCCGCGGAAGGCCGGGCGCCCTCGAGCATCCGCCGCACCGTCGGCATGATCGTCCGCGACCCTGACGCCAGCGGTGGCGAGGACGATCAGTCCACTGGTTTTGCCGGGTCGGTCGACGAGCTCGCCCAGGCCATCGACGCCTACGCTGCGCTCGGCATCGACGACCTCATCGTAGGGCTTGAGCCGAGGACGGAACGATCGCTTGAGCGTCTGGCTAAAGCGATCCGGCTCCGCCGGACTCCTTGAGCCGAAGTGGCTCGCCGGAAGCGGCAGAAGGAGATCCCGAGACCAGGCGGTGAGTCTCAAGACGAGGGCGAGCGTGCGGGTCGAACGCGGGTACAAAACGGGTACGCAAGGTCGGTACGAATGAGCACTCGCGTCCACTGCGCGAACTGAGAAATCGCATGCGTTCCAGGAAAAACGTGCCCGCGAGTGCCCGCGAGTGGACGCGCGTCCCCTACTTATCTTTCCCTCGTAATGAAGGGGTCCCCGGTTCGAGTCCGGGCGTCGGCTCTACCTATTCCTAGTGCTTTTCTGTGCTAATCGCGCCACATTAGACAACCC
>Ga0214472_10008674_pt1 | contig 10611 bp, 9 predicted proteins | sample RVTome_6_FD_207662 | JGI IMG/M metagenome (GOLD analysis project Ga0214472, IMG submission 207662) | Soil microbial communities from uranium-contaminated site in the Upper Colorado River Basin, Wyoming, United States - RVT140D175 | ecosystem: Environmental > Terrestrial > Soil > Contaminated >...
CTATCCCTCGACGGGCATCTGTTCGATCGTGGCGAGTTCATTGCCATGGCTGAGCTGATACCTTTTGAGTCGCCGAATGTCCTGGAAGCGAATCTGCAGCGCTTCAATCGCGTATTCCGTTTGCGCGAAGGCGTTTGCTATCAGAATCCGATCATAGTCAACATTCCATGCAATATCGTGCAGAAGGACTTTCCGAACCGGCATGGGGGGCTTTCCGCGCAGCAGCTACTGGAGATCTGGCGGCAGGGGCTCTGCGTTGACCACCATCGCCTGCGTGGCCTGAGACCGGAGGCCACGCACCAAGAGATCGAACTGCACTTTGTGCCTCGATCGAGTTTCCGAAGCTGAGCTCGCAGTCAACGAACGATGGCCTCACTCGTCAGCGTGCTCATGCCCGTATACAACGCCGGGCGTTACTTGCGGGATGCCGTGGAGAGTGTCCTGCGGCAATCGGTCAGCGATTTCGAGTTCGTCATCGTCGATGACGGCTCTACGGACGATAGCGTCGAGATCGTGCGTGCCTTTAACGACCGCAGAATACGGTTCGTGCGCCACGATAAAAATCGAGGCCTGGCCGCCGCGCGCAATACATGTCTTGAGTCGGCGAGCGGGGCGTTCGTGGCGTGGCTGGATGCAGATGACCTGTGCCATCCCAGGCGACTCCAAGAGCAGATCAAGATCTTCACGCGGCATCCCGACGTGGGAGTGTGCGGTACGTGGGTGAAGACGATCGGGGGCGATTCGGAGCACAAATGGCGCTACCCGATTGATTCGAACACACTTAGATCCCGAATGCTGTTCGACGACCCGTTTGCAACGTCCTCCGTGATGATTCGGCGCGACGTGCTGAAAGGCGCACACGCGGTGTTCGACCACGCCTTTCCACCGGCGGAAGACTACGATCTCTGGGAAAGATTGGCTCGCGTTACAGGGCTTGCGAACGTCCCAAAGTACTTAACCTACTATCGACTGCACCAGAAGCAGACTTCCGGCGCGCAGTCGGACCAGCAAGCCGCGGCGGTATGGACAATTCAGGCGCGCCAGCTTTCGTGGCTCGGCCTGCACGCCAGTGAAGAGGAGAGGCAGACGCATCTGAAGCTCGGCGTGAGATGGGATTTCAGCGGTGACGAAACGTGGGCGAAGCGCGCGCGAAACTGGCTGGAGAAATTGTGCGCGGCAAATGAGAAGATCGGTGCTTTCCCGAAGCATGCCTTCAACGCGGTAGTTGCCGAGCGGTGGTACTGGGTGTGCCGGGACCAAACCGGGGCGGGGATGAATGCCTGGAGGCTATTCAAAGACACACGGCTTGCGTCCTCCTATGGCGGGAGTTTGGCCAGTAAGGTGCGCCTGGCCCTGCGCGCCCTGCGCGGGGTCTGATACGAACAATGCAAGGCGTACGACCACGCCTATTGGTAGTTCCGGAATTCAGCGCGACGGGTGGAACACGGACCTTTTTCCTGACGATCGCCCGGTACTACTCTCGAACGCCCTACGAGGTCTATGTCGCACTGGAAGATTCGCAGATCGACCCCGAAATCGAGAAAGCCGCGCGCGAGTGCAACCTGACGCTGGTGGCGCGCAGGTCGCTGCTAAAACCTAACTCCCTCATGGCGAGATTCCCGCTGCACCTTATCGCGGGGTGGCTCGAAGTGCGCCCGCTTGTATCCCGGCTCAAGCCAGACCTGCTGGTCGTGTCAGTCGGCACGCCCGACCGCTGGCTCGCAGTGCTTGCGTCCGGCTTGAATCTGATCTACTTCGTGCATTCGTATCCCGACCCAATCCCGGGAAGCTGGTGGCGGAAATGGATCAAACTCCAGGTCATCAGCCGTATGCTGTCTTGCGGCAAGACGCTGGTCACTGTCTCGCACTATGCGCGCCGGCAGATACTCGCCGTGTGGACAAGGGACGGCCAATCCGCAAGCATTCAGGTGATTCCGAACACCACTAGGCCGGACATGCGCGACCGATCGCACGATCGGATTGCGCAACCGGCGGTAGTCAGCGTGATCACGATGGGGCACGTAGTGGCATATAAGAACCCGCACTTATGGCTCGATGTCGCGGAAAGAGTTGTTCGCGGAGGAGCAGCCGCAAAGGTCAAGTTCTCGTGGGCCGGCGACGGGCCGCTGCTGGAGGAATGTCGATCGGCGGCAAAGGAGCGAGGCCTTGGCGATCTGGTCAAGTTTCTGGGCCCAACCGACGATGCCGCACAGTTTCTGGAAACAGGCGACATTTACTTCCAGCCCAGTGCGATGGAGTCCCATGGGATATCGGTATTGGAGGCGATGAGATTCAGCCTGCCTTGCGTTGTGACCGCGGTCGGCGGACTGCCCGAAACCGTGCAGGACGGGGTGACGGGCTTTGTTGTGCCCGGTAACGTCAACGCGCTGGCGTTGGCGATCGCGACATTGGTTCGAGATGCAGGGTTGCGGCATCAGCTTGGACACGCTGGTAGCAAGCGCTATGCCGCCGAATATTCGTTCCCGCTCTGGGAATCGCGAATCCGCCGCCTGCATGACGAGATGCTCTTCGGATTCAGCAAGGCTTGAGGTAGTCCAAATGAGCCTCGCACGCCTCGACTCACCCGTTGTGTTGATCATCTTCAATCGCCCTGACGCCACGGCGCGCGTATTCGCCGAAATCGCGAGGGCCAGACCCGGAAAGTTGCTGGTCGTGGCGGACGGCCCGCGGGCAGATCGGCCGGGCGAGGACGCGAAATGTGCGCAGGCGCGGTCGATCATCGAGCGCGTCGACTGGCAGTGCGAGGTTCTCCTCAACTATGCGGAGAGCAACCTGGGCTGCAAGCGCCGACTGACCAGCGGAATCAGCTGGGCGTTCGAACAGGTGCCTGAGGCCATTTTCCTGGAGGACGACTGCCTACCGCACCCGACCTTCTTTGCGTTTTGCGAACAGTTGCTGCAGAGGTACCGAGACGACCAGCGAGTGTCGCAGATAGGCGGCGCCAATTTCCAGTTCGGGCGAAACAGGACGGCGGCAAGCTATTACTTCTCCCGCTACCACCATGTCTGGGGATGGGCATCTTGGCGCCGTGCCTGGCAGAACTATGACGGCGACTTGGCGATGTGGCCGGAAATCAGGGCCAGCGGTAGGCTTGCCGCCGTCATTCCCGACGCTGCTGAACGGGCCTACTGGACGAAAATACTGGATGCAGTCCACGGCGGCAAGATCGACACGTGGGACTATCAATGGAACCTCTCATCGTGGGCACAGGGCAGGGTCTCCATAGTGCCGGCTGTTAACCTGATCTCGAACATCGGCTTCGGCGCAGAAGCCACGCATACCCAGGTTTCTAGCATCCTCGCCGGTATAGCGGTGGAGCCGATGCCGTTTCCCTTGCAGCATCCTCGCGTGGTGCTGCCCGATATTCATACCGACGCATACACCGCCAGGACGATGTTTTCAGGTGGTTCGCTGGGCCAAAGGATCCTGCGCAAGGTCAGAGCGATCCGGCGACGGATTGCATAGGGTAGGATCCGGTGCGCTGCGCGGTATGTAGTTCGGAAATGAGGTTCTCTTTCTCGGAGGTCGTGCTGGGGAAGTACGACGTGTCGTACTTCCATTGCTCCGACTGCGGATTTCTGCGGACCGAGGAGCCGTATTGGCTGAATGAGGCGTACACCAGGGCGATATCCGCCGCGGATACAGGTCTTTTGGAGAGAAACCTCGCCGTTTCCGCAAAACTGGCGGCGATCCTGTACCTGTCCTTTAACGCGAGAGGTGCCTTCATCGACGTGGCTGGAGGGTACGGCGTGCTTACGCGGCTGATGCGAGATATCGGCTTCGATTTCTACTGGGAGGATAAGTACTGCGAGAACCTCCTGGCGATAGGCTTCGAGTCGGACAAGTTAGACGCCCCAGTCCAGGGCTTGACCGCGCTTGAGGTGCTGGAGCACGTGCCGGAACCTGTGGAGTTCCTTTCCGGCTTGATGGGTCGCTTTGGCACCAGAAACGTGATCTTCTCGACGGAGACGTATCGCGGCCCAACCCCGCCGGACAAGAGTTGGTGGTACTACGCGTTCCGTACCGGGCAGCACGTTGCCTTCTATCGCAATCAGACGCTGCTCAAGATCGCACAGCGCTTGAACCTCGTGTTTGCTTCTGTGCGCGGAATGCACATTCTATCCGGGCGGATGTTACCGAATCAGCTTCTTCTGAGGATGCTTTCGGGGCGTCTTGTCAGTCTTCTGGTCCCTTACATAAGGCGGCGACTGGGCTCACGCACGATGAGCGATCACTCCAGACTCCTGGGCAAAGTGTGAACTCGACGGCTGCGTGTGTATATGGAGATCTACTGACGCGACGGCGTCCGCATCCCCGCGGATAGGCATGCGAATCGCCTACGATCATCAGATCTTCGATTCCCAGAAATACGGCGGGGTCTCGCGTTACTTCTATGAGCTCGCAAAAGGGATCTCTCAGAAGCGCCAGTATCAGGCAGCTGTGATCGCACCTGTCTATGTCAACCGGTATCTTGCGCACCGCCCCCATTCGCTGCGCGTTATAGGCGTGCCGATGCCGCCGATTCGCAGAGTCGGGGCTTATCGAGCGATTAACTCTCTATTCATGAGGTGCCTTCTGGCCAGATTCGATCCCGATGTCGTTCATGAAACGTACTATTCAACGAGACGATTGGCGCCGCGGAAGTCGAGAATAGTCTTGACGATCTTCGACATGATTCATGAGAAGTTCAGCCAAGAGTTTCCGCCTCCCGACCAGACGAGCCACGCGAAGGCCGTCGCAGCGGCGAGGGCAGATCACATCATCTGCATATCCAGGAATACTCAGCGCGATGTTATAGACATCCTTGGGGTTCCCCAAGAAAAGACGTCTGTAGTCTATCTCGGCGGCTCGTTGAACATGCGCGCCGACAGAATGACGTTGAGGCTTGAGAAACCGTTCCTGCTGTATGTAGGTCATCGCGGTGGATACAAAAACTTCGCCAGGCTCCTCCGGGCGTACGCGCGTTCTCCTTTGCTCCGTCGTGAGTGTCTGTTGATCTGTTTTGGCGGAGGCGAATTCACTCATGAGGAGCTACGACTAATCTCAGAGCATAACGTGCAAACGGAGAATGTGCGCCATATGTCTGGAAGCGACGATCTTCTTGCAACACTCTATGCTTCCGCCGCCGCTTTTGTTTATCCGTCGCTCCATGAAGGATTCGGGATGCCGCCGCTGGAGGCCATGTCCATGGGCTGCCCCGTTGTATGCAGCAATACCAGCTCACTGCCGGAAGTCGTTGGTGGGGCCGCCGAACTGTTCAATCCGCTCGAGGAAGATGACATAGCGGCCGCCATTGAACGGGTGGTCACGTCGGAGGAAAGACGTCAGACGCTTATTGCGAGTGGGCGAGACAGACGCGGCACGTTCTCATGGCAAAGGTGTGTGGAGGAAACAATGGCTATCTATGAGAATCGGCTCGGCGAACGACGCTAAGGAAGGCCGCGCGAAGAGAGCGCGGAGGCACCTCTAGAAACCGCGCCGCACGCCAAAGACCGAACGTCGGTACACTCGGCCGACGAGCGGGAGATCCCTGAACGTACGGTCGGCGATGGGCCGCATGCATTGATATGCATAGTGCAAAAAGTTCGGGATTGCCCGCCCCACACCATTCACGTTCTTTGCTTTGAGCATCTCTGCAGCGCGTTGGAAGGAACTGGCTCGGTTGCTGACTCCGTTATCGAGCATTCGAGTCAGCACGCGAGGAACATGGTGAAAGCGGATGGAGTCATGTCCTCTCAACAGCAACTCGTAATCCATGGCAATCTTAAACTCGGTGGAGAATTCTCCGTACCGATCGAAATAGTCCCGCTTCATGAACAGCGCTGGATGTGGAAGGGTCATCCTTTGATGCAGGTACTTCCACGCGTTCTCGTTTCCGAGCTCATGCAAGCCGGCGCCAGAATCGGCGTCGACAACAATCATTCTTCCATACACGACATCCCAGGCGCCGTCGAGGTGCGGAAGAACATCCTGCAGCACGGTGTCATCGGCGAGATGATCATCCGCGTTCAGGAAGAGAATCCACTTGCCTTTCGAGATGCGTATGCCCTTGTTGAAGGCGTCGGAGATGCCGTGGTCGGGCTCCGAAATCCACCGCACGGTGGGGAAGCTCTTCACAACGCTTAGGGTGTCGTCGGTCGAGGCGCCATCGACGACAACGTGCTCGATCTGACCCGAGACACCACGTTGACTGGCCACACTGCGCAAAGTGTCGGCGATAGTGCGCTGTGCGTTTCTACAGACCGTAATGATCGAGACCTTAGGCTGGTCGACCATCTGCCCTATCCCGTAGCCGTACGACTAGTACCAGAGGCGACCATGATTCTCTTTGAGGTATGCAACTGCCTCAGGACTCAGCGGTGTTCGCGGAACGGCAGCAAGACCTCGAACGCCTTCAAGGATGCCGCGAAAGTAGGCCCTAAGCGCGCCGCGGGAAACCGCGTCGATGGCATGCTTCGTCAACCAGACCGGAAGATAGGTCAGGGGATAAGGCAGCGGCAAGTATCTCTTGACCAGATAAAAGCGATTCTTGACGCGATACAGGAGCTCGGCATCCAGCCGTTTGGAGTTCTGGACCAGAACGGAGGGTGCAGGCCGATGCTCAATGCGGATGCCGGGGCAATAGTGAATTTCGAACTCCGCTTGAATTGCCCGGTACGAGAGGTCCAGTTCCTCCAAGCCATAGACAAAGTTGTCCTGGTATATCCCTGCCCGTACTACCACGTCCCTTCTGAGCGCGTGTCCCGCGCCGATGAAGTAAGACACCTTCCCTTCCTCTTCGGCAAGCCGTGGATTCCCTCGAAGGGCGTGCTTGGAAAACGGCACCAGCAAAGTATCGAGGCCTGGCTGGATATCATGGATCTTGAACGCGAGTACGCCGCAGCGTGGATGCTCGTCGAAGTATCGCTTGACGTTAAAGATCGCGGATCGGTCCATCGGGAACGCGTCGTCATCAAGAAAGACCAGCACATCCCCCGTCGCCTTCGCGATTAGCAAGTTGCGTGCACCAGCCACACCACGAGGCGATCCAGTTCGGTAGCAGACGACCCGGTCGCCAAATTCATCTGCGACTCTCGACCTGACATCGAGTTGATCGGAAGCGTCGTCGACTACAATGATCTCGAAGTCGTCCGGTACTTCCTGTTCCGTCAGGGTGCGAAGACAGCGCAGCAAAGGCGCTTCGCGGTTTCGCGTGGCGATTAGAACCGAGACTTTCACGGAATCCTGCTCGTATGCCCCTTGATGCTGAGGTTTTGGCCGCCCACGCGTTGATGGCATCTGCCCTGGGTCAGCAATGGGAGTTTACACTTTCGCCTTCGCCCACTGTGGACATGAGCTATCGATGACAGATCACATGGTTTCGGTCGTGATGCCTGCCTACAACTGCGATACGCTCATCCCCGAAGCGATCGCATCGGTTCAAGTGCAGACGTACGGTCACTGGAACCTTATCGTCGTCGATGATTGCTCAAGCGACGCGACGGGCCGCGTGGCACGCGAGTGGATGGAGCGCGATCCGCGCGTCAAGGGGTTCCGCACGCCGGCAAATGGCGGCACTTCCGTGGCCCGCAATCTCGGGCTTGCGCACTGCACTGGACGCTATGTCGCGTTCTTGGATGCCGACGACGTTTGGATGCCCGAGAAGCTGGAGAGGCAGCTGGGGTTCATGGCACGGCACGGCGCGGGCTTCTCGTTCACCGCCTATGAGAAGTTCGGGTCCGGGAGGTCTGGGGGCGTCATTGCCGCGCCCCCTTCGGTGTCTTGGCGCGAGATGCTTGCGGGCAACCGCATCGGCTGTTCGACCGTGATGATCGACGTTCAAGTCTTCCCGCGACTCCGCTTTCCGACTGGGCTCGGTAGACAGGAAGACTATGCCTTGTGGTTGTCGTTGCTTCGCCAGGGGGGTCTCGCGTACGGTCTTGACGAACCCTTGGCGCGCTATAGAGTGCATGAGGCAAGCAAGTCTGCGCGCAAGCTGCCATCGATTACCGCTCAGTGGACTGTGTACCGGGACTTCGAAAAGCTTTCCCCGCTGCACGCTGCTTGGTGCCTGGCGAACTACGCCGTCCGAGGCGCGATTAAGGCACTGAGGTGATGGCAGGCCGAATAAGCGATTCGTTGCACGCGGCCGCCGTCATCAGCCTGCCGCGCCGGGTGGCACTGGCGCTGCTCGCGCTGGATACCGCCGGGCTGGTGCTGTTCTTCAACCTTGCTTTCTGGATCCGCCTGGACTCCTGGCCCTGGTTCACCGCCAGCATGGTCATTCCGCTCGGGCTGCTGCTGCTTAGCCTGTACGTGCTGGACGCCTACGTGCTTGAGCGACAGGTGTCTGGGATGCGTCCTCCGGCACGCGCGGTGGTGGGCGTGGGCGTGGCGGCCTTGCTCACCGGCTCCGTGGCATACGCGGGCGGGTTCTGGAGCGTGGATCCGACCTTCGGCCGCGGCATCTTCGCGGTGGCCTTCGTCGCTCAGGTAGCCTGGGGCGCCTCCTGGCGCTTGCTGATCGGCACCTGGGTTCGGCAGCAGGGCGAGCGCATCCGCTGGCTGGTGATAGGTGGGGGCGAGCCTGCGCTCGGATTGCGGCACGATTTCGCGCGCTCCGAGACCCAGGGCGAGCTGGTGTTTCTGGACGTGCAGGAACTTGACGACCTGGAGCGCATCGGGCGCGAGCCCTGGTCGGGCGTGATCGTCGCGCTGACCGAAGCAGTCCCCGAATCGCTGGTTCACCGCCTCATGCGGTTGCGGTTCTCGGGAGTGCGGGTCTACGGCCTCGCCGACTTCTACGAGCAACTGTGGTTCAAGGTTCCGGTGTTGCACACCAAGGGCGGCTGGCTGGTGTTTGCGCACGGTTTCGACTTGCTGCACAACCCCCTGGGGCTGCGAGTGAAGCGGCTGCTCGACGTCGTCTTCGCACTGAGCCTGCTGGTAGCGGCGTCGCCCCTGATGCTCCTCGTTGCCTTGCTGATCAGGATCGAGACCCGGGGATCGGCGATCTTCAAGCAGTCGCGGACCGGCCTCGATGGCCGCGAATTCGAGATGCTCAAGTTCCGTTCCATGGTGCAGGACGCGGAGCGCGATGGTCCGCAGTGGACCCGGGAGGCCGATCCTCGCACTACGCGGTTGGGGCGGGTGATGCGGCTGCTGCACATCGACGAGCTGCCGCAACTGGTCAACGTCCTCAGGGGAGAGATGAGCTTCATCGGGCCACGCCCGGAGCGGCCGGAGTTCAACGACATGCTGGAAAAGGAGATCCCGCTCTACAGCCTGCGCCATGTCGTGCGCCCGGGCATCACCGGCTGGGCCCAAGTGATTTACCCCTATGGCGCCTCGATCGAGGACGCCCGTGAGAAGCTGCAGTACGACCTCTACTACATCAAGAACTACTCCGTACTGCTCGATATCGGCATCGTGTTCAAGACGCTGCGCGTGGTGCTGCTCGGAAAAGGCCGATGACGATATCCGAGGGCGCGCATAGAACCGCATTGTGGCTTGCCGTCGCGCTTGGCTTCTCCATTCCCATCTCGACGGCCTTCGACAACGTCCTGGTGGTCGCGCTTCTCGTGTGCTGGATCGCAGGCGGCAGGTTCCGCGAGAAATGGACCGCGGTGCGCGGGAATGCCGTCGCGCTCGCCGCGTGCGGGCTCTTCCTGCTGCACGTCGCGGGCAGCGCCTACGGCTTTGGCTCCACGCGCGAAATGCTGTACGACCTGGACAAGGCGGCGGTCCTGCTGCTCGTCCCGGTCCTGATCTCGCTGCAACCCGGCGTGGAGTGGCTGCGCCGCGCGCTGATCGCGCTGCTCGCCGCGCTGGTGCTGACGCTCCTGCTCTCGTACCCGCTCTGGCTCGGCGTCCTGCCCGAGGCCGGTTTCATCAAGGGCTTCGCCTACGACCCGGTGGTTTTCAAGAAAAAGATCACGCATAGCGTGCTGATAGCCTTCGGCGCCTTCGTCCTCGCGCTCGCCGCCCGCGAGGCGGTCAGCACCAGGCGGCGCGCGCTGCTCTGGCTGCTCTGCGGTTTCGCCGCGTTCAATGTCCTGTTCATGGTTGGGGGCAGGACCGGGCAACTCGTGCTGCTCGCGCTTGCGCTCTATTTCCTGCTGACGGTGTACGGCTGGCGCGGAGTGCTCGCCGCGGCGGCGGCCGGCGTGCTCGTCGGCGGTGCGGCTTACCTCAGTCCCTCGAGCTCTGTTCACCAGCGCACGCTGACCACGATCAAGGAATTCGAGCACTGGCGTGCGGGCAAGCCGGCCACGATGGCGAACATGCGGCTGGAAGCCTGGACCAACAGCGTGCAGATCGTGCGGCAGCATCCTGTCGTCGGCGTGGGCACCGGGGGATTCGCCACCGCGTATGCGAAGCAGGTCTATGGCACGTCCATGCCGCCCCTCGGCCAGCCGGAGAACCAGTACCTGCTGACGACGGTGCAGTTCGGGGTCGTGGGCCTGGCCGTGCTCCTCGCGCTGTTCGGGACGCAGTGGCATCTCGCCGCACAGCTCGGCAGCCGCACGGAGATGCAGCTCGCGCGCGGCCTGGTCATCGCGATGGTGGTGGGTTGCTTCTTCAATTCCTTTCTGCGCGACCACACCGAAG
>Ga0214472_10008676_pt1 | contig 10610 bp, 6 predicted proteins | sample RVTome_6_FD_207662 | JGI IMG/M metagenome (GOLD analysis project Ga0214472, IMG submission 207662) | Soil microbial communities from uranium-contaminated site in the Upper Colorado River Basin, Wyoming, United States - RVT140D175 | ecosystem: Environmental > Terrestrial > Soil > Contaminated >...
TGAGGGAATCCTTAGCTAAGTCCGCCAAAAAACCCTACCGTTCTTTGGCAGTAGCGAAGCTCTTAGATCACCATCCGAACTTAAAAATTTCAACTCTTGCCGGAGTGGAGGGGCTTGGCCGCGCCATTAAAACCCCTCTGCTCTTTCGACTTGGCCTGGCCCTCGCCGGCTATGATGATGACCTCCCGGACGGCGGCTTAGTATGGGTCGGCGGCGCCGAAGCTCAGTGGCTCCGAGAGCATCCACATCAGATATGGAAGAATAGACCCATTGCATGGGCCGAAAAGGGTCTTGCAGGTATTCTCATGTCCAAGGACGAGAGTGTTCCCACAGCATTTGTCGAAGCAGTTCAAAATGCCAGGCTGCCGTTGCTGATTACTGAGCATTCTCTGGCGAAACTCCTCACTCAAATGCCCTCTATTATGGATCGCCACCTCTCACCCAAAATCTGTTTCCATGGGAATATGCTTGTCATTAGCGGCTTTGGAGTTTTGATTCTGGGTAAAAGCGGCGTTGGCAAAAGCGACGACGCCCTTGATCTGATCATGCACGGTCATCAACTGGTGGCAGATGATGTGGTCCATGTATACCGCAATCCTCTGGGAAAGCTTATTGGCATGGCCGACGAACTGACGCGCCATCATTTAACCATTCGCGGCCTGGGCATCATAAATATTAAAGAGCTCTTCGGAGTGACGGCCATTTTGGAAAGCCATCCCATTGACCTTATTCTTTATTTGGAATCCTGGGAGAATCCGCGACAGTACGACCTCCAAAAGCAGGAAGAGCTGGAAATACTTGGAATTACCTTACCCATGATGCGACTTCCTGTTTCGCCAGGTCGCAGTCTTGAAAATCTCATTACGGTTGCCGTTAAAACTCATGAATTGCAAACTCTGGGGTTTAATGCGGAGGAACGCCTAAGTGAAAAGTTGCGAGAAAAACTCGAGAACAAACCCAACAAAGACTGAATTTCGCATGAATGAATGGATATTCAGCAAAGATCTTGTCCTCATCACAAGAGGCGAGGTATTCTCTAGCTGGGAGTAACAGTATATCTTTCACAACAGGACTGGTTTTTCTATGAATACATTACTAGACAAAATCCAGGGACCTGAGGATTTAAAACTCCTGGCCCCTCATCAACTCCCCGAACTAGCTGAAGAACTTAGATCTTTCATTAAATCCTTCACCCAAACAACCGGGGGCCATATTGGCTCAGGTTTGGGCGTGGTAGAGCTCACTCTGGCGCTCCATTATCTATTCGAATTTAAGGAACACGACCATCTGATTATGGATGTGGGTCACCAGTGCTACCCTCACAAAATCCTAACGGGTCGGCGCAAGGAAATGTTGAGTATTCGCCAAGCTGGGGGACTATCGGGCTTTCCCGATCCAAAAGAATCGCCATACGACAAGGTTAAGACCGGGCATGGAGGAACCAGCCTTACCACCGCAATAGGAATGGCACTTGGCCTTCGCAATGCGGGGCTCGACGGAGATCGCAAAGTAGTTGCAATGATTGGAGATGCAGGCTTGCAAGAAGGAGTGGCCCTGGAAGCACTCAACCACGCAGGTCAATTCGAAGACTTACCCCTCATTGTCATCCTCAACGACAATGAACACGGGATAGGACCTGCTGTTGGCGCATTGCGCCATTATTTCTCAAAAGTTCGCTCTGGAACGATTTATCGCAACGCAAAAGGTAACGTGAAGCGGCTGATCCGCACAATGGAGCAAAAAACGCCTTCTATGGGCAAGGTCGCACATGAAATGCTTGGCAGTCTGAAGGGCGGCTTTCACGGATTGCTTCCCACCATTTACCCTGGCGCGATATTCGAGTCATTGGGTTACTTCTATTATGGTCCTATTGATGGTCATCACGTTCCTACTCTTTTAGAAGCCCTGGAGGATTGCAAGAGCTTCCGCCGTCCGGTTGTTCTTCACTGCATTACCACCAAAGGCAAGGGGTTCTCCTACAAAATCGATCGGCTTGGCTATCATGCAGGAAAACCCGCTGCGGCAATTACCGACCACTTACCTGCTGAATTCCAAGGGCAAGGTGGCCCATCTTATTCAGATATATTCGTAAGCGAAGCCATCGCACTAGCAGAGGCCGACCGAAGTGTCGTCACCATTACTGCTGCCATGCTGGAAGGCACAGGCCTAGTTAAATTTCGCGAGAAATTCCCTGACCGCTGTTTCGATGTCGGCATGGCGGAACAGCATGCGGTAGGACTTGCCCAAGGCTTTTCCCTTACGGGACAAAAACCCATCTGTGCGGTTTATTCTACCTTCATGCAGCGCGCATATGACCAGCTCTTCCAGGAGCTTGCGCTCATCAACACTCCCACCATGCTCTGTTTGGATCGCGCAGGATTGGTAGGCCCCGACGGTGCGACTCATAATGGCGTATTTGATATAGGCTATTGCCGAATGTTCCCGAACATGGTGGTTATGGCGCCGCGGGATGCAGGTGAGTTAAGAGCCATGATGCGGCTGAGTCTCGACTACTCTGGCCCCGTCGCCATTCGCTTCCCCAGAACGAGTACACCACTTCCAGAAGTTGAATTGCCCTCAGAGCCTTTTTGCATTGGTGAGAGTGAGGTACTACTCGAAGGTAATGCAGGAGCAATCCTTGCCTATGGAGCGATGGTTTACCCAGCTTTGGACGTGGCCCGCGCCATTCTCGAACAGTTCGGCTTGAAGTTGGCAGTCATCAACGCACGTTTCGCAAAACCGCTCGATACAGTGATGATCAAAAAGCAATTCCTGACTCAACCCTATATTTTTTCAATGGAAGACCATATGAGAGCGACCGGCTTTGGGTCTGCCATCCTTGAGAAAGCCAATGAACTTAGGCTTCCCACAGAGAAAATGCATGTCTTTGCGATTGAAGATGAGTGGATTGATCATGGTCAAAGGGTCGAAGCACTCGCCATGGCCAAGTTGGACGTCCATTCACTAACGAATCGAATCAGTGCCATTCTTCAAAACGCACCTAATCATCAGGGCTCAAAAGTGAGAGTTTCCTCTGAGACAGGGACGCAGGTAAAGCACTGATCCGATCCAGATCCAAAATCGAGCGGGGCCCTTATTCTTCCATAAAGGGCCCCGACCATTTATTTTGCCAATTGACGTAACACGGTATGCAAAATTCCGCCGTTGCGGTAATAGCTAACCTCAACGGGTGAATCAATTCGAACCAATGCCTTAAATTCAATCTTGTTGCCATTCGCTTTGTGCGCGACGACGGTCAGCTCTTGAAGCGGCTGGATTTGATCGTTTAAGTCTGGTAAATCGAAGGTTTCCTCACCGTCCAGGCCGAGGGAAGCAATCGAATCGCCCTCTTTGAATTGGAGCGGCAGGACCCCCATAAAGACAAGGTTTGAGCGGTGAATGCGTTCAAAGCTTTCTACAAGGACCGCTTTAACGCCAAGCAAGAACGTCCCTTTTGCTGCCCAGTCTCTTGAGGATCCTGTGCCGTATTCTTTTCCGGCAAGAATAATAAGAGGCACTCCGGCTTTTTTATATTCCAGAGAGGCATCAAAAATGGTGGTTATCTCTCCGGTTAACAGGTTTTTAGTAAACCCGCCTTCAGTGCCAGGCGCCAATTGGTTCCGCAACCTAATATTGGCGAAGGTGCCGCGGGTCATCACACGATCATTACCCCGCCTTGCGCCATAGCTATTGAAATCCCGAACAGGAACTCCTTGCTCCTCCAGGTACTTACCCGCAGGAGATTTGGGAGAGAATGATCCCGCAGGAGAAATGTGATCGGTAGTCACTGAATCACCTAATTTTGCAAGAACACGCATGCCCACAATTTTGTTGATCGGTTTAACTTCCAGGGTTAAATCTTCAAAAAAGGGCGGTTCCTGGATGTAGGTGCTTGATTCTTTCCAGGGGTAGAGATCGCTCTCTTGAGCCTCTATTGCATTCCAGGTTTCGTTTGAGGTGTAGGCATTACCATATTGTTCCTTGAACATCTCTGGGGTAAGGGTTTTCTGAATCGCATCAGAAATCTCTGACAATGACGGCCAAATGTCCTTCAGGAAAACCTCGTTTCCATTTTGGTCCTTACCAAGTGCTTCCCTGGTTAGATCAATATCAACTCGTCCTGCAATGGCATAAGCCACTACCAACATTGGGCTTGCCAAGTAATTAGCTTTAACGTGGGGATTGATACGACCTTCAAAGTTGCGATTACCAGAAAGCACTGAGGCAGCAACGAGGTCTTTGTCGGTTATCACTTTGGCGACTTCATCGGGCAACGGCCCCGAGTTCCCGATGCACGTGGTGCACCCATAGCCCACGGTGAAAAAACCCAGAGCCTCAAGATCTTTGTCCAGGCCGAGAGATTCGAGATAGGACGAGACCACCCGAGATCCAGGAGCAAGTGAGGTTTTCACATAGGAGGGAGTTTTCAACCCCCGTTCTACAGCTTTCCGGGCCAGCAGACCTGCGCCTACGAGCACACTAGGGTTTGAGGTGTTGGTGCAACTGGTAATGGCAGCGATAACTACTGAACCGTGTGTAATAGTATTCTCGCCTCCCTCAACCTTACCTCGCACATGCAATTGCTCTTCTGAAAGACCAAAACCACGCTCTTTTGGAGATATTCTCAAAATTCGCTGGAATTCGGATTTCATATCACCCATCCCAATCCGGTCCTGGGGTCTTTTCGGCCCGGCCAGGCTTGGTTGGATGCTGCTCATGTCGAGCTCTAGCATGCTCGAATAGGTGGGTTCTGGGTGGTTGGGGTTAAAAAATAACATATTCTCTTTACAATAACGCTCTACCAAGTCGAGTTGCTCTTCGCTTCTGCCAGTAAGGCGCATATATTCCAAGGTACGTTCATCAATGGGACAAAAGCCCATTGTGGCACCGTATTCAGGCGCCATATTTGCAATCGTTGCCCTGTCAGCCAGAGACAGTGCCTGCATCCCAGGACCCAGGAATTCAACAAACTTGTCGACGACACCGTGGGCTCGCAGCATTTGCGTGACTGTCAGAACCAAATCTGTAGCTGTTGCGCCTTCAGGAAGTTCGCCTTTAAGCCTGAAGCCCACGACTTCTGGCATCAACATGAAGATGGGTTGTCCAAGCATAACTGCTTCAGCCTCAATGCCACCAACACCCCAGCCAAGCACCCCCAGGCCGTTGATCATCGTAGTGTGGCTATCAGTGCCAACAAGGCTGTCAGGAAATGCCTGGCCATTGCGAGCCGCAACTGCTGTCGCCAGAAACTCCAGATTCACCTGATGGACAATGCCTGCACCAGGAGGCAGCGCCGTAAAGTTTTCAAAAGCATTTTGACCCCAATGCAAAAACTCGTAACGCTCACGATTGCGCTCAAATTCCCGAGCTTCATTGATCGAGCGAGATTGCGCATTGCCAAAACTGTCTACTTGAACCGAATGGTCAATAACCAAATCAACCGGTACCTGAGGATTAATTTTTTTCGGATCTCCGCCTAACCGTGCCAATGCCGAGCGAAGTGCAGCAAGGTCTACCACGGCAGGAACGCCCGTAAAATCTTGAAGGATGACACGGCTAGGTTTAAAGGGGATCTCGACCGGTACCACTTCTTTAGCGTTATATTTTGCTAAACTAATAACGTCTTCCTCTCGGACTATAAAACCATCCACATTGCGCAGGCAACTTTCCAGCAGAATGCGGATCGAGAATGGCAATTTTGAAATATCGCCATACTTAGAAAGCGCCTCCAGTTTAAAAATGTCAAATTCACCCATACGGGTTTTGAGCTTCGCTTTACTTCCGAAAGGATTGTGACTCATGTTTCTTCTCCCATTTCGAAAAGCACCTGTGACGCGCATCTATAAAAAAACATATCGAGAACTTGGGTTTAAACCCTTAAAGCGACCAGGTACTGATCCTTTGTTATGCTTGCAGATTGTAGCCTATGTGTCAGGTCCCAACAAGTTCACCCAGAACCGTTTTGATACGGAATACTTACCCATAAAGGAAGTGTGAATGAGCCTTTTCCTCTTTTTATTCGCCGCACAAGGTCTGACGCTTAAATCAGGGGAGATCTTGGTATGCGACACTTTTTTATTGGCAGGAAACCGCCTTATTGTTCAGCTCAAGGGAACTTCTTACAGTATCCGAGAAAATCAAGTAGATTGGACAATCCCAGTTCAAGAAATTGAAGCTCCAGTTAACCATGATTTCCAAACCTTACCCTTTTATTCAGAAGAACTACCCACTCCCCTGCCTTACGTTCTGGATTTTATGATTGAAAAGTTGGAAGTAAAAAATGCCAGTCTAATTGACGTTTTACGACTTCTTGCGGATCAAATTGGATTCAATCTATACATTGACAGCAGTGTAAGGGATGAACCCATCACTTTTTCATTTCGTCAAATACGCTGGCAGGATGCGGTGGCAGTTTTATTAGGATCGCAAAACCTGCAATTTGAATTTTTGATTCGGGAAAAAACCCTTCAGATTTTCTGAATGATTATTTCCTGATGTAAACACCCATTGAGAATACTTAAATATGCCAAAACGCCGTTTAGATGAAGCTTTAGTCCAACAAGGCTTAGCTCCTACTCTCGAAACTGCCAAGAGAATGATCATGGCGGGTGAAGTGCTGGTAGACAATGTACCCGCAAGCAAATCCAGCGATGTGGTTCTGGAATCTGCAGCCTTGCGGACCCGCAAGAAGGGGTCGCGATTTGCCAGCCGTGCAGGCGAGAAGCTTGCTGCTGCGATGGCCAGTTTCCGGGTGTCGGCCAAAGACCGAATTGCTTTGGATTTGGGAGCGTCAACCGGGGGATTTACCGATTGTTTGCTTCAGGACGGCGCTCAAAAAGTCTATGCAGTGGATGTAGGCACCAATCAATTGGTCTACCGCCTGCGAACAGATACACGGGTAGTATCTCTGGAGAAAACCCATGCAAAAGAACTTAACACCTACTTGATACCAGAATCTATCGATGCGTTGACGGTCGATGTTTCCTTTACTTCCTTGCGCTTTGTTTTGCCCTTTGTTTGGCCATTCCTTGCAGAGAGTGCCTGGATCATTTGCCTTTTCAAACCTCAGTTTGAATGCGAAAGAAGCCACGTTGATAAAGGTGGAATCGTTCGAAATAAGGCTGTTATAGAACATGCTCTGCTGACATTTAAAGAATGGTCAACGCACCAGGGCTTCCCTTTAAATAAACCACCTCTGCCTTCACCCTTAAAAGGGCGTCAGGGGAACCAGGAATACCTTTTAATGCTTGGAAAAGCCTAGCCGCACAATGCAAAAAGGGAACACCTTTCGATGTTCCCTACTCTTTATCTAAATCTGGAAGTGGTTACTTCATCTGGGTCTTGGTTCTAAACTTCACACCCGTAAGGTAAAAGTAATCTTCGTACTCTTCACTCAGTTTGCCAGGAATTGCAAAACCACCAAGCTTGTATTCTGTTTTGGTGGAGGAGATAGTGTATTTTCGGTCCCAGCCATCCGCTTTGGGCACATCATTAATGTACTCCAAAAGAGGGCTTTGGTCAGCGGATACCTCATCCCAACTAGAAAATTCTGGATAGTACCCTTTCTCCAGATAGTGCTTTTCCATGCTTTTGGCAACTTCATGGAGGTTAATAATGGACGTTTGGTACTTCGCTTTGTCTTGGTTGCCTTTCACCACTGGCAGTGTGAGCGAGGCGATCAGAGCCAGGATCCCTACAACAATTAAAAGTTCTATCAGGGAAAAGGCTTTTTGCATGTTTTTCATTTGGGTGTCCACCTAAGAAAGACCTTCATTATTTTTGAATAATAGCGACATTCTAGCAAATTCAGACGAATACACTTCCAAAATTGTCGAAAGTTTTATATTTGCCAGCCTTCACAAAACTCTTTTTGGCAGAAGCGCGGTTTAAATATAGCCCTTTTCTTTTGCCTTTGAAAGGTAATAGCGAAAGGAGCGAAATGACATTCCCAGAAGTTCACAAGCTCTATTTTGCACCCCGTCACTCATTTCCATGCTTTTGCACATGTACTGAAAGCGAACGTCATCCAAATACCCTTCTAAATCCATTCCCACCGCTGGAATGAAAACCTGATGGATCGATTTGGCTTGAAGGCTTTGAAACTGCAACGGCAATTGTGCTAACTGAATGACATCCCCAGGAGTCAAAGCCACAATCCGCTCAATGGTGTTTTCTAACTCCCGAACATTGCCTGGCCAATCGTAATGCTCAAGCTTTTCCAAGGCATCTGGCTCCATTTCCTTTTCTTTTTCGCCCAACCTGCCTGAGTATTTCTTCAGGAAATGCCTTACCAACGGGAGAATATCCTCTTTCCTTTCCCGAAGCGGTGGCAACTGAACTGGTACAACGTTTATCCGATAATAAAGATCTTCGCGGAAGTTGCCCTCTGCGACTTCATTTTTCAAATTCCGGTTGGTGGCAGCCAGTAGTCGAAAATCTACTGGGATCTCCTGAGTTCCACCAACCCGACGGATGGTTTTTTCCTGGAGGACCCGTAACAACTTAATTTGCATCTTCAGAGGCATTTCACCAATTTCATCCAGAAAGAGAGTGCCACCCCTTGCACTTTCAAAAAGCCCAATCCGCTGCTGCTCAGCACCCGTGAACGAACCCTTCTCATATCCAAACAACTCACTTTCAAAAAGCGACTCTGGCAGGGCGCCGCAGTTCACCGAAATAAAAGCCGCTTCCGAACGCTGGCTCATCTCGTGAATGGACCGCATGACCAATTCCTTGCCGGTCCCACTTTCGCCTGTCACCAAAATGGTCGTATCCATTTTTGAAACGCGCTGGAGCATTTGCATTAGAACCCGCATCCGTTCGCCCTGATACACCATTTTTGGTGCTTTCCGGTCCTGGAGCGCGCGTTTGAGTTGGCGGTTTTCGCCTAAAATCTTACGCGTACGAATATTATTGCGAACAACAACCCGCACCTCATCTACATTAAAAGGTTTGGTCAGGTAGTCGGCAGCGCCCAATTTCATAGCTTCCACTGCTGTTTCAGCACTGGCATAAGCAGTCATCATGACAACAGGTACATCTGGATCTTTCTCCTTACTAGCACTTAGGATCGCCAGACCCTGCCCATCGCCAAGGCGAATATCTGAAAGAATAAGGTCAACCGTCTGTTTCTCGATGACTGCAAGACCCGAAGCCACACTATCGGCAGTGAGTACCGCATAACCTTCGCGCTTCAGGGTTACGTCAAAAAATCGGCGCATGCTCGATTCATCATCTACCACCAAAACCGTTTCTGCCATCATGCTTACTCCTGAAAATGTGAAAACGAGAGGGTTACCCGTGTACCTTTGCCAAGTTCGCTTTGGACGTGGATTTTGCCACCATGCGTTTGGATAATATCGTAGACGATGCTCATTCCAAGACCGAAACCATTTCCCGTGAAGCTTAAAAATGGAGTAAATAAATCTTTCAATTGTTCCTCTGACATACCTACACCGAAATCTTCGATGGTTAAAAACACCTGCAGGCCCTCTCTGAAACAACTCGCTTCAATCGTTCCACCATCAGGACTTGCGGCTTTTGCATTGCGAAACAAATTCCACAACACCTGCATCAGTTTTGCTTCATCCCCCAGGATGGTTAAGGGTTCATTACTTGTTGTGAAATTCACCGTAAGCGTTCTCAGTGCACCATCGTTTTTTTGCAATGCAAGGAATTGTTCCATCAAAAGGCGCAGATCAATGGGGGCCAGATTAGAAGGTGGCCCAGGTCGAGCGTATGCCAAAAATTGAGAAATAATGTCATTGAGCCGTTTTGTCTCTTTATCAACGATTGAGGCAAGTTCTTCAGCAGTTTCGTCACCAACCGGGATTAGTTCCTTTAGTACCTGCATTGAGCCACTAATAGCTGCCAGTGGGTTGCGAATCTCATGGGCAACACCTGCAGCCATTTTCCCGATAGAAGACATCCGCTCTTCCAGCTTTTTCTGCTCTTCTAAAAGTTTGATCTGGGTTAGATCCTGAAAAACCAGCAAAAAGCCCTGCTCGCCCGACTCCAGAAGCATGGGCGTTAGCGAAATTCCAATGACGCGTTCACTGTCGCCAACTTTTACCTTTCGTTGAACCCGTCGCAACCCTCGGCCGTCATGGCCAGGTTTTGGGTGCCACTCCAGATCAAAAATATCCTTTGCATTACGCCCAATCAGCTTTTCACTTGGCTCCTGCAAAAGCTTTTCTCCCATTTGATTGACAAAGATAATGGCAGAATTCTTATCACACATAATTAAACCGCTCGAAATACCCTCAACTATTTTTTGACGAATGCTGCGCAGGAATCGGATATTTTTCTCCTTTTCCACCAGATCCTTTCTTGCTGATCGGTACACCGTTTGAATGAACGCGCTGACAAGTGCAGTAATAAAACAGAGGACAAATTGAGCGAGCATGGCATTGCCCAGGATGGGAGTGAAGCTGAAAAAGTCTGAATAATCCCAAGTTGGTGTTTCCAGCATTGATCCAAAGTTTAATGCCACATAATAAGAGGACAAGCTTAGAACTGTAATTGCGTAAATAACAATTTTATCCAAGAAAAGTGCAGACAGAAGAATTACTAATAGATAGGCATAGCGAAAATCAGAATGAATGCCTCCT
>Ga0214472_10008677_pt1 | contig 10610 bp, 17 predicted proteins | sample RVTome_6_FD_207662 | JGI IMG/M metagenome (GOLD analysis project Ga0214472, IMG submission 207662) | Soil microbial communities from uranium-contaminated site in the Upper Colorado River Basin, Wyoming, United States - RVT140D175 | ecosystem: Environmental > Terrestrial > Soil > Contaminated >...
GCACACATCATCGTAACTACTGGTACGTGGCGCAGTCCTGCACCCCACAGTGGGGTTCAGCTCATCCGGGATAGAGTAGTTCTGCAGGTAGTGCGTCATTCGCGCATAGCCACCTTCGAGGATCAGCCAGTCCCATGCCCGCGCGGCCCGCTTACTCGTGCCGTCTGCTTCCAGCTCCTCCTTGTCTTGCTGAGCGCTGTAGTAGATTGCAAAGCGGCGTTCGCTCTTAGCTTCTGGTACTGCGGTTCGATGATTGGTCGCGAACATGAAGTTTACGCATATATCCGTCGTGCGCTTGTCCTTTCCTTTAGCCTCAATTTCAACCGTACGGCTCGTAATCAGAATCTTAAGCCTATCCATCATGTGTGGCTGTATCTGCAATTCATCACCGAATGCGAACAGGGCCCCCTCCGCCCATGAGTTAAACTTATTTGCGATATCATCAATAGCGGGCTTGCGCCGATACGGGAGCGGAGTCGCCATGAGCACACACTCCGCCAGCATTCCCTTGCCGTTACCCTGCGCCCCCTGGAACACGGGCGCCCAGTGAAATTTGATCCCAGGGTACTGCACCACTGCTGCCGCATACGCCAGCATTTGCGCACGGTCTCCCGCATCCGGATACATCCACTCTAGATGCTCCAGCAGTACGTCCACATTCCCGGGCTCGCTAGGCACCTCCAGCTTCCTATACGTGTTCACGAAGGTCAGTCCGCTGTCGCGCACTAGCTCCCCAGGCCCCAAGTGCGGCTTGAAGCAATAACCGTCGGCTTTGGGCGCCGAGTACACCTGAGACTGCGTGAATGCCTTCCACGCCTCATCGGCGACCTTGTCATTCTTCCCGTCCATGATGAACTTGCGGCGGTTGAAGTGAAGGTTGAAAATCTCCCTACCCATAATTCCCGCCGGAGTGAAAGCCGCCACGTCAGACGGCACCAACACGCACCCCGCGAACAGCTCACCCTGTGCCTTGCCGTCCAGGAACTCTCCCACCGCAGCAACCGCCGGGGGCTCCCACACGCGCTCGCACATTGCGCACGCCTTGGCCACAGTGCGTGACATGTAGTCCGCTCGCTCCCACTTGGGCCGCACGAGCCCCGAGCGCCACATAAGCCTGCTCATCTGCTCAGCGTCACGCGCGCACCAATAGGCCAGGTGCTGCGCCAGAGCGGCATCCGCACTCGATGCGTCATGCCCCTCTGGTAACTCGCCCGCCCACAGTTGCGCAAAGGTAAGCTTGCCCCCGAGCACCATAGCGGCACTGGGCTTCTGCGCTAGGGCCCGCTCGAGCACTTCTGCGTCCTCCCGCGGCACCCCGGCCGCCGGCACAGCCGCCACAGCCACCCGCGGCGCGAACCACCGATCCACCACAGCTGGCAGCTGCTCAGTGGCGTCCCAGTCACAGTCGCCCATCAGATACTGGCCCAGCGCTATGTACCGGCCACCCGAGTACAGCTCCATGCGCTCCCCCACGTGCTTGCACGCATGCTCTGGCACGGCCCCGCGCCCCCACACGTGGAACCCGGTACCTGACTGGCTCAGCTCCACCGCGCAGCCTGAGAGCGCTCCCAGTAGCTCCAGGGACAACTCATCCGCCAGCTCACGCTTGTCCACATCGAGACACCAGTAGCCACACTCGGGCGCCAGCACATACCCTAGCCGTGCGCCCCACTGCTCCGCCCAGAACTCCGCCATATCACGCGACAGCCACAGGTCCGGACTCTGAGCGTTGCCCCCCGCGCCCGTGCGCCAGTCAAGGGGCCGCTTGTCGGCCCCACATATCACGTAGTAGTCACCCCGTAGCTGCATGACACTCGGCCTCAAGCGCTGCGTACCCCACCAGGTCCACCAAGTCGTCCGCGTGGTAGGCGCCCGCCCGCGAGCGCGCCTCCTTCAGACAGCACATGAAGTACCACCCGTCGCGCTCAGTGAGCCCCAGGCCCGTCATGGCATTGAACGCAGCCACGCACCTCGCCATGCTGCGCTCGCCGCCCTCAGAGTCCCTCAGGGCCGCACGCGCCGCCAGCACTGTGGCTGCGGCCTGCAATATCTCAGGTGCAGTCTGGATAGCCTGCACCCGCACCGCGACAAGCGTCCCATCGTCCTCGATGTGCCACACGTAGCGCGGGATCGCCTCCCCCCGCGGCGCTTCGTCAAATTGCGGGGAGGTCGCCAGGATGTCGCCGTTCACCTGCACCTCAAAGCTTCCCAGCAGAACCCGCACGGCATCCGTCAGCGGCCCCTTGAAAACTCCGCGTCTACTCATCACTCCTCCCCTGTAGTGAATGCGGCATCGCCGCCCAGTCCCTGCACCAGCAATATGAATGCCAGTTGCGCTTCCTCCCGATCGGTGCCTCTGTACACCCAGCCTGGCGCCTTGCACTCACGCGCCACCAGTTGCCCCCCGGGCTTGAGCCCGATCAGGTCACTAGACTTAAGGCGCGCATTGAGCGCCGCGGAGTCGTTGGCTAGGCCGTACCGAATCGCCCGGCCGCGGGTGTCCAGACACGCGCCCACATTGTTGCGCCATAGCCGCCAGCCATCCTTCGCCCTGGCGATGCGCACCGCTGACTGCACGTCCGCCTCAGTGCGGAGCCCCCTGGTGTGGCTGACGCGCTCGGTCACTAGCTGCCCCAGCTCGCGCAGTGCAGCAGCGCTCACCCCATGCCGTGTCGCCCAGTCACTGAGGGTCATGACCAGGTCACCACGCTGCGCGCGTAAGCCTCAGCGGCGGCCTGCGTCGGGAAGCCGCGCACGAGTATATGCGCGTCGTCCTCCAGCTCATGGATGCGGACACCCCACGTGCCGTTGGCTAGCCGCAGAACTTTAACTTCTATCTGTAAATGCTCGTTCATCGCCCCACTACCCGCGCCGCGTAGGCGCATGCGGCCTCGAGCCCAGGGAAGCCGCGCGTCACAATGCGCGCCCCGTTATCCAGGCCAAGCAACACTACGCGCCAACTGCCATCCGGCCGGCGCGTCACAGCAGTTGCAATTCCCATTTCCTCATTGACATAGCGCATTCAGTACCTTCCCGGCCAGTGTCTCGGCCTCCCTTGCGCCCAGGGCCTGAGCGCTCATTACATCTATGCCAAAGGCGTGCCAGAACCGGCGGTAGCTCTCAGAGTCGGGGCGCCCCGCTGCGCGCTGATGCCCCGCCCACACCGCAATGGCTTCGCGCAGCACGGCCTGCGACTCCTGGCGTTCCCTGTGACGCTTGCGCACCGCCCCCTCTACTACCGGGCTCGCGCCCCAGGGTACGCGCGGCGGCCCGTCCACGTGGGCCACAGCGCCCCGCAGCGCCTCGAGCGCGTCCCAGTCAAGCTCTATCAGGTCGCCTTCCACGTGCTCGGGGGCCGTGCGCACCGCCGGCAGCCGCACGTGCCCGCAGTACGGGCACTCGCTCGAGTAGCCTTCATAGGCGCTGCTGCACTCGGGGCACACCCGTAGCGGGATCGCGCTGGCCACACTCTTGGCGCGTTTCTCCCGGCGTTCCAGGGACCACTCGCGGGGCGCATCGGGCAGGCCGTGCCGCTGGATGTTGCCCACATGGTCAATGATCGTTGCGTGCGTCTTGCCTTCCATCACCCTGAGCGCACGGCCGAACTGCTGGCAGTACAGAGCGAAGCTTTGCGTCGGCCTCAAGAACGAGACGCACTCAATGGCTGGCAGGTCGAACCCTTCGCCAAACAAGTCCACGTTGACCAGCTGCAGCAGCCGGCCATCGCGCAGCCGGCGCACCAGATCGCTACGCAACGCCGCGGGTGTCTTGGCACTCACGGCCTCAGCGGGCACCCCGGCCGCCCGGTACAACCCGGCCACGTGGGCCGCCGTGTCCACGTCTGGCACAAACGTTACCCCACGCTTGCCCGCGGCATATCGCAGGTAGTCGCGCACTACGTCACCTGTAATGCTGGACCGCGCTACAGCGGCGCGTAGCTGCGGTTGCACGTAGTCACCCGTGGAGCCCGTAGCCACTGCCGATAGGTCTAGGTCGCTGGGCGGCACGCGGATGTGGTAGCGGCTCAGGTGACCGGCCAGGATCAGGTCGCGCGGACTGGGCCCTATGACAAGCTCATCTACCACACCGTCCCACGCGCGCCCCAAGCCGCGCCCGTCAGCGCGCACAGGTGTGGCTGTCATGAGCAAACCGCGCGAATCCCGGAGCCCAGAGACCGCCCTGCCCCACTTGTTGGCAGCCAGCACGTGGTGCCCCTCATCGATTACCCACAACGATCGGTGCCCCACGTCCCGCAGCGAGTCCACGCTTGCTACTGCGCACTCGGCGCGCTGCGAGTACCAGCTGCGCCCTAGCTCCGCGTGGTGCTCGTGCACGCATTGGCGTACCAGACTCGAGGGGCCCACGATGTTGTGGCGCACGTCATTGCGGGCCAGGGCCAGCGATATCTGCGACACCAGCTCCCCGCGGTGCGCGATAGCCACGCTTGGCCCGTCATGGTCGGCTATCACACGACTCAGAACTACCGTCTTGCCGCTGCCAGTGGGCGCTACGGCCATCACTACTTGCGCGCCGTTGTCCCACGCACCCTGTATGCCAGTACGTAATTCGCACTGGTAGCCACGCTCTGCAGGCCTCATGACAGCCTAACCTTCGCAATGGCGCAATACGCTGCCGACAACTCGCTTCCTACCCAACGTCGCCCCGTGTCCCGTGCGGCAATCGCAGTAGTGCCTGAGCCCATAAATGGGTCATATACCAAGTCACCAGGGTTACTCCAACTCAGAATATGGTCACGCGCGAGGGGCTCAGGAAATTGTGCAGGGTGACCTTTGACGCCTCCGCGTGGCCAGATGTCCCATACATTGGCACGGATTTTCTCCTCGCGTACTGGCTTTGCAGAATTAAGCAATGACGGCTTGTCGCATTTTGCGGTCTGATAAAACTTGCGCATATTCTGGATTTCGCCCGCGTTCACGCACACTTCCCGCAATGGATTGAACGTCGCCGGCCGTCCGCGACTCAGTACGAACATATATTCAAACGCCTGTTCATAGCGATTATGCGTCAATGGTACGTAACTCGTCTTGCGGTAGATCATAGTGTCATGCAGGTTAAAGCCCAGCTCCAGAAAATGCAGCGCTTGCCTAAAACTAGTGCCGCTCTCACTTCCCCTCTTAGTTGCATCACCTACTATCCACACAATTACTCCGCCAGGTTTGGTAACACGCAATAAACCTAGCGCCACTGATGGAAAATCGAAGGAATAGCCGTGGTACGTGCGTAAACCATCATAGGGCGGACTGGTGACAGTAAGGTCTACTGACCCCATATCCAAGCGGGTAAACATAGTTTGCAAGCAATCCTCGTTATAGATCATGACACCCGCACCGTGAAGTCACCCGCCACGTACTCACCCACCCCGAGCCGCACCCACTCACCTTTACCCAATGGGTATACCCGCAACCCGGTGTGCAGCACGCACCGGTACTGATGCTTGCGGTAACTGCGCTTGTGCGGCAGACGGCACGGGATGCGACCCACCTCACCGGCGATATGGCAGCGGCCAGAGCCAGTGGGGTACATTGCGAAGCCCAGGCTGCGCGCGAGGAATACCGCATCGTCCATCACCCGATCGCACGGCGCCCGGAAGGTGTAGCCTGCATAGGCGGCCTGGAATCCCCCCGCATCGATCATACCCGCCAGCGTCTGCAGGCGATCGGCGCGACACGCGACGCGGTATGCGTGTGGTAGGGGCTTGCGGCGTGCGCCCACCTCATAGGCGTCAGCCAGCAGCACCCCAGGTAGGAAGTCCACAGCCACACGCCACCCCACATGCCGCTGGCGGAAGTTAGGTGTGGCGGCCAGCCACTCGGCGCCGCTCAACGTCTGCACGCGGAACTCGCGGCGCGACTCGCGCACGCTGAGTGTGGTGGCCACGTAGGACATGCCCTTGGCAGGCGTGACGCGGTACAGCGGGCCCCACATGCGCTCCACCGACTCCACGCGTCGCGGCGTGCTGTAAGGGCTCATGAGCACATCACCGGACCGCACGTACTCGAGCGGCACTATCTCACCGGAGTACATCAGTGCGTCCACGGGCACTCCCACACTGGTGACAACAACCCGGCTTCGATCATTTCGCGCACGGCGGCCTGATATCTGGTCGGTGTTGCTAGTGCCATTAGTTCGCGAAGTAGGTAAATGATGTAGGGCTCGGCCTGGTAGACCTGCCCCTTGTAGACCCATGAGACCATGTTCCCCTCCCCCAGGGGCCCCCGTAGGGGCCCCGTTATACCTATAGTTATACCATCAGTCCCTGAGCGCGGAGCATCTCGTCGCTGAAGCCCATTGCTACGAATTGCTCGTAGGTCATGCCGTTCGCCTTATCGGTCATGCGCTTACCACCCGGCTGCAGGAAGTCCATGTGGGCCCGCGGCGCCACCGGTACGGGAGCACCCACGGGAGCCACCGGCGCCCCACCGAACACGGTTGCAGCATCCGGGCCAGTAGTGATGGGCTCCCCGTGTCCAATCAACTCGACCATGCTCGGGTTCAAGTAAAGCCCAGGACGTGTGGCCGACCCATTGGCACGGACCGAACCGTACACCCGCACGTAATCCCCGCGCTTGATGCCGCCCTCGACGAGTCGGCTGGCGCCGCCCGTGCTGTACGCCGCCGGCTGGAACCCGCCGGTGAAGCGGAATACAAGACACCCAGCGAACCCTTCCTTGTCGGCGCGCTGATCACCATCGGAGTACTTCCACGCGAACTCGGGATTTTTAGTCTCCCCGCGCGGGAAGCCCACTTGGGCCACTTCCTTAAGCGCTTGGAGCACGGCCGGCACGCCGGCGTCGTCCTTTCTAATCGCGACGGCCATGAACCACTCAGTGCGCAACTCGCCTGACTTGGTGCGCAGCGGGCGGCCTTCCATGTCCTTGTCATTACCCTTGAACACGTCACCCTGAACGAGTCTGCCAACGGGAAATAGTATGTTAGTCATTTGAGAATGCCTCGGTTCCTGTTAATACTTGAGTTAACTTTGGTCTACCTGGAATCTTGATTGAATATTGTTCAACTATCTGCTTTGGTACCTTCCTCTGCTCCGCTTGCGCTACGCTCACTGCTATAGCAAGGTCTATGCCAATTGCCTCCCCGAGCGCCCGTATTTCCTCCCCTGTTACAGTCCACTTCCGGCTTCCTCTGCTACCCTTCATGGTCCAACCGTCCACTGCCGATCCACTACGTAGCGCTTGCTCTAGCGTCGCCTCGAGGGCGGCTCGCCGGTAGCCTAGTAGTTTCTCAGCTTGCAGGATGCGGGCCAATTCCCTACCCGCTGCATCCAGAGGCAAGGAGTCAAGCTCGGCAGCCACAGCCAGGTGGTCCACCTGCGCCGATACATCGCCCCGTAGCGCGGGACAGTGTGGCCGTACCACGCAGTTGCGGCAGTGGCTCCCCGTGCGCAGGTCGCCGCCCAGGCTGGCACCCATCATCTGCGCTACGTAGCGCCGTAGCTCGGTGCGGGTGACACTCCACGTCCGTATGGGCCCCTCTGGGTGATACGCTCTAGGCTGCACAATGGTCAGCTCGTAGCTTTCCGCCGGCGGTAGCGCCCAGGCGTAGCATAGCAACTGCCAGTTACCCTTCGCTTCCACCGGCCCCTCGCCGTACTTGAAGTCTATTACGTGGGTCCCGTCCACGATCGCATCGGCCACACCTACCATTCCCTCACCGACGGGTATCTGCAGGCGTTGCTCTACCTGTAACTCGCCGCCCAACGAGCGCACGTAGTCCACGTAGAGCGCCACGTACTCGTCGCCACCTCCACCCTCACCCCGTAGCACCGCTGCTGCTATCTGATGCGCCAGTACACCCTCATCGGCTCGAGGGTCGCGCGGCTCCTTCGGTAGCTGGGCGGCTAGCTCGGGTTGCCCAGGACAATGCACCCACACATGCGCACCGCTAGGTGATCTGCTCATGGCCGCACCCACCAGGTGTATAGCCGCCCGTGCTCAGGGCGCGCCTCACCCTGGAGCTTCCAGCCAAGCGCCCGTAACTCTGCGAACTTGGTCTCCCCGATGCTCGACATGTTGAGCGCGGTCTCCCCGGCGAATACCGTCCAACCCTCGCCGCTACTGACACGTCCGATGCGGTTAATCGCCTCATCGAATGTCATGACAGCACCATCTCTGCCTTAAAGCCATAGGTTGGCATAGATGCTAGCCATTCCCGCAGGGCGCGGATGTGCGCCTGCGTGGGGCCCGTATCAGCGCGGAGCGCAAGAACTCCGTCTATGGTGTCCACTTCCCACCGCGTATGTGACGTGAGGGCGCGAGTGTCAACGCGCATCGTCACATGACACCAGGCGTCAGCTTCCGAAAAGCTCATCATATACCCTCCGCACCTCGGCCTCATCGGTCGCAATGGCTGGCAACATCTTATCGCCAAGCGCCGCCTTGATCTTAGCGGCCGGCACTCGCTCTGTAGTGATGCGCTGCAGGAGCGTGGCAAAGGTGATAACCGGGGGCAGTCCCACCGCTTCCCTGCGCTCCGCCACATTCATGAACGGCGGGGGGATAGGCTCGATAGCGCCATCCGGGTGCACCGCGTTACCCTCCGCTATTCCGATCCACGGGCGCTCGGGCTCGCGCGGCGTAGGTAGCCGTGGGCCCTCCCGCAGCGCAGTCAAGTACTCCAGTACTCGTTTAGCCTCATCTAGACTCAAACCGCCAATAGTGATCATGTCCTCTGCTCCAGTTTAATTAGGACGCCATCGCGTCCTGTAACGCTCCAGCCGGCAGCCAAGAATACATCCAGTAGCACCGACTCATCGAATGGCGTAACGGCCTGCAGACGCATTTCCCGGCCACCCAGCAGCATAAAGCCCCGCCAGTTGCGCCCCTGATGCGCATTACGCAGCCAGTCCAGAACTTCTTCCTGTAGTGCCGCGGTCTCCAATCGTAGCTTATCGTCGATCTCGTCAATGCGCCCGGCGGCCTGCCAGAATAACTCCGCCGCGTCCTCACTCCGCAACCCGCGTCGCGCCCGGTAAGCCAGCACGGCCTCCGCTTCCATTGGTCCGTTATATTCCCTGATCATATTCTCTCACCTCCAGTCCGCTATTCTCTAGCACCATCCGTGCCACCGCAGGTGTGGCTGGGTAGACCCAAGCCACCGTGCGCCCGGTGTCTATCAGCCAATCTGCGTAGCGCTGGGCTTTCACCTGCGAGGTGGGTTCCGGTTCGTGCTTCCAGGTCTCACGGCAAGGCACATACTTGCCGCGCTTGATGTTCATCTTGTTCCAGGCTTTCACCTGTAGTTGTTCATTTGTCATATGCTGCCCTAAGCACTTTGCTTGCCAGGTTCATGATGGCTCGGCGCTCGTTAGCGGGCTCCATCTCGCAATTACCAAAGTCAAACAGGAAGTTCGCGGCGTTGCTCAGGTGCTCCTTGCCGACATTGGTCAGGATCGCACCGCGCTTGGCGTCGTAGGCGCACATGAAGCCCATGTACTCCACCCCACCGAAATCTCCGTGCAGGTCCATGTCGGTCCATTCGTTGACTTCGACTACTGCCAGTTGCGCTTTGGTTAGTTTGATGTTCATGCTATTTCCTATGCAGACACTATGCCAAGTCTCCGGCGCGCTTTCAGGATGCGGGACCGCTCCAGGTTCTCCGCCTTCACGGTCGCCCGGCGGACCGCGGCGTCTTTCTCCGTATGCTTCCCTTTGGCATGCCAATTTTGGCACCCAGTGCAGGAAACTATCTCTACCGGGGTTTTTGCGGCCTTCCTCGGTTTCATGAAGCCTTGCTTTAGTAGGTCTACGTATCGGTCGGTGGCCATATCGCTCTCCCCGTTGTCTCTGCTATTTCCTATAGCGATATCCGTGCCAACCGCCATCGGCGCGGATAGGCCAGCCATCACACCAGTCCAGGGGGCGCGTCATGATGCGCTCCATCACGGCCACATCCAGGCCCTGCCCCTCGCACACGGGCTCGTCGTGGGTGTGCATGACCACCGGGTAGCCGCACGCCTCGAGGTCCAGGAGACACTGCGCGAACCGGTCCCTAGCCACAGCCTGCACCACGTTCTCGGTGAGCAATCCATACCAGGCTGACTCCCGGCGTCCATAACTGACGTACGTGAGCTGATCGCGCCCAAACTTACCCGGCGCCAGTGCTGGCTGGTGGTAACAGAGAGTCCGCCCGCTGGGCAGCCGGCAGTACAGGGTGTCTCCCAGCACCTGGTAGCTGACTGGCGCGCTGCCAGCCTGGTACTCGCGCCCCCGGTCACGCACGGCAGCGCACGCCGCCCGGTCCAAGGCGTACCATAACTGCACCACGCGCGGCGAGGCCTTGCGCCACGCCTGCAACGCGGCGGCTATCTCGTCCTCGCTCATGGTCGCGCCGGCCCCGAAGCGCAGCCACGCGCCTACCCCACCGCCGAATCCTGAGCTCAACTCGGCAACTTTTCCAAGTGCCCGATCTATATGGTTTTTTCCGTTCTGCTCCTTGTAGTCCAGGTAGTACTGCAGGGTGCGCCCAGTGATAGCCGCCGCACTGGCTTCGTAGATTTTGCAGTGTCCCGCGAACACATCGAGCCGCCATTGTTCGCCGGCCAACGCCGCGAGGACTACGGCCTCGATGGCTGT
>Ga0214472_10008678_pt1 | contig 10609 bp, 14 predicted proteins | sample RVTome_6_FD_207662 | JGI IMG/M metagenome (GOLD analysis project Ga0214472, IMG submission 207662) | Soil microbial communities from uranium-contaminated site in the Upper Colorado River Basin, Wyoming, United States - RVT140D175 | ecosystem: Environmental > Terrestrial > Soil > Contaminated >...
GGATTCTGGATCTGCTCGGCAGCGTCGCTTCCAGCGGACAGGCGATCTGCGCCTGCGGCAACACGGCGACGCCGGTGACGTGGACCTATACACCGCCCGGCCTGCTGCCCGGCATCTACACGATCGAAGTGACCGGCACCGACCAGGCCGGCAACGTCACCGCGCCGCCGGCGAAGCTCACCTTCGTGACGCTCGGCCTGTGACGGCTCACGCCAGCAACTGATCAACCAGCAGCGACTCGAGCCAGCCGAGCCATTGGTAGACGGCCGCCGCCGGCGCGTCGGGCGAGGACTCGTCGATCGGCTCTTCTTCGGCTTCTTCGGTCACGTCCAAGCGCGTGCCGAGCGCGAGGCGGGCGTCGTTGAGCGCGCCGAGCAACGCACCGGTCTCCTCGTCGTCGAGCGTCGTGGACCACAGACCCCGCCTGACCCGTCCGCGCCCGAGCGCGCGATCGAGCGTCTCCAGCGCGGCCAGCTTCGCGGCGGTCAGGTCGTCGTGGGTATAGGACGCGAACTCGGATTGCGCCTCGGTATCGTCGGGATAGGCGACGGGAAACAGTCGCTTCAAGTGCGCGGGAGGATCGTTCATCGCAACCTGATCGCGCAGCTCGCGGAAGACGCGCGCGAGTATCTCGGCTTCCGCATCGCCCAGGCGAAGCTCCAGCCCGCCGCGCCGCCGAGCGAACGGCCCCATTACGAGTCCCGGGACAGGGTCGCCCACAATCCGTGCGCGTGCAGCCTGGCGACGTCGGCTTCGCACTTCTCGCGCGGGCCGTCCGACACGATCGCCTTGCCTTCGTTGTGAACCTGCAGCATCAGCTTGGTTGCCTTCTGCCGTCCGTAGCCGAACAGCTTCTGCAGGACGTAGACGACGTAGTTCATCAAGTTGATCGGATCGTTCCACACGATCACGATCCAGGGCCGGTCCGATGCGACGGCTTCGTCGGTTTCCGGCCGTTCGACTTCGACGGGCGCGGTGCGCGTGGTCACCACGGCAGTGTAGCGATCGCGCTCATCGAGGCGGCGTCTCTTCGACGGGATCACCGGGGATCTTCTCGGGCGCCTTCTGACCGTAGGCCTTCACGAACGCCGCGGCGGCATCCACGGCTTTCCCGGTCGGCGCGGGGCAGCGTCGCAGCACCGTCCATGCGGTGAACGCGAGCGGCGTCGCCGGAACGAACCGGTTCGCGGCGCGCGGCGCAAGCAGGATCCATTCGGGATTCGACTTGGTCAGCGTCACGAGTCCGTCGAGCACCGCATCGTCGATCTCGCCGGGCACGTACTGGATCACGACGTGTCCGTGCTCCAAGTTGTGCACCTGGATCTCGTCGGGGATCTCTTTCCCGTAGGTTCCGGTCGCGCCCCAGATCCCTTCGTGGTCGCCCGAGACCGGCGGCAGCGTCGAATACTGGACGCGCGTTCCTTCGGTGACGTGTTTGCGCGTCCCTTCCGGAAAGCGCACGATCGCATCGCATCCGGCCGCCTCGTCGGCCGGTTGGATCTCGACGGGCGTCGCCGGTCCGCTCGGCGTGTCGCCGCCCCCGCACGCGGCGAGCGCCAGCGAGCCCACCAACGAAACGATCGCCGCGCGCCTCATACCGGCAACACCCCGTGCTTGCGCCACGGCCGCTCAATTCGCTTGGTCGCCGCGCGCTCCAGGCCGCGCGCGATCACGCGACGCGTATCGGCCGGATCGATCAGGTCGTCGACGAAGGACCATCCGGCCGCAACGTACGGGCTGATCTGCTGACGGACCGCGTCGATCATCGCGGCGCGCTGGGCGTCGCGCTGATCTTCGGGGATCTTCTCCAGGATCGAACGGCCGATGATGTTCACCGCTCCTTCGGGCCCCATGACGCTGATCTCGGCGGCCGGCCAGCCCACGATCAGGTCGGGCTCGTAGGCGCGGCCGTTCATGACGTAGTAGCCGGCTCCGTAGCCCTTGCGGACGACCACCGTCACCTTCGGCACCGTCGCTTCGCTCACGGCGAAGAGCATCTTGGAGCCGTGCCGGATGATGCCTTGCTTTTCGACGGCGCTGCCGACCAGAAACCCGGGGCAGTCCATCAGGAACACCAGCGGGATGTGGTAGGCGTCGCAGAGCCAGACGAACCGCGCGGCCTTGTCGGCGGCGTTCACGTCGATCGCACCGCCGAGGAACATCGGCTGATTCGCCACGATCCCGACCGGTCGTCCGCCGAAGCGCGCGAAGCCGGTAATCATCGAGCGCGCCCAGTCGGGCTTCATCGGAAAGAACGATCCTTCGTCGGAGATCGAGCGGATCACCTTGCGCATGTCGTAGGCCTGACGCGGGTTCGCCGGCACGATGTCGTAGAGGTCTTCGCATCGGCGATCGACCGGATCGTCGGTGGGAATCACCGGCGAGCGCTCGAGGTTCGACGACGGCATGTACGACAGGTAGCGCCGCACCGCGTCCAAGCACTCCTTGTCGTCGGCGACTTCGAGGTCGGCGACGCCCGACACCTTGCAGTGAACCTGCGAGCCGCCCATCTCCTGCTCGGTGACGATCTCCCCGACGGCGGCCTTCACCAGATGCGGGCCGCCGAGCGCCATCGACGACACGCCTTTGACCATCGGGACGAAGTCGGCGAGCCCGGGGATATAGGCCGTGCCGGCGGCGCCCGGACCCATCATCGCCGCGATCTGCGGGATCACCCCGCTCATGACTACCTGCTCGCGGAACAGCTCGCCGGTGCGTGCGAACGCCGATCCGGCCGCTTCCTGAATGCGCGCGCCGGCCGAGTCGATCAGCCACACGATCGGCATCCGCTCGCGCAGCGCCAGCTCGCGCATGCGAGCGGCCTTGAATTCGCCGACCATGCCCATCGAGCCCGCCATCACCGTGAAGTCGTAGGCGATCACCGCGGTCTTGCGACCGTCGATCGTGCCGACGCCGCACACGACGCCGTCGGCCGGCGTGAACTTGCCTTGCATCTGCGGCGAGGACGACTGGTGATGACCCAGCAGCCCGAACTCTTCGAACGAGCCGTCGTCGAACAGGAAATCCAATCGCTCGCGAACGGTCATCTTGCCGAGTGAATGCTGGCGCGCGATCTTGTCGGTCCCGCCCATCGCGCGATGCTTCTCTTTGCGCTCGTGCAATTCGGCGGTGTAGCCGCGCATGTCGGGGCCTTGGTAGGTCAGCGTGGGCATCTCGCGCGCTTCGGGCGCGGACGCGTCACCCGCCGCCGGGGTGTCGTCGCTCATCGTTCTCCCTTCCGGGGGCTCGTCGCCGGGGTCGTGTCCCCGAAGTCTGCCGGAGCCCGCCTGGGTTGGCGCCACTGTACGCGCCGGTCAGCGTCCCTTCCAGACGGGGTCGCGCTTTTGAAAGAATGCCGTGACGCCTTCGACGACGTCTTCGGTTTCCAGGCAAAGACCGAGCATCGCGTGCAAGTACTCGAGCCCGTCCCGCACGCTCATGTCTTCGCTCGCGTAGAACGAGTCCTTGCCGAGCCGCATCACGATCGGCGATCGCGCAGCGAGCGTCGCGCACATCGTCGCGACGGCCGCGTCCAGCTCGCCGGCCCCGACGACCACGTTCACCGCGCCGATCCGCTGTGCCTCGGCCGCGTCGATCCGCGCGCCGGTCATCATCAGCTCGAGCGCCTTGCCCGGCGGGATCTTGCGCGTGACCGTGGCCGTGATGATGAACGGCCACAAGCCCATGGTGATCTCGGGCATGCCGAAGGACGCATCGGAGGATGCGATGACGATGTCGCAGGCGCACATCAGGCCGAAGCCGCCGGCGAGCGCGTGGCCCTGCACGCGTGCCACCACCGGCTTGCCCAGACGGCGCATGTCCTCGATCAGCCGGCCGAGATCGCCGCGCAGCAGATGCTGCTCGACCTTGGATTGATCCGCGGTGAAGCCTCCCAGGTCGCCGCCGGCGCTGAACGCCTTATCGCCTTCGCCGGTGAGCACCACGACGCGCACCGCCGCATCGGCGCGGGCGATCGAAAAGGCCTCGCGCAGTTCGCGCATGACCTCGACGCTGAGCGCGTTGCGCTTGTCGGGCCGGTTGATCGCGATGCGCGCCACCGGACCGTCGATCGAATACGAAACCGTCGCGAACTCGGCCATCGTCCTCCTCCAGCGGACCGCGAGCCGCCGGTCGCCGGCGGTCGTGGTGCGTGCGATGATGGTACTTCAGTGATCGTCCTTCTGATCGTCCTGGTTGCCGGCATCGTCGTCGGCCGCGCGCGCGGCGGATCGCTGCGACGGCTCGGCGAGGCGCGGCTTCGGATGACCCCGGTGATCTTCGTCGGCGTGGCGATGCAAGGGACCGCGGCCTACGTCGGCAGCCGCCCGGCCGCCACGACACTCGCGTTGATCTCGCACACCGCGGTGTTCGTCTTCGCCGGCGCGAACGCCAAGCGGCCCGGCATGGCGCTGCTGGCGCTCGGCGCGCTGATGAACTTCGTCGTCGTCGGCGCGAACGGCGCGATGCCGGTCTCGCTCGATGCGATGGCACGCGCGGGAATCGGATCGCCGGCCGTGGGTTTGCCCGACCTCGGCGGCCTCCACGAGATCATGACGCCGGCAACGCGGCTGCGGTTCCTGGCCGACGTGATCCCAATCCGAGCGGCGCGACATGTGGTCTCGCCGGGCGATCTGACGCTGTGGGCCGGGCTGGTGCTCGCCGTCCAAGGCCTGATGGTCGCGCGCGGACACCGAACCCCGGCCGGCCACGCGCCCGCCTAGGGAAAATTTCTGCGTTTCCTTCCGCGCTCGTTGCTCGTTGCACCCTGGTACGGGACCGCCGGGCGGCGGTCCTCGAGGCCACGAGGGTCCCGATGTCTCATCCGGCACCGGGGGGGAGCCCGCCTCGATCCGCCGAGCGCAGCGAAGACGCGCTCGAGGTTCGCTCGGCCGACGGCGTCGCCATAACGATCCGATCGCGCGCTCGCATCCGCGCGCACGATCCGTCGTTCACGCGGCGGCAGACCGAGATCCTCGGGCTCGTCGGCGACGGCTTGTCCAACACCGAGATCGCCGAGGCCCTGTGCATCAGCCGGCGCACCGTCGAAAAGCACGTCGAGTCGATCCACATGAAGGCGGGCACCGGCACGCGTGCGCGGCTCGTCGCGTTCGCGAGGATCCATTCGCGCATCGACGAGCGGTGAATTACGTACTTCTCCCCTGCCGCATCCGGTGCGCGCATCGCACAATGCGCGACATGCCCCGAACGATCGAAGCGGCCGGACGGCCGGAGCTACGCGCCGACGAAGCGGTTGAGCGCGGACAGGGTCGCGCGGGCTATCGCGTCGCCCGGATCACGGCGCATCACGGCCGAACCCGACACGACGTGATCGCCGCGGCCGGTGATCACGCGAAGCACGACCAATGCGACTTGATGCGATCCGGCGGGAACCACGATCGCCGCCTCGACCTCGACGGCTTCGGCGCGCAAGGCCTCGGCGACCGCATCGACCGTCGCTTCGGCCACCAGTCGGAGCCCGGCGGTCGCCGGGCCGCGCGTCGTCCGGTCGATCTCGGTGCCCTCCAGCGCCAAACCCACCTTGATCTCGGTGGAAAACGACGCGGTTTCGGCCGACAGGCGGCGCAGCACCGGACGAGCCGATCCGGCAACGGCGGCGACCGGCTCGGGCTCGGGCTCGCGCTCCAACTGAACCACGCTCACGACGCGATAGTCGATGGTGATCCCGAAGCGTGTCAGCACGGCGCTCTGGATGTCGCGGACGAGTTGCTTGGGGGCGCGGCCGGGCGCGGCCAGCACGTGCACCTCGGCGATGCGGCCGTCTTCACCGCCGACGACTCGCGCGGCACGCACGCCGGCGATGTCCGCCAGGCCGCGTTCGATCTCGGCCGGCGTCGGGCGGCGCGCGCCGCCGTCCGGCGCGTCGTCCGATGCGACCGGAGTGCCCCCGCCGGGCGATCCGTTTTCCCACGACATCGTGGTCCCTCCGATGCCGGATCGAATGCGTCCGGCGCGATGGCTCACTCTATTCGGTCCTCGCCTCGGCTCCCGGGAGCGAGGACGGAACGCGCACCGACCTCGAACCGCACGTCGAAACGAAAGGAGCGAAGCCAATGGCTCACGATCGATTCCTCAGAACCTCCGAGGTTGCCCTGATGCTTCAGGTCTCGCCGAAGACCGTCTCTCGCTGGGCGAAGGAGGGCCGCCTCCCCTACATGGCCACCCTGGGCGGTCACCGCCGCTTCCCCAAGAGCGAGATCGAGCGCCTGACCGAAGACCTGAACCGCTCGGCCCAGGACGTCCTCGCCCGGGCATAAGACGCTGCCAACGCGGGCCGGCCCGGAGGCGGCCGGCCCGTTTCGTCGCACAAAAACCCGAACCGGGAAAATACATCCCTGTAATTCCGGATAAGGCGAAACAAACCCCAAAACTCGTCGTTTTCCACAGAGAGTATTGACCGGACCGCCCCGTAGAAGGTACAAAGCATCGCTCGTCCAATTTGGACACGTGCTCCCCCCGGCACGGCCGCGCAGGTTATTCGGCCGTATCGGGGGTCCGGTTTTTTCGGGTCCGAAAGGCGAGCGTCGTTTGGGGATGGGACGCGCGGATCATCCGCCGCCTCATGTTGGGGGCGCTTCGGCGCAAATTGAAAATCGCATAGGGCGTTGGGGCCGGCAGGGCCCGACGGTGTCGCCACTCGAGCGGAGCGGACGGACTTCCCGCGCAGCAGCACAGCGGAAGCGGGAAGGGTCGCAACATCGAACTCTACCGTCCGAATGGGGGGCGACCCATGAAGAAGCGAATTCTCGGCATTCTGGCCACGCTCGCAACCGTGTTCCTGGCTTCGGGAGCGAACGCGTCGTGGCTGAACGCAAGTTGGCTGAGCGGCAAGTAGAAACACCACACCACCCGTTGCAACCCGGCGGGTCCTGCCGGCTTCATTGCCCTAGCGAACCCTGATGTGGGAGGAGCAGCGGAGCGATGAGGCTTAGTTGGGCGGCCCGTGCGTACATCGCGGTGGTCGTCGTATCGGCAAGTGCCGTCTTGATGGCAGCCTTGACGTCCGGGTCGTCGATCCCGATCGGCCACACGATTCTTCTGGCGAGCCTGTTCCTGATGGCCGAGGCGTTTCCCGTCGCACTGCCGCGCGGCGCCGCCTACTCGGTTTCCTTCGTCGTCACGCTCGCCGCGATGATCACGCACGGCCCGGCCGTCGCGGTGATCGCCGCGGGCGCGGGCGCTTTCAACCTTCGCGGCATTCGCCGCCATCCCGCTCCCATCGCAAGCCGCATCTTCAACGGCGCGAACTTCATGATCTGCACCGGGATGGCCGCGCTCGCCTATCGCGCGTCCGGCGGACCGATCGGACCGGAGCTGCTCACCTCGCCGATCGCCGGCGGGCTGCTGCCGGTCCTGGTCGCGACCGGCGTGAATTTCGTCGCCAACACCGCGATCGTCGCGGTGATGCTCTATTTCGCGACGCCGCAGTCGCGTTTCCGGAACAGCCCCTGGGCGATCTGGCGCAGCGAGTTCACCTCGCTGCTGCCCGGCTATTTCTCGTTCGCGTTCCTGGGACTGCTCCTGGCCGTGCTCTATATGGAGGTCCACGCGGCTGCGGTCCTGTTCGTGCTCGTCCCGCTGCTGGTCGCTCGCCGCGCGTTCGCCGCGGCCGTGCGCGCGCAACTCGCCTACGAATCCACGGTGGAAAGCCTGGTCACCGCGATCGAGGCGAAAGACCGCTACACCCGCGATCACGCGGGGCGCGTCGCGCGACTGACCGATATCGTCGCGCACGAGCACGGCGTCCGCGGCGAGCAACTCCGGACCTTCCGCCTGGCGGCGCTGATGCACGATGTGGGAAAGCTCGGGGTTCCCACCGCCGTGCTGGCCAAGCCGGGCAAACTCACGGCCGACGAGTACGACGCCATGAAGAACCATCCGGTCCGCGGCCATGAGATCGTCGCCGAAATCGACCTGCTCCAGGATGCCCTGGCGGGAATCCGCCACCATCACGAGCGGATGGACGGCTCGGGCTACCCGGACGGGCTGTCGGGCGACCAGATCCCGCTCGTCGCTCGAATCATTATGGTTTGCGATGCTTTCGACTCGATGACCTCAACACGAGCCTATCGGAAGCCGATGACCATGAGCGAGGCATTGAGCGAGTTGCGTCGGTGCGCCGCAAGCCAGTTCGATCCCGCGGCCATAGACGCGCTCGAAACGGCGCTCGCCAAGCATCCGTGGCGAGCCGAACCCGAGATCGAGCGTCTGCGACGAGTCGAAGAAACGAAGGAAAGGAAGAACGATGCAGCGGCCGTCTGACCCGGCAACCTGGGGCGATCGAGCGCTCGCAGCCGTCGCCGCGATCGTCGCGGCCACGCTCGTGCCGTTCGCCGGCGTGAACGGACTCGGCGATGCGCTCCTGACCTTCGGCGCCTTCGTTCTTCTCACCGAATTGCTCGACACGGAACTTCCCAGCGGCAAGCGGCTTCGCCTGTCGCTCGCGCCCGGCCTGGCATTCGCGATGCTCGAAGGCACGCCGGCCGGATCCGCCTCCCCCGCCGTAGCGGGGCTGACCTTCCTTCTGGCGGCAAGCATCGCCGGGGGAATCCGCCTTCTGGCCAAGCGCGAAGTGCGTTTCGGCGAGATCGCCGCCTCGTTCCTGACCGTGACCGCCGCGGCCGCAGCCTACAGAGCCTTTTCCGCGACCGGGCCGCTGCATCTGGTCGGCCGCGACGGAACGCACCTGGCATCGGTGACCGGGATGGCGGCGGTCCTTGCGATCGCACTCGCCTTCGAGCCGATCCGCCTGTGGGTAACCGGCGCCGTCGATCCCGCCGTGCGGCGCGCCGGCTCGCCGACCGCGCTGGTTCGAGCGCTGCGCTCCAACGCGGCGCTCCAGACGGCGATCGTGTCGATCGCCGCGCTGGTCGCGCTCGCGTTCCCGAAGCTGGGCGGCTGGTCCTTCCCGCTCTTCCTCGGCCCGCTTGCCGCGACGCGCTACGCGTTCCGTCAGATCACGCAGATCCGAACCACGGAGGTGCAAACGCTCCGTGCGCTTTCGAAGATCCCCGAGATGGCGGGCTACACCCAGCCCGGCCATTCGCGCCGCGTCGCCGAGCTCGCCATCGCGATGGCTGCCGAACTAGGCGCCGCCGAAGACGAGCTTCGCGAGATCGAATATGCGGCGCTGCTCCACGACATCGGCCGCGTCGTGCTCGAAGATCCCGAAAGCGCGGACGCGTCCTCGCTCCGCGCCGACGTCGCCGCGACCGGCGCCAGCATCGTCGCCGCCGCCGGCACGTTCCCGGACGTGGCGCGCATGATTCGCGAACAGCACCACGACTATCGCCGTCCCGGCGAGCTGATCAACGAAGAGGTTTCGCTGGGCGCGCGCATCCTTCGCGTCGCCAACACCTTCGACGACCTTTCGACCGGGCAAGGATCGACGCCGACGAAAAGCGCGTGGGAGTCGATCGAAGAGCTCCATCGCGGCGCGGCCTACGACTACGACCCGACCGTGGTGTCCGCGCTCACGCGCGTCCTCGCGCGCGACGGCGTGCTCTAGGAGGGTGCTGAAAAAGACCGACCCGTGCTTGGTCGGACTTCAATCAGCTCAGGTCGGAGAGTTAACGTCGGGCGGGCTTGCATGCAGACACTCACTTTTTCAGCACCCTCCTAGGCGTCTGCTCCGCCGGCGAGCATCTGTTCGATCTGTGCTTTGAGCCGTTGCGTCAACTCGGGCGGCGCGGCGCCTTCGGAGCATTTTCGGCGCACGACTTCTTTCAGGTCCTTCTCGAAATCCACGTGGTGAAGACACGGCGGGCAGCGAGTCAGATGCGCTTCGATGGTCGCGCAATCGTCGCCGGCGATCTCGCCGTCGATGTAGAGGTACAGGCGCTCTAGGACCTGTCTGCAATCCGCTTCGGGGTTTCCCATGGCTCTTCCTCTGTAACGAGCCCGTGGGTACGGGCAAATTCCCAAAGTCGCCTCTGAAGTTGCTTCCGGCCTCGATGGAGCCGGCTCATCACGGTTCCGATGGATACGCCCGTGATGTCCGCGATCTCTTTGTAGGAGAAGCCTTCGACATCGGCCAAAAGGACCGTCATCCGGAACTGCTCGGGGATCGCCTCCAGCGCCGCCTTGACCTCTTCGTCGGGGATTTGATCCAGGATCAACGTCTCGGGGGTCTCGGTCGTCGCCGCCGACAGCCGGTCGAAGAGCGAGAAGTCCTCCGATTCGGCTTCGCTCACCGTCTGCGGCTGGCGCTTGGCCTTGCGGTAGGAGGAAATGAAGGTGTTGACCATGATCTTGTACAGCCATGCGCGCAGGTTCGTCCCCGACTCGTATTGGCCGAATGCTTGGTACGCTTTGAGCGAGGTTTCTTGCAGCAGGTCCTCCGCGTCGGCCGAATTGCGCGTCAGTCGAAGCGCGGTTCCGTACATCTGCGCGATGAGCGGAAGGGCGGTTTCGGTGAACGATTCCTGCGCGGCGGCCATGGCGGGGCAACCTTAGCCGCCGGCGCCGGGGGCGTAAACCCGAGCATCTGGGTCGAGCGCGGCCCAGCCGAACCAGAGGCTTCGAATGCCGGCGAGCGGACGCAACGCGCGGCCGGCAAGCGGTCCGGCCACGGCGCGGCCGAACACGTTCC
>Ga0214472_10008679_pt1 | contig 10608 bp, 14 predicted proteins | sample RVTome_6_FD_207662 | JGI IMG/M metagenome (GOLD analysis project Ga0214472, IMG submission 207662) | Soil microbial communities from uranium-contaminated site in the Upper Colorado River Basin, Wyoming, United States - RVT140D175 | ecosystem: Environmental > Terrestrial > Soil > Contaminated >...
TCGTCGACATCTCGAACGTCCAGGTGGTCTGCACGGCCTGCGGCAAGGCCGCCCGCATCGGGCACCGCGTGGAAGGCGATCGGAAGGTCCGGTTCTGCCGGAAGTGCGAGACGGAGCTGCCATGAGCGCGAAGGATGCGAAGAGCGCGAAGGGTGCGAAGAGCGCGACGACGAACGGCTACACCCCACGCCTCCGGGCGCGCTACCGGGTCGAGCTGGTCCCGGCGCTCAAGGAGCAGCTCGGGCTGGGCAACACGATGCAGGTGCCCGGGCTGGAGAAGGTCGTGGTCAACATGGGCGTGGGCGAGGCCGTGAAGGACGGGCGTCTCCTCGACGCCGCCCTCGAGGACCTCGCCACGATCACCGGTCAGAAGGCCGTCGTGACGAAGGCTCGGAAGTCCATCGCCGGCTTCAAGCTCCGCGAGGGGATGGCGATCGGCGCCAAGGTGACGCTCCGCGGCGCCTACATGTGGGAGTTCGTCGACCGGCTCGTGTCGCTCGCGCTCCCCAGGATCCGGGATTTCCGGGGGCTCAGCCCGGCGGCGTTCGACGGGCACGGCAACTACACGCTCGGCGTCACCGAGCAGCTGATCTTCCCGGAGATCGATTATGACAAGGTGGTGAAGGTCACCGGGATGGACATCACCATCGTGACCACCGCGAGGACCGACGACGAAGGACGAGCGCTGCTCGCCGCCCTGGGATTCCCGTTCGCCCAGGCCGCGGTGGATGCGAGCTGAGGATCGAGACATGGCGAAGACCGCACTCATCAACAAGCAGAAGAAGCAGCCGAAGTTCCGCGTGCGTGGCTACACGCGATGCCTGCGGTGCGGCCGCTCGAGGGCGGTCTATCGCAAGTTCATGCTGTGCCGGATCTGTTTCCGTGAGCTCGCCCACCTGGGCGAGCTGCCGGGGGTGACCAAATCCTCATGGTGATGACGAAACGCACGTTCTCCTCGAACGTGACGGACCCGGTCGCGGACCTCCTGACGAGGATCCGCAACGCCAACCTCGCCTACAAGGACGAGACGGTGGCGCCGGTGTCGAAGCTCTCCGACGCGGTGCTCAAGATCCTGGACACCGAGGGCTACATCATGGGTTACTCCCGCGAGGGTGAGGGCGTCCACCAGGCCTTCCGGATCAGGTTGAAGTACGGCGTGCGACGCCGCCGGGCGATCACCGGGCTCCGCCGGATCTCCAAGCCCGGTCGGCGCATCTACCGTGGTCGTGACGAGCTCCCCCGGGTCCAGGGCGGGCTCGGGATCGCGATCATCTCGACGTCGCACGGCGTGATGACCGACAAGGACGCTGCCCGCAGGGGCATCGGTGGCGAAGTGCTCGCCTACGTGTGGTGATGGCGGGGAAGCGCGTAGCGCGGGTGGGGATGAGGAAGACGGGAAGCGCGAAGCGCGGGTGGGGATGAGGACGTCATGAGCAGGATCGGAAGACAACCGGTCGAGATCCCGAGCGGGGTCGAGGTGCGCGTCGGCGGCGGCAACGTCGTGACCGTGCACGGCCCGCGCGGCGAGCTGTCACAGACGATGCACGAGACGATGCGGATCGTGGTCGAGGACGGCGCGGCCCGAGTGGAGCGCCCCGACGACCTGGGATTCAGCCGCAGCCTGCATGGACTCACGCGGTCGCTCCTGGCCAACATGGTCGAGGGGGTCACCAAGGGCTTCGAGAAGCGGCTGCAGATCGTCGGCGTCGGCTACCGCGCCGTCCTGAAGGGCAAGGACATCGAGCTGCAGGTCGGCTACTCGCACCCCGTCGTGGTTCCGCAGCCCGAGGGCATCGAGTTCGAGGTGCCGGCACCCACGCAGCTCGTGGTGCGCGGGAACGACAAGCAGCAGGTCGGCGAGGTCGCCGCCACCATCCGGAAGATCCGGAAGCCCGAGCCGTACAAGGGCAAGGGCATCCGCTACGAGAACGAGTACGTCCGGAAGAAGGCCGGGAAGGCCGCGAAGGGGGCGACGGTGTGATGGACGCCAAGGCGAGACGGATCGCGCGCGTCCGACGCCATGCGCGCGTGCGGAAGAAGGTCGCGGGCACCGCCGAGCGGCCGCGCCTGGCCGTGTTCCGTTCCAACCGGCACATCTACGTCCAGCTGATCGACGACCGCGCGGCGGCCACGCTCGCCGCCGCCTCCGACGCGGAGATCGACGCCGGCGCCGGGGCACGAGGCAAGACCGACCGCGCCAAGGCCGTGGGCATGCTGATCGCCGATCGCGCCAAGGGCGCCGGGATCGAGCGGGTCGTGTTCGACCGGGGCGGGAGGCGGTTCCACGGTCGTGTCGCCGCGGTCGCCGAAGGTGCGCGAGAGGGAGGATTGCAGATCTGATGTCGCGACGCTATGACTCGAGGGACCAGGAGAAGAGCCCGTACGAAGAGCGGGTCATCTTCATCAATCGGGTGGCGAAGGTCGTGAAGGGCGGCCGCCGCTTCTCGTTCGCCGCGCTGATCGTCGTGGGCGACGGCGCGGGCCGCGTCGGCGTCGGCTATGGCAAGGCGAAGGAGGTGCCGGCCGCCATCGCCAAGGGCGTGGAGCTGGCCCGGCGCAAGATGTTCGAGGTCCCGATGATGGGCACCACGATCCCGCACGAGATCGTGGGTCAGGCGGGCGCTGGGCGCGTGCTGTTGAAGCCGGCCGCCCCGGGGACCGGCGTGATCGCCGGTGGCCCCGTCCGGGCGCTCGTCGAGGCGGCGGGCATCAAGGACATCCTGTCGAAGTCGATGGGGTCCTCGAACCAGATCAACATCGTGAAGGCGGCCATGGCCGGGCTGAAGGCGCTCCGCAAGCCGCACGAGGTCGCGATGATGCGTGACCGCGAGGATCATCAGGTGGCGCCCAAGCCGATGCTCGAGGCCGTCGCGGCCGCGGAGGCCAACGCCCAGGCGGCTCGCGCCGAGGCCCTGACGGAGGTCTACGGTGACAAGGCTTAAGGTGACGCAGACGCGCAGCGTGATCGACCGGCCCCAGGATCAGAAGGACACGGTCCGGCGACTGGGGCTGCACCGGATCCGTGACAGCGTGGTCAAGGAGGATCGGCCGGACATCCGTGGGATGCTCGACAAGGTCCGTCACCTGGTGAGCGTGGAAGAGATGGACGGGGATGGCGCGGCGCGCCCGGGCGGGAAGGGAGATGGATAGATGAAGCTGCATCACCTCCGCCCCGCCGAGGGCGCGAAGAAAGCACGGACCCGGGTGGGTCGGGGACGGGCCGGCGCCCGCGGCAAGACCGCCGGGCGAGGCACGAAGGGCACGGGCGCCCGCGGCTCGATCCGAGCCGGGTTCGAGGGCGGCCAGATGCCGCTGATCCGGCGGGTCCCCAAGCTCAAGGGGTTCCAGAACCCCAACCGGGTGGCGTACGCGCCCGTGAACGTGGAGGTCCTGGCCAGGTACTTCGAGCAGGACGTGACGCCGGAGGCGCTGTACCGCCACGGGCTCGCGCACAAGGGAGCGAAGATCAAGGTCCTCGCCCGCGGCGCGATCGACAAGAAGCTGACGGTGAAGGCGCATGCCTTCTCCAAGGCGGCGAAGGAGAAGATCGAGGCGGCCGGAGGGACCGTCGAAGTCCTCAGCTGAGCTACCCTTAGACGACCGTGCTGAAAGCCTTCCTCAACGCGTTCCGGGTGCCGGACCTCCGGGCGAAGATCCTCTTCACGCTGTTCGTGATCGCGGCCTTCCGCCTCGGGTCGTACATCCCGGTGCCCGTCGTCGACATCGGGATCATCCAGAGCCAGGCGGAGGCTGGCGGCTTCCTGAACATCATCAACCTGTTCTCCGGCGGCGCTCTGACCCGCCTGTCGATCTTCTCGCTGGGGATCATGCCCTACATCACGAGCTCGATCATCATGCAGCTGATGACGGTGGTGATCCCCAAGCTCCAGCAGTGGCAGGAGCAGGGAGAGACCGGCACGAAGAAGATCAACCAGTGGACCCGTTACGTGACGGTCGTGCTAGCCCTCCTGCAGTCGACCGGCCTCGTGTTCCTGTTCCACAACCCGCAAGCGTCCGGGTTCGCGGACGTGTTCCCCGCCGACACCTTCACCGGCGCCAACGTCGCGTTCATCGTCTTGATCATGACCGCCGGCACTGCCTTCATCATGTGGCTCGGCGAGCTGATCACCCAGCGCGGCGTGGGCAACGGCATGTCGATCCTGATCTTCACGAGCGTGATCTCGACCATGCCGAGCGAGGGCGGCGCGATCCTGCAGCAGGGCGGCACCGGCAAGTTCGTCGCGATCCTGCTGATCGGCCTGGGCATCATCGTGGCCGTGATCTACGTCGACCAGGGGCAGCGACGGGTGCCCGTCCAGTACGCGAAACGGGTGGTGGGCCGGAAGATGACCTCGGGGGGCAGCACCTACCTCCCGCTGAAGGTCAACCAGGCCGGGGTGATCCCGATCATCTTCGCCACGTCGGTCCTGTACTTCCCGGCCCTGCTGAGCAGCGTCTACCACGCGGACTGGTTCCAGAACTTCGTCAACAACCACCTGCAGAACCAGGGGAGCATCGTCTACATGTTCCTGCTGGCCATGCTGATCATCTTCTTCTCGTACTTCTACACGGCGATCCAGTTCGACCCGACGCGCACGGCCGACAACCTCCGGAAGAACGGGGGCTTCATCCCGGGCATCCGGCCGGGTCCGCCGACCGCCGACTTCCTGAACCGGATCCTGATCCGGATCGGCCTCCCGGGCGCGATCTTCCTCGCGGTGATCGCGCTGATCCCGACGATCGTGTTCGCGATCTGGGCCCTGCAGCAGTTCCCGTTCGGCGGCACGTCGATCCTGATCGCGGTGGGCGTCGCCCTCGAGACGATGAAGCAGATCGAGTCCCAGCTGCTGATGCGTCACTACGAGGGCTTCCTCGGATAGTCCGATGCGGTTGGTGCTGCTCGGCCCGCCGGGCGCGGGGAAGGGGACGCAGGGGGTCCTGCTCGCCGAGCGATACGGCATCCCCCAGATCTCGACCGGGGAGATCCTGCGCGACCACGTGCAGCGGGGGACGAAGCTGGGGATCCAGGCCCGGTCCTTCATGGATCGCGGCGAGTACGTGCCCGACGACGTCGTCGTCTCGATGGTGATGGATCGTCTCGCGGAGCCCGATGCGGACAAGGGGTTCATCCTGGACGGCTTCCCCCGGACGGTCGCGCAGGCCGAGGCCCTGGAGCGTGCCCTCGAGACGGCGGACGAGCCGCTGTCGGCCGTCCTCAAGTACTCGATCGGGGGCGAGGTGGCGGTCCGGCGGCTCGTCGGCCGGTACACCTGCCCCAACTGTGGGCGGACGTACCACGCGGAGTTCAAGCCGCCGGCGACCGACGAGCTATGCGACGTCTGCGGGGCGCCGCTCGAACGGCGTGCCGACGACGACGAGCTCACGGCCCGGAGGCGGCTCGCCGTCTACCGAGCGCAAGCATCCCCGCTCGAGCGGTTCTACGCCGAGCGAGACGTCCTCCACCAGATCGACGCCGAGGCCACCCCGGACGAGGTGGTCGACCGCACGATGAGTGTCCTGGAGGGACTGGAGTGATCATCCGCAAGTCGGCCGAGGAGCTCGACAGGATGCGGAAGGCCGGGCGGATCGTGGCCGGCACGATCGAGGCCGTGCTGGCCGCGGTGGAGCCGGGCCGATCCACCCTGGACCTCGACCGGGTGGCGGAGCGGTACATCAGGGAGCGGGGCGCGATCCCCTCCTTCAAGGGATATCGCGGCACCTACCCGGCCTCGATCTGCACCTCGATCGACGAGGAGGTCGTCCATGGGATCCCCTCCGGCACCAGGAAGCTCAGGGAGGGGATGGTGCTCTCCCTGGACTTCGGCGCGATCTGGGAGGGCTTCCACGGGGACGCGGCGGTGACGGTGTTCGTCGGCGGGGAGGCGCCTTCGGAGGAGGCCGCCACGCTCGCGAAGGAGACCGAGCACGCCCTGTACGCGGCGATCGACGCGATCCGGGTGGGCGGGCGCCTGTCCGACATCGGCCACGCGATCGAGTCCGTGGCGGACGCCGCCGGATTGGGCGTGATCCGCGAGTACGGTGGTCACGGGATCGGGCGCAGCATGCACGAGGAGCCGTTCATCCAGAACTGGGGCCCCCCAGGGCGCGGTCTGGAGCTCCGGCCGGGCCTGACGATCGCGGTGGAGCCCATGCTCACGCTGGGGGGAGAGGAGAATCGGATCCTGGCCGATGGCTGGACCGTGGTCACGACCGACGGTTCGATCGCAGCGCATTTCGAGCACACGATCGCGATCACCGAGGCCGGCCCCGAGATCCTGACCGCTTGAGGCGAGGCTGACGGCCAGGCATTTACCCTCCCCGTCTCACGGAGCCGTCGTCTCCGGGCGGCGGAGAAACGGACCCGCGAGGTACCGAGTCCCCTCCAGGTCGCCAGCACCACATGAGCGTGTTCTGTTTCCGGAACGCGCGGTAGTGCTGTCCGACGGTTCGCCGCTCCGGTGGAAGTAGCGATGGTGTGGTCGAGGGGCGCCACGTCGTGCATCGAGCGTCGGTCGCCCTGTCTTGCCGTCCTATTCCCGATCTTGAGCAGGCCTCGGGCTCGGACCCCTCAGTACGCTGATCCTGAGGGAGGCCATCCGGCCGGAGAGCCCCTGCCAGTCCGCTGGCCACTTCAAAGGGGTAGGCGAAGTACTCGAACACCTGGTCCATGGATGGAAGTCGAAGGACATCGTCGCCGCCTCGTCGAGCGATAGGACGTTGAGGAGGATATCCCTCGCGGGCTTCACCCGTTACTGAGACCTCTCTGCTCCAGATCTTGCGTCCGACGCTCCGCGATGCGGACCCAAACGTGTCGTTGGCTCCGAGGCCGTCGATGTAGGAGGAGAACCCGCAGGCGGGCTGTGAGGATTCCGACCCACTCGGCGCTGGCCCGCTGCCGTGGCCACTTCTCAGTCCGTGTCCTCGCGAACCCCTGTTCGCTGGCTCGATCCGGAGAGCACCCGCACCATGCGTCTTCCCAACCGCGCCGTGCCCCAGAGCGCCCTGTCCATCTGAGAACGCCCCCTCCCAGCGTAATCGGGAGAGATGGCCTGCATGTCACCCATGCGCGGGGCGAATCGCCGAACAGCGCCCAGCCAACGCCGGACGTCTGCGACGCTCCATCCGTTGATGTGGTGGCAGACGGTCAGCACGCCGATGGGGATTGCGACGAGCCTCCACAGCTGCTGTGGGAACCACATCATGGAGCTCGCATCCTCGTATGGGTAGAGGCCCGGACCATCGCTGACGATCCGGATGTCGATCGTCGGCAGGATCGAGAGCGTGACCTCGTCGAAGGAGTGCCACGGCGCCACCCACACCGTGGGGGTAACGCGCTCCCGCGCGAAGATCTGAGCGGCCCGGTGGAGCTTGTCTCCCTGCTCGCCTGCGGAGAGTCCGGTGAACTCGCTGTGCCTGCCCGACCGCAGGATCCCGCCCCTGCCCCCCGCGTCGACGTGCTGGTAGCCGTGGAGCCCGATCGTCCAGCCGCGAGCTTGCCAGGTGCGCACCCGATCCCAGAAGTCCGGCCGGTCGTCGGACACCCTGAGCTTCCCGTCGCGGTTATCAGGGACGATCGCCATCAGGGGATGGATCCCGAGGCGAACCAGCTCCGGCTCGATCGTGTCCCACGCTGGCCAGTTCATCGAGGGACAGACGTCGTCGAACCGCAGGAGGTAGGTCGCCATACGCCGGAAGGCTAGACCTGAGCGTCGTCCCAGGTCATGTGGCCGGGAGCGTATGAACCGTACGCCGGACGGACCGTCCCCTCCGGAGGCTCGTCGGACCGGGTTCGGTGGGCGGAGCCGATCTGGCCGCACTACGTCTGACCCCGTATGCGGGATACGCATCGCATGTGAGCCGTTGGCGGATGGTCCCGGCTACAGTTCGCCGCACCTCCACGCGAGGAGATCATGAACGCCCTACCTTCACGCCCCGGTGACGGGAGCGCCCCTCAGGCAACCCTGGTTGATGCGGCAGGGACTCGACAGGTCGTGGGGTTCTACGGGACCGGCCCGCGACGTACGTTCGGGGCCGTGCACCTGCCGCGCGGGCGGGCGACGGCAGGCGTGGTGATCTGTCCCGCGCTCCATTCGGACTTCGAGCGCACGTATCGCCGAGATGTCCTTCTCGGGAGAACGCTCTGCGCTCAAGGGTATGCGGTGCACCGGTTCCACTACCGTGGGCTCGGGAATAGCGAAGGGGTCCCGTCGGACGCCACGTTCGACACGATGCGAGAGGACGCGCTGCTCGCGGCGGAGCGGCTCCGGGGCCTGGCGGACGTGCAGACCGTCGGCTTCGCCGGGACCCGCTGGGGTGGACTGGTCGCGGCCTCGGCCGCGGCCGACCACCACGGTGCGCCGGTCGTGCTGTGGGAGCCACCGATCGATACCGCGCGCTACTTCCGGGAGGCCGGTCGCGCGCGGGCTGTGCGCGACGCGAAGGAGGGCAGGCAGCCTACATCGTGGGATTCCTTGCTCGAGGATCTGCAGCGGTCCGGGTCGATCGACGTCCTCGGCTACGCGATCGACGAGGCGCTCTATCGGGGCGCCGCCGGGCGCACGCTGCTCGGGCTGCTCGGGAGCCGCCCCCGGCCGGTGTTGCTCGTGCAGTTGGGACGCGGGCGGAGCCTCAGCGCGGACTACCGAGCGGTCGTCGATGAATACCGGCGACGGGGGTTCGAGATCGAGACGGGACTCGTCGAAGGGGAGGGGGCCTGGTGGTTCGTGGGCGGCTTCTGGGAGCCGGTGGAGACGCGCAGGTCGACGAGCCTGCTTATCGAGATGACGACCGCGTGGATCGCGAGATGGCTATCGTCGAGCTCGACGGAGTAGACGAGGGGCGCCCAAGCTCGCCGGTCGAGCTGCCCGTGTTCTTCCCGGCGGGAGGCGAGACCCTGTTCGGGATCCTCACGCGCCCGGATGCCCCGGCCAACGGCAGTGCGGTGATGATCCTGGCGGGGGGGGCCACACCGATCACCACCAACAGGAACCGCCTGTCCGTCCGGCTCTGTCGCCGCGTCGCGCAGCTCGGGTATCACGGGTTCCGGCTCGACTACCACGGCGCGGGAGAGAGCACGGGCACGGTTGAGCAGATGCGCCTGAACCGGCCGTTCGATGCCGACGCCGACGGAGCCCTCGACTGGATGCAGGACGAGGGGATCGACGATTTCGTGCTGGTGGGGTCGTGCTTCGGCTCGCGAACCGCCCTCGCCGAGGCGGCTGGTCGGGAGCAGGTGCGCCGGCTCGTCCTAGTGGCCGCTCCCGTCCGTGACATGGCGCTCGGCGATCGTGGAACGGTCAAGTCGGCCGACGAGTGGAGCATCTGGAGATACGTCCGGAGGGCGCTGCGTCCCCGCATCCTCCTTGGGTGGTTCGACCGACACCATCGGCGCGTGTACATGAGCTACGCTCGCGAGAAGTGGCGGATGATGTCACGCGGCTTGCGCCGCAAACTCTCTCGAGCGGATACCGTCGCTCAGGAGTGGGTGAGCCCCGACTTCCTCCGACAGTTCCGCCAGGTGCTCGAACGCCGGGTCCGCGTGCTGCTCGTGTACGGGGAACGCGACGGCTACTACTCGGACTTCCTCCGCGCACGGGAGGGCCCGCTGGGGGACCTGATCGACGAAGCCGGTTCACTCGTGGAGGTGCGCGTGCTGCCCGGACAGGTGCACGGGTTCACTCGGCTCGCGGTCCAGGACGCCGTGCTGGCTGAGATCTTGGATTGGCTGAGCGCCGCTGGTCCGGTCGTACGAACGGCACTACGTCTGCCCGATTCGCCGGGTTCCTCCCCTTCACCCGACGTCCTCCATGCTCTCTCAGGGGCCGCGACGACGGATCACCTCGGTCTTGAACAGGCCTGGGCAATAGACCGTTGATTAGCGCCGCCCCATCGCCATGGCGTTGACTCCCAGACCCCAACGCGCGAGAGCTGCCGGGCGCGGCTTGGACCCTGGATCGCCAGCCGAGCGGCCCATCCTGGTGGGGCGCTCTCATCGCCGGGTACGCACGAGTCCTACGGTCGATGGCGTATCCGCATCCGTCGACCGCCGACTAGCATCGCCCTTGTCGTGGGGGAGGCTGGCCACATCCGTAGGAACCGTGTTCACTGGCGCGTCGCCACGACCGTCGTGCTCACGATTTCCATCACGATGTTCGTTTCGTTCGTCGGCGACGGCCCAGCCATCGGGAGCACGGAGCCGCCTGTCATCTCCTCGTTGTCCGTGGTGCGGGGGACGGTGGGAACCCCGGTCATCATCTCGGGAGCCGGACTCGCTGATGTGACGGCGGTGACGTTCGGCAGCATCCCCGCGACTTCCTTCACCGCCATCTCGGACACCGAGATCGACACCTCGGTCCCCGACGGGGCGATCACGGCCGCGATCACGGTGACCGCCCCGCTGGGTTCCGCCACGAGCGCGACGTTCACGGTGCTCCCCCGGATCGACGCGGTCGTGCCGAACTTCGGGGTCCCCGGCGATTACGTGGTCATCCAGGGGTCCGCGTTCGTCGGCATCAAGCAGGTGGAGTTCTCGAGAGCGATCCGAGCCGTGATCGTCGGCTACGACTACCACAACATCACGGTGATCGTTCCACCAGAGTCCATCACCGG
>Ga0214472_10008681_pt1 | contig 10606 bp, 10 predicted proteins | sample RVTome_6_FD_207662 | JGI IMG/M metagenome (GOLD analysis project Ga0214472, IMG submission 207662) | Soil microbial communities from uranium-contaminated site in the Upper Colorado River Basin, Wyoming, United States - RVT140D175 | ecosystem: Environmental > Terrestrial > Soil > Contaminated >...
ACGCAGTGCGTCGCGTGCGCGGCGACATCACGCGCCCGGCTTCCCCGCGCCCTCCTCCGTGGCCGCCGGCCTCGTCCTGGGTGCGGCGCTCCTGGGCGGCTCGGTCGGCGTGAGCCGCATCGTGCTCCCGGGCGCCCTCGAGGGCCCCGAAGCCGAAGCGCTGCCCCACCTCCCCGCGCTTCCGGTGATCCCGGCCCACTTCGAGGGGGTGCCGCTCGCGGCGTACCTCGGGCCGCCGGCGTTGAGGTCCGCACACATGGACGAGTTGCTCGCCTCTCCCGTGCTCGGGGACGTCGAGTTCACGCGCGCGGTCCAGGGGTGGATCACGTACTGGACCGTGTACGCGACCCGCTGGTTCCCGGGCTTCCTCGACAGGATGGCGATGCGTGGGAACGCAGTGGACGAGGCGCTCGCCCATCACGGCTTCCCGCCGTCGCTCAGGTATCTGCCGCTCATCGAGAGCGGATACGATCCGCGCGTGACGAGTCGCTCGGGCGCGGTGGGCATGTGGCAGCTCATGCCGTCGACCGCGCGGGGGCTCGGCCTGACCGTCGACCCGCTGCTCGACGAGCGCCGCGATGCCGAGAAGTCGACCGAAGCCGCGCTCCGCTACCTCGCCTCACTCAACGCCGAGTTCGACTCCTGGTTCCTCACGCTCGCCGCCTACAACTCCGGACCCACGCGGGTACGGGGAATCCTCAGACGCCACGCTCCAGGAGAGCCGCCGACGGACAGCCTCTTCTGGGCGCTGCGCGACCGCTTCGCGCTGGAGACGCGCGAGTTCATGCCCAAGCTCTACGGGGCGATGTTCGTCGCGAGTCGGCCGGAGGGATACGGCTACGAGTCCACGGACGGGGAGCCGTTCGTGTTTCGGACCGTGAGCGCGGCGGCACCTTGAGGGCGCAGCCTAGGAGCGTGTCCGAGTAATCGCCATTTGGAGTATCTTTGCGCGACCCGTTGAAAAGGGGGAGCGCAGGTGGCGAAGACGTTCCGTGAGTATAGTCCGGATCAGCTGCTGCTGATGGCGCCGTCTCTTCGAGAGTGGCTGCCCGAGGACCACTCGGTCTACTTCGTGTCGGACCTGGTGGAGACGCTGGACCTGAGCGCGATCTACGGGAGCTACGACGAAGAGCGCGGCTACCCGCCGTACCATCCGCTGCTGATGACGAAGCTGGTGGTGTACGGCTATACGCGAGGGGTGCGGAGCTCGCGGAAGCTGGCGCGCGCGTGCCTGGAAGCGGTGGACTTCCGGATCTTGGCGGCGGGCCAGCAGCCAGACCACCGGACGATCGCGGCGTTCCGAGCGCGACACCTGAAGGCGCTGAGCGGGCTTTTTCAGCAAGTGCTGGAGCTTTGCCGAGCGGCGGGGCTGGTGAAGCTGGGGCACGTGGCCGTGGACGGGACGAAGGTCCGGGCGAACGCGAGCAAGCACAAGGCGATGAGCTACGCGCGGATGAAGCAGGAGGAGGCGCGTCTGCAGGAGAAGATCCGGCGATGGTTCGAGGAGTGTGAGGCGACGGACGCGGCCGAAGACGCACTGTACGGAGCAGACAAGACGGGCGACGAATTGCCCGAAGAGCTGAGGGATCCGAAGCGGCGGCTCGAGAAGATCCGAGAAGCGAAGGCGGCGCTGGAGGCTCAGGCTCGCGCCAAGGGCAAGGAGGAGCCGGAGGCGAAGGCGCAGCGCAACTTCACGGATCCAGACAGCCGCATCATGCTCTCGAGCGATAAGGCGTTCATCCAGGCGTACAACTGCCAGGCGACGGTGGATGCGGGTTCGCAGGTGATCGTGGCGGCTGATGTGCTGCAGGCGTCGTCGGATCAACGGCAACTGGTGCCGATGCTGGAGCAGACAGAGGAACGGTTGGGTGAGAAGCCGAAGGTGGTGAGCGCGGACGCAGGCTATTGGGTGGAGGAGGATCTTGACCGGACGGAGGCGAAGGGGACCGAAGCGCTGGTGGCGCCGCACAAGATCCGCCACAGCGAGTGGCGAGATGCGAAGCCGCCACGAGGCCGGATCCCGAAGGGTCTCAGCCGCAAGGAGCTGATGGCTCGTAAGCTGAGGACGAAGCGGGGCCGCGAAGAGTACGGAAAACGTAAGACCACGGTCGAACCCGTCTTCGGGCAGATCAAAGGACCGCTGGACTTCCGGCAGTTCCTGCTGCGAGGTCACGAGAAGGTGACGGGCGAGTGGATGCTCGTCTGCACCGCCAGCAACATCCTGAAGCTGTTCCGGGCTGGACACCGCCTCCCGGCCTTGAGAGCCGCCTGATCAGGCCCGGGTAACCCCTCGACTTCGCAAAAAAAGCCGACGAACCCCTCTTCTGACCCATCGACACCCATGAACCAGCACAATCGAGAGCCATCATTCCTCGCCCCGAACCTGCTGGCCCTTACCGGGACAGGCTCCTAGAAGGGTGATCGGAAAGGGGGTGGGCCGCGCGCAGGGCGCCTGCGCGCGTTCAGGCAAGGAACGACGAGGAGTCGTAGCCCAGCTACGGCGACGAGGAGAGACGCAGCATCAACCGCGCAGCCGCCCTGCGCCCACTACCATGTATGACATTAACTTAGAAGGTCGTGGGTTGGGGTGGCACGGCCCGACCCACGCGCTTCGCGCGCGGGTGCCCCCGGTCGTTGGAGCTCCTCTCCGTAGCAACGGCTACGCCCTCGTCGCTCCGCCTAGGATCTGGGGCCGTGGCATCCCCAACGCGGCCCGCCCCCCTTTCCGATCACCCTTCTAGTCGGCCCCGCGCACCGCGCTGAACGATCCCGCCCACGCGGCCGCCGCGAGACGGCTCGCCCCGCTACCATCCGCGAGAAAGCCCGAGAGCTCGAACCTCCCCGCGACCCGTTCGCCCTCCATGGTGGTGATCTCGAGCGTGCCCGACTCCACGACGAGCATCGAATCCTCCGGAGGCTTACGAACGAGCGACATGCCGAAGAAGGAGTGGTCGCCCGCAGCGACCTCCCCCTCGACGGTACTCATGGCGAGCTGGCCGATGTCGTAGCGCCCAGGCTCGAGAGGCCCCCCGAACCAGCCGAGCACGAGGCAGTGGCCGTTCAGCTCCTGGTCGTACTGCTCCAGCACGACGTACGTCCCCTCGATGCTCCGGAAGTGAATGGCCGTCCCAGAGAGGGCGTCGGTCTGGCGTCGGATCGTCGACTCGGAGCCGTCGGCTCTCCGGTGGCGGTAGGGGCTGCACGCGAAAGCCAGCTCGAGCCCCATCTGATACGCCTCGGACTCCTCCAGGGTGAGCCGGCGAGGCTCGTCTGTCTGCGCCTCGGCGGGGGGCGGCGCCAAGCAGGCCACGGCGAGCGCGAGAGCGGCGATGGTCGCGGGATTCATCGGCATGGGGAAAAGGTACGTCACAATCCATGACCTCGCCCTCATCGTGCCTCAGGTCGCCGAGCTTTTCGTCGAAGAGAAGCCGGAGGCGCGGGCGTGCACTTGCGACGGGCGCCCGTCCGGCCGAATATGGCGCCCGCCGGTCGAAACGGATGTTCCTCCAGCGGCTCGCTCCGGAGCACCAGGATGTCGGACCCTCGCGGCTTCGTGCTGATCGACGTCCTCATGCAGGGCGTGGCGGTCGTGGGAGTGCTCGCGATGACCGCGATCGGCGCCGTGCAGGTCGCCACGGCGGTCACGGGCGTGACCGAGGCGCGGGTGGAGGCGCGCTACGAGGTGCTGCGCCGCGACCTCGAGGAGTTGCGCGCGCGCCAGGCGATCCACTTCGCGGACGAGCTGACGTACTCGAGCTCAGCGGAGGCGCTGCGTTTCACGGCCTCGCCAGAGGTCGTCGTGGAGATCGTCGCGTCCGGAAGGGGCTGGGCGGCCGCCGCCACGCATCCGGGACTCGAGGACGGCGCGGGGTGCGCGCTCTACAGCGGGCACGTCGTGCCTCCCGGAGAGCCCACCGTGCCGCCGAGGCCAGGTGAGGTGGTCTGCACGGACTGAGTTGCGGGCGGGCTGACTCGGCGCGCAGCCCCTGGCCGCCTGGTGGCCGGCTGGGCCCAGCCGCCCCATCTTTTCTGCTGACCTCCCGACCGCACGATTCGCGCGATGGTGACTCCCATGAAGATTCCGACGCTCCTCGGTGCTGCTGCGACCCTCCTCTTCGCCGCGTTCCTTCCCGGCCCGGCGGGCGCCCAATCGCCCGCGCTACAACAGGGTGTCGGCGCGGTCGACTACGCCGACGGCGACTCCTGGCTCTGCCGGCCGGGTCGCGAGAACGCCTGCGCGATCGACCTCGCGACCACCGTGGTGCGGGCCGACGGCTCGCTCTCACGCGAGGCTTGGAGCCGCAGCGCCGCAGCCCCCATCGACTGCTTCTACGTCTACCCGACGGTCTCGACCGATGCGACGCCGAACAGCGACATGACGCCCAATGAGGCCGAGCTCCGCGTCGTCGCGCAGCAATTCGCGCGCTTCGGCTCGGTCTGTCGCCCCTTCGCGCCGAGCTACAGACAGGTGACGCTCGCGGGCCTCCGGACCCGGATGGCCGGCGGCGACGTCCCCGACCTGGCGACCGGGATCGCGTACGAGGACGTACGCGACGCCTTCCACCATTATCTGGAGAACGACAACGGCGGCCGTGGCTTCGTGCTCATCGGCCACTCGCAGGGCTCGTTCATCCTCACGGAGCTGATCCGGCAGGAGATCGACGGTAAGCCGCTGCAAAGTCAGATGGTCTCGGCGATGCTGCTCGGTGCGACGGTCACCGTCGCCTCCGGTCGTGACACCGGCGGCTCGTTCGCCACGATCCCGCTCTGCCGCTCGGCGACGCAGACAGGCTGCGTGGTGACGTACGTCTCGTTCCGCGAGACCGCGGGTCCGCCCGAGAACACGCTCTTCGGTCGGGCAACGGTGGCCGGAGAGAACGCCGCGTGCACGAACCCGGCGGCGCTCGGCGGCGGGAGCGCGCCGCTGCACTCGTACCTCTCGGCTGACGGCACGACGATCGTCGGCGGGCGCCCGGGGCCCCCATGGGTCGAGGGCGGGCCGGCGATCGAGACGCCCTTCGTCTCGACGCCGGGGCTGCTCTCAGCCGAGTGCGCAACCAACGAGCACGCAACGTATCTCGAGGTGACGGTGCATGGTGATCCGTCCGATCCCCGCGCCGACAACATTGGCGGCGACCTCACGCCGCAGTGGGGGCTCCACCTCGTCGACGTGAACATCGGGATGGGGAACCTGGTCGACATCGTTCGGCGGCAGGGCGCCGCTTGGGGCGGAGGGCGCTGACATGACGCTGGCCTTCCCGGCTGACCGTGGTCAGCGGCGCACTTCACTCGCGGGTGCCGCCCTCGTGCTCGGGATGACGGTCGCCGCCTCCCCCGCCGTTGCCCAGGCCACGGATGGGACCGGCGTCAGGATCAACCGCGTCGAGCTCGGTCCCGAGATCGTGGAGGTGCTCACGCAGAACGGTATCCAGGTCGCACCCGGAGACTACTGGTACGACCCCTTCTCCGGGCTCTTCGGCCTCATGGGGGGGCCAGGGCTCGGGTTCACGATGCCTGGCCTCCAGCTCGGCGGCCCGCTACCGGCGAATGCGTCTGCCGGCGGCACGAACGTCTTCATCAACGGTCGCGAGCTCCATCCGATGGACGTGGCGGCGTTGAGCGCCCTGGGCCCCGTCTACCCCGGCAGGTACTGGCTGCGATACGACGGGTGGTACGGTCTCGAGGGCGGTCTCCCGCTCGGGAACCTGATCGTGCTCACGCAGCAGGCGACCGGTGGTCCAGGCTACAATCGCACGACCTACGGCGGCCACCTGGGGAGCGACGGACAGACCTCGTACTTCTTCGACCCCAGCAGCGGGTGCAGCGTGATCTCGGGCGCCGGAGTGTCGTGCTAGCGCGGGGCACGAGCCTCGTCTGGGGCGCCCTCGTGGCCGCGGTCACCCTCGCCGCGCCTCCCGCGCTGGCTCAGCAGCAGACCATCCGCCAGTACCAGCTCCGGCCGGTCGACGGCGTGGTGCGTCTCGTGATGACCGAGGTCCCACGCCCCACCGCGGGACCCGGCGAGGTTCTGGTACGAGTGCGTGCTACGTCGCTCAACCGGCGCGACCTCTCGATTCTCCAGTCGAGCTACGGAAGTGGCGATCGCGAGGGGCTCGTGCCGCTCAGTGACGGAGCCGGCGAGGTGGTGGCGATCGGACCGGGCGTGACGCGCTTCCGGGTGGGCGACCGGGTTGCAGGCACCTTCTTCGCCCGCTGGGTCGACGGGCGGAGGAACGCCGCCGTGAACGCGACGGCGCGAGGTGGCTCCGTCGACGGGATGCTCTCCGAGATGATCGTGAGCCCGGAGGAGGGGCTCGTGCACATCCCCGAACACCTCTCGTTCGAGGAAGCGGCTACGCTGCCGTGTGCGGCCGTCACGGCCTGGAACGGCCTCTTCACTTACGGCGGGCTCGAGCCAGGGGACTACGTGCTCCTGGAGGGCACGGGGGGCGTCTCCGTGTTCGGGCTCCAGCTCGCCGCAGCGGCCGGCGCACGACCGATCATCACGAGCTCGAGCGACGAGAAGCTCGCTCGCGCCCGCGAGCTCGGCGCGTTCGGGACGGTGAACTACCGCACGAACTCCGAGTGGCAGCGCGAGGTGCGGGCGCTCACAGGCGGCGAGGGTGTGCAGCACGTGCTCGAGGTCGGCGGCGTGGACACGCTCGAGAAGGCGCTCCAGGCACTCGGCTTCCAGGGCCACATCGCGATGATAGGAGCGCTCTCGGGCTCCGCCGGCGCCATGCCCACCGGATCGTTCATCGGGCTGGGTACCCGCGTGACCGGCATCTACGTGGGCTCGCGCGCCGACTTCGAGGCGATGAATGCCTTCATCAGCGAGCACCGGCTCCGCCCTGTCGTCGACGCGGTCTTCCCGTTCGAGGCGGCGGAGGCGGCGTACGAGCTCATGGACAGCGAGCAGCACCTCGGGAAGATCGTCATCCGGTTGTGAAGACGAAGTCGTGATAGAAGCGCGGCTGGCAGGACGTGACGCCATCCGGAAGCAGGCGCCGGTACTGGATCCGGTCGGCGACCTCGGCTCTGAGCAGCCAGTCGCACCTCGGATCGAGCATCTCGTGGGGGAACCACACGTGGAAGCTCCCGTCGTCGTGGGTCTCGAAGACCTCGCCCACCAGGGACGAGTCCGCCGGGCTTGCAAGGGAAATGTTCGCGGCACCCTCGCCGACCGGTTCGAGAGGACTCGGGGATGCGCCCCGACGAACCAAGCCCACCGCGGCTAGTCGGGTGCCGATCCTGATGTCGGGGAGCCGTCGCCCGCTCACGCACATCCCGTTCGCAGGCGCTTCGAGTGAAGCATCATCGACGATGACCCCGCCTTGCCATGCGAGGACCCAGACCCTACGACAGAGCGAGTAGCGCTGCGCTCGATCGGTGGCCTCCACCCTCCACTCCCCGTTGTCGTCCGTGGTGAACCGCTGCTCCTGCGAGCCATCGGGCGCGCGTAAGGGCGACGCGAGCGTCACCTCGCCCGATCGGGCAGGTCGACCGTCGATCCGCACGCTGCCGGAGATGACGAACGGCTCCAGCAGGGGAGGATAGGCCGGCAGGTGAAACGCAGGACCCGACACGGTGGCGAGGGACGGCTGGCAATCGCCGTCCGTGGGAAACAGGGGCTCGAGGCCGGTCACCTCGCCCGTCCAGAGGACGGCGCGGGCCAGGTAGTCGCAGACCGCCGGTGCGGGACTCGGTCCGAAGTCCCACCAGTAATCTCCGCCGAAGTGCACGAGGGTCGAGTCCGCCGGCGCCACGGTGTCCGACGGGGAGTAGAGGAGAATCGTGGTCTCCTCGTCGTCGGCGCGGTAGGAGCCTACCCAGACGGTTCCGCTGACCGAGAGAGTGGGTGTCGGCTCGGGGCACGGGCCGGCGCAGTATGCCTGTACGAAAGCATCTCCGATGCCTGTGAAATCGAGCTCGCAGGCGGTGAGCAGCGCGGGCGTGAGGAGGAACGAGAGCAGTCTGCGCATAGGGCCGGGCCTCCGGGCTTCGTCTTTTCGTTTCCCGGAAGTTGAGCCGCGGGTCCGCAGCGCTCCGTACGTCCGACTACGTAGTCACGCGCCCGCCTGACGTAGTTCTACGTGATCGCGGGGTGAGGCCCCGGCCCACGGGGCCACGCTACTTCGCGTAGAGCGCCCCGAACGCGCGCACGTCTCCGCTCGATAACGGCGACGCATCGCGGATATCCTCCCATCGCTCGAGCTTCTCGCGGAACCGCATGAAGTAGGCGACGAAGTCGCCACCGTACTGGAACGAGTACATGATGTCGTCGAACGTGCTCGTGTGAGGAAGCCCGAAGGCGTGGCCCAGCTCGTGCACGCACGTGAGGTAGACGATCGCATCGCGGAAGAGCGGATCGCGCCTCGCGACGGCGGCGATGTCCGCACCCAGACTCTCGGTGTCGGGATGCACGAAGACGTCCGCCGCGGGCCTTCCGTCCACGACGCGGGCACGCATCTCCCCGTAGAGCCCGCCGGCGGGCCCCACCCAGTAGATGCGCAGCGTGGCGGTTTCTTCGGGGCCGGCGGCGAGGCGGAGGGGAGGGTCAGCCAGCCGAGCCCACGCCTCGAGCGCCCACCGGGCAAGCGTGCGGTCGGCGGGCCTCACGCCCGACTCGGGTGGGCCCTCGGCGATGAAGTACGCGAGCGGCTCGGAGACGTCGAGCCGCCGGTCGGGCTGTGCGCGCGCTGCCGCCGGTGCCGCGAGTGCCCACACCACGACGAGCGTCAGCGACAGGCGGAGGGCTCTCGGCCCGCTCGGGGTGTCGACCGCCGCCATCATGCCTAGTAGCGCAGGTAGAAGATCGACCGGTCCGACCGCAGGACCCACTCGAAGCGGTCCCCCCTCTCGGCGGAAGCGTACTCGGGCTCACGAGGGTCGCCCGTCGTTCGACCCAGCGGAACGAACAAGACCCTGAGCTCCTGACCGCGCACGGGAGTTCGGACCATGATCGACTCGCCGCCGGAGACTTCTCCGAGCCGTGCCGGCGCTGCGCGTCGCCACTGGACGTATGCGCTCACCGCGGTCCGGTACTCGTTGGTCACGATCAACTCGACCTCGGCAGGCCCCTCGTCCTCGAAAGGACCGCCAGTCGCGCACGCCGAAGCGAGCGCGAGGCCGAGAAGAAGGCCAACGGTCCTCAGTCGTTGCGCCATCGAATCTGAAGCTCCACCTCTTCGACTGCTCCGCTGCGCTCGTGCTCGACGGAGATCTCGGCATCGGGCGGAACCGAGACGCGCTCCCCGCCGCCACGAAGGGTCCTGGCCACCCGTCGCGCGCCACCCTCGCTCTGCCCTCACAGTCGGATCACGACCTTCCCCATGAAGTCCCCGTTCACGTAGAAGTCGAACGCGGCCGGCGCGTCCTCGAAGTCGAAGACCCGGTCTACGATGGGACGCAGGCGGTGGCCCGAGATGAAGCGGTTCATCTCCTCGAAGTCTGCGCGCGAGCCCACGTGGAAGCCGGTCGCAGAGGCGTCCCTGTCGAAGAGCACGCTGAACGGGATGTCACCTCCGAAGCCCGTGAGCCCTCCGATGAGCGCGACGTGCGCGCCGAGGGCGAGCGTCTCGAGCGCCTTCGGGAGAGTGTCGCGGCCGCCGATCTCCAGAACGTGCTTCACCCCGAGGCCGTCCGTGAGTCGCATCACCTCGTGCTGCCACTCGGGGTGCGTTCGGTAGTTCACCGTGCCGAACGCGCCGAGCTCGCGCGCCCGAGCGAGCTTCTCGTCGCTCGAGCTCGTGATGATGGGCCTCGCTCCCGCGGCGACGGCGAAGAGGAGGCCGAAGCTCGACACGCCACCCGTGCCCTCGAGCAGGACGAACTCCTCGGGCTGGAGGTCCCCGTACTTGAAGAGGCCAACCCAGGCGGCGACTCCGGCGGTGGTGAGCGTCGCCCCCTCCTCATACGACAGGTGGTCGGGAATGGGAACGAAGCCGTCTTCGCTCCCGACTACGACCTCGGAGAGCATGCCCTGACCGGGGCCGCCGCGGCGGAAGGGCATGACGCCCTCGGGGCGGTCGCCGTCGAGCCAGGTGCCTCCGAAGAAGGTGCCGACGACGCGGTCCCCTACCTCGAAGCGCGTCACGCCCGGACCGACGCCGACCACCTCGCCCGCTCCGTCCGACAAGGGGATCTGTGGGCCGGCCGCGCTGGCCGGACAGGGGCCTTCGAGCCGGCCGCGGTCGCGGCCGTTCAGAGATGTCGCGCGCATGCGCACCTGGACCTCCCCCGCACCAGGCTCGGGCCTCTGGACCTCACGCAGCCCGAGGACGCAGTCGCCGCCGTTCGTGCCAGGACCGTACTGCCATTGGCGGATCATCTGCGCATTGGCGGCCACGGGCGCCGACACGAGCAGGGCCAGGGCCACGGGCGCCGCCACGAGGAGGGCAGCTGCCGCGGCACCCGCCCGCGGAATGATCCCAAGAGTCCTGCTGTGCATGCGTCGCGTCTCCGGTTGCGTCATCCTACGATCCCGAGCGGATCGTCCGGGTCCACGCCCGGCATGAAGAGCCTCTTCCTGTCCAGGTTCGTGAGCTGGTAGACGAGCCCGAGCCAGTTGTTGACGATCGCCTTGGCCGTATCGCCCCACGTGTTG
>Ga0214472_10008682_pt1 | contig 10606 bp, 7 predicted proteins | sample RVTome_6_FD_207662 | JGI IMG/M metagenome (GOLD analysis project Ga0214472, IMG submission 207662) | Soil microbial communities from uranium-contaminated site in the Upper Colorado River Basin, Wyoming, United States - RVT140D175 | ecosystem: Environmental > Terrestrial > Soil > Contaminated >...
CGGGCCATCCAGTGTGCGCTCATGGGCCGAGGCCAGCAGTGCCGGCAAAATGGCGACGCCGACGTGCCCCTTGGTCAGCACCTGACCGTCATGCGCGTCGAGACTGTCGATCAGCATGGCGCCGAACAGTGCGGCGCCGCAGGCGCTGGCCGTCCGGGCGCTGAACAGCAACGGCACCTCGCCGGGATACTGACTACAGACGAAGTCGCCGAGGATCCGACTCAGGCGGGTTGCGTGCCCTGCCGCGGCGACCCCCACCAGGTCGAGCAGGCAACGCTGAGCCTGAGCGACCACCTCGCAGGGAAGGTCGTCAAAGTTCAATTGATGAACAAAATCGGTAACAGCCTGCATGTCCAATCTCCATGCGTTACAGCAAGCAAAGGTAGGCCCGCCCGCGACGAGACCGGCTCTCAGGCAGGGGTACTGGATAGGAGTGACTGCGGGCTACCGGATCAGTGATCCAGCAGCCGCTTGATCAAGGGAGTGTCGGCGTCGCGGATCGCCGGATGATCGAAGCGCGCTTCGCCGATGGCCGATAAGTCCAGGGTGGCACTGATCAGGCACTCGCGATCTTCGGCCAGTGCCAGCACTTCGCCTCGAGGCCCCAGGATACGGCTACCACCCCAGAACCAGGCATCGCGCTCGGTGCCGTAACGGTTGGCCATCAGCACCGGAATACCGTAGAGCATGGCGTAGAAGGTTACGTTGGTCTGCCAGTTGTTTTCGTTGGAGAAGGCCTCGCTAACGATGGCCGAGGCGGAGTTCACCGGGGCCAGCAGCAACTCGGGTCGGCGCAGCATGGCGCAGTGCACCAGCGCCGGGTTCCAGAGATCAGCGCAGATCAGGGTGCTGGCGCGCCAGCTGGGCTTGCACTCGACCTCGACCAGATCAGCGCCCTCGTGGTACCACTTGCCCTCTTCCAAACCGCCATAGGTCGGCAGGTTGATCTTGCGGTAAACATCGACCACCCGGCCGCCCTGCAGGTAAGCGACGGCGTTGTAGTATTCCCCGGGGCTCACCTCTTCGACGAAGCCGACCACCACCAGCATTTCCGGGACGATTCCGGCCAGTTCCTGCAGGCGAGCATCATGACGGTACATCGCTGCCTTCGGCGTTTCCCGTCCCAGCTGATAGCCGGTCAGTGAAAGCTCGGGAAACAGCAGCAGCTCAGCGCCATGCTGTTGGGCCTGCTGGATCAGGCCGGCATGGTCACGAAAATTCGCGTCCAGCGCCAGCAGCGCGGGGTTGTACTGAGCCACGCTGACGACGAGGCTTGAGGTGCTCATACAGTGTGCTCCTCCTGTGCGCCGGTGCAATGCGCCGGCGCGTTGTGGATAGGCCTAGAGTAGGCCGGCGTTTTTCAGGAAGTCCGCGGCCACCTGCTCAATCGAGATGCTCTCTACATCGACCCGCGCGTTCAGCGCCGACATGGTGTCAGTATCGATTTGCGCCGACAGGGCGTTAAGCTGCTCAGCCAGCTTCGAATTGGCCTTGAGGGTTTCCTCACGTACAACCGGAGTGATGGCGTAATCCGGGAAAAAGCCCTTGTCATCCTTGAGCACCCGGAAGTCGAATGCCGGAATCCGGCCGTCGGTGGCGAAGACCAGGGCGATATCGACCTGCCCCTCTTTCAGTGCCACATAGGTCAGACCAGAATCCATGCGTTTGATCTGCGAGCGCCCCATCTTGAAGCCGTAGGCCTTCTGCAGTTCCTTGTAGCCGTCGTTGCGCGAGTACCATTCGGCGTTGGTGGCCAGCGTCAGCTTCTGACCATCGTTAAGGGCCTTGGTCAGGTCGCTTAGGCTGGAAAGTCCCTTCTCCTCGGCCTCGGCGCTGCGCATCGCCAGCGCATAGGTATTGTTAGCCTTGGACGGGTTCAGCCAGACCAGCCCCTTCTCGGCGTCCAGTGCCTTGACCTTCTCGTAGACCGCTTCGGGCGAACTGATCTTTTCCTCGACCTTGTTGTAGACCAGCAGCGAGGTGCCGGTATATTCCCAGTACATATCGATCTGGCCGTTTTCCTGGGCCTTGCGCAGCACGGCGCTGCCCATGCCGGCCTTGCGCTCGACATCGTAGCCGAGGTGATCCAGATACTGCGCTGTCATTTCGGTCAGCAGTTGCTGCTCGGTAAAGTTCTTGCCGCCGATGACCAGAGGATCCGCCTTTACGACGGTGGTGGTGGCCAGTGCTGCCAGAGCGGTGGCGCCGAGGTGTTTGAACAGTTTACGCATCGAGAATTGCCTCTGTTGTTGTTTTTAACCTGGCAATTAAATAGGCATCCCTGCCTATTCAATTAAATTATCGCCCTTGAAAACCGGGCGGAACTTTGCGAGTTCCCTGGTGTGACGGGCTCGCATCGCCCTTCGGTCCATGACGGTGCATCCAAGCACCGCACTATCACCCCGGCGCTTTCGAACCGGGCTGAAACTGCGATCAGGCTCGCAGTGGGTTGACGCCTTTCGGCACGATCAGAAACGCCAGTGTTGCGATGACGATGTCCACGACGATGGCGAGGCCAGCGGTAGGGATGGCCCCGGCCAGCATCATGAAGGGTTCGTCCAGGTCGATCCCGGTAAAGATCAGCTCACCGAGTCCGCCACCACCGATCAGGAAGGCCAGCGGCACGGTGCCGACGTTGATCGCCAGGGCCGTACGGATACCCGCGAAGATCACGTAGAGGGCATTGGGCAACTCGACGCGGAAAAGCATCTGCATCGGGGCCATGCCGATGCCGGACGCCGCTTCTTTTAAATGCGCCGGCACGTCCAGCAACCCGGCATAGGTATTGCGCACGATCGGCAGAAGCGAGGCGATGCTCAAGGCAAAGACCGCCGGCACCGCACCGATGCCCAGCACGCTCATCGACAACGCTAAAATCGCCAGCGTCGGTACCGTGCTGCCGATATTGAGCCCCTGCATCGCCGTCTCGGCGTAGAGAGCGAAGCGCGGCCGGCTCAGCGCGACTCCGAGCGGCACCCCTATCAGGATGGCAATACCACCAGACAGCAACACCAGTTCAATATGCTGGCCAACGAGATAAAGCACTTCCTCGCGGTAGCTGAACAGCTCCTCGAGCACCCCGCTGCGCTCGCCGATTACACCCAGCACGAAAAGCAGCGGCAGGACCAGCACCTGAAAGAAGCGCATAAAGGTCGGTTTGTTCATGACCACTCCTCCTCGTTCAGGCGTTGGCCTTGTGGCTGTGTTCCAACACCGGCGCCGCGACCGCATCGCGATGATAGGTCGCACCGAGGTAATGGGTGATGCCGCGCTGGGTCACATGCCCCACCAGCACGCCGTTATGGTCGATACAGGGCAGCCAGGTGGTATCGTGATTGAACATCAGCGAGGCGACCTTGCGCAGGTCGTCCTGTGGCTGCGTAGTGGCCTTAAGACCAAAATAATGATCCGCGCAATACCCTTGGGTGGTCTGCGCTACTCCTCTGGAAACGTAACCGACCGGCTGATGACGTTCATTCACCATCAGGATCGCACGGCTGTAGCCATGCTGATCCATACGTTCCAGTGCCACCTTGAGCGTGTCCTGAGGTTTCACCACGGCAATATTGTCTTCCATCACGTGCCCGACCTGTACCAGGCGCAGGCGTTTCAGCGCCCGGTCGTCGCCGACAAAGCTTTCGATGAAGTCATCCTTCGGATGGGCCAGGATGTCGTCGGGGGTGTCGTACTGCACCAAGCGTCCGCCGCGGAAGATGGCGATGCGATCGGCCATCTTCACCGCCTCGTCGATATCGTGGCTGACGAACATGATGGTCTTGCGCAGCTCCTGCTGCATTTTCAGGAACTCGTCCTGAATCACCTCGCGGTTGATCGGATCGATGGCGCCAAAGGGCTCGTCCATCAGCATCACAGGTGGATCCGCCGCCAGGGCGCGGGCGACGCCGATACGTTGCTGCTGACCGCCGGACAATTCACGCGGATAGCGCTTGAGGAACACCGACGGATCCAGCGCCACCATCTCCAGCAGTTCTTTGGCGCGTGCCTTGTACTTGTCGACTGGCCAGCCCAGCAACTTGGGCACGATGGCGATGTTTTCCTCGATGGTCATGTTCGGAAACAGACCGATCTGCTGAATCACGTAACCTATATTGCGACGCAGTTCGACGGTATTCAGGTCCGTGGTGTCTTCACCGTTGATGAACACCCGCCCGGATGTCGACGGGATGATCCGGTTGATCATCTTCAGCGTGGTGGTTTTGCCACAACCTGAAGGGCCCAGCAGCACACAGATCTCCCCGGTCGGCACTTCCATGTTGATATGGTCGGCGGCAGTGACGGGGCCGTTCGGGGTTTCGAAGATTTTGGTCAGGTTGTCGAGCTTTATCATTGTTCTATCCCGTAGTTCGGCTGCTTCAGGTGGTGGGAGATTCAGACGGCTAGCCCCTTGGGTGTCAGCCGTTTCTGCAGCCAGAGCAGACAGTAATCGGCGATCACAGCCAGGATACTGACTGCGATGGCGCCGGCGATCAGCTGGCGCGGGTCACTCTGGCTAATTCCGCGGCTGATCAGCACACCGAGGCCGCCGGCGCCGATGTAGGCCGCAATCGCCATGACGCCGATATTCATAACCACCGCCGTACGCACGCCAGCCATGATGACCGGAATCGCCAGCGGAATTTCCACCCGCCGCAGCCGTTGCAACGGGCTCATACCAATGCCCCGCGCGGCTTCGCGCAGTGCCGGGTTGACGTTATTGATGGCGGTATAAGTGTTGCGGACGATGGGCAGCTGGGAATACAGCAGCACCGCTATCACCGCAGGCAGGTAGCCAATGCCATGGCCAATCATCGACAGCACCGGAATCATGATGCCGAACAGCGCTATGGACGGGATGGTAATAATGATGGAGCAGACATAGAGTACGGCGCGGGCCGCGCGCTCGTTCTGGGTGATGGCGATACCGATAGGAACGCCGGTCAGCGTTGCCAGCCCAACCGCGACCGCTACCAGCGAGATATGCTCGAGCGTTAGCTTGAGCAGGAGATTGGAGTTAACGGTCAGAAAAGTGAGGAAGTCCAACGGCGTACCTCTGCATTTTGCAAATTCTTCTTATGATTGAAACGCCTACCGGCCTTTCGTCTGAGGGTGCAGATTGAAAATTACAGTGTCCAGAATTTGCAGAACAAGATTTTTACGACAGGAACCGGCACGCAGGCGACATCGGGGACTAACCTGAAGTAGTCCGAAATTTTCAGAGCATTTCGCAAGCCACGATTTCAAAAACAGCGCTCGGGTAACCTCGATCAATCCAGCCATTCATTTCGTGCTTTTCAGCCGCCCCGGACAGGCCGCGGCGGGCATTGCCCACCTGATGCAAGGGGGCCAGACCAGAGCCACCTCATTACCGGCTCTGCCCCAGCAGCCATTCGCGAAAGGCAGTAAGGGAAGGCAGCACCTCATTCCTCTTTGGATAGACCAGGTAATAGCCGCGAGGACTAGGCATTGGTGCGAACAGGCTAATCAGGCTACCGCTTGCCAGCTCGCTCTCTGCCAGTACGCGTGGTACCAAGCCAATTCCGATGCCCGCTACCACCGCCTGGATCAGGTGGGAGGTCAGCTCGAAGCCAGGTCCTATTCGCATCGTTCGGTGGGCCAGGCCCTGCTGCTCGAACCACTGGCCCCAGGCCTCGGGCCGAGTCGTCACATTGAGCAGCAATTGACCGCTTATGTCCTGCGGTCTAAGAGCTGAAGCCTTAGGAAACAGTTGGGGGCTGGCTACCACAAGCAACTCTTCAGCCAGCAGGCGATGGGCAACCTGACCGGGGAACGGCCCTTCGCCTACGCAGATGGCCGCATCTAACTCGCTGGATGCGAAATCGGTCCCGCCAATCCGCGTATGGATGTGTATCAGCATTCCAGGATGCTCGGAGTAGAAGCGATCCAGGCGCGGTAGCAGCCACTTCGAGCCGAAGGTCGGCAGTACCGCCAGGTGCAGTACGCCGCCCCCAGACTGGAAGGCAATGGCCTGCAGCGTTGCACTGCGAATTCGCCCCAGAGCACTGCTCAGTTCGTGTTGATAAGTCGCACCTATTGCAGTCAGGGCAATCCGCCGGCCCTCGCGGCGGAATAGATTGACCTCCAGCAACGCCTCCAGAGCCTGGACTTGGCGGCTCACCGCGCTCTGGGTCAGGGACAGCTCCTCGGCGGCACGGGTAAAGCTCTGGTGACGAGCGGCGGCATCAAATGCCACTAGAAGAGACATCGAGGGGGTCAACTTACGCGGATTCATTCATAACACTCATATTGACGCCGACGAGAATACGTTTGTTTGATCAGCACAGGCTGGCCAGAATTGCCGTCATACCAAAAGCGTTGGGAAAACGCATCCCTAGATACGTTCCGTTAATCATTCCGACTCAGAATGATTACATAAGCATAGTCCAACCTTCACCCCAACTTTCCCCTCAGTCGGATAGTCGTGCCCATGATTGCTCAGATCACTCCCCGCCCGCCTCTTGCCAACCAGTACTCCGAATTTCTGGAAGCCCTGCGAGCTCGTGGATTCCGCGGCGAAATCGTTGATGACCATGCCAATCGCCTTGTGTCGGCCACCGACAACTCGATCTACCAACGCCTGCCACAGGCGGTGCTGTTTCCGTGCGACGTCGATGACGTACAGTCCATCGCCCAACTGATAGGCGAGCCTCAGTTCCGGCACGTGGTGCTGGCCCCGCGCGGCGGCGGCACAGGCACTAACGGCCAGTCGCTGACCGATGGCTTGGTCATAGACATGTCTCGGCACCTGAACAGAGTTCTCGAAATCAACACTGAGCAGCGCTGGGCCCGTGTACAAGCGGGAGTGGTCAAGGATCAGCTGAACGCCGAACTAAAAGCACATGGGCTGTTCTTCGCCCCGGAGCTGTCGACCTCCAATCGCGCGACGATTGGCGGCATGATCAACACCGATGCCAGTGGCCAGGGCAGTTGCACTTATGGAAAGACCCGCGACCATGTGCTTGAACTCGACACCGTGCTGCTCGGTGGCCAGCGCTTGCGTAGCCATGCTTTGAATGAGGCTGAGTTGACTGCCATGAGCGAGCGCGACGATCGCATCGGTGCGGTGTACCGATGCGCGCGTGAAATTGGCGACGGTCAGGCCGAGCAGATCGCCGCGCACTTTCCCAAGCTCAACCGCTGTCTAACCGGCTATGACCTGGCCCATCTGCGCGAGGCGGACGGCCGCTTCAATCTCAACAGTGTCCTCTGTGGCGCAGAGGGCTCGCTTGGTATTGTGGTCGAGGCACAACTCAACCTGCTGCCGATTCCCAGCCACTCCATACTGGTAAACGTGCGCTATGCCAGTTTCATGGACGCCCTGCGGGATGCGCGAGCGCTGATGGCACAAGCGCCGCTGTCAATCGAGACAGTAGACTCCAAAGTGCTGATGCTGGCCATGCAAGACATCGTCTGGCATGGCGTGGCGGAGTACTTTCCGCATGACCCTCAGCATCCCACCCAGGGCATCAACTTGGTGGAGTTCAGTGGCGACGACCTGGAAGCCCTACAACTCAAGGTCGAGGCCTTTCTCCACCACCTGAAAAATGATCCGAGCGTGGCGCGCCTCGGCCACACCCTCGCGGTAGGTGCCGCAGCAGTCGCACGGGTCTACGGGATGCGCAAGCGTGCCGTCGGACTGCTCGGCAACCAAAAGGGCGAGGCCCGTCCGCAGCCCTTCGTCGAAGACACTGCGGTGCCGCCGGAGCATCTTGCGCAGTACATCGCCGAGTTTCGCCAGCTGCTCGACGGCTACGGCCTGACGTACGGCATGTTCGGCCACGTCGACGCCGGCGTGCTGCATGTGCGCCCACTACTGGATATGAAGGATCCTCGGCAGGCGGCGCTGATACGGCCTATCTCCGACGGTGTGGCGCAACTCACCGCCAAGTACGGCGGGCTTCTGTGGGGGGAACACGGTAAAGGCCTGCGCTCGGAGTATGCGCCCGGCTTTTTCGGCGACCTGTATCCGGCGCTGCAGGCGCTAAAGGCAGCCTTCGACCCCTACAACCAGCTCAATCCTGGAAAGATTGCCACACCATTGGGTAGCCCTGCCCAGCTAACAAGGCTGGATGAGGTGCCGCTTCGTGGCGAGCACGACCGGCAAATCGACGAACGCGTCTGGCAGAGCTACGGCACTGCGCTTCACTGCAATGGAAATGGCGCCTGTTACAACTTTGACCCTGACGACGTCATGTGCCCGTCCTGGAAGGCCACAGGCGAACGCTTGCAGTCACCCAAGGGGCGCGCTTCCCTGATCCGCGAATGGCTGCGCCTACAGGCGGCCGAGGGCGTTGACGTGCTGAGCACTGCGGCGGCTATACGTCGCGCTAACCCGTTCACCAACGGGTTATTCAAACGACTGTTCCGACGCAGGGACGAACAGGACTTCTCGCATCAGGTCTACTCGGCCATGGCCGGCTGTCTAGCGTGCAAGTCCTGCGCCGGGCAGTGCCCGGTCAAGGTCGATGTGCCGGAATTCCGCGCACGTTTCCTCGAGCTCTACCACAGTCGCTACCGACGGCCGCTGAAAGACTATCTGATTGGTTCGCTGGAGTTCAGTCTGCCGCTACTGGCGCGCTTGCCGCGACTCTACAACACTCTACTGTCAGCGCCACCGCTACGCGCGTGGCTCGAGAATCATGCTGGTCTGGTCGACAGTCCGACCCTGCGTTACGTCAACTTCCCCCATGTGCTCCGCCGCTGGGGTGTCAAGACCGCCAGCCCGGCCCGACTCGCGGCGCTGACTGCCGAGCAGCGCCAGCGCAGCGTGATCTTGGTGCAAGATGCCTTTACCCGCTATTTCGAGACCGAACTGGCCAGTGATTGGCTCGAGCTGATCTCCCGGCTAGGTTTTCAGGTCTATCTGGCGCCGTTCCTCCCGAATGGCAAGCCGTTGCAGGTACAGGGTTTTCTCAACACCTTTGAGCGAACCGCGCGCAAGAACGCCGCACGGCTACAGAGCTTGGCCGATTACGGCATTCCCCTGGTCGGTCTGGATCCGGCGATGACCCTGGTCTACCGCCAGGAATATGTGAAGACCCTCGGTGCCGATGCCTGCCCGCCTGTGGCGCTGCCCCAGGAGTGGCTGGCCGCGGCGCTACCCGAGTCACCCGCGATGGCGACTGCGGGCGGCGACTACCTGCTGCTGGCTCATTGCACTGAAAAGACCAACGTTCCGGCCAGCCTCGCTCACTGGCAAGCTGTGTTTGCCCGCCTGGGACTGGGCCTGGAGGTGCTTGCCAGCGGCTGCTGCGGAATGGCCGGCACCTACGGGCATGAGACGCGCAATCAGGGGACCTCGCGGAAGATCTTCGATCTTTCCTGGGCGCCGCTGCTTGAGCGGCATGGCTCAGAGGGCAGACTGCTCGCCGACGGTTATTCCTGCCGCAGCCAGGTCGAGCGCTTTGCCGGTCGGAAACTGCTCCATCCATTGCAGGCCCTGTTGGAGCAAGTGCGGGGGGCGAGCGACGTGGCGATGAGGGAATGAAGGCTTCGGGCAGCCTCGCATGGCGCCAGGGAAGTTGGCCAAAGAGCCCCCCACCCTGGTGACCAACAGCACCACTGGCAAGTCCATGAAGCTCGACGGGCCGACTGATAGCCCTACCTTGCTGTCCACGATCGACTGGCTAGCTGCTCAATCCAGACGTAATTCCTAGGCAGCCAGGAGGCTTTTACCGGCAGTTGTCGGCCTGGCGGCCCCCTACAGCTTCGGCCTCGGCAGCGCCAACACCGAAGCTTCGAACAGTTCTCTGTTAGCCCTTTCCATTGGCCACTGAGCCGGACTCGATTGTGAATGCAGTTACGGGGTGTCGGTTTAGATTCGTTATTTGTCGGTATCGTTCTGTTGACATGCAGCCCCGAAAGATAACTTAAGATTGCCCAAGACGACGGTTGCCGCACTCATGAACACGGCTATCGAGCACATAATTAAAACGGATCGAGAGGCGCGGCTGTGGAAACCTTGGACTGATCGGCAAACTCACATTGGAGCATATTGCCTTGGCATCCCCAGGCCGGCTCCTGTTCGACGCTGTTCAGAACACGACGTTGACCATCTCATTCCAAGAAAGTGACCTCAGGCGACACCCATGAAGACCATTCGTGTAGCAGCGGCACAGATTCCGGTCCAATTAGCCGATATCGAAAGCAATATCCAAACCCATCGGCGCTTGATCCGGCAGGCACAACAGGAAGGTATCGAACTGATACTGTTCCCAGAGCTTTCATTGACCGGTTTTCACCCGGGCCGAAAGCTTCCGGCCCTGGCGATGACCCAAGCCGATGAACGCCTGCGGGGGCTGGCCAGGGAGTTCCCAGAAATGCTGGTTGTGTGCGGCTTTGCCGAGCAAGCCTCGCCTGGGGAGTTTTATAACTCGATGGCCTGGCTGCACCAGGGCGAGGTCTGCTTCGTTCACCGCAAGCTAAACCTGCCAACCTACGGCGGCCTCGAGGAAGGCAAATTCTACACCGCCGCCAGTTGCCTGGACTTTCACGAAGCCAAACCTGAATGGCCCACCGTAACCCTTATCTGCGCCGATCTGTGGAATCCCGGCCTGGTACATGCGGCGATGATGAAACGGCCGTGCCT
>Ga0214472_10008683_pt1 | contig 10605 bp, 13 predicted proteins | sample RVTome_6_FD_207662 | JGI IMG/M metagenome (GOLD analysis project Ga0214472, IMG submission 207662) | Soil microbial communities from uranium-contaminated site in the Upper Colorado River Basin, Wyoming, United States - RVT140D175 | ecosystem: Environmental > Terrestrial > Soil > Contaminated >...
CTCTTCCCACAGCCCATCGGGACTGCGCAGCGCGAGCGAGCCGTCGGCCTCGAGCACGTACCAGGCGCCCTGCTCGATCTCCCGGCGCAGCTCGCCCGCGCGCCACGCGACGAACCCGGCCACGAAGCGCGCGCGGGCGGGGTCGGCGCGGAGCTGGGTGTTGAACGGCCCGCCGAGGTAGACCGGATCGAGCACCTTCCGCGACGGGCCGTCTTCGGGAAACAGCTCGCCGAGCGTGGTGCGCGTAGGACGGTTGACGATGAACTCGAGATGCTGGTCGCCACCCAGCGGGCGCACCACCAGGACGCTCGAGCCGTAGAGCGCGTCCTTGAGCTCCGGCTTCGCCACCAGCACCACCGCGTTTCCGACGTCGGCCGCGCCGGCGAGCGCGGAAGCGGCGACAAGCGCCGCAAGTATCAGGTAACGGATCGGGCGGATCGAGGTCACTGGAGATCTCCTTTCACGTCTTCACTGTGCCCGCGGCACACAGCGGGCGTATTGCGGCGCCGCCGCCCGCGGTTACGGATGCAATCCGGCGGGCAACGATCGCGACATCGCGCGGCGGCACCATAGTCGCCGATGAAGCGATTCGCCTTACTGGTTCTCGCCGCGTGCCTGTCGCTTCCGCCCGCGGCGGCCGCATCCGGCCTCGCGATCGCCGGGCGCGGCACAACCCTGGAGCAGGTGCTTGCGGCGCCGCATCCCGCGGGCTACCGCCTGCTGATCCGCGGCCCGGAGCTCGAGCGCGTCGCCGCCCGGGAAGCGGGCCACGAGGTGCTCGGGCTGCTCGAGCGCGCTCGGCGCGGCGGCGCGGTGCTGTTCGCGTGCGAGAAGGACCTCAGGGCTCAGGACCTGCGGCCCACGGACCTGCCGCCGGGCGTGGTCGCGCTCGCCGCCTCGCACGTCTGGGAAAACGGCGCCTCGACCCCCGCCGACCGGCAGCTGCGGAAGATCTGCTCGTGATACCGCTTCTCACCGTCAACCTGGCATTCAGCAGCTTCGTGTTCTGGCTCGCGGCGCGGCTCTACCTCCTGCCCAGGCTCGGCGAGCTGCTCATGTTCCTCGCCCCGGGCGCCATCTACGCCGGGATGCCGCCGCAGTTCGCTTATCCGGCGGCGCTCGGAGACCTGCTTGCCGCGCTGCTCGCGCTGGCGGCGATGCTTGCGCTCCTCAAGGGTGCAGCCGGGAGCCGCCTCCTCCTGTGGACCTTCAACGTGGAAGGAAGCGTGGACCTGATAGCCGCGATCGCGCTCGCCACGATTTTCGGCGCACCGGACTACATGGGGGCGGCGTACTGGATACCGGCGTTCTGGGTCCCGGCGCTGCTGGTCACCCACTATGTCGTCTTCGTATTGCTGTTTCGAATGCAACGTAAGGCCGGGGTGGCGACACCCGGCTGAAATCCCCGGGTGCGAGAGTCCTGGCGGGTTCAGTCCAACCGAAAGGGAAAGATCATGAAGCGATTGATGGTAGTCCTCGCCGTGCTTTCAGCCGCGCTCTCCGGATGCGCGCTCACTCAGGAAGGCTGGCAGTCGTACGGCGGCGCGAGCGCGCCCGGCGCCGACCAGGTCTCTGCCGAAAGGCCGTTTCCGAGAGCCACCGACCGCGGGCTCTTCTGAGGCTGCAGGTAGCCGGGTAAGCCTGCCGGGCAGGCGCTTGGTCGGGGAGCAGGCGCGCGCCTTACAGCGTCGAGTTTCGCAGGGCGAGGTCATGGCGCGCAGGCGGCCGCGACCATGGCGTCGGGAGAGCTCGATCTCCCGTCTTCCAACTTCACGATAAGGGAAACGCCATGACTGCCTCAGATTTCCGCTCACTGCTGAAAAGATTCGGGGTGCTCGCCGCACTCCTGTTCGCCGCCTCGCTCCCGGCCCAGGCCGCAGGCCGCAGCGAGCCCGGCGCGGTATACGCGCTGACCAATTCGGCCGGCGGCAACGCGGTGATCGCCTGGCACCGCAGCGCGGACGGCTCGCTCTCCCCGGCGGGGACGTTCCCGACCGGCGGCGCCGGCACCGGCGCCGGGCTCGGCTCGCAGGACGCGGTCGTGGTCTCCAAGGACCGGCGCTTCCTGCTCGCCGTCAACGCCGGCAGCAACTCGGTCTCGTCCTTCAGGATCGAAGACCATGGCGGCCTGTCGTACGTCGACACGGTCGATTCCGGCGGCGCGATGCCGACCAGCATCGCGCTTCGCGGCAGCCTGGTCTACGTCCTCAATGCCGGCGTGCCGAACAACGTCTCCGGGTTTCACCTCGCCGACAGCGGCGCGCTGACCCCGATCGCCGACTCGGCGCGGCCGCTGAGCGCCGACTCGACCGCCCCGGGGCAGGTCGGCTTCAGCCGCGACGGCGACACGCTCATCGTGACGGAGCGCGGCACCAACCGGATCGACACCTACCTCGTCAACGACGACGGCACGCTGCATGGGCCGTTCGTCTTCCCGTCCGCCGGCCCGACGCCCTTCGGGTTCGCGTCGGCGCAACGCAATACGCTGCTGGTCTCGGAAGCCGGCGCGGGCGGCGGCGCATCGACCTACCGGGTCGACGACGGCGACCTGCGGCCGGTCAGCGCGATGGTGATGACCGGGCAGCGCGCGGCGTGCTGGGCGATGGTGACTCCCAACGGGCGCTTCGGCTACGTCACCAACGCCGGCACCGGCAACATCTCCGGCGTCGCCATCGGCAGCGACGGCTCCGCCCGGCTGCTGAACGAGGACGGCGTCACCGCGCTCACGGGCGGCAACCCGACCGACATGGCGATGTCGCGCGACGGCCACTACCTCTACGCGCGCGTCGCGGCCCTCGGCCAGATCGCCGCGTTCCGGGTCCAGGCCGACGGCTCGCTCGCGCCGCTGCCCGCGCTCACCGGCACGCCCGCGGGGCTGGCGGGTCTCGCCGGGTACTAGGTTGATGATGCAGATCGAGATCGTCGGCTAGCCGGCGGAGCTGCGCAGCACCGCGACGGCCGAGATCTCGATCAGCGCGTCTTTGCGCAGCAATCCCGCCACCAGTACCCCGGTGGAGGTCGGGCGGCTGTCCTTGAAGAACTCGCGCCGCACGGCAGCAGTGCGCTTGTAGTTCTCGGTCGTTGTGAAGTAGTCGGTGGTCGCGACGATGTCGTCGCAGCTTGACCCGATGGAGCGCAGCAGCCGGTCGAACTTGCGGAAGATCTGGCGCGTCTGCTCCTCGATGTCGTCCGGCGCGGTGATGCGGCCGGTGTCGTCGGTCCCGGTGGTTCCCGAGAGCCAGACCATGTTACCGACGCGCAGCGCCGGGACGAAGGTGTAATGCGCCGGCCACGGCCTGTCACCCAGGACCGCAATGCGCTCGTCGCTCATGGATTGGCCTCCTCGTTATCGTCATGCAGGACGCGATACAGGTGAAAGCCTTCGACCAGGACCTCGTCGCGCTGGTTGAGCAGCGAGGTCTTGACGCGGCAGAACAGCTTGCCGCCTTCCCGCCACACCCGCTCGATCTGCTGCCGCGGGCGGATCGTGTCGCCTACCACCGCCGGCTTCAGGTAGCGGCAGCCCTGCTCCACGAACACGAACCCGTGCAGCCGCTCGCGCCCGCTGGAAGCGCCGAGCGCCGTGAGCGCGGAGAGCAGCAGTCCGTGGGCGAGCGGCTTCTTGAACCGGGTGCGCTTCGCATACTCGACGTCGTAGTGGATCGGGTGCGCATCGCCGGTCAGGGCGGAGAACAGCAGGAAATGGGCGTCGGTGAGCGTCTTCGACGGCCCTTCGAACGTTTCGCCCTCTGCGGGCATCGCGTCATTCGCCATGGAGGTTGCTTCCTATCAGATGGTCTTCTTGGCTTCGTCCCGCACCAGCCGGCGCAGGACCTTGCCCATGCTGTTGCGGGGCAACGGGGGCCGCAGGTAGATGCGCTTCGGGACCTTCCATTTCGCCAGATGCCGCTCGCAGAAGCGCCGCAGCGCGTCCTCGTCTGCGCTCATGCCGGCGCGCAGGTGCACGAAGCCGGTGATCGCCTCGCCCCAGTATTCGTGCGGCAGGCCGATCACTGCGGCCTCCTGCACCGCCGGATGGCGCAGCAGAACCTCCTCGATCTCGCGCGGATACACGTTCTCGCCGCCCGAGATGATCATGTCGTCCTTGCGGTCGACGAGGTAGAGATAGCCCTCGTCGTCGCGCCGCGCGAGATCGCCCGCGCTCACCCACCCGCCGCGCACCGCCTTCGCCTGCGCCTCGGGACGGCGCCAGTAGCCGGAGAACATGAGCGGCGAGCGGCTCCACAGCTCGCCCACCTCGCCGGGCGGCAGCACGCGATGGTCCTCGCCGCGCACCTCCACCTCGACCGACGGAAAGGGAAGCCCGACGCACGCCGCCTTGCGCAACTGGTCGGCCGGGCGCAGGTTGCTGACGATCGACGCTTCAGTGGAGCCGTAGCGCTCGTGCAGCACGTCCGCCCCGAAGGCCTCGACGATCTTCTCCTTCACGGACTGCGCCAGCGGGGCCGTGCCGGAGACGATGCAGGACAGCGATGACAGGTCCCATCGCCGCCTTTCGGCCGCGGAGAGGGCAAAGAATGCGGCAAAGTGCGATGGCACGAGGTGCGCCTTGGTGATGCGGTGCGACTCGATCAGGTCGAGCAGCCGCTCGATGCTGAAGCGCGAGAGCATGACCGCCTCGCCGCCGAACCAGCACGGGGCGAGCAGATTCAGGAATCCGGCGCCGTGGAATACGGGCGTGCTCACCAGCATGCGCGTCTGCGGGCCGAGCGCGCGGTACTCGGCGGCGGCGGCGTAAGCCGTCAGAATGCGGGAGCGATGCGAGAGCAGGATGCCCTTGGGCTTGCCGGTCGCGCCGGAGCTGTAGGCGATGGAGAAGATCGCGGTCTCGTCCACCGGCGGCTTGACCACCGGCCGCGCCCTGCAGAGCCAGTCGTCGTAGCTGTCGGGACCCGCGCGCCCGATCACGAGGAAGCGCTCGACGACGTGCGAGGCCCCGGCGCGCGCCTGCGCCTCGTTCGAGGCGTGGCAGAGCATCACGCGGGGCTCGCAGTCCTCGACGATGGTGCGGATCTCGGGCGCGGCGGCCATCGGCGGCACCATGGCCGAAACCACCTCGACTGCGGAGAAACCGCAGGCAATCTCCATCCAGGGCAGGCAGTTCGGCAGGCATACGGCGACGCGTTCGCCGGAGGCGAGACGCAGGTCTTCCAGCGCCCCGGCGCTTACCTGCCCGATGCGCTCGACGAGTTGCGCATAGGTGACACGCTCCTCGTCGATGGTGATCGCCACACGGGAGGGGAATCTCGCCGCCGCGGCGCGCACCCCTTCTGCAAGGGTGAGGCTCTTCATTCGGCAACCCGCTCAGGGCCGAGCCAGGCGACGAGGCGCTCCCGAATCTGGGCAGACGGCGAAGGATCGCATACGGCCAGCAGAAACGTCTCGGCCGGTGAAGGCGGCGCATCGCGCCGCCGCCCCAACGCCTCGAGTTCGGCAGCGCCGAGCCAGCAGGTGTTGAACCGGCCATTCGCCATGCCGTGCGCTAGCGCGTCCAGGCTGCCGGGCCGCAGGAGGTGCAGGGTCCCGCCCAGCCACAGCGAAATCGTCGCCGCCACCCGGGCGGAGGCCGAGGACAGCGGCAGCGGCATCGCCAGCACGCCGTCGCGGTCGAATGCCGCATGAATCACGATGCGATCGAAAGCCTGCAACAGGAGCTCGCGATGACTGAGCTCAACCGTGGATTCGCCGTCGCGCAGCGTCGCCGCTACCTGGTTCTCGTCGGCGGTCGCCTGCACCCTCATCGAGCCGACCCACCGCAGAATGGCCGAGGGCTGTGCGCCGCCGGCCGCCGCCATCAACTGCGCATAGGACAGCGGCTCGCCGCCCTCCACGATGGCGACGCGGTGCGGCGTGCGCGCAGCGGCGGCGCGAATGCCATCGAAGATGGAAAGCTGGTGCAGACTCGCCGTGAATGCCAAGCGCCCCCCTACTCGATGCCGAACTCGCGCAGGACTTCGTCGGTGTGCTCGCCGAGGTTGGGCGCGTGGCGCCGGATGGATGCCGGTGTGTCAGTGAACTTGACCGGAATTCCTGGCACGCGGATAGCGCCTTCTGTCGGATGCTGCACGGTGCTCCAGTACCCCGTGGCGGCAAGGTGCGGGTCCGAAAACAGCGTGTCGAACGAGTTGACGACTGCGAAAGGGAGCTCCGCCTTTTCGAAGGCTCGTGCCCATTCTGCAGTCGCGCGCTCCGCGAGAACCTGCGCGATGAAGCCGTAGAGTTCGCCGAAATGGTTGCTGCGCGCCAGCACGGTCGCGTAGCGCGGATCGCGGATCATTTCAGGATGCCCGGCAATCTCGAAGAACCGCCTCCACTGCACGTCGTTGTAGGGCACGACCGCAATGTGACCATCGCTGGTCCGATAGGGCTTGCGAAACGGATTCAGCAGCCGAGCGTAACCCGCCTCACCTAGCGGCGGGTCGAACGTCAGGCCCGACAGGTGCTCGGGTACGACGAAGCTCACCATCGCCTCGAACATCGGCACTTCGATGAACTGCCCGCGTCCGGTCTTCTCGCGCGCATAGAGTGCCATCGCCACCGCTTGGGCAACGTACAGCCCGACCACTTTGTCGGCGACGATGGCGTTCACGTACCGGGGCTCATCGCCGCGATAGCCCTGCAGCCATGCGAGCCCGCTCGCCGCCTGGATGGAATCGTCCACGGCGGCACGGCCGGCATAAGGACCGTCCTCGGAGTAACCGTAGCAGCCGCAGTAGATCAGCCGCTCGTTTTGCGGCCGCACCGATTCGTAGTCCAGCCCCAGGCGACGCATTGCTTGCGGGCGCACATTGCAGACCAGCACGTCGCTCTTGCGTGCGATCTGGAGCAAAGCGTCCTTGCCACTCGTGCTCTTGAGATCGAGTACCACGCTGCGCTTATTCCTGTTCAAGTTCAGGTATGGCGGGCTCATCGAGTCGTGCCGGCAGGGTGTGACGTACCGAAACACGTCGCCTTCGGGCGGCTCGATCTTGATCACATCGGCGCCCATGTCGCCCAGGTTCTGGGTCGCCCAGGGCCCCATCGCGATGCTGGTGAGATCGAGCACGCGAACGCCATGCAGCGGGCCGAAGCCGGACGGCATGCTCATTCGATCTTGGCCCCGGTGTCCTGCACGACCTTTGCCCATTTGGCCACCTCGTCGCGCAGGAATGCGCCGAACTCCTCGGGAGTGGTGGGCGTGAGAACCAGGCCTTGCGGCGCGAGCTGTGCCCTCATGCCGGGATCCTCGAGCAGGGCGCGCGTTTCCTTGCTCAGCCGCTCGAGGATCGGTCTCGGCGTCCCCGCCGGTGCGATGACCCCATACCAGGTGGTGGCCGCGTAGGAGGCGAGCCCCGACTCCATCACCGTCGGAATCTCCGGCGCCAGGGGCGAGCGCGCCGAGCTGGTTACCGCGACGGCCTTCAACCTTCCGGCACGCACCTGCGGCAGCATCGTGCCGATGCCGGAGAGGACCATCTGCACGTCGCCCGCCATGAGGGCTGCCATGGCGGGGGCCGCACCCTTGTACGGGATGCGGGTCATTTGAATGCCCGCCATCGAGGTGAACAGCTCAGTGGCAAGGTGCGTCGGGCTGGAGGTCGCGCCATAGTTCAACTCGCCCGGCTTCGACTTCGCGAGCGCTATCAGCTCAGCGAGCGTCTGGATCGGCAGCGAGGGCGTTACGGCGATCAAGTTGGGCGATTCGCCGATCCGCGTGACCGGCTCGAAATCCTCGATCGTGCGATACGGGACCTTGCGATAGAGACTTGCATTGATCGCATGCCCGCTCGATGCGAAGAACAGCGTATAGCCGTCGGGCGCCGACTTGGCCACTACGTCGGCGGCGATCAGGCCGTCGGCGCCGCCGCGGTTCTCGATCACCACCTGCTGTCCGAGAGCGCCGCCGAGGCGCTGCGCGTACAGGCGAGCCAGCGTATCTGTCGGGCCGCCGGCGGCAAACCCTACGATCATGCGAACCGGCTTCGTGGGATAGGTTTGCGCCCCGGCGCCGACGGCACCGAGGACAAGCGGAATAGCCAGCACAATCTTCAACGCTTGTTGTATCTTCATCGTAATTCCTTTAGGCAGGGGCAAGATCATGGAAGGGAAGGCGTGTCACTACCTCGTTCGTGCGGGCGAGATGCCGTCGTATTCGCCCTCGAACCACACCGGCACGAAGAACACTCGCCTTGTTGCTGAGAAGCTCAACGGCGCGCGTTTCATGGAAGTTGTGCTGGGAGAGGTCGAGAAGGGCGCGGGCGTCTCGACACATGCGCATCCCGGGATGGAGCAGGCCCAGTACTTTCTCGAAGGCGAAGCCGAAGTGCAGATCGAGGGCGAAACGCATCAGGTGCGGGCAGGCGACCTGTGCTTCTTTCCGGCCGGCGTGTTCCATTCAGTGCGCGTGACAAGCGATCGGATGCGGGTCCTTATCATCTATTCGCCTCCCTATGCGGAATCTCCGGACAAGGTAGTGAAGAAGTAACGCCTTAAGCCGGCGCCTTGCGCCGCAGCAGCGTGACCTTATCGTTGCGGAACACTTCGGCCCCGTCCTGGTTGTAGACGTGATCGCGGAACACCACGATGCCTCGGTCAGGCTTGCTCGTTTCGCGCTTTTCCAGCACCTCGACCTCCGTGCGCAGCGTGTCGCCGGGACGCACCAGGCCGAGGAAGCGCGCGTTCTCGATAGCGAGAAGCGCGATGACGCTGTCGGCGAAGAGATCGCCGGTCATCGCCGTCGAAAACGACATGACGAGGTGGCTCGGGCAGATGCGTCCCGGCAGTCCGCGCTGCCTCGCGTACGCGTCGTCCAGGAACATCGGCACCTCGTAGCCCACCAGGCGGCAGAACGCCTCGTGATCGGCCTCGGTGACGGTGCGCGCGCCCGCCGGATAGCGCTGCGCCACGACGAAATCCTCGAAAAAGCGGCTTCGCGGCTTGCCCGATGTCTCTCGCCTTGCCACAATCAATTTTGACCTTGAAGTCAAAATCATTCTAGGCGGAGGAGCGGCGAATTGAAAGCCTGGGTCGGCGAGCGCGGCGCCCCGGTCGCGCGCTATCGGCAGGTCGATCTGCCCGACCCGGCGCCGGCGCCGGACGAGGTGGTGCTGCGCGTGCACGCCGCAGGCCTGAACCTCGCGGATCGATTCCCCAAGCGCCGGCATTTCGAGCACTCGGCCGCGCTTCCCGCCGCGATCCCGGGCCTGGAAGCCGCCGGCGAGATCGAGGCCGTCGGGCGCTCGGTGCGGTCGCATCGCCCCGGCGAGCGCGTGATGGCGATGCTGCACGGCGCCTGCGCGCAGTACGCGTGCGCGCACGAATCGCTCCTCATGAGCGTTCCGCCCGGCATGTCATGGACCGATGCCGCCGCCGTTCCGGTGTCGTTCCTCACCGCGCACGATGCGCTGGTCACCAACGCCAGGCTCGAGCGCGGCGCGAACCTGCTGGTGCTGGGCGCCACCACCGGCGTGGGGCTCGCGGCCCTGCAGATCGCGCGGCGCCACGGCGCGGCGCTCGTCGCCGGAAGCTCGCGCTCGGCGGCGAAGCTCGAGCGTGCGCGCGAGCTGGGCCTGGACCTCGCGCTGCTCGATGCGGGCGCCGGCGTCGCGGACCGGGTGCTCGAGGCGACCTCGGGCCGCGGCGCCGACGTGGTGCTCGACCACCTCGGCGGCCGCGTCCTGCACGACACGCTGCGTGCCACGGCGCTCGGCGGGCGCATCGTCAACGTCGGGCGCTTCGCCGGCACCCGGGGCGAGATCGATCTGGAGCTGCTTTCCCTGCGGCGCATCAGCCTGATCGGGGTCTCGTTTCGCACCCGCTCGCTCGCCGAGCATGCCGAAGTCGTGTCCCGGTTCGTCGCGCAGCACGACGCCGACCTGGCGAGCGGCGCGCTGCGGCCGATGGTCGACCGCGTCTATGAATTCTCCGACCTGCCGGCCGCGATCGAGCGCGCGGCGGGCGGCGCGCAGTTCGGCAAGCTGGTGCTCGCGATCTGAGTCTCAGGGCTTGAGCGAATTGAGCAGCTGGTCGGCGAAACTCTCCGCGATCTCGGCAGGCGAGAGCTTTCCCTCGGGCCGGTACCACTTCGGGATCCAGTTGATCGCCCCCAGGATGGCGAAGCCGGCGAGCCGCGGGTCGCAGGATCGGAATTCCCCGGAACGGATGCCTTGCGCGATCAGGCGGCGCACGCCCTGCTCGAACTGGTCGCGCATCGCGACGTAGCGCCGCCGCTGCGCCGCCGACAGGCTCTCGAGGTCCGCCAGGAGCACGCCGGCGTACGGATCCTCGGTGATCGCCTGCATGTGCTTCACCAGCAGGCGCCGCAGGCGCTGCGCCGCGACGCCTTCTCCGCGCTCGGCTTCCTCGAGCGCCGCCAGGCTGGCGCGCATGCACTTGACGTGGCAGTGGTAAAGGATGTCCTGCTTGCTCTTGAAATAGTAGTAGAGGTTGCCCTTCACCAGGCCGAGGCGCTCGGCGATGTCGCGCATCGTGAGCGACGCGAGCCGGCGCTCGCGCAGCACCGCGGCCAGGCTGCGCAGGATCTCGTCGCGGCGCTCCTCGACGGTGTTGCGCGCGTCCCAGCCCGGCTTGCGCGACGCAGATTTT
>Ga0214472_10008684_pt1 | contig 10605 bp, 7 predicted proteins | sample RVTome_6_FD_207662 | JGI IMG/M metagenome (GOLD analysis project Ga0214472, IMG submission 207662) | Soil microbial communities from uranium-contaminated site in the Upper Colorado River Basin, Wyoming, United States - RVT140D175 | ecosystem: Environmental > Terrestrial > Soil > Contaminated >...
GGCGGACCCCGGGCACGCACAAGCACTGCTCGAGCGGCTGCGCGCACGGCTCGGCCCCGAGGCCGTACGCGGCCTGCGTTCCGTCGCCGAGCACCGGCCGGAGCTCGCCTGGGCCTACACCCGTGGAGCGGCGCCGGTACCCACCGTGCCGCTGCCGCCCCGCCTCCGGCCGCCGTGGCTGCTCGCCGTACCGCGGCCGCTGGCGGCGCGCGACGGGCGGCCCTGCCTCGATGGACCGCTGGCGCTGGAGAACGGGCCGGAGCGCATCGAGAGCGGATGGTGGGACGGGCACGACGTGGCGCGGGATTATTTCATCGCCCGCGACGCCTCAGGCGCCTGCTTCTGGATATTCCACGAGCTGCGCGAGCCGGCCCGCTGGTTTCTGCACGGCATCTTCGCCTGAGTCGGCGCACCAAGCCAGACAGACGACGCGGTGCCGCCATACCCTGACCGCTCCCCGGGACGATCAATGGCACGGGACCGCAGCCATGCTAGCCTCCGCAGATGAATGCGCCGTTGACGCCGCCCGACATCCGCATGACAACCGTCCACCCCCCGGCGGCCGCGACCGTCGACTGGTCCCGGCCGGCCGACGCGACGCGCTGCGAGGCGCCGGCATGACCGACGTGCTGCTGATCCGACACGCCATCGCCGAGGATCGCGCCCGAGCCCGTGAAGCCGGCATACCCGATGCCGACCGCGCGCTCACGCGCACGGGAAAGCAACGCATGACGGCGGCGGCCGAGGGCCTGCGCCGGCTGGTCGGCCACCTGTCCGTGGTCGGAACCAGCCCGCTGCGGCGCGCGGTGCAGACCGCACGCATCGTCGCAGCGGCCTTCGACGACGCGCCGGTGATCGAGGTGCCCGCCCTCGCGCCCGGCGGCAGCGTGCTCGACGTCGCCGCGTGGATCGCGCGCCAGGAGCATGGAGCCGTGGCGCTGGTCGGGCACGAGCCGGACATGGGCCTGTGGACGGGGTGGGCGCTGGCCGGCGCGTCACGCCCCGTGGTGCGGTTCAGGAAGGGAGGGGTCTGCTGCCTGCGCTTCGACGGCGTCCCGGAAGCGGGCGCGGCCATGCTGCAGTGGTCGCTCGCCCCCGCCCACCTCAGGCGCATCGGCGCCTGAGCCCGCCGTCCACCGCGCGCAGGCAATCACCGTGTTCCAGTTCAAGAGCAAGCCCCCCGAGGTCGTCGCCGCCGTCGATCTCGGATCGAACAGCTTCCATATGATCGTCGCCCGGATCGCGGACGGGGAACTGGTGGTCGTCGACCGGCTGCGCGACACGGTCCGCCTGGCCGCCGGGCTGGATACGCGCCGGCGGCTGAACACCGAGGTGCAGGCGCGCGGCATCGCCGCGCTCGAGCGCTTCGGCCAGCGTCTGCGCTCGGTGCCCGCCAACGGCGTGCGCGCCGTGGGCACCAACACCCTGCGCAGCGCGGCGAACGCCGAGGAATTCATCGCCGCGGCCGAGGCGGTCCTGGGCCACGGCATCGAGATCATCTCCGGCCTGGAGGAGGCGCGCCTGATCTATCTGGGCGTGGCTCACAGCCTCGCGGCGAGCGACGACAGCCGGCGCCTGGTCATGGACATCGGCGGCGGCAGCACGGAGCTGATCATCGGCGAGCGCTTCGAGCCGGTGACCCTGGAGAGCATGCACATGGGCTGCGTCAGCATGAGCCGGCAGTTCTTCGACGACGGCACGCTCAGCAGGAAGCGCTTCAACAAGGCGCGCAACTTTGCCGGCGCCGAGCTCGAACCGCACCAGGGGCGTTTCCGCGCCTTGTCCTGGGAAGAGGCGATCGGTGCGTCCGGCACGATCCGCGCGGTCCACAACGTCGTGCACCTCGCCCGCCGCGCGCACGGCGGTATCACGCTGGAGTCGCTGGAGTGGCTGGTGGAGACGATGATCCGGGCAGGTGAGTTGTCGCAACTGAAGCTGCCGGGCCTGGACGCCGAGCGCCTGCCCGTGTTCCCCGGCGGCGTGTGCATAGTGCTCTCGGCGTTCGAGGCCCTGGGGATCGATCGGATGCGGGTCGCCGACGGCGCGCTGCGCGAGGGCCTGCTCTACGACCTGATCGGCCGCATCCGCCACGGGGATGTGCGCCAGCGCACAGTCGCCGCCGTGGCGGAGCGGTATCATGCCGACGCTGAGCAGGCCAGACGCGTCCGGGAAACGGCGCTGGAGTGCCTGGCCGGCGTCGCGGCGCAGTGGGGCCTGGAGGACGAGCGCTGGGAAATGCTTCTCACCTGGGCGGCGACGCTGCACGAGATCGGCCTGGACATCGCGCACAGCAAGCACCACAAGCACGGCGCATACATCATCGAGAATGCCGACCTGGCAGGCTTCTCGCGCCAGGAACAGAGGATGGTCGCCCTGCTGGTGCGGCTTCACCGGCGCAGGATTCCGGCCGGCGCCTTCAAGGAGTTGCCTGCGCGCTTTACCCAGACAGTGATGCGCCTGGTGGTCGTGCTGCGGGTCTCGGTGGTGCTGCACCGGGGGCGCAGCGATGCGTCGGCGCCGCGGTTCGGGCTCGATGCGGAGGACAACGGACTCACGATCGGCTTTCCCGGCGGATGGCTGGACGAGCATCCCCTCACGCGGACCGATCTCGAGCAGGAGGCCGCCTACCTCGCGGATCGCGGCTTCCGGCTAAGCTTCAGATGACGGCTGTGTGCTCAGGGCAACCGTCTTGTAACGCGCCCGTCGGGCCAGGCGTTGACACGCGCCAGACGCCGCACGGCAGACCGGTGACATCGCTCGTCCCGACTGTGATTGCGCCCCGTTGCGATCCTTCGGGAAACTATATAGGCTTGACAACATGACGGTTGCGATACTGACCGTCGTGCAACACCACCTCAGGAGAACGATATGAAGAAGCTCATTGCGGGATTGCTGATCGTATTTCTGGTCGGCGCCAATCCGGCCGCCATCGCGGCCTCCCAGGTCAATACCAAGACACCGTTGAACCAGAACGAAATCGTCCAACTGCAGGCCATGGACGAGGGCCAGCTGGACGCGATCGAAGCCGGCCAGCGGGCACGCGGTGGGATGCTGCTCGTAGTCATTATTGTCGCCGCAGCGGTCGTGGTGCTCGTTGCCGACTGACGACCAAGTCCCCATTGAGAACACATCGAGGGTGATTCCATGAAAAAGCTGATTGCTGGTCTTCTGATACTGTTTCTCGTCGGAGCGAACCCCGCCGCCATCGCTGCCTCGCAGATCAATACCGCGACTCCGCTGAGCAGCGGCGAGATATCCGCGTTGCAATCCGCCGACCAGGGCCAGCTCGACGCCATTTCGGCCGGCCAGCGCGCCGGCGGTGGCGTGCTCTTGGCGGTAATCATCGTCGCTGCCGCGGTAGCGGTCCTCGTCGCCGAGGACTAGTCCGCGGCGTGCACCAAGTGACGGCATCCATCGCCGCCACCTCATTCAACCGCGCAATAGCCGCATGGGGTCTCCCTATGCGGCTATTGCGTTGGGGCGGCGCCAAGCCGTGGGCACGCGCCTGCGCGCTCGCATTCGCCGCCGCACTCGCCGGCGGCTGCGCCACGCCGATCCATTCCGTCAACGACTCCCGTCTCAAGGAGCGTGCCCCCACGCTGCGGGCGGTCGACCTGAAGTTCGTCGCCCAGCAGACGAAGTACAGTTGTGGTGCAGCCGCGCTGGAAAGCGTCCTGACGTACTGGGACACCCCGCTCTCCCAGTCCTGGCTGCTGGAGAACGTGCCCCCGGCATCCACCAAGAAGGGGTACCAGATCGGTGAACTCAAGGCCGTGGCGGAGGCGCGGAATCTCAACGCCTTCGCTGTGGAGGCAGACTTCGCATTCCTGGAGAAGCAAATCGACGCCGGACGCCCGATCATCGTCCCCCTGGAGACCAAGTACCTCTCCGGCATCTATGACACGCCCCTGCTGGGACCGATCAGCCGGCTCGTCTACCAGACCTTCATGCCGAGCTACAGCCACTACGTGGTCGTGTTCGGTTACGACGACGGCCGCATGTGGGTGATGGACCCCAACGAGGGACTGCGTTCCATCAAACGCAAGAAGTTTCTAAAGGAATGGGAAAAGCGCGGCCGCGCCGCGCTGCTCATCTCGGCCTGACCGCCCGTCACCAGGGATTGACCTGGATCAATTTCCGTCCCCCGGGCCGGTGGTATCTTTCCCCGCCGACCTGTCCCGGAGGAATGCCCGTATGTCGTCAAAACTGCTGTTGCCCAAATGCGGCACCTTGATCACCCCGTCCCAGGGAAATGACGTTTTCGCCCTCAGCCGCGACGACGTCATCGACGCCTTCAAGGCGACCGGCGCCATCGTGTTCAAGGGATTCGATCTGAACGTCGACGTCTTCGAGCGCTTCACGAACCAGTTCAGCCACGACTACATGGACAACACCGGTAGCGGCTCGTACCGCGAGACCGTCAATTCGGGCAGCGACGGGACCATCCAGAACGTCGCCTACATCTACGGTGTCGGCAAGCAGCGCACCTTCCCGCTGCCGCTGCACGCCGATCGCTCCTACGTGAAGTCGCAGCCGCCGCTGATGTGGTTCCTGTGCCGGCGGCCGGCGGCCAGCGGCGGGCAGACCACCGTGTGCGACGGCGCCCGGGTCTACGAGGCGCTGAGCGATCGCGCTCGCGAGCTGTTCGAGACGCAGCGGATCAAGTACGTGCGTCACTACCGCGACGGCGAGTGGCAGGTTGTCTATCACACCCACGACCTGGACGAGGTGGGCAGGTTCTGCGCCGAGAACGACCTCACCCTGACGGTCAATACCGACCGTTCCATCGACACCGAATTCCTGAAGCCCGCCATCGTGGCGTCGCGCTGGGGCGGCCTCAAGACCTTCTGCAACAGCATCCTGATCGTGCAGTGGCAGGAAGACGCGCTGGGACGCAGCAACAGCGTCGTGCGCATGGACGACGGCTCGCGCATCCCCGCCGATGTGCTCAAAGAGCTCGAGGACGTGACCGAGTCCCTGACCGAGAACATCCCCTGGGAGACCGGCGACTTCGCAATGGTGGACAACACCCGGATGCTGCACGGCAGGCGCGCCTTCGACGATGACAAGCGGGAGATATACGTGAGGATGTGCCGGAGTGTGGACTGGTGATTCAGGGAGTGGGGAATGCGGCGCAGGGAACAGGGGCTGGCTTCAGGGTTCGGGGGTCAGGTTTCAGGTGTCGGGTTTCGGAGATCGGTTGCTGAGCGTTCGTTCTGCGCACTGGGTACTGCCTGCTGCGTGAACGGCGGGCGCCGCCAGGCCCGGGTGGCCGCGGAGGCGACGTGATACGGGCAGCCCACGCTCGCGGCGCGCAACCAGGACTCTCCTCTGTACCCGCCGTGGTGAATCTGCACTTCGGCTACGCCGACTCCGCCAGGTCCTGCATCAGCGCCGCCTGCGCCGAGAACGGCACGCGGCGGCCGGGCTGGGACCTGCGGTAGGTGCCGTCGGCCTGCAGCAGCCAGGCCTGCGTGTTGTCCTTCAGGTAGAACTCCAGGTCCCTGATGACGCGGGCGCGCAGCGCCTCGTCGAGCACCGGGAAACACACCTCGACCCGCCGGAAGAAATTGCGCTCCATCCAGTCCGCGCTGGCGCAGAACACCTGCGGGTCGCCGTCGTTGTCGAAATAGAAAACGCGCGTATGCTCGAGAAACCGGCCGACGATGGAGCGCACGCGAATCCTGTCGGACACGCCGGGCACCCCCGGGCGCAACCGGCAGACCCCGCGAACGATCAGGTCGATCCTGACGCCCGCGCGAGAGGCGTCGTACAGGGCCTGGATGATCTGCGTCTCGATGAGTGAGTTGACCTTGACGATGATTCGCCCCGCCCGGCCCGCCTCGGCGTTGCGGGTCTCGCGGCGGATGAGCTTGACCAGCGAGTCGTGCAGGGTAAACGGCGACTGCAGGATACGGCGAAGCCGGGAGGCCTTGCCCAGGCTCGTGAGCTGGAGAAAGACCTTCTCGACGTCCTCGCCGATCGCCGGGTCGGAGGTGAGCAGGCCGTAGTCGGTGTACAGTCGCGCGGTGCGTGGATGGTAATTGCCGGTGCCGAGATGGACATAGCGCCGGACCTTCCTGCCCTCGCGCCGCGCGATCAGGATCATCTTGGCATGGGTCTTGTAGCCCACCACTCCGTAGACCACGTGCGCGCCGGCCTCCTGCAGCCGCGTCGCCAGCCCGATGTTTGCCTCCTCGTCGAAGCGCGCGCGCAGCTCGATGACCACGGTCACCTCCTTTCCGGCACGCGCCGCGTTGACCAGGGTGTCCACCACCGCCGACTCCGGCCCCGTTCGGTACAGGGTCTGCTTGATCGCGAGCACCGACGGATCGGTCGCGGCCTGGCGCAGGAAGTCCACCACCGGAACAAATGACTCGAAGGGGTGGTGCAGGAGCACATCACGCGCGCGCAGCACCTCGAACAGGTCGGTGCTGCGCGCAAGCGCCGGCGGCATCCCCGGCGTGAAAGCCGGGTACTTGAGATCCGGCCGGTCGATCATGTCGTAGACCGCGAGCAGACGGTTGAGGTTGACCGGCCCGGTGACCTGAAAGAGATCGTCGCGGCCGAGCCCGAAGCGGTTCAGCAGGTAGGCGATCATCTCCTCGCTGCAGCGGTCCGCGACCTCCAGGCGCACCGCGTCGCCGTAGTGCCGCGACGCAAGCTCCCCTTCCACGGCACGCAGCAGATCGTCGATCTCCTCCTCGTCCACGAACAGGTCGCTGTTGCGCGTGACGCGGAACTGGTAGCAGCCGGTCACCGCCATCCCGGGAAACAGGCTGTCCACATGCGCATGGATCACCGAGGATAAAAACACGAAGTCGTGCGGCCCGTTGCCGTTCTCGCCGGGCGGGAGCTGTATGAGGCGCGGCAGCGAGCGCGGTGCCTGCACCACCGCCACGTTGGTGCTGCGGCCGAAGGCGTCCTGGCCCTTGAGCGCGACGATGAAATTGAGGCTCTTGTTCTGAATGCGCGGAAAGGGATGCGCGGGATCGAGGCCGATGGGAGTCAGCACGGGAAGCAGCGCGTCCTTGAAGAACGAGGCTACCCACGCGTCCTGGGCCGCGGTCCAGTCTCCGCGCCTGATGAAGCGGATGTTCCGGGCAGCGAGCTCCGGGATCAGGATATCGTTGAGGATCCGGTACTGCTCGGCCACCAGCTCGTGTGCGCGCGGCGAGACCGCCGATTGCACCTCCTGGGGCGACATGTTGTCCGGCCCTGCCGCGACCGCGCCCAGGGCGATCTGCTGCTTGACGCCCGCCACCCGCACCTCGAAGAACTCATCCAGGTTGGTGCTGCAGATGCAGAGAAACTTCATGCGTTCGAGCAGCGGCGTGCGCTCGTCGAGCGCCTGCTCGAGCACGCGCGCGTTGAACTCCAGAAGGCTCAGCTCGCGGTTGAAATACAGGTCCGGCTGTCGAAGGTCGAAGGTATCCACGGAATCGCGCGGGAGGGCCTGGATGACGGAAATGTTACGGTCGGAGTATTACAGGTACATGAAACGCCGCTCGGCGGCAAATGCGCGGCCCGGGCGCGCGGAGCGAACCAGCCTCCGATCCGCTTCCAGGGACGCCATGGGCGGGGTGGTCGCCGGCCGGCTGGCCGGACGCCCTCAGCGCTCGATGGAATAGAGGAGGTCCACGCTGCTGCGCGTGCCGGTCATGGTCTCCAGCGTCAGCCAGTCGGTCAGTGTGTAGCGGAGCTGCACGGCACTGCCGTGTTCCCACAACCCGATCATGTAGGTCAGGTACAGGCGGGGCGAGAGGAAGCGGCCGAGCTGAATCGCCGTCTCGCGGTCCTCGGGGCCGCGCGTCAGGCTCAGCTCCGACAGCCCGAAGGTCTGGGCAATGCGGCTTACCAGCCCGGGACCCGATTTCCCGCCCAGGGAGGCGGCCACGCGCATCAGTACCTGTGCCTGGGCGGAGGAGGCCTCGGCCATCGGGCGGCCGACCATCAGGTAGGACAGGATGTCGCCGTCCGGCAACGCGGGCTCGGAAAACAGTGACAGCTCGGGGCGCTTGAGCCGCCCGCTTACCTGGACACCCGCGGTGACCTCACGCACGACGCGCACCGCGCGCGCGTCGATGGCCGGGTCGTCCACGGGCCCGCCGGCGAACACGAGCCGCCCGATCTCGATGTCGAGCATCTGGCCATAGACGCTGTAGGCCGCATCCACCGCCCGCAGCTCGCCCTCGGCCACCGTCGCGCGGCCCGCTTGCTCGATGAGGGTGAGGTCTCCCGTCACCCGTCCTTCGAATCCGTAGCCGTGCACCGCCACCGCGTCACCCAACCTGAGCGTGACGCGGGTGTGTATTTGCCACAGCCTCCGGGCCACGGGTTGCTCGCGCTCGCCCACGATCACCACGTCAGGGGAGGCCTCGATCGAGCCCTTCGGCGCCGACAGCCGGACATCGGCCCTGGGCACGTCCACGGCCCCGCGGATCTCGATGCGGCCGGGCGCCGCGCTGATCTCAAGGTCGGGCGAGGCCACCAGCAGTACATCGGGATGCTTCAGCGTCTCGAAGTCCTTGCCGGTAACGCGCAGCACGACACTCCAGTCGCGCAGACTCTGCACGCTGGCGCTGCCATCGACGACAATCTGTCCGTCTCCGGACCGCGCCCCGCCCGTGATGCTCAGGCGGCCGGTATCGTCGCCAGCAAGCTCCAGGCTCGCATCACGCACGGCGATGCCCGCGCGCGGCACGAGCGCCGCCCCCCCGCGCAGCTCGGCGCGCCCCCGCAGTGCGGGCTCGGCGAGCGTCCCGGCGATCTCGATCCGGCCCTGGACACTGCCTTCGGGCTGGCTCAGCACCGGGATGAGCGCCGCCAGCTGCCGAACGTCCTCGACGGAAAGCTCGACCTCGCCGTCGATGCGCTGGCGCGCCGGCTCGACCTCGGGCGTCCACCCGGGCAGGCGCAAGGAGGCCCGCACCCGGCCGCTGGGATCGATGCCGGCGGCGGCGGTGACACTCAGCCCGTCCTCGCGCGTTTCTGCGTCGAGGGTCACACCCTGCAGGGCCGTAACCGTCGTTGCGCCGTCGATGTCGGTGTGACGCAGCGCCACGCGCGGCGCCTGCAGCGCGGCGTCGGCTCTTTCCAGCGCCGAGCCGCGCAGCGCGACGGCGGCGCGCCCGCTCACGACGCCGTCGATCGCGAGGCCGCCCGGCAGCAGATCCTCCGGCACATCCGCGAGGTCCAGGCGCTCGAGATCGACCGCCGCCTCGGACTCGCCGCCGCGCCGCCACTGCGCGCCTGCACAGGCGCGCGTTCCGGGTCCTTCCCAGCACCAACCCGAAACCCGCGCGCTCCCGGCCTCTGCACGCACCTGCGCCACACCGTCCTGGCGCAGACGGGTCTCCCCGGCAAGGCTCACGGCGCCGTCGGCGATGCTCCCGCTCCACACGCCGTCCTCGAGCCCGCCGCGGGCGGCGAGATGCAGCGCGTTCGGTTTGCGTTCCAGGTCCAGGACGAGCGCATGCGCGGACGCGGTGCCGCTGCCGACGGCGCGCACGGAGATCGGGGGGGCGCCCGACAGCGCCAGGTCCGCGACCGTCACGTCGAGGGTCCAGGGCAGCTTCGGATCGGTGCCCACATCGACGTCGGCCTCGATCCGCGCCGCGGAGCTGCCGGCCACGTCGATGTCGGCGCCGCGAAGCTCGACACTGATGCGAAACCCGCCGTTCGCGGGGGCCGCCTGCGCGCGGCCCTCCATGCGTCCGGCTCCATCGCGCTGGAGCAGGGCGAAATCCGGCACGCGCCAGACCCCGTCGCTGTGCTCGGCCGTCGCCGTGACGTCCCAGGGGCCGAGCTCCGGATCGCGCACCTCGGAGCGCACATCGAGCCGCAGGCGTTGAGGCCCGCCGGCGGCGTCCACCGTTCCGGTGAGGGTCACGCCCGCGGCGCGCGGATCGGCGATCCCGGCGTCGAGCCCCTGGAATCCGGCGCGGGCCGTCCAGCGCGGTTCGCCGAAGGGGTCCTCCACCTCGCCCTCCACGTCCGCCGCCGCGGGCGCCTCCAGGTGTTGCCGGAAGCGCAACCGCGCCGCATCCCCGGACAGATCGCCGGCGCCCTCGAACACGCGCTCGCGGAACGTGGTCGACCAGCGCACCGACAGCCGGCTCTCCCCTGCGCCCGATACGGCCACCGTCCCCTCGGCATCCACGTCCCCCCGCGGGGCCCGCACTTGCAACCGGTCGAGCGTCAGCGCGTCCTCGTCGAGCCGCCCCGCCAGCACGACTTCCTCGATATCCACCGCCGCGCCGTCGGCCGTCTCGACGTGGATGCCGCGCACGCGGGCGTCGCGCAGCCGCACTCCCAGGGGCAGATCGATCACGGGCGGCCCGCCGCCGTTGCCACCCGCGCCGAGCGTGATGCCCACGCCGGCGACCTGCAGGCTCGCGACATCGAGCGTCCGGGTGCGCCAGAGCTCCGCCGGCGACCAGTCGAGAGCGGCGCTTTCGATGCGTACGGCCGTCCCTCCCGCCTCCACCGCAACGGCGTACAGGCGCATCGGCCCGACCAGGCGACCCTCGGCACGCCCGACGCTGACGGCGCCATCGCTGAGCGCAGTTGCCGCCGCAAGCGTCCAGCGCAGCCCCGGCGTCG
>Ga0214472_10008685_pt1 | contig 10604 bp, 10 predicted proteins | sample RVTome_6_FD_207662 | JGI IMG/M metagenome (GOLD analysis project Ga0214472, IMG submission 207662) | Soil microbial communities from uranium-contaminated site in the Upper Colorado River Basin, Wyoming, United States - RVT140D175 | ecosystem: Environmental > Terrestrial > Soil > Contaminated >...
CCGATGCGGATCAGCGCCTCGACCACGATCACCAGCACCGCGGCCTTGATGCCGAACAACGCCCCGTCCACGACCGGCACGCCGCGCCCGAGCGCGTAGAGGAGGCTCACGGCAAGCATCACGAATGCGCCCGGCAGCACGAACAGAATCCCGGCCGCAAGCCCGCCGCGGGTGCCGTGCAGCAGCCAGCCGACATAGGTCGCAAGCTTCTGTGCTTCCGGGCCGGGGAGCAGCATGCAGAAGTTGAGCGCGTGCAGGAACCGCGCCTCATCGACCCATTTCTTCTCGTCCACCAGGATGCGATGCATCAGCGCGATCTGGCCGGCCGGGCCGCCGAAGCCGATGCAGCCGATCATGAACCAGACCCGGAACGCCTCCGAAAACGGAACGGCGCCGGCGGATTCTTTTGGTGATGCCTGTGAGGAATTCGACCCGTCCATGCCCTCTCCTTCGCCTAGGATCTTATCGGCCTTGGTGCCGACAAGATCCTTATGGAAAGGCGGCGCTTGGACGCGAAGCGTCTTGAAGGCAGCGGGGAGGCCTGCCGTACCCCCGCTATACGGAGATTCTCCGAGATGGGATCGGCGCTGTCAATCGATCATCCTGGACGGTGCAACAAAATAACATCCCCTCCCCTGTGCACGGGGGAGGGTTAGGGTGGGGGGCGAGTTGATTCAGTCACATGCTCTACGAACTGGTTCCGTACGCCACCAGATAGACGATCGCCGCAATCGTGATCGCCGCACCTGCCATTACACGCGCGGTGAGCACCTCATCGCGCAGCACGGCCGCGCTCACCAGCGTGGTGACGAGCGGGTAGGTCGCTACGATCGGCGCGACCAGCGACACCGGGGCCAGGGTCAACGCGGTATACAGGAGGACAAGGGCACCACCATTGAGCGCGCCGGTTGCGGCGAACCACGCGATGCTGGTTCCAGATGCGTGGGGCCGATCCCGGCGGGCGAACCGATTCGTCCCGACCACGATCACGGACGATACGAAGTACCCGATCAAGGTCGCGGCGACGGGCTGAGGCCATAAAACCAGCGCCGCCTTCGCGCCCGCCTGTGCGAATCCCCGCACCGCCGCGCCCGAGAGCGGCAATGCCAGCAACCAACCCGCCGCTCGCGGCGCACCCGCGCCGCGCTTCGAGGAAAGCAGCACGATTCCGGCGACCACGCCCACGGCCGCCACCGCCGCCTCGAGTGGAATCGTCTCTCCGAGAAACCAACCTGCAGCGAGCAAGGCAAAAAACGGCGCGGTCCCGGATACTGCACCCGTCACCGTCGGCCCAAGCTGCTCGTTGGAGCGAAATGTCAGCAGCGTGACGACCGCAGGGAAGAACAGCCCGATGACGGCAAACCAGATGGCAGCCTCGACGTGGAACGCTGAAAAGTCGAGCGTGAACGGCGCCACCACGGCGAACATCGCCGCCGCGGTCGGAATGCTGATCGCCGCGCCCGACCGCGCGTCGAGCGTGCGCAGGCCGACCCGTCCCGTCACGAGTGCGACGCCGAAGCACACCGCGCTCAACAGCGCCAATGCGATCGCCACCTCTGCCCCCCTTATCTAAAGCGCAAAGACCTTGTAACCCATGTCCTGCAACGTTCTTGTTACCTGCCTCCCCGGCCAGTCACGGTTTCCTTCCAGTGCGAGCAAGTCTCCTCACGAAGACGACCACACACTGTCCAGGGCTGGTGTCGTATTCCGTAAACAACTTTCAATAATCGGCGATGGGCACGGACCCCGCTGTCGTCGCGAGGAGCGGGCGACGCGGCGACCTCGCGGCTGGCCGCGGTTGCGTTGCCTGCAACGAGATTGCTTTGTTTCGCTCGCCATGGCAAGAAGGCGGATTCTGGCTACAGTCTTGTTCGGAAGAACGCCTGGTCATTGATGCAAGTTATTTGCGGGACGGCGCGCCAGCTAGTGTAGTGCTTCACCCTATGCGGTACTTATGCAGCAGCGCAGTGATGGCGAAACTCCTCCCCCTTCAAGGGGGAGGTTGGGTGGGGGATGGGTGTAATAGCGCGCAACTGCCACCACCATCCCCACCCTAGCCCTCCCCTTGAAGGGGAGGGAATGTCTCATTAATTGCGAAGCGGCACACTAGGACTTTCCATGCATTCTGTCATAGCGTTGCTTATATCGAAGACGACATCTGATCAGGACTTCCATCTTTTCCTCGTCGCTTGCCCCGCTCCAATGCATGATTTCTGAAATTGATCGATAACATCCCAGGCAGATATCGTCCCCGTCAAGGCAGCAATTACGAACACAGGGCGTCGGAACGCTGCCAATAGGTTCGTTAGGATCCTCAGTCAAGACGGCTTCTCGCGCGCATCAGAGGCGTAACGTGTATTCAATTGTCCGGGAGAAATGCTAGTCCCATGTGCCGGCATAGACAAGCATCTGTCCGCATACATCTGCATCTGCCGGCAGGTATATGCCCATATATCGGCAGACGAGACATTCGCATGACATTGACCCACACCACCCCGCCTCCAGCCGGAGGCGCCCCTCCTCGTGATAGGAGGGGAGGCGAATTCTCGGCGGTCGCGCAGTCACATCGTCACGCGTGGGTCAGCAGGAGGCTACAGTGAAAAGGGCAGAATTTTCGGGACCATGTATTATCCGAGTCCGATCGCCGGCGTGGAATTCAAGTGCGGCTTGAGCAGCACGTTGATCAAGAGCGCGGGAAGTTCGGGCAAGTAGAATGTAGGTGTTGGGTTTCGGCGCTGCGCACCTCAACCCAACCTACGTACACTGCATCACGATCAGGAGGGATGACCATGTGCAATTTGATCAGGATCCTTGGGGTGGCAATTTTCCTTTGGGCCGGCGGGGCCCAGGCAACGGACGTCATCAACCAGGACAAGAAGGATGGCAGGCTTACCATCCGCGGCGGGAAATTCGTGAAGTAACCTGGGCGGAGACCGCGCCGACCACGGGTGTTGGGCATCGGCGCTCCGCACCTCAGCCCAACCCACGTGCCGGAATGGGCGAAGCGAGAGTCGCCCGGATCGCGCGTGCAGCGTCATCCGGGTTCATCCGGGTTGCGTATAACTAGGGTTATCCGCTGCCAAAGACTGCTAGAATCCGTCGAGTCGTTCGTAACCTATCTGAATCCCGATCGGACCAGGAGAAATCATGCATTTAACTTTCCGCCCTTTTCCATCACCGCTCTTGTGGATTCTCGCGTTGGGCGCGACCCTGCTGACAGCCGCGGCGCCCGCGCGCGCGGTGAGCCCGCCCGAGCCTCCGAAGGGGCTGTCAGCGCCGCCGCAGGCCACCCCGATGCCGGTATTCGAGTTGCCGGTCGTCAATGGAACGAAGGCGCGCTCGACCGATCTGCGCGACAAGGTCACCGTCATTCGTTTCTGGGCGACCTGGTGAATGGAGTGCGTTGGCGAAATGCCCTCCGTGCAGAGGGCACATGACACTCTCCGCAAAAGCGGCATCTCGGTGCTCACCGTTTCGCTCGACGGAACCGGCGAGCGGGCGGTCAAGCCGTTCATGGCGAAACACGGTTACACGGTGCCGGCGCTGGTCGATCCAGGGATGGACGTTTCGCGCGCGTTCGGCGTGCGCGGCGTGCCTTCGACCGTCGTCGTCGATCGTCAGGGCATGATCGTCGCGCGTGGATTTGGACCGTTTGACGTTGACGCGGCGGAGTTCCGCAAGTACCTGCAGCGGCTCGCCGCAAAGCAGTGATGTGTGTTACCACTCACGAGAGGGAGGTGCCTATGAAGTTAGCTCGATGGAAACGCTGGGTCGTTGCGGGCGTGCTGGGGAGCGCCGCTTGGATCAGTGCGGGTGCACAGGCGCAGGCGCTCAAGGAAGGCAACAAGGCGCCGGCTTTCTCCGCGCCCTCCTCCACGGGAAAACCCCTGGCGCTCAAGGATTTCCCGGGCAAGTCGGTGGTGTTGTTCTTCTACATCGCCGCCTTCACCAATACCTGAACGCAGGAATGTCTGGCCTTTCAACTTGATCTTCCCAAGTTCGAGGCCGCAAACGCCCAGGTGCTGGGCGTCAGCGTCGACTTCAACGGTGCAAACCAGGCGTGGGCCGAGAAACTCGGGCTGACGTATCCGCTGGTGGCCGATACGCGCCGCGAGATCTCGCGGGCCTACGGCGTGCTCAACGACAACCCTGCGCTGCTGCAGGATTCCAAACGGATCGCGGGCTACCTGCGCGCCAAACGCGCGTGGTTCGTGATCGACAAGGAAGGAATCATTCGCTACGCGCAGGTCGGGGATCCCCGTGGCCTGATGCCGAACGACGAGATCCTCGCAATCGTCAACAAGTACCGCTGAGAAGAGAGAAGCTGAATGACCACGAGCAAAGAACTCGCCGGCAAGGTCGCGCTCGTGACGGGCGCCGGGCGTAACATTGGCCGTGCCATCGCACTCGCGCTGGCGGAGGGGGGTGCCGCGGTTGCGGTCAACACGCGCAAGTCGCGCGAGGATGTCGACGGCACGGTGCAAGCAATTCGTGCGGCGGGCGGTCAAGCCGAAGTCTTCATGGCCGACATCGCCGACGGCGCTGCTGTACGGACCATGGTCGATGGCATCGTCAAGCGCTTCGGCCGAGTCGATTTCCTGGTGCTCAACGCCTCGGTGCGTACCGAAAAACCCTTCACCGAACTGAGCTATGAAGAATGGCGCGTGCCGCTTTCGATCACGCTCGACGGTGCTTTCTACCTGGCAAAGGCCTGCATCCCGGAAATGATCAAGGCGGGCGGCGGCAGCATCGTCACGCTCGGTGGCATGGTGTCGCTCTCCGGCGCGGCGCGGCGCGTGCACGGCTCGGTGGCCAAACACGGCTTGGTCGGCTTTACCCGCGGCATCGCGCGCGAACTCGCTCCTCAAGGCATACGCGCGAACTGCGTGGCGCCGGGCACGATGAACACGGTGCGCGCGGCGGGCCGCGCGGAACGTCCCGACGTGTCGAAGACGGTGCCGATCGGCCGCATGGGGGAAGCCGAGGAAATCGCGACCACCGTGCGCTTTCTGTGCGGCCCCGGCGCGAGCTACATCAACGGCCAGACCATCCACGTCAATGGCGGCCAGATGATGTTCTGATTCGGCATGAGTTGACCCCATCCCCACCCCGACCCTCCCCTTGAAGGGGAGGAAGATTCGGAGTTCTCCCCCGCGCTACGCGCAAGGGAGGGAGTCATGAGTTAGTTTCCTTCCTCCGTTCACGGGGGAAGGTTGGGATGGGGGCAGGCTAGAACTTGATCTTGCCCTCGTAGAGGGAGAGCGGCGGATAGGCCTTCGGGTCGATCAGCACGTCGAGCACCGTGGTGACCTCGCTCTCGAGCGCGCGAGCGAGCGCCGGGCCGTATTGCGACGGTGTCTCGATCCTCACCCCTTCGCAGCCGCACGCGCGTGCAATGGCCGCGTGATCGACCGGCCCCAGGTCGCACGCGTCCGTGTGATCGCCGTACTGTACGTCTTCCGCGTGCGACTGGTAACCGAGGATCTGGTTGTTCAGCACGGTGACGATCACTTTCACGCCCATGCGCTTTGCCGTCTCCAGCTCCGCCCAGACATGGGCGAAACCGCCATCTCCCGTGAGACAGAACACGTCGCTCTCCAGCGCGGCGACTTTGGCGCCAATTGCCGCCGGCAATCCCCAGCCGAGGCCGGCAAGCCCGCGCCCCGCGAGAAAACGCATGCCGGGCCGCTGCGCCGTCAGGTAGTTCGCGGCCCAGATCGGCGCATAGCTCGCGTCCGACACGAAGATGGAATCCGGCTTCAGCACGGACTCGATTTCTGCCATCAAACACTCCGGCCGTATCGGAACCGCTTCCGAGCGCAGCATGGGCGCTGCCTCCTCGGCAAACGCGCGGCGTGCCGCCTCGATCCTTTTCTCGACATTTAAACGGCCCGCGCGACGCCGCTTCAAGTCCTCTCCCGCGAGCGCGGCGTGCAGCGCTTCGAGCGTGAGCCTGGCATCTCCCACCAACCGCGACGATTCGTAATTGCGCCCGATCTCCTGGCCGTCGACGTCGATGTGGATGTAGGCCGCATTCTTCGGGAACAGCGTCCACGAATCGGTGCCGTTCTGGTTGGTGCGATCGCCGACGAAGAGAATCACATCCGCCTCATCGACCAGACCGCGCAGGTGCCGGGCCCGCGCGCGCTTGCCCATGAAATACCCGATCACGCCAACCGACAGCGGGTGCCGCTCGTCGACCGCGCCCTTGCCCATGCTGGTCGTTGCCACCGGAATTCCCGCATCTTGCTGCACGCGCGCGAGTGCATCGTGCGCGCCGGAAAGATGCACGCCGCCGCCCGCTACGATCAGCGGGTTCGCCGCGCGCGCGAGCAGCCTGGCGGCCTCCGCAATGCGCTGCGGATCGGCGACATTGCGATCCAGCGGGTAAGTGCCGAGCGCCTGACGCCGTCCCGATTCCGCGTTCGCGCCCGCGGCTTCGAGCAGCAGGTCCTGCGGGCACAGCAGCACCGCCGGCCCCGGGCGTCCGCTCGCGGCAGCGACGAACGCCATGTCCACGTAGTCCTCGATGCGCGAGATCTCGCTCACGCGCCGCACCCACTTGCTGCAGCCGCGAAAGATATCGAGGTGATCCAGGTCCTGGAATGCGTTGCGGTCGGTCTGCGTGCGCCGCACGTCCTGCACGATCGCGACGACGGGCACGGAGGCCTTGAGTGCTTCCGCCAATCCTGGCGCGAGCAGCACAGCGGCCGGGCCGTTTTGCGCCGACACCACGGCGACCCGCCCCGAGACGCGCGCGTAGCCGTCGGCCATGGCGGCGCCTGCGTTCTCCGTGCGATAGGCGATCTGCCGGATGCCGAACTCCGGCGCAACGAGATAAAGCGCCGATGGCAGGCTCTGGCCGAACATCACTTCCACCCGGTGCCGCTTGAGCGAGCGCGCCAGCACATGGGCGCCGCACGGCACCGGCAGCTTGTAACGAACCGTGCAGTCGGGCTTGTCGGAGATGATGTTCATGTAAGCCTCGGCAAAAATTTGCGACACGCAACTGCAGCAGTCTACCGTGGCGGCCCGTTCGACGCACAGACGCGGCGGTGCGTCGTTATCCGGTAATTTCGCACGTTTTGTGCGGCCCTCGTAACCGGGAGTTACGCCGTTAACAGATTGTTTCAACTGAATAGTCGGCGCTACCTGCGGCCGGGCGTTGTAGTCAGCAGGCAACCACAAAAAAGGAGGATGCCATGAACGCCAGGAAAACCCTTTGCATGTTGTGTGTCAGTGCAGCAGTTGCGGCTGCGTTCCCCGCATTCGCGGAACGCGACGGCCCCCGCCCAAGAACGTTCGTCCGTGACAGGGACGGCGATGCGCCCGCTCAACGCTTCCAGCGACCTGCCGCCCGCGGCGCGGTCGCTCCCCGTGCGGCTCGCCATATCGAACCGCGCCCGGCCGCACGCGCGCCAACGGTGCATCGGCGCGCGGTCGACCAGCGCCCAGCCATCCACCGGCCAGCGGTAGTCCACCAGCGGACCGTGGTCCATAGGCCCGTCGTAGTTGAGCGGCCGGTCGTGGTTCAGAAACGGGTGATCGTCCAGCGACCGGTGGTCGTGGAACGGCCGGTATACGTCGACCGCCCCGTGGTCGTGGAACGCCCGGTTTACGTGGAGCGCCCGGTGTACTACGAACCTCCGCGCCCCGCGTACTACGAAGAACCGCCCTACTACAGCGACTCGGGCTACTACAGCGACTCGGGCTACTACAGCGATTCGGGCTACTACAGCGATCCATACTACAACCCGCCCGTTGCTGATGCGGACAATGGTTCCCTCTTTGGCATGATCGGCGGCGCGCTCATCGGCGCCGTGATCGGAAACCAGGTCACCGACTACGAGAACCGCGGCGCCGGCACGGCGGTGGGCGCAGTACTCGGCGGGATACTCGGCAGCCAGTTCTGACCCGGCATTCGAACCTCGCCAACGAAGGGGCGGCTCCGGCCGCCCCTTTGTCGTTCCCCAGTCCTGCGCTTTCCGCGTTAGCTGGCGAGGCCGGTATCCACCGGCACCGCCTTCGTGCCGGCGTAGTCCTGATCGAGCTCCTTGGCCGGAATGCGGGAATCAGCCGGCGTGGCGTCCGACGATCAATGCGTCCGCGGCGATCGCTGCCTGCGGCGTCGCGATCAGGGGATTGATATCGACCTCCGCGACCGTGTCGCGATAATCCCACACGAACCGGGAGAGACGCACCAGCACGTCCGCCACGGCATCGAAATTGGCCGCTGGGTTCCCGCGCAGTCCGCGCAGCATCGCGGCGCAGCGCAGCTCGCCCAGCATCTCGACGGCAACCTCCCGGCCGAACGGCGCGATGCGGCAAGTCCGGTCGTTCAGCGCCTCGGCGAAAATACCACCGGCGCCCAGCACCACCACCGGGCCGAACACCGTGTCGTTGACGGCGCCCGCCAGCAGCTCGAAACCACCCGTCACCATTTCCGAAACGATGACGCCCTCGATCGCCGCCCGGGGGGCGTGCTCGCGCGCGGCGGCAAGAACTTCCTGCACCGCGGTGCCCAACGCCTCGCGGCCGGCGACATTCAGTTTCACCGCGCCGATATCCGTCTTGTGGCCGATATCGGGTGAGGCGATCTTCACCACGAGCGGCGCGCGCAACCGCTCCAGTGGAACCTCATCGGCGCTCTGCACCAGCACGTCCCGCGTGACCGTGATACCGATGCGTTCGAGGACGGCCTTGGACGCGGTTTCCGACATGCGAGGCCCGATCGCGATGCGCTGCACGCCGTTTAGCGCCGGCGCGGGCTCCCCGGCGGGCGCTGCGGCCCGCTCCCGCAATTCACGATAGGACGCGAGTGCGGCAATGACCTTCGCCACCCGCACCGGTGAAGGCAGCGTGGGTACGCGTTCCGCATCGAGAATGGCGAGCGCATCCCCTGCGAACTCCCGCGGTGTCGAGAGGAACGCGAACAGCGGCTTGTTCGTGGCGCGTGCGATCTCGCCCAAGGCCTCGGCGCCGACCCGTGCGGCATCACCCGCGGTGGTGGCGAAATTGATGCACACGGCATCGACCGCCGCATCGTCGATCACCGCCTGCACCGCCGCGCGGAATTTCTCTCCGCCGCTGCCCGCGATATAGCCGGCGGTGAAATCCACCGGATTCAGCGCCGATCCGATGGCCGGTATTACCCGGGAGACGCGTTCCGTGGTCAGCGGCGAGAGCTCGGCCATGGCGAGCCCGGCCTGCTCCGCCGCATCCGCGAAGACGATGGCCGATCCGCCCGAGCCGCCCATCACCGCGATGCGCCGCCCGTGGGGCAGTTTGCGTGCCTGCAGCGCCTTGACCAGGTCCACCGCTTCGTGGATTTCCCGGATCTCGATGATGCCGGCCTGCCTGAAGAGCGCGCGATAGAAATCGTAGCTGCCCGTGAGGTTGGCAGTGTGCGTGGCCGCGGCCCGGGCGCCCGCCTCAGTAATGCCGCCTTTCCACACCAGGAGCGGCTTACCCGCTCGCGCCGCGCGCCGGCCCAGCTCCAGCAACGCGCGTGCGTTGGGCAAGCCTTCGATGTAGGCGACCACGATCCGCGTCTCGGCGTCGTCGATCAGGGCATTGATGAATTCGATCGCATCGAGATCGGCCTCGTTCCCGGTAGCGATCACGTTGCGGAAACCGATGCCCGCCTGCGCGAGCGAGCGCGACCATCTCGTCCTGCAACGCCGCGCCGCCGGGGCCGATCTCACGGAAACCGCCGCTCAGCACGGCGGCATAAGGTATTTTCTTCGCCGCGCACTCGGCGATTACGGCATTGACGCCGCGCGATGGAATGCCGACGATCGCGAGGTCGATCTCGGCCTCGATCGCGGCAACCGACGGGTAGCAGCGCAGCCCTTCGTGTGCTGGGTAGTTGGGATTGACCGGAAAAATTGCGCCCCGGTATCCGTTCTGCAGCAGAGCGCGCACCGCCTGCGAACCCGGCCGCACCGCATCCTGCGACACGCCGACCACGGCAATCGCCCGCGGCGTGAACAGGCGTTCGAGCTTGCCGCTCACAATGTTTCGTGCCTGATGCCAGCCATTGTCATATCAGATCGTAGGTTGGGGTGAGCAACGCGAACCCCAACAATTACAGCGCGGCACCCTCGAATACTTGTTGGGATGCGCTTCGCTTATCCCAACCTACGCCTTCGGGACCATCGTCATATCACATCGTAGGTTGGGACGAGCAACGCGAACCCCAACATCCAAGGCTACAACGCCTGCAGCGCCTCGACCACCTTGCGATCGAGCACCAGGCCTTCCTTGCGCCGCCGCTCGCGTTCGCGGAAGGCGCGCTCGGACGGGATGCGGATTTCGTCCACCCCGGGCTGGCGCGGCGTCGCCTTGATCTGGCGCACGTACTCGGACATCTGGCTCTTGAACCCGCCGCCGGGCAGCATCACGGCGGGATCGACCACCCAGAACAGCAAGCCGTAGTCCCGCACTTCGCCTTTCGCCAGCGCAGCGCCGGCGAGTAGGCCCAGCGCCTGGATGGCAAACGACAGTCCGTAGCCTTTGTGGCCGCCGAATGGCGCGACGCCGCCTTTCAGAACCGCGGCGGCATCGGTCGATGCGCGGCCGTGTTCGTCGAAGCCGACGCCCTC
>Ga0214472_10008686_pt1 | contig 10604 bp, 10 predicted proteins | sample RVTome_6_FD_207662 | JGI IMG/M metagenome (GOLD analysis project Ga0214472, IMG submission 207662) | Soil microbial communities from uranium-contaminated site in the Upper Colorado River Basin, Wyoming, United States - RVT140D175 | ecosystem: Environmental > Terrestrial > Soil > Contaminated >...
AGAGGCCGATCTCGCGCTCCGAGGCCCCGGAGACCTCCTCGGGGTGCGCCAGGCCGGGTTGCCGTCGCTGAGCATCGCCGACCTGGCCCGCGACCGCGATCTGCTCGATCTGGCCAGGGCCGATGCTGCCGAGATCCTCTCCGGCGCCGCCGGCAAGGAGGCGCCGGCGTTTGTTGCGCGGGTCGTCCGGCGGGCGGAGAGACGGCGCGCCGCGGAGGGCGGGTGATGCGCGTCCTGCTGGTTGCCAACACGCTTCCACCGGTCGACGTCTCGGGAGTCGGCGAGCAGGTCCTGCAGCTTGCCACAGGACTGCGCCAGGCGGGCCACGAGGTGGAGGTCCTGGGTCGCGGTCCCGGCCAGGCCCGCGGGCCGAAGGTGCTCTTTCCGCTGAGCGCGGTTCTCCCTTTCGTGCGCCGCCTGCGCCGCTTCCGGCCGCACGTGGTACAGGTGCACGAGTCGGATGGCGCCTTCGTCGCCCTGACGACTGCGGTCCTGGCAGCCGCCCTGGATCCCAAACCCTGCCTGGTGGCGCTCCTTCAGGTGAGCTATCGACGCGAGATCAAGGCGGTCCGGCCGCTGCGGGCCGAAGGCCGGGTGCTCGGTCGGCCGAGCTGGACCGAGTGGCGCTTCCGCTGGTTCAGAGCACCCTGGCACGTGGCCCTGGGCTGTCTGACCGCGGAGATCGCCGACCGCGTGTTGGCGCCCAGCCGGCGGACCGCGGAAGAGCTCGAGTGCGACTACGGAGCGAGCGGGGTCGCGGTGCTGCCCAACGCCACGGGCGGGCACGATCACCCGCGTCCGAGCGTGGCCGCCGCCGCGGACGAAGAGGCCGGCTACCTGCTCTTCGTCGGCCGCCTACGCATCCGCAAGGGAGTCGAGGTACTGCTCGACGCGGTGCGGCTCCTGCGGGAGCGAGGGTGTGGCCCACGCCTCCTGGTGGTTGGCGACGGCGAGCACCGCGCTCGCCTCGAGAGGGCGGCGCGCGAGCTCGGCGTGGACTCGGCGGTGCGCTTTCTCGGCCGCTGCGACGCAGCAGAGGTCAGGCGGCGGCTGGCCGGCGCTGCCGCCCTGGTGGTGCCTTCGCTCTACGAAGGCATGCCGCTGGTTGTCCTCGAAGCGATGGAGGCGGGGATCCCGGTGGTTGCCTCCGCGGTCAGCGGCATCCCCGAAGTGGTACTCGACGGCGAAACCGGCTGGCTGGTTCCGGCGGAGAACCCTGGGGCGCTATCCGCCGCCCTCGAGGAGGTGATGACCGATCTCGCGGCGGCCCGACGGCGTGGAGAGGCGGGGCGGCGACGCCTTGAGTCGCATTACCGGCCCGCCACGGTCACGCGGCAGTGGATCGAGCTTCTCTCGAACTGCGACCAAGGGGCCCGCGAGGGCGGAAGGAGGTCAGGTGATGGGTAGAGCGCTTCTGATGGTGGGATGGTTGGCCACGGCAGGTCTCGTGGTCTCCGGGTGGTTGGGCTACTCGGTCGAGGACGGTGCGTCTTTCGAGATCCACGTCCTGCTGGGTCTCGCGTCCGCCCTTCTCCTTCTCTTTTCGCATTCTTGGATCATGTTCTACCTGATCGGTACCGGAAAGGCGATCAAGGAGGCGGTGGCGCGGGGCGGGCTCGAGTCGCACTATGTCGAGGAGACCAAGGATCTGAAGAACCTCTCGTATCCGGTCCTGATGCTGGCCACGGGACTGGCGATGGCCACCTTCATCGTGGGCGGGGGCGTGGCGACCCGCGTGATTCCGGCCTGGATCCATCACCTCCTCTTCTGGCTCACCCTGGCCGTTCAGCTGCGCGCCTTGGTGCGCGAAGGACAGGTGCTGGAGCGCAACCGCCGCCTCATGCTCGAGGTCGACCGGAAGGCGGGCGGCGACTGACCTATAATCGCCCCGGTCCGGCCCCCCGGTGCCAGCCAGGCCGGCCGGCTTGGTTCGGTCCCGGTGCGCCAGGCCAGACCGGACGCCACGCCGCACCTCCCGAGAGACCGCCTTGCCGAGCTTCGATCAGAACCTCCTATTCGTCGGCGGCATCCAGATCCTGATTCTGCTGCTGGCGATCTCGGTGCACGAGGCGGCGCATGCCTGGACGGCCCTCCGCCAGGGCGACGCGACTGCCGCCGAGCTGGGTCGCGTGACCCTCAACCCGCTGCGTCATCTCGACCCGGTGGGCTCGCTCTTGCTGCCGCTGCTGCTGGTCTTCGCCGGTGGGCCGGTGTTCGGGTGGGCGCGCCCCACACCGGTCGATGCCCGTAAGCTGCGCGATCCGCGGCGCGATCTTCTGCGGGTGACGGCGGCTGGGCCGCTGTCGAATCTACTGTTGAGCGCGGCTGCAGCGGCCGTGCTCGCTGTGGTCGTGCGGCTGCTCGGCCCGGAGGCGCGAGAAGTCGCCTACCTGAGCCTGCTGCGCGATATCGAGGCGGCATCGGCGCTGCCGCACTTTCCTCTGATGTTCACGCTCGTTCAGGTCGCGTTCCTCAACGGGTTCCTGGCGGTCTTCAACCTGATCCCGATCCCCCCGCTCGACGGCGGGCAGATCCTGCTTCAAATCCTCCCGCCGGACTGGGCGCGACGCGTTGCCGCCGTGCGCCCCTTCGGTTTTATGATCGTGCTCGCGCTGGCTATGCTGAACGTGCTGAGCCTGCTCGTTTTGCCGATTTATGTGGCCTTATCGTTGATCATCAATCTGTAGCTCCGTCTTTCTGGGAGCAAGGAGAGCGCAGCTCGTGTCACGAACAGTCGTCCTCTCGGGGATGCGGTCCACCGGACGGCTCCATCTCGGGAACTACTTCGGAGCGGTCCGCAACTGGGTCGATCTCCAGGAGCGGTACCAGTGTCACTACTTCGTGGCCGATTGGCACGCTCTGACCACCGACTACGCCGATCCGTCGAACATCCCCCGCCACAGTCTCGAGGTGGTCGCCGACTGGGTCGCTTCCGGTCTCGATCCGGAACGCTCGGTGATCTTCGTGCAGTCGATGGTGCCCGAGCACGCCGAACTCCATCTCCTGCTCTCGATGATCACCCCTCTGGGTTGGCTCGAACGGGTGCCGACCTACAAGGAGCAGATGCGCGAGATCGACAACCGCGATCTGTCGACCTACGGCTTCCTCGGCTATCCGGTCCTGCAGACCGCCGATATCCTGCTCTACCGGGCTGATTTCGTACCGGTGGGCGAGGACCAGGCGAGTCACCTCGAGTTGAGCCGTGAGATCACGCGCCGCTTCAACTCGTTGTTCGGCGACGTCTTTCCAGAGCCCAAGGCGCTCTTCACTCCCACTCCCAAGGTTCCGGGCCTCGACGGCCGGAAGATGTCCAAGTCGTACCAGAACACCATCGACCTGGGCGACCCGCCGGAGGAGGTTCGCCGTAAGTGCGCCTCGATGTTCACCGACCCGACGCGCCTGCGGCGCAAGGACCCCGGACATCCCGAGGCCTGCAATCTGTACGACTTCCATAAGCTGCTCTCTCCTTTGGATGTCCAGGACCGCGTGGGGCGAGAGTGCCGCCTGGCCCAGATCGGCTGCGTTGACGACAAGAAGCTGCTGGCCGAGCAGATCATCGAGTTCCTGGAGCCGATCCGACAGCGGCGCGAGGACCTGTTGCGCAGCCCGGACACCCTCCTGGACATCGTGCACGAGGGGTCGAAGAAGGCGAGGGAACGGGCCCGCGAGACGATGGAGGCGGTGCGGCGTGCCATGTCGATCGAGTATCCGGCCCCTCGGGGCGGGGCCGTTTGATGAGTGACGCCCCGAGCGTCGGCACGCTTCCCGAGGAGTGGCGCGTCCGGCTGCCGATCTTCGAGGGGCCGCTCGACCTGCTGTTGCACTTGGTGCGGGTCAACGAGGTCGACATCTACGACATCCCCGTGACGCTGGTCTGCGATCAGTTCCACGAGTATCTGGGGCTGATGGAGGAACTCAACCTCGACGTCGCCGCCGACTACATCTACACCGCCGCGCTCCTGATCCACTTGAAGTCGAGAATGCTCCTGCCGCGTAAGGCGACCGAGAGCGGCGAAGAGGAGGATCCGCGCCTGGAGCTGGTCGAGCGTCTGGTCGAGTACCGCAAGCTCAAGGAGGCCTCGCAGTCCCTGGCCGAGTTGCACGGCCTGAGGTTGGGCGTCTTCACCCGAGAGCGGCAGCCGCTGCCCTCGGCCGAAGCGGACGCCGAGGCCGAGATCGATCTCAGCGACCTTTCCCTCTACGACCTGTTGCGGGCCTTCAGGGAAGTGCTCGTGCGCTACGACCACGAGCATCCCGATCCGCTGCGGGTCCACCGGGAGAGCTTCTCGGTCAGAGAGCAGTTCGACCGCATGCTCGCGCTCCTGGCTCCGGATCACCCTTTCGACCTGTTGGCCGACCTGCGCACGCGAAGTTGTCGCGCGGAGGCGGTAGCCGGCTTCCTCGCTGTTCTCGAGCTGGCACGCCTCGGCCTTATCCGCCTTCACCAGACGGAGGGCGGAGAGGTGCTCCTTTATCGCACCGAGCGCATGGCGGAAGAACACGAGTTCGAGAGCGTCGAGGCATGAGCACCGAGCGTGGGGAGATGGAGGCGGTCCTGGAGGCGATTCTCTTCGTCGTCTCCGAGCCGGTGAGCCGGAACCGGCTCCTGGAGCTTTTCGAAGAGGGTGAGCGCGACGAGGCCGCGCGGGCGCTCGACGCGGTCCTCGCGCGGTATGCGGACGAGGCGTCGCGTGGGATCAAGACCGAGGAGGTGGCCGGTGGCCTGCGTCTGGTGACGCGGCCGGAACTGCACGGTTGGCTGCGACGCTTCCTCGAGATCAGCGGGCGACAGAGGCTCTCGATGGCCGCGCTCGAGACCCTGGCGATCGTCGCCTACCGGCAACCGATCACTGGGCCCGAGATCCAGGATCTCCGAGGGGTGAACCCCTCGGGAGTTCTCAAGACGCTTCTCGAGCGGCGCCTGCTGCGAATCAGCGGCCGCCGGCCGGTGGTGGGCAAGCCCTTCATCTATGCCACCACCCGGGAGTTCCTGATGCACTTCGGGCTGGCCTCGATCTCCGATCTGCCACCCCTCGAGGACTTCGAAGAGGCCCTCGGGGGGGCTTCCGCCGCCGGCTCGGTGCCCGCGGCAATCGCTCTCGCTCCTGTACCACCTCTCGCCGAGGAGGCCGAAGGTCACGATGAGGAGCCGGACGAGGGGTCTGAGGTTTGAGCGAGGAGAGGCTGCAGAAGGTGTTGGCGCGTGCCGGCATCGCTTCCCGTCGCCAGGCGGAAGAGTTGATCCGCCAGGGGAAGGTTACGGTCAACGGCCAGCCTGCCGAGCTGGGGCAGCGGGTCGACTCCCAGGTCGACTCCATCAAGGTGGAAGGGAGGCGGGTGCGTCCGCGCACGCCGCAGCAGTATCTGCTGCTCAACAAGCCCGCCGGCTACATCACGACGCGTAGCGATCCCCAGAAGCGTCCGACGGTCTTCGACCTGGTGCCCGCGGGACGGCGCAAGGGCCTCCTGGCGGTCGGACGGCTCGACTATCAGAGCGAGGGGCTGCTGATCCTCACCGACGACGGTGACTTCGCGCAGCGGGTGGCTCATCCGCGTCACGGCTGCATCAAGGCGTACGCTGTCAAGGTGAAGGGCACGCCGCCGCAGGAGGCGCTCGACAAGCTGCGCCTAGGAATCGTCCTCGAAGGCCGCCGCACGGCTCCGGCGATGATTCATCTCCGTAAGAAGGCCGACGAACGGCGCGGAGTGAAGAACTCCTGGTGGACGGTAGAGCTGCGCGAGGGGAGAACCCGCCAGATTCGCGAGATGTTCTTCCGCATCGGCCACCCGGTGCAGCGCTTGCGGCGGGTGGCGATCGGGCCGCTCACCGATCAGGGTCTGCCGCTGGGCGTGGTTCGCGAACTGAGCCCCGGAGAGATCGAGGTGTTGACGGGCGACCGCGCGGGCGACCGGCCGAAGCGCGCCAGGGGCGGTCGGAAGTGAGCCGAGGGAGGCCGCTCATCGTGGCCATCGACGGGCCCTCCGGAGTCGGCAAGTCGACCGTTGCCCGCGGAGTGGCTCATCGCCTTGATCTGCCGTATTTGGAGACTGGAGCGATGTATCGCGCTCTCGGCTCCAAGGTGCTGGAGTCGGGCGTCGATCCTGGGGATCGGGCGGCGGTCGAGGAGTTGGCCCGCGAACTCGATCTCGTAGTCGAGTTCGGCCCTGCCGGCGAGGTCACGATTCTGCTGGACGGGAGCCCGGTCGGGGAGAGGATCCGCGAGCCGCGGGTGTCTGACGTCACCTCTCAGGTAGCCGTCTATCCCGGAGTGCGGGAGCGAATGGTGCGGCTGCAGCGTCAGTTCGGGGCCCGCCGGGGCGCGGTTCTCGAGGGACGCGATATCGGCACCCAGGTCTTCCCCGACACGCCGTACAAGTTCTTCCTTGATGCCCGCACCGATGTCCGGGTGGCGCGTCGTCTAGGCCAGCTCGCGGAGCGAGGCAGAGCGTTGAGCGAGGCGGAGGTGGCCGCGGAGATCACGGCTCGGGACGACCGCGACAGCCGGCGCCAAGCGTCGCCCCTGACCTGTGATTCCAGCTACGTGGCGCTCGATACTTCGGAAACGCCGTCGGAAGTGATCGTCGAGCGCATCGTCGACCACGTCCTGAGCGCCGGAAATGGCTGAATCTACGGCGTTTCACTCCCGTCGGGCTCCTCAGCGTATGTCCAATACGCTTGCGTCGCCCTCAGTCGCAGGCCTTGTATCTCCAGCCATTTGCGGCGCTCTGCATCGAACGCCGGTGAGAGGGACAGGCTAGAGGGCGGCGGGCGGTCCGTCGCTCGAGATGAAGCGGCCCCAATGCCGTGAGCCGAGCCGCCGAATCGTGTCGATGCGCTCTTCAGCGAGGTGATCGGCGGCGATGTAGGTCGGGATCTGCTTGGTACGCGAGATCTCGAAGACACGCATCAGATTCAGATAGATCCCGCGCGTCATGCGCAGCGCGCGCTCCCGGTTGTAACCGCCCGAGAGCTCGTTGTAGACGTTGATCAGCCCACCGGCATTGATCACGAAGTCGGGAGCGTAGAGGATGTCGCGCTCGTGCAGGGCCTCGCCGTCACGGTGCTCGTTGGCGAGCTGGTTGTTGGCAGCGCCGGCGACCACCGAGCAGCGCAGGGCGGGGATCGATTCGGCATTCAGCACCGCGCCGAGAGCGCACGGGGCCAGGATGTCGCACTCGGCCTCTAGGATCTGGTGAACCGGCACCGCCTCGATGCCGAACTCATCGACCGCGGCGTCCAGAGCGTCACCGTCGATGTCCGAGCCGAACAGCTTCGCGCCCTCGCGGTGAAGATACTTGGCGAGGTGGTAGCCCACGCTGCCCAGGCCCTGGATGGCGACCGAGCGCCCTTCCAGCGACGGGCTTCCGTACTTCCAGTTGAGCGCGGCCTTGATCCCCTGCAGGCAGCCGAAGGCGGTCACCGACGAGGGGTCGCCGCTGCCCCCGTGTGCGGTCGAGACGCCGGTTACCCAACGTGTCTCGCTGAGGATCAGCTCCATGTCCTCCATATCCGTTCCGACGTCTTCGGCGGTGATGTAAAGGCCGGAGAGGGACTCGACGTAGCGGCCGAACGAGCGGAAGAGCGCTTCGCTCTTGTCCTTCTTGGGGTCACCGACGATGACCGCCTTGCCGCCACCCAGATTGAGGCCAGCGGCGGCGGCCTTGTAAGTCATGCCCCGAGAAAGTCGAAGAACGTCGGTAAGCGCCTCGTCGAAGCTCTTGAACGGCCACATCCGCAAACCGCCCAGTCCCGGTCCCAGCACGGTCGAATGCACAGCGATGATGGCGCGCAGCCCGACATCGGGGTTCGAGCAGATCAGCACCCGCTCGTGTCCCATCTCCGCTAGTTCGGTGAAAAGCTCCATTCATCCCTCCGCTTCTTGCGTCGGGGACCTGCCCCGATGCGGGCCACGCGGCGAAGGTCTGCCGAGCGCCGAGGTCGGAAATCGGCGGCGTGGCGGGCGCCGGTGCGGACCAGTTTGCGATCGTTGCCCGGCCTGATGCGACCCTCCGGGCGAGGAGCATTCTAACCGACGGTTCCGACGCCGCCAAACACCCAGCGGGCGGGTGGACGACCACTAGAATCGGCGGGTGGACCCTGCCCGGAGGAGCGGACTGCTCGAGAGCTGGGCGCGGGAAGCGGGCTTCGACCGGGCCGGAGTGGCGCGGCTAGAACCCTCCTCCTATCGGGGGGCGTTCGAGCGTTGGCTCGCTCGGGGCGATCAGGCGGGAATGGCCTATCTCGAACGACACGGCGAGCGTCGCTTCGACCCCCGGCGAATGCTCGACGGGGCGCGATCGGTCCTCATGGTGGCCCAGCAGTACGCCTCGCCGGCTCTCGTGGAGGGAGCCGGTCCGGCGGGGAACCTTTGGTCGCGCGTCGCCCGGTATGCGCGAGGCGACGACTACCACGACATGATGGGCGAGCGCCTGGAAGCCCTCGGGCGGCGCATCGAGGAGGCTTTCCCCGGCGCGGGGAGCCGCGCCTACGTCGACACTGGCCCGGTGCTCGAGCGCGAGCTGGCGGCGCGCGCCGGCCTCGGGGTCTTCGGCAAAAACACCAATCTCCTGCATCCCGAGGCGGGCTCTTGGTTCCTGTTGGGCGAGCTGTTCCTCACGCTCGACTTGTCGCCGTCGTCCGAGCCGCTGGCCGATCTGTGCGGAAGCTGCAGCCGTTGCCTGGAGGCCTGCCCGACGGGAGCCTTGCCGGAGCCCTACCGGCTCGATGCCAACCTCTGCCTGAGCTACTGGACGATCGAGCATCGCGGAGCGTTGCCGCAGGAGATCCGGCCAGCGATCGACGAGTGGGTCTTCGGGTGCGACACCTGCCAGGAGGTCTGTCCGGTGAATCAGCAGGCCGGATCTCCGGCGACGGGGCCGGTCGACAGCCGATTTGCGGTGCCGGCGACGCGGCGGCGTCTGGAACTGGTGGATCTGCTCTCTCTCGATCGCGACACCTATCTCGAGGTCTTCCGTGGCAGTCCGATGAGACGTGCTCGGCTCGAGGGGCTGCGTCGGAACGCTGCCGTGGCGCTGGGCAATCGCGGGCGTCGAGAGGATGTCGCTCCTCTTGGGCTGGCGCTCGGAGACGCGGAGCCCGTGCTCAGGCGGCACGCCGCGTGGGCCCTGGGGAGGATCGGCGGTGTCGAGGCGAGGCGCCGGCTGGAAGAGGCTCTCGGCGTCGAGCGAGACGCCGAGGTCAGACTGGAGATCGAGGCCGCTCTCGAGGCATGCGACGGTCCGCCGGGGGGCCTCGACTCGGGCCCTCTGGGTTGACACTCAAAAAGCGCCTCGCATATATTCGAAGGTCTCGGGTTCTCAACGAGTTAGACAGAACTCGACCTCCAAGAGCTGGTCGCAAGGGTGTCCTGCGCGACCGATTGCAGAGACAGTAAGGAGACGTTTCCCGCATGGTGCCTAGCGAAGATCAGCAGAACGGGCCGGAGTCGTCGAGCTCCGCCGCGAACAGGAGTCCACTCGAGATTCCCTACGAAGAGATGGTGACGCTCTACGACGAGAGCATGCGTCACCTGAACGAAGGCGAGATCATCACCGGCCGGGTGATCGGCATTACCGCCAATGACGTCGTGGTGGACGTCGGCTACAAGTCCGAGGGCCTCGTTCCGCTCGAGGAGTTCACCAACTACCAGGGAGAGCTCAACGTCAAGATCGGTGATCGAGTCGACGTCCTGCTCGAGAAGACGGAGGACGTCGAGGGCCACGTGCTGCTCTCGAAGCGCAAGGCCGAGCGGATGAAGGTGTGGTCCGAGGTCGAGAAGAGCTACCAGGCCGGCGAGACGATCACCGGCCGGATCATCGATCGCATCAAGGGCGGCCTCACCGTGGACGTCGGCATCCGTGCCTTCCTGCCCGGATCGCTGGTCGACATCAAGCCGGTCAAGAACCTCGAGTCACTGCGCGGCCAGGAGCTGCAGTTCAAGGTCATCAGCATGGATCGGCGCCGCAACAACGTCGTGCTCTCGCGCAAGGCGGTGCTCGAGAAGGAGTTCGCGAAGAGGAAGTCGGAGACCTTGACCTTGCTCAAGGAGGGCGCCCGCCTTCCAGGCGTGGTCAAGAACATCACCGACTACGGCGTCTTCATCGATCTCGGTGGCATCGACGGCCTGCTGCACATCACGGACATCTCATGGGGGCGGGTCAATCACCCTTCCGAGCATTTCGCAGTGGCCGACGAAGTGGAGATCGTGGTTCTCAAGTTCGACCCGGACACGGAGCGAGTCTCGCTGGGCTACAAGCAGAAGTCCGACGACCCGTGGAACCTCGTCGACAAGAAGTACCCCCTGGGCGCGCGGGTGCGTGGCAAGGTGGTCAGCCTGGTCGACTACGGCGCCTTCGTCGAGCTCGAGGAGGGGGTCGAGGGCTTGATCCACGTCAGCGAGATGTCCTGGACCAAGAAGGTCGTCAACCCCTCGAAGGTCGTCGAGGTGGGCGACGAGGTGGAGGCCATCGTCTCTGAGCTGGACATGGAGCAGCGGCGCATCAGCCTCTCGCTGCGACAGGCCGAACGGAACCCTTGGGAAGAGCTCGCCATCTCGCATCCGGTGGGCAGTGTGATCGAGGGCAAGGTGCGTAACCTGACCGAG
>Ga0214472_10008687_pt1 | contig 10603 bp, 7 predicted proteins | sample RVTome_6_FD_207662 | JGI IMG/M metagenome (GOLD analysis project Ga0214472, IMG submission 207662) | Soil microbial communities from uranium-contaminated site in the Upper Colorado River Basin, Wyoming, United States - RVT140D175 | ecosystem: Environmental > Terrestrial > Soil > Contaminated >...
GCTCAGTGTTCCGCCGTTCAACGGCGTGGCGACGTTCGCGGACGTCGCGGTCGACTCGGCGGGATCGGGATACACCCTGCTGGCCTCGTCCGGGGCCCTCGCTGGCGCCGAGAGCAAGCCGTTCGACATCGGGGGCGTGATCGGGGCCATTCCGGTCACCGGTCTTGGGCCGGTCGCGGCCGCGCTGAACGTCCAAACGAGGAAGATCTACGTGCCGGGAGCGAGCTTGGTCTCGGTATTGCTCGACGATAAGGAGCTATCGCCGCAAATCCCGGGCTTCGAGGCGCCGTTCGCCGTCGCGGCCAACGCCGTGTCGAACAAGATCTACGTGTCGACCTTGTCGGGACTGGTCGTGATCGACGGCGCGCTCGACGCCATCCGTGCCACAATTCCGGTCGGGACCGAGCCGAAGGGCGTCGCCGTCGACGACGCCGCGAACCTGATCTACGTCGCCGTCGGGACGGACCCGCTCCTGCGCGGGCCCGCGCTCGTGCCGGTTGATGGGAGCAAGGACGTCGTGGTCACCGGCGACATCGTCTCGCTGCCCGCGCCGGGCGAGGGCGTGGCGCTCAACCCCATGGATGGGCTCCTGTACGTGACGATTCCGAGCTTGAACGAGGTCGCCGTCATCGACCCGACGCCCGGGGCCGCGAAGCTTGTGGCGGAGATCACGCTGGGCCAGGGCGGCCCCGCCGGCGTGGCGGTCGACCCGAGCGCCAACGTGCTCTACGTGACGAACCGCGCTGAGGGCACGGTCTCGGTGATTGATCTCCCCACCCGCAAAGAGACACGACTGGCCGTCGGCCGGTCTCCTGAAGCCGTGAGCGTCGACGCGGCTCGCGGCGTTGTGTATGTCGCGAACAGCGAGGAAAGCACCGTCTCCTTGATCGACGGGGCTAAGTTCACCGTCTTAGCGACCTTGACCCTGGGGCCCACGGCCGGCTTGACTCCCAAGGCCGTGGTCGTCGAGCCCGTCAGCGGTCGGGTCTATGTGCCGACGAAAGCTGACGATTTGGTGCGGGTGATCCAGCCGTAGCGGCTCGCGCGTTGCAGTTCTCCCCCCGGCGCGTAGGTTGAACCGGGAATCTGGCCAGCGACCGCCCTAGATGGCCGATGCTCATCCGCCGGAGCTGATCCGGCTCCTCAGCGCCCCCGACCCCCCGACGCGTGACGCAGCCTGGGACGCCTTCGTCGCGGCGCACAGTCGCCTCCTCCTCCACACCGCCCGCTCCCTGAACCACGATCACGACGCCGCGATGGATGGCTATGCGTACGTCCTCCAGGCCCTGCGTGAAAACGAATACCGCCGACTCCGTGCCTACGCTGCCGACGGCCGCAGCAAGTTCTCCACGTGGCTCGTCGTGGTCGCCCGGCGGCTGTGCCTCGATTTCCATCGGAAGCGCTACGGTCGGGCGCGCGAGAGCGGCGAAGGCAGTCGTGAAACGCGGGCGGCGCGTCGGCGGCTCGTCGACCTCGTGGCCGAGGAGCTCGACACCTCCCGGTTCGCGCCCCGCGCGTCGTCCGATCCGGCCGCAGAGCTGCAGGACCGCGAGCGCGCCGCGGCGCTGGGCGCCGCGCTGTGCGCCCTGCCGCCGCGCGACCGGCTGCTCCTCGCGCTGCGTTTCGAGGACGACTTGCCCGCGCGCGAGATCGCCCGCGTGATGGACCTTCCCACGCCGTTCCACGTGTATCGTCGCCTCAACACGCTGCTCGCATCGCTGCGCCACTCGCTGCGCCAACACGGCCCGGAGGGCGCGGTATGAAGGCTGCGCAACCTCCATGGCGCCGTCCGTTTCATCTGTCTGAAGGCGAGACCATGCGAGAGGACGACGATGGCGCCTAAGGGCGTTCGGCACCTGGAGGCCGGTGAAGTCGCGGCCTATCTCGATCGTGCTTTCCCGGTGGGCGAGCGGGACAGCATCGAGGCGCATCTGGCGGACTGTGCGGAGTGCCGGCAGGAAGTGATCGAGGTGTCGCGCCTGCGCCACACCCGCTCCCGGCGATCGCGCTGGTTGATCGCGGCGCCCGCGGCAGCGGCGGCCGCGGTGGCGCTGATCGTGTTTGCCCGTCCGACGGAGACGCCGGCACCGGGACCCGTGTTGCGCGACGGCGTACAGCCCGGCTTCGCCGTCACCCTGGTCGCTCCCGCCGAGAGTGCGGCCGTGGAGGGCAGGTCGGTCACGTTCACGTGGCGGTCCGCGGGCGCGCGCGTCTCGTACCGGCTGAGTGTCACCGATGAGCACGGCGACATCGTGTGGAGCGCTGCGTTGTCTGACACCGCCGCGCCCCTGCCGAGCGTCGTCGCGCTGCGCGCGGGGCGACGGTACTTCTGGTACGTCGATGCCCTCCTGCCCGACGGGCGGTCGATGACGAGCGACGTGCGGCAATTTACCGCGCCCCGATGAATCGTGCGGCGCTACTGCTCGCCGCCGGCGCGATCGCGGCCTGCGGGCCGCGCGATCCTCCCCGTGCCACCGCCTTCGATTCGCTGCTCGCCGTGGGCGAGCAGATCTACCGCCGCGAGGAATACGACAGCGCCCGACTCGTGCTGTCGCCGATCGCGGAGCGCGCCCGCGCGGCGGGCGATTCGATCGCCGAAGCACGCGCGCTGACCTGGCTAGGCCTTGCGGCCTGGCGCCTGGGTGACTATGCGCGCGCCCGCGCGGAGCAGGAGCGCGCGGTGGCCCTGAAGGTCGCGCTCGGGCTCGAGCGTGAGCTCTGGCGCTCGTACAACGGGCTGGGGCTCGTCGCGTGGCACGAAGGTCGATTGGCGGACGCCATCACCCGGTTCGACGCCGCCCTAAGCGTGGCCGAGCGGGTGGCGGACACCGTGGCGATGGGTTCGACCGCAGGCAACCTCGCGCTCGTCCACACGGAGCTCGGTGACTTCGACGCGGCCCGCCGTGGCTTTCTGCGAATGCGCGACGTCGGTCGCGGGGCGGAGAACGGCCGGGTCGAAGCAAACGCGCTGAACAACCTCGGCATGCTCGCGATTCGGATCGGCGACCCGGCGGGGGCGCTACCCTTCCTGCGGGACGCCCGCCGCATCTACCAGGCGATCGACTACGCGACGGGTGAGCAGAACGCCCTGGGCCAGCTGGGCACCGCGTATGCGGCGCTGGGCGAGCCGCAGCAGGCGCTCGCGGCCCTCGACAGCGCGCTGCATCTTGCCCGCCGCCTCGGCCTCCAGCAGGAGGAGGCGAGCAATCTCGAGGCGATCGCCGAGCTGCATCGCGTCGCGGGCGACTTCGCCCGCGCCCTCGACCTCTACGCCGCGGCCAAGGCCCTCAACCAGCAGCTCGGCCAGCCGGTCGAGCTTGGCGCGGATCTGCGCAGCGAAGCGGAGATCTACGTGCAGCTGGGCGATCTGGAGCTGGCACGCCGGTCCGCGGCCCAAGCGTTGGCCACGCACCGCGCGGCGGGCGCGCGCTTCGAGGAGTTGGGCGACCTGTTGCTCCTCGCCGACATCGCCGATCGGAGCAGCCGCCCTGCCGACGTCACCGCTCATCTAGCGGCCGGGCGCCGCCTCGTCGCGGCGCTCGACGTCCGACTGGCCCGGGTCGGGGTCGCGCTGGTCGAGGCCCGCATTGCCGACCGGCGCCGCGAATCGAGCCGTGTGCTCCGAGTGCTCGGTGCCGCGGCCCCCGACCTGGCGGCCGGGGGTTACGACACGGAGTGGGAGGCGCAGCTGTTGCGGGCTCGGGCAGAGCGGCGGCTCGGGCATCTGGCGCAGGCGGCGGAGGCCGGACGCCGCGCCGTGGCGGCAGTCGAGCGGGTGCGCCGCAACTACGGGTCGGGCATCCTCCGAACGGCGTATGGGTCGGACAGAGGGGAGGCCTACGCAGAGCTCGTGTCGATTCTGCAGCGCCAAGGGCGGCTCGAGGAGGCGTTCGCCGTGAGCGACGCGGCGCGAGGGCGCGCGTTGCTCGAGTACCGCGCGGCGGATCGAGGCGCCGGTGCGGCCGGACCGCTGGCCGAGCGGGCCGCCCTGCTGGGGGAGATCGGTGGCCTGACGGCCGGCATCGAGGTGGCCGAGCGGGACGTTGAGGGGCCGGCGGACACGGCGGGGCGCGCGACCCTGGCGCACCTGTACGGCCGCCTGGACAAGGCGCGGGGCCGCTACGAGGCGTTGCTGGCGCAGGCAGGCTCCGGCGTTCCCGCAGGGGCGCTCCTCGGCGCCGGCGACGCTGACGCGGCCGACGTTCAAGCCATCCTGGCGTCGGACGAGGCGCTGCTCGAGCTGCTGGTCGCCGAGGACCGGGTCTTCGGTTTCGTCGTCACACGCGCCGGCCTCACGGCCTTCGAGAGTCGCATCACGCAGCAGAACCTGGCGAGCCGTGTGCGGCTGGCCCGCGCTGCGCTCGCCCGGCCTGGCGGCGCGCCAGGCGACGCCCCGGTGCTCGAGTCGCTCCACGCGCTCTTGATTGCGCCCGCCCGATTGGCGGCCGGCGTGCGGCGCCTGGTGGTTGTGCCGCACGGCGTCCTCAGCTACCTGCCGTTCGCGGCGCTGCGCGATTCGGCGAGCGGTCGCTATCTCGTGGAGTCCCACAGCATCCTCTATGTGCCGTCGGCGGGCGCCCTGCCGGCGCTCCGGCGGCGTGACGCGGGCGGAGCAACGCCCGGGCGGGCGGTCGTCTTCGCCCCCTTCCCGGATCGCTTGCCGGCGACGGCAGTTGAGGCCGCGGCGCTCAGGCGGGTGCTGCGCGCCGATGTCCGCGCCGGCGCGCGCGCGACCGAAGGCCAGTTCCGCCGTGCGCTCGCGGCCGGCGGCGCGGTCCACGCCGCGACACACGGCGTGCTCAATGCCCAGAATCCCCTGTTCTCCCGGATCGAGTTTGCCCGTGCGAGCGACGGCGACCCCGCCGACGACGGCCGGCTGGAAGTGCATGAGCTGTTGGGGCTGAGGGTGACCAGTCCCCTCGTCTTCTTGTCCGGGTGCGAAACCGGCCTGGGCACCGCCGGCTCCACCGACTTCGCCCGAGGCGAGGACTTCGCGACGCTGGCCCAGGCGTTCCTGTACGCGGGCGCCGACAACGTCATCGCCACACTGTGGCGGGTGGAGGACGAAGGGGCCGCCGCCTTCGCGGAGCGGTTCTACGGGCACCTTGCCAAAGTCCCGCCGCCGGAAGGCCTTGCGGCCGCGCAGCGAGACATGCTCGCGAATCGACGGTTCGCGGCGCCTTTTTACTGGGCGTCGTATGCGCTCAGCGGGGATGGACTTCGTCGCAGGGGGGCGCAAGAAGCGCCTGTGGTGTCCGTGCAACAGGAGCAGGGCAGTCCCTTCGCCACCGCAAGGAGTCACCGATGAGCACGCCCTCTCTTGCTCGGCTCGTCGCCGTTGGCGTCGCCGCGCTTGTCACGTTCGCCTCCTGCACGGATGGCCCGACGCTTCCGCCGATTGACGCCGCGCGCTCGAGCGGCGATCCCTCGGTGGCCTCGGCCGACCCGAACAATGCGCCTCAGGACACCACGCTCGACGTTCGCGTGCTCGGCTCGGCGTTCGATCGCGGCTCGACAGCCGAGTGGGCGATCGCCGGCGTGCCGTCAGCAAAGGTGCGCACGAACTCGACGCGGTTCGTCAACTCCAAGGAGTTGATCGCGAATATCACGATCGCGCTCGATGCCGACACGGTGCTGTACGACGTGATCGTGACGACGACGACGGGGAAGAAGGGGATCGGGACGGAGCTGTTCCAGGTGCGCGCGAAAGGGCCGCCACCAGAAAACCCGAAAGCCATATTCGATTACCCGGCCGATGACGCGAGCTTCAAGATCCGAAGCGATCATCGAGCCGAGTACCTCTCGGCGGACGGACTGCGGTACGTGTACGAGGCCGGGGTGTGTGGCGTGGGTGCGCAGTTCTTCGCGTTCGGTTCGGGCGACGCCACGATGGATCCCGACGGGGCGACCATCACCGGTCGCGACAAGAAGGCGTGCGGCGCCGCTCGCGCGGTCACCATCATCTTCGATCAGCCGGCGGACGGAGGCCCGCTGACCCGGGACCCGGTGGCGACGGGAGGTTTCTTCCACATCATGAAGAACCTCTGGTTCGCCCCGATCGGCGTGGAGATTGAGGGCCACGCAGGCTTCAATGTCGGCCGATGCAACGTGCTACGCTTCAAGCCCGACCCCGACACGAATGAGAACTTTTATCCGGGTTCGGACAAGGTTCTCATCCTTCGGCTAGATGAGCGCACGTGGCATGTCTGGACCAAGCCGTACCCGGACAACAAGGCCTGGTGTGACACCGAGCAACGGCTCTACCATTTGCCGTTCGAGCTGACCGTGCGAGTCAGGTAGGCGACCGGTCCGGCCGCATTGGCTCAGTCGCAAAATCTTCCGGGGCCGTCCGTGTCATCAATCCGAGGCTCGCGCGGAACCCGTCTCTCTCTGTAAGGGGGGCGGTATGCGTTCTCACGTATTGACGGCGGCCCTCGCGGCCTTGGCCCTCGCGTCGTGCAGCGAGGCCCCACGCGCACCGGTCGCCGGTCCCAGCTTCGCGCGCCCGGGCGCCAGCGACCCGCGTGCGACGTTCGAGTATCCCACGGATGACGCCGGGTTCAAGATCCGGAGCGACCATCGGGCGCTCTCGTCGGACGGCAGCGCCTCGATTTACGACGACGGGGCGTGCGGCGTGTACGCCAAGATCTTCGCCTCCGGCTCCGGCGATGCGGTGATGGATCCCGACGCGAACTATGTCGCCGGGCGCGACCAAGGGCGGTGCGGTCCGGCTCGCGGCGTCACGGTGACGTTCGATCAGCCTGCCGACGGCGGGCCGCTGCGGGCGAATCCCGTGGCGACGGGCGGCTACTTCCACGTGTTCAACGAGCTATGGCAGATGCCGACCGGCGTGGAGGTCGAGACGCAAGGCGGGCTCAACGGCGCCGGTTGCAACGTGCTGCGTTTCAGGCCTGACCCGGGCCGGACTGGCAATGCGTATCCGGGCTCGGACAAGGTGCTCGCTCTACGACTCGACGCGAATACCTGGCGGGTGCGCACCAAACCGTATCCCGACAACAAGGCGTGGTGCGATACCGAACAGCGGCTGTACCATCTGCCGTTTGAGCTGACCGTTCGGGCGAAGTGAGCACACGCCGCGCGTTGGGCGCCTCGCCGGCAGGCGAGGTTCGTTCGATCCCGACGGGACCACGCGAGCCCGGCCCAACGCGCGGTGGCCCGCCGCAAATCCGCAGCGGGCGTCCGTGTTATTGGGCGTGGGACTCCGCTCGCCCTCGCTCAACGACATCAGCAGTCGTCACGGAGGTGCACAAAAGATGGTTCGCGCATGGATTCTCCTCTCGGCAGTCTCGCTGGTCGTCGGCGTGGTGGGCTGCGCGGACATGACAAACCCTGTCGCCACACCTCGCATCGAAGCATCCCTTCAGCCACAAGGAAGCGCCTTCGAGGTTGAGGTGGTAGACCTCACGTCATTGGTCGGTGCCAATGCACACCTCGCAGACATAAACGACCTGGGTCACGTCGTCGGCATCGGCGGGCCCAACAATGACGCATTCTTCTGGAGCCCGGACCTCGGGGTTGTGGACCTCGGTGCGGGCAGCGGAAGCCAGGCGCGTGCATTGAACAACCGGGACGAGGTTGTCGGTTCGTCCGTAGCCGGAGCATTCGTGTGGGACGCTGCGGGCGGAATCCGTGGTCTCCCGGAGTTCGAATGGGCACTGGGCAGTGGAGCGACTGACATCAACGACGGCGGCCAGATAACGGGCTTCATCGGCTCTCGGCAAGGTGCTCGCGCCGTGGTGTGGGAGGTCGACCGCCGGGTGACTGAATTGGGCGAACTCCAACCAGGATGCGGCTGCTCTCACGAGCCATTCGCCATCAACGAAGGCGGCCTGGTGGTCGGCCTCGGAGTGGAAATCCCCCCGTCGCTCGGCCTCGCCGTTGCACGAGCCTTCCTTTGGAGTCCCGACGCGGGCATGCGCAGCCTGGGCACCCTGGGGTACGAAGGTCCATTCACCGAAAGCACGGCGTTCGGCATCAACCGTCACGGGCATGTCGTGGGAGAGAGTGACGGAGCTGCCTTCTTGTGGACGTCTGCCGCCGGCATGGAGGACCTTCGGATTAGCGATCGACGAGCCGAAGCTCGCGCGATCAACGACGCCGGGTTCGTAGTCGGCGTGGCCAACTTTCAGGACATCAATGGAGATCGGGCCTACGTTCGCCTTCCCGAAGGCGGCGTTGTGACACTCCCACCAATCGGTCTGGGAGGCGTTGGGGGCGAAGGCGCGCCGTTCAGTCACGCCGTCGCGATCAACAACCGGAACGAGATCGTCGGCTCGAGCACTACGGAGTCGGGGGACGTGCACCCCGCTTTGTGGCGGCTTGTGCCGGTGTCAGCCAACCGCCCTCCGGTCGCGGCGCTAGGCGGGCCGTACAACGGCGCCGAGGGCTCCCCAGTCGACCTCGACGCGAGCGGCTCCTCCGATCCGGACGGCGGCGCCCTAACCTATGCCTGGGACTTCGGGGACGGCTCCGCGGGCACCGGCGCGATGCCGAGCCATATCTACGGAGACGACGGCAGGTACACCGTAACCCTGACGGTGGCCGACGGCGCGCTCGAAGCGACGGCGACGACCGTCGCCGAGATCGCGAACGTCTCGCCTGCCGTCGGTTCGATCCCAGGGGCCACGATCCTCGTGGCCGAGGCGTTCATGGCTGCGGGATCGTTCACCGACCCGGGCGCGGACGTCTGGAGCGCGACGGTGGACTACGGCGACGGCTCAGGCGCGGTCGCGCTCCCGCTCGCCGGAAAGACATTCATGCTGAGTCACGTGTACGTGGCGGCGGGCACCTTCGTGGTCACCGTGACGGTGTCGGATGACGACGGAGGAATCGGTGTCGGGCAGGCCAATGTCGTCGTCCAAAGCCCGCAACAGGCCGCTGAGGAACTGACGGATGACGTTGGCGCTCTGGTGCAAACTGGGGAGCTCAGCGCGGGGAACGGCACTGCGCTCGCCGCGACGCTGGAGGCTGCGATTGTTCAACTGAGCCGAGGCAACACCACGGCAGCGGTGAATCAACTCGAAGCCTTCATCCGTCAGGTGACAGACCTGGTCAACTCAGGACGCCTGTCGGCCACGGACGGACGGAGCCTGATCGACCCTTCGAATCGCATCATCCGAGCGGCGCAGGCGTAGCACAGGCGGGCCTCGCAATGTGCTTTATCGTGCGTCGCCGTTTCCCTACAACTTCAACCTTACATTGATGTCCACCAAAATCCCATCCGGCGTGTCCACGAACACCACGCGGTTCTGGACCCGCCGCACGATCATCTTCACGATCGGGCCCTTCCCCTTGCCCCGGCCCATGTTGCCGCGCCGATAGTAAATCACGCGGTCGTTGCCCACGATCTCGATCCGTACCACCTCAAAGCCCTGTTTCACCAACACCTCGCGCGTTACCGAGATCGCCCGGTCGGGCGCGACCACAAACTCCTTCTTCGGCCCGCGGCCCTGAGCCGCGAGAGCGATGGGCACCGCCAGGAGCATCAGGACCGCCAGGAGCCAGCGCTTCATTAGGACACCCTTGGATGGGGTTGATTTGATACCCCTGTAAGAGCCCGTGGGACCGCCCGCGGTCACGCGACCGCCTATTTCAGCAGCATCTTGGCTATCGTGTTCAGCTGCATATTGCTCGTCCCCTCGTAAATGGTCCCGATCTTGGCGTCGCGGTAGAACTTCTCGACCGGATACTCCTTGGTGTACCCGTATCCGCCCAACAGCTCGACGCACAGCGACGTCACGCGCTCGGCGACTTGGGACGAGTACAGCTTCGCCATCGCCGCCTCCTTGGTGTAGGGCTCGCGGGCGTCCTCGAGGCGCGCGGCGTTGTACACCATCAGCCGCGCCGCCTCGAGCTCCGTCGCCGCCTGCGCGAGCTGGAACTGCACCGCCTGAAACTCGGCGACCGGCTTGCCGAACTGCTGGCGCTCCTTCACGTACTTGAGCGCCGCCTGGAGCGCGCCGCGCGCCACCCCGATCATCTGCGCCCCGATCCCGATGCGGCCGGTGTTCAGCGTCTCGATCGCCACCTTGTAGCCCACCCCCACCTCGCCCACGAGGTTCGCGGCGGGGACCTCGCAGTGGTCGAGGATCAGCTCGGTGGTCGAGGAGGCGCGGATGCCGAGCTTGTCCTCCTTCTTGCCGACGCTGAACCCCTTGAAGCCGCGCTCCACGGCGAAGGCGGTGATCCCCTTGTAGCCCTTCGCGAAATCGGTGTTGGCGAAGATGATGAAGAATCCCGCTTCCGCGCCGTTCGTGATCCACAGCTTGCGGCCGTCGAGGATCCAGGTGTCGCCCTGCTTGGTCGCTTTGGTCTCGAGCCCGAAGGCGTCGGAGCCCGAGCCGGGCTCGGACAAGGCGTAGGCGCCGACCAGGTCGGTCGCTAGGCGCGGTAGGTAACGCCGCTTGAGGTCGTCGCTCGCCCACTTGAGGAGCAGGGCGTTGACGAGCGTGTTCTGGACGTCCACGAAGATCGCCGCCGAGGCGTCGACCGCGGAAAGCTCTTCCACGGCGAGCACGGTCATGAAGAGGCTGCCGCCGGCGCCGCCGTGTTCTTCGGGGATCTCGATCCCCATCAGGCCCAG
>Ga0214472_10008688_pt1 | contig 10601 bp, 9 predicted proteins | sample RVTome_6_FD_207662 | JGI IMG/M metagenome (GOLD analysis project Ga0214472, IMG submission 207662) | Soil microbial communities from uranium-contaminated site in the Upper Colorado River Basin, Wyoming, United States - RVT140D175 | ecosystem: Environmental > Terrestrial > Soil > Contaminated >...
GTATCCTGCGCGCGCCCGGGACGAGGGTTGGGAAGGGGAGGGGAGGCTCGTGCTGGTGGTGGGCGAGGACGGAAAGATCGCGCAGCTGAGCGTGGTGCGCAGCAGCGGTTACGCGCTGCTCGACCGCACGCTGGTGGAGGGGGCGCGGCGCGCTCAGGCGCGCGTCGAGATCCCGCCCGAGCTGCGCGGGCGCCGCTTCCGGCTCGAGATTCCGTTCGTCATGAACCTCGTGGATCAGTAGCCGTGGGCGCGAACGCCACCACGTGATCGACGTCGAGCCGGATGCCGATGTGCTCGCCGAGCGCGTGGTTGTGGTGGCTCGGGACGAGCGCGAGCACCTTGCGGCCGCTCGCGAGGCGCAGGGTGTAGAGGATCTCCGCGCCGCGGAACGCCTTGTGCACTACCTCGGCCTGGGTCGGCGCGGCGTCGTCGTGCACCACGTCGTCGGGCCGCAGCAGGATGTCGGCATGGCAGCCGCGGCCGCAGGCGTCGCACCCGGACGTGCATTGCACCGGGATCTCGCCGTCGAGCACGCCGAGCTCGATCTCGACCTGCCGCGGATTGAGCACCTTCGCGGGCAGGAACGCGCCCTGGCCGACGAAGTCGGCAACGAAGCGGTTGGCCGGCCGGTGATACAGGTTGTAGGCGCTGTCCCACTGCTGGATGTGACCGTCGTGCATGACGCCGATCTCGTCGGCGACGGCGAACGCCTCCTGCTGGTCGTGCGTCACCAGGATCGCGGTGGCGCCGCTAGCCTTGATGATGTCGCGCACCTCGAGCGAGAGCCGCTCGCGCAGCTCGACGTCCAGGTTGGAAAACGGCTCGTCGAGCAGCAGCAGCTCGGGCCGCGGAGCGAGCGCGCGCGCCAGCGCCACGCGTTGCTGCTGGCCGCCGGAGATCTCGTGCGGGTACTTGTGCAGCTCGGCGCCCAGCCCCACCAGGCGCGCCAGCTCCTCGATGCGCCCGGCGCGCTCGCCGCGCGCCACGCCATGCAGGCCGAAGCCGATGTTCTCGGCCACGGGAAGGTGCGGGAACAGCGCGTAGTCCTGGAACACCATGCCGATGCGCCGCTTCTCCGGCGCCACCATGACGCCCGCACCCGAGACGATGCGGCCATTCAGCCGGATCACCCCCTCCTGCAGCGGCTCGAAGCCGGCGATGCAGCGCAGCACCGTGGTCTTGCCGCAGCCGCTCGGCCCGAGCAGGCAGCCGATGGCGCCGCGCTCGAGCGAGAAGGTGAGCTCGCGCACCACCTCCTGGCTGCCGTAGGCGTGCCTCAGGTTTTCGACTTGGAGCAGCGGCATGGCTTCATTATAGTAACAATTCTCATTAGCGTTAGAATTTCAAATCGTTAATTCCTAATAATAATCTTGAGACACTTCGGCATCCTGGGCATCGCGACGCTGTTGACAGGGGCAGCGCTCGCCCTGCCTATCGTATCGGTGCTGGCGAGTTTCCTCGTCGGCACCAGCGAAACCTGGTCCTACGTCGTGTCGACTGCGCTGCCGGCCTATGTCGGCAACACGCTCCTGCTGCTCGCCGCCGTGAGCTGGGGCGTGGTCTCGATGGGCGTGCTCTCCGCCTGGCTGGTGACCGCCTACCGGTTCCCGGGCCGCGGCGTGCTGCAGTGGGCGCTGATGCTGCCGCTCGCCATGCCCGCCTACGTCATGGCCTACGCCTACACCGACTGGCTGCAGTTCACCGGCCCGGTGCAGTCGGCGCTGCGGGCGGTGACCGGCTGGGAGGCGCGCGAGTACTGGTTTCCGGAAATCCGCTCGCTCTGGGGCGCGGCCGCGATGCTGTCGTTCGCGCTCTATCCGTACGTGTACCTGGTCGCGCGCGCCGCCTTTCACGACATGTCGCGCAGCGCGATCGAGGCGGGACGGCTCGCCGGCCTGGGCGCCTGGGGCGCGTTCTTCCGCGTCGCGGTGCCGCTCGCGCGCCCGGCCATCGTCGCCGGCACCTCGCTCGCCCTGATGGAGACGCTCGCCGATTTCGGCACCGTGTCGTATTTCGCGGTGGAAGTCTTCACCACCGGGATTTTCCGGGCCTGGCTCTCGCTGGGCGACAGCGTGGCGGCGGCCCAGCTCTCGGCGTGCCTGCTCGGCTTCGTCGCGCTGGTGCTCGGCCTGGAGCGCGCAAGCCGCGGCCGCGCCGCGTACCACGCAGGCGCCCAGCGCAAGCCCGCCCCGCCGCAGGTGCTGCGCGGCAGCGCGGGCGCGCTGGCTTTCGCCGCTTGCGCCGCGCCGGTCGTCTTCGGCTTCGCGCTCCCGGCACTGCTGCTCCTCGGCCTCGCGTGGGACGAGAGGACCCAGTACCTGGGAAGCCGCATGGCGGCGCTGATCGCGAACAGCTTCGGCGTCGCGGGACTGACTGCCGTCATCGCGGTCGTGCTCGCCGCGGTCATGGCGTACGCGGCGCGCATCACGCGCAGCCGCATCGTGAGCGCGGTGAACCGCGCCGCGAGCCTGGGCTATGCGGTCCCCGGCGCGGTGATCGCGGTCGGCGTGCTGGTGCCGCTCGGGCGCTTCGACAACGCGCTTGCCGGATGGCTCGAGCAGGCGCTCGGCGTGCAAGTCGGCCTGCTGCTGACCGGGACGGTCGCGGCGCTGATTTACGCGTATCTCGTCCGGCTGCTCGCGGTCGCGCTGCAGACCACGGACGCCGGGCTCGCGAAGATCACGCCCAGCATGGAAGAGGCGGCGCGCTCGCTCGGCAGCTCGGCGAGCGGCGCGCTCTGGCGCGTGCACGTGCCGCTGCTCGCGCCGAGCCTCGCCGCCGCGGCGCTGCTGGTGTTCGTCGACGTGCTGAAGGAGCTGCCGGCGACCTTCGCGCTGCGCCCGTTCAACTTCGACACGCTCGCCATCGAGGCCTACAACCTGGCGAAGGACGAGCGCCTGGCGGAGGCCGCGGTGCCCTCGCTCGTGATCGTCGCGGTCGGCCTGCTGCCGGTGCTTTACGTCTCGCGGCGCTACTTCCAGGCGGCGCGGTCGTAGATCTTCTGCGCGGCGGGCTGATTCCTGCCCAGGGCCGCGACGTTCAGCGCATCGCGCTTGAACTCGCCCAGCGAGTTGAGCACCGGATTCTCGAGCTTGACGCTCGCCGCCACCGGCCACTCGTTGTTGCCGTCGGCGAAATAGCGCTGCGCCTCGTCGGTCGCGAGATACTCGAGGAACTGCACCGCAGCTTCGCGGTGCGCCGCGTGCTTGAGCACGCCGGCGCCCGAGACGTTGACGTGGGTGCCCCAGCTCGACTGGTTCGGAAACACGATCCCGAGGCGCGAGGCGACCCGGCTCTCGTCGGCCTTTTGCGAGCGCGCGAGCCGGGCGTAGTAGTACTGGTTCGAGATCGTGACGTCGCACAACCCGGCCGCCACCGCCTTGAGCTGGTCGGTGTCGCCGCCCTTGGGCGGCTGCGCCAGGTTGGCGCGCACGCCTTTCGCCCAGGCTTCGGCCCTGGGCTCGCCCAGGTGCTCGATCAGCGCCGCCATGAGCGACAGGTTGTAGATGTTGGTCGAGGAGCGCATGCACACCCGCTGCCTCCACTTCGGGTCGGCGAGCGACTCGTAGGTCGGCACCTCGTCGGGCTTTACCTTGTCCTTGTTGTAGGCGATGACGCGGGCGCGCATCGAGAAGCCGAACCAGTGGCCGGCCGGCTCGCGGAAGCTCTCCGGAATCCGCTTCTCGAGCAGCGCCGATCGCACCGGCTGGAACAGTCCGAGCTGCTCGGCGCGCCAGAGGCGGCCCGCATCCACGGTAATCAGGATGTCCGCCGGGCTGCGCGCCCCCTCGTTGCGGATGCGCTCGATGAGCGCATCCTCGCCGGCTTCGATCCGGTTGACCTTGATCCCGGTGTGCTTGGTAAAGCCCTCGTAGAGCGCTTCGTCGGTCTGGTAATGGCGCGATGAGTAAACGTTCACTACCTTTTCTTGCGCAGCTGCGTTAACGCTGGCTAGCAGGCCGACGAGCAACAAAGCCGTTCTTTTCCTTAGTAAAAAACTCATTTTCGGGATCCCGGAAGTGAAGGTTATAGCGAAACGATAATAACTCTCATTGTTGTTGTCAATGAGAATTCCTATCATCTGTACATGGAAGAGCAACGAGCCCACGCATTGCTGGCGGGAACCCTGGGGCTGATGACGAGCTTCGCAGAATCGCGCTGCCCGTTCGCCAGCGCAAGGATCTGCGCCAACCTGTTGGAGCTCTCGGCGATCGGCGCAGTTGCAGGAGCCGGCTAGCGGCCCGGAGGGTCCAGGCGCCGTGCGCCATTGAAGCGAGCCCGCCAGTAGGCCTTCCTCGCGCTCTCGATTCTCACTCTCTTGCCGGCGCGCGGGGCGTGGACAGGTCGCCGGGCTGCAGGTCGCCCAGCGACTCGACGGTTCGTCCACTGCGGCTCAGCATCTTTGCGCTATGCGGCAGGGCAAGTCCCCACGCAGCCTCGTAAACATGAGCGATCAGACCGCTGCAATCGAACCCGGTCTCGGGCGAGCGGCCGCCATAGCGGTACTTCGTGCCGAGCGCGAAGAGCGCATGCACTAGCGCCACTTCCCGCGCCTCGCCGGCATCGCGGGTGCCGGTAAGCGCCGGCGCAGGGGCCAGGGTGAGCAGGAAAGCGCACGGAAACAGAAGCTTGTGTTTCATAATGGGTGCGTGAGCGAAGTTGCGGCCATTGCCGTAGACGCCTGGCCGGGTCGTGCGTTCTTCGGATGACGATGAAGCGAACCAGAATGATCCGGGTGGTCCTGGGGGTGCTGCTCGCCGTGACGGCGGGGATGGCGGGCGCGCAGCATGCGCTCGAGATCATCCCGTTGCGCCATCGCACGGTAGAGCAGGTGCTCCCGGCGCTGCGGCCGCTGCTCGAGCCCGGCGCAACGCTGACCGGGCAGGGGACCCAGCTCATCGTGCGCGCGAGCCCGGCAAACGTGGCCGAGCTGCGCCGGGCGCTGGCGGCGATCGACCGTCCGCTGCGCCGCCTCGAGATCTCGGTGCGCTTCGACGACTCGGGCCGCGCCGAGCGGCGCGACATCGAGGCGAGCGGCCGAATCTCGAACCGCGACTCGCGCTTCGAGCTGAGCGCACGCGACGCGCGCAGCGCCGCCGCGGAGCGAGTGGACCAGCGCGTGCGGGTGCTCGAAGGCGGCCGCGCCACGATCCTCACCGGCCGCTCGCAGCCGATCTCGCAGCCGCAGCTCATCCAGACCCCGGGCGGCGTGGTATCGCAGCAGATCGTGGTGGTTCAGGAGCAGACCACCGGCTTCGAGGTGATTCCGCTCCTCGCCGGCGACACGGTGACGCTCGAAGTCGCGCCGCAGCGCCATCGGGGAGATTCGTTTCAGCGCGCCGCCACTCGCGTGAGCGCCCGCCTGGGCGAGTGGGTCGAGCTCGGCGCGCTCGTCGAGGACCGCGCGAGCACCGCGCGCGGCATCGGCTCCTCGGTCCGCGCCCAGGCGAGCGAGTCGCGCCGCGTGTGGATCAAGGTCGAGGAGATCGCCGACTGAGCGCTGCGCTGAAGCAGGTGTTCGCCACCCGCGGCCCGCTCGCGAGCGCGGTGCCCGGCTTCCGGCTGCGGCCGCAGCAGCTCGAGATGGCCGAAGCCATCCACGACGCGATCGAGCGCAACGGCGTGCTGGTCGCCGAGGCGGGAACCGGCACCGGGAAGACCTTCGCCTATCTCGCGCCGGCGCTTCTCGCCGGCGGCAAGGTGATCGTCTCGACCGGCACCAAGACGCTGCAGGACCAGCTCTTCGACCGCGATCTGCCGGCGGTGCGCAGCGCCCTCGCCGTGGGCGGGAGCGCGGCGCTGCTCAAGGGCCGCGCCAACTACGTGTGCCTGTACCGGCTGCGGCGCGCTTCCAAGGAAGGCCGCTTCGCGACTCCCGGGGAAGCGGCTCAGCTGCGCCGCATCGAGCGCTTCGCCGCGGTGACGGCGAGCGGCGACCGCGCGGATCTCGCCGACGTGCCCGAGGACGCGCCGGTCTGGGCGCAAGCCACTTCCACGCGCGACAACTGCCTCGGCCAGAGCTGTCCGGATCACGCCAAATGCTTCGTGATGCAGGCGCGCCGCAACGCGCTCGCCGCGGACGTCGTGGTGATCAACCATCACCTGTTCTTCGCCGATGTCGTGCTGCGCGACGAGGGCATCGCGGAGCTGCTGCCGGCGTGCAACACGCTTATTTTCGACGAAGCCCACCAGCTGCCCGAGACCGCGCGCCTGTTCTTCGGCGAGAGCGTCTCGAGCGCGCAGCTCGTCGAGCTCTCGCGCGACGCGCGCGCGGAGCTGCGCGCCGCCGGCGGCGCCTCTCCGGAGCTCGAGCGCCTTGCCTCGCGCCTGGAGAAGGCCGGCCGCGACCTGCGCCTCGCGCTGGGCGAAACGACCGCGAGGCTGGCGTGGGCGCAGGCGCTGCGCGCCCCGGATTTCGTTCAAGCGCTCGAAAGCGCGCACGCATCGCTCGTGAAACTGCGCGAGCCGCTCGAAGCGCAAGCCGAACGCTCGGAGGGCCTCGGCTCCTGCGCGCGCCGCGCCGCCGCCGCGCACGGCGTGCTCGCCCGCATGCGGGAAGCCGACCTGCCCGACGAGGTGCGCTGGGTGGAGGCGTTCGGCCAGGCGGTGCAGCTGCACATCACGCCGCTTTCGCCGGCGGAGCTGTTCCGCCGCCAGATGGCCGACCACCCGCGCGCCTGGATCTTCACTTCGGCGACGCTCGCGGTGGGCGAGGATTTCAGCCATTTCACCCGCGAGCTCGGGGTGCCCGAAGCGCGCACGCAGCGCTGGGCGAGCCCTTTCGACTATTCGCGCCAGGCGCTGCTCTACCTGCCGCCGGGGATGCCGGCGGACCCGAACGAGGCCTCGTTCACCGAGGCGGTGGTCGAGGCTGCGGCTCCGGTGCTGCGCGCGAGCGGCGGGCGCGCGTTCCTGCTCTTCACGACGCTGCGCGCGCTGCGGCGCGCGCACGAGCTGCTGCGCAACCGCGTCGATTTTCCGCTGCTCGTGCAGGGCACCGGGTCGCGCAGCGAGCTGCTGGCGCGCTTTCGGGCGCTGGGCAACGCGGTGCTTCTGGGCAGCCAGTCGTTCTGGGAAGGCGTCGATGTGCGCGGCGAGGCGCTGTCGCTCGTCGTGATCGACAAGCTGCCGTTTGCGCCGCCGGACGATCCAGTGCTCGCGGCGCGCATCGAGGCGGTGCGCGTGCAGGGCGGCAATCCGTTCGCGAGCCTGCAGCTGCCGCAAGCCGTGCTGCAGCTAAAGCAGGGCGCCGGGCGGCTGATCCGCGACGAGACCGACCGCGGCGTGCTGATGCTGTGCGATCCCAGGCTGCGCTCGAAGCCCTACGGCAGCCGCATCCTGCGCAGCCTGCCCGCGATGCGCCTCACCCGCGATCTCGCCGAGGTGGAAAGCTTCTTCGCCGGCGTCCCCGCGTGAAGATTTTCGTCACCGGAGGCGGCGGCTTCCTCGGGCTGCGCCTGGCGAAGGCCCTGCTCGCGCGCGGCGCGCTCGGCGGCCGCTCGATCACGCAGCTCGTCCTGCTCGACTCGGCGTTTCCGGAGAGCGTCCCGCAGGGCGCCGAGCGAGTGGCGGGCGACGTTTCGGATCCGGCGACCCTGGAGCAGGCGCTCGCGCCCGACACCGATGCGGTGTTCCACCTCGCCGCGGTGGTGAGCGGCGCAGCCGAGGCGGACTTCGACCTCGGCATGCGAGTCAACCTCGAGGGCACCCGCGCGCTGCTCGAGCGGCTGCGGCGCTGCGCGCAGCCGCCGCGCCTGGTGTTCGCGAGCTCGGTGGCGGCCTTCGGCGGAGAGCTTCCCGAGGTGCTCGACGACTCGACCACGCCTGCGCCGCAGAGCTCCTACGGCGCGCAGAAGGTGATCGGCGAGTACCTGGTGTCCGACTACTCGCGCAAAGGCTATGTCGACGGACGCTCGCTTCGCCTGCCGACGATCGTGGTGCGCGCGGGCAAGCCGAACGCCGCCGCCTCCTCCTTCGCGAGCGGCATCATCCGCGAGCCGCTCAACGGAGAGCTCTCGGATTGCCCGGTGTCGCCGCAGACCGGCGTGTGGCTGCTCTCGCCCCGCAGGGCGGTGGAGGCGTTCGTGCACGCCTGCGAGCTGCCGGCGGCGGCGTGGGGAACGCGTCGCGTGCTCAACCTTCCCGGAATCACCGCCACGGTGGCCGAGATGCTGGATGCGCTGAAGCGGGTCGCGGGCGCCGAGGCGGCGGCCCGGGTGCGCTGGCGGCCCGATGCCCGCATCCAGGCGATCGTGCAAACCTGGCCGGCGCGGTTTCGCACGCCGCGCGCGCTCGAGCTGGGCTTTCACGCCGATGCCGGCATCGAATCGGTGATCCGCGACTACATCGCCGACGCCGGCCTGTGATCCGGCCTACCAGTCGGGATCCCAGATCCGCCACCACGGCGCGCCGCCGCCCGCGGCTGCGCCCTTGAGATAGCGGCTGTCGGGGAAGTTCTTCTCCATCACCCGGGCGGCGCCGTCGCGCAGCTCGTGCATGCCGAGCACGTCGTAGGCCTTCACCAGGACGAAGACCGCCTCCTCGATCGCCGGCGCATCGGGGTAGTGCCGGATCGCGTGCTGGGCGCGGTTTGCCGCCGCCACGTAGGCGCCGCGCTTCATGTAATAGCGCGCCACGTGCACTTCGTGCGAGGCGAGCGCGTTGACCAGATAGCGCATGCGCGCTGCCGAGTCCTCGGCATACCTCGACGCCGGAAAGCGCGTGACCAGCTCCTTGAAGGCGCTGAACGCCTCGCGCGTCGACTTCGGGTCGCGGTCGCTCATGTCGGGCGTGGTGAGCCAGCTCAGCACGCCCTGCTTCTCGTTGAAATTGATCAATCCCCTCAGGTACCAGGCGTAGTCGACGCTGGGATGGTTCGGATACATCTTGATGAAGCGATCGACCGCGGCGATCGCCGACACGCGCTCGTCGTCCTTCCAGTACGCGTAGGCCACCTCGAGCTGCGCCTGCTGCGCGTAGCGGCCGTACGGGTAGCGCGCCTCGAGCTTCTCGAGATACCGGATCGCCTTGGGCCAGTCCTTGCCGGACATGGCTTCCTTGGCCTCGGTGTACATGCGCTGCGCCGACCAGCCGAGCGTCTCGTCGTCGGAGCTGTCGAGGCCGCTGCAGCCGGAGGCGAGCAGCGCGGCGACGGCGAGCAGGCGAGCAAGTAAACTGTGGCGCATGCGGGAAAAAAATTATAGCCCCGACTGGGAGGCCGGCTTCGTCGCGGCGATGAGCGCGACGGTGCCGGCCGAGCTCGGCGGCCTGAGGTTGGACCAGGCGCTCGCGCGCCTGTTCCCGCAGTACTCGAGGAACCGGCTGCAGGCCTGGCTGAAGTCCGGCCACATCCGCGTTGCGGGAAGGAAATCCGCTTCCTCGAAGCAGACGGTCATCGGGGGGGAGCGCGTCGAGCTCGAGCCGCCGCCGGCGCCGCAGGCGAGGCCGCTCGCGCAGCGCATGCCCCTCAAGATCGTGCACGAAGACGAGCACCTGATCGTGATCGACAAGCCCGCCGGGCTGGTGGTGCATCCCGGCGCCGGCGTGCCGGATCGAACGCTGCTCAACGCGCTGCTCGCGCACGCGCCCTCGCTCGCCGCGGTGCCGCGCGCGGGCATCGTGCACCGGCTGGACAAGGACACCAGCGGGCTGCTGGTGGTCGCAAAGACCGTCGCGGCGCAGGCGGATCTCGCGAGACAGCTTGCCGAGCGCAGCGTGCGGCGCGTCTATCTCGCCCTGGTGCAGGGCGACCCGCCGGCGAGCGGGCTGATCGACGCTCCCGTGGGACGCGATGCGCGCGCGAGAACGCGCATGGCGGTCACCCACCGCGGCAAGCCCGCGCGCACCTCCTATCGGGTGATCGAGCGCTTCGGCCGCGCCGCGCTGGTCGAGTGCCGGCTGCAGACCGGCCGCACGCACCAGATCCGCGTCCATTTCCAGCATATCCGGCATCCGCTGGTCGGAGACACCGTATACCGGCGCGGAACGCGCCACGGCATCGCGTTCCCGCGGCAGGCGCTGCACGCGGCCGAGCTCGGCCTGGTCCACCCTGCGACCGGGCAGGTCGCGACCTGGCGCGCGCCGCTGCCGCGCGACATGAAGCGGCTGGTCGAGGCGCTGCGCGAATGATCATCCCCGAGTGGCCGGCGCCGGCCGCGGTGCGCGCGCTCGTGACCACGCGCGCCGAGGGCGACATGGCAGCCGAAGAGGGCAGGCGCAGGCTGCGCGAGCTCCTGCCGGCCGAGCCGCGCTGGTTGCGCCAGGTGCATGGCATTGCCGTGGTGGAGGATCCGGAAGGTACCGTTGCCGCCGACGCGGCAATTTCCCGGCAGAAGAATTCAGTGTGCGCGGTCCTCGTCGCCGACTGCATGCCGGTGCTGCTCGCCGACGAGTCGGGCGCCGCGGTCGGGGTGGCGCACGCCGGCTGGCGGGGCTTGAGCGGCGGGGTGATCGAGGCGACGCTCGAGGCGATGGCGGCTCCGGCCGCTCGCGTGCTCGCCTGGCTCGGCCCGGCCATCGGCCCGCGCGTCTACGAAGTCGGCGCCGAGGTGCGCGCAGCCTTCCTCGAGCGCGATGCCCGCGCGGCGAGCGCGTTTGCGGCA
>Ga0214472_10008689_pt1 | contig 10600 bp, 16 predicted proteins | sample RVTome_6_FD_207662 | JGI IMG/M metagenome (GOLD analysis project Ga0214472, IMG submission 207662) | Soil microbial communities from uranium-contaminated site in the Upper Colorado River Basin, Wyoming, United States - RVT140D175 | ecosystem: Environmental > Terrestrial > Soil > Contaminated >...
AGGCTGTCTTTTTTTGTGATTCTGTTTTGTTTTGCAGTTGTTATTTGGCTTTGTTCTTGCGTCAATTTTTTTCCCACATCAGACCGCACATTTGTGCGGGCCTCATCAGTAATTGCAAGAGAGTTTATCGTATTTACTGTTTTCATTATTTACAGATCTACTTCCTCATCCCCATTCTTTGCACGTACAGGTACAAGTTTTAGACAGCCATCTGACATGATCATTTGTACTGATGTGATTTTCTCATACCGTGTACTCTGAATGAATTTCTTTGGAATGGTCACAATATAACTAAAATTCATTTTTGAAACTTTTCTCTTGCCAAAATCAATCTCTTTGTGCTCAAATTCTGAATCTTTCAATCCATTTTTCATATTATGTAATGATAACAGAAATTAATATCGAAATTTGTATACACATTAAATGACAGAATGGCATACTATACCAGCAAAATTCACATCAGAAGAAAAGAGAATTTTGGATATTTTACGTGATGATTATGGTTTGAATTATAATCAATCACTTAGAGGAGGCGTGGAATTATTTGCTAGAATACTTGCAATGAATGAATATTATCTTATGACAGATAGCAAGATTCTTAAAAAAATAAGTCGAATTGGTAAAAAATCTATGAAACAAATGGATGCTGATGTTAAAAAAATTCTGGAGAATATCCCACTTAAACAACAAGAAGCAGAGTATGAGAAATTTTCAAATGATTCTACCAGAATACTTTCTAATTTTGACCAAGTTTTTGTTAAAAATAGGAAAAAAGGTAGAACTCCAAAGAAAAGATCTAGAGGTAAACCTAAAGACACAGGAAGAGAATAATTAGAAAAACGTCATAATCTGTCTTTATTAATTTAGAAATCCGATAGCTCAACGATAGCTCAAATGGAATACGTAATTTCAATAGCAAAAAGATACAATCACGCACGGACTCACTATAAAGATCCTCGAAATCGTGGAATAAAAGGTGCAAAACCTGTACTTGGAATCTATTATCTTAATGAAGATCTAAAACTACGATTCAGAAAAATATCTTGGTTGATGATTCCATATTATCACGCCAGACTTTGGAAGCGACGAACATTTATCTGCCTTGAATGTGGTTGTAAATTTTCAGGTCTTGTAAAAAAAGAGACAGATACTACTGCTTGTCCTAATTGTGAATATTCATTTTAATTAATTCTTAAGTAATTACAAAATTCTTAAAAACTTAGATTTTATACAGATCTTGTGTTTTTTGCTCACTGGTCAAGCACTGAATCATCATATCGTGATATGGAGAGACAGCAAATACATTGTGAGAGATGTCAGAAAGAAACAGAGCATACATTTCGATACCATACACAAAAGACCAAACACTACTCATCATTTTCATTTGGTGCGGGGGACAAATCAGTTACTATAATTTGTCATGGATGCCTCTTAGAAAGATCATTAGAGAAAAACTACGAGATGGAAATGATAAATAAATTTGATTGTGAGATTGCAACTGTAATGGCTCACGAACTCATGGAACAAGGAGAACCAAAACATGCTCAAAACCTCTTAAAGAAACTACTAAAGAAAAATCCAAAATATGGTCCGGGAGTCTTTGCAATGGCTAAATGTTTAATCTCTCAGACAAAATATGATGAAGCTGAAATCTATGTAATAAATTTGGAGATGGACTATCCAAACAATACTGATGTCCAAGAACTGCGTAGGCTAATGATGACAGCGTAAGTTATCTTATGGTGTTTCAATGCATTAGTTTTGTCAAAGTTACGTATGACCTAAATATAATATTCAAAACAATAGAAAAAGAAGTTGAAGAAACAAGGGAAATACATATCTGACTTTTCCTAAATGCTTAATTGAATAGAATATTCAAAAAATCATGGGATTATTTGGCAAATCAAAGAAGAAAGATATCTCAAATGAATGGAATGGTAAAGACAATACATCGGATAATCTGAGGTTAGAAGAAACCATCAAATATTATGATGAAGAAATCAGTAAGAATCCAGTCAGTAAGAATCCAGATAATGTGAGATTTTGGTATTATAAAGCAAAAGCATTATTCGATTTAGAGAAATATGACGAAGCCATCAAATGTTATGATGAAGTAATACGGATTTATCCTGAAGACACAAATGTGTGGTATAAGAAAGCAATTGCATTTGAAAATCTGGGTAATGACATAGAATCAAAAAAATGTTTTGATAAAGCCAAAGAATTAGAGAAAGATAACAATCCAGATGTTTCAGATGAGTGGTATAACAAAGGTGTTGCATTAGATGAGATGGGTGACTCTAAATCTGCCATCAAATGTTATGATAAAGCATTAGAGATTAATCCAAACTATGACAAAGTATGGCATCACAAAGGTATTGCACTTCACAATCTAGGCAAATTTAAAGATGCAATCAAATGTTATGATAAAGCATTAGAGATTAATCCAAACTATGACAAAGTATGGCATCACAAAGGTGTTGCACTAGGTACTCTAGGTAAATATGTAGAAGCAAAAGAGTGTTTTGGAAAAGCCAAAAAATTGAATCACAAAGATTAGATTCTAAACCCTTCCAAAATCCTTAAGTTTTCACATAAAATTTGGAATCATGAGATTTGGTAAAAGACGAAATTGGAAAAGACATGATAACAGAGATAACAATTACAAAACAAAAGGTGGCGCCCGTCCTAAATTAGCTATTGTAGGTGCCATCACATTAGTTATTGGTGCTTTACTAGTTCATTATTATGGTGTACCTCTTGCGTATTCTAATAGAAATCTTGATAATCCGTATTTGATTGGCGGTTTTATTTGTGTGATAGCTGGTACGTTAATGCTGTTATTTAGTCTGAGTAAAAGAAATCAAAAAAGAGTTTCAAGAGGTATGGATGGAGTAGTAGATGGATTTCAAAAAATGACTAGAGAGCGTTGTCAATGTTGTAAATGTCAAAATTGTGGTCGAAGTCACAATCATTGGACACATGATTAGAAGTACACAAGATAAGATTTTGTGTTAACCTTGTATTTTTATTCTGCCAGATTGTGATAAGATAATGTTAGAAGTATCGGACATATTACAAATAGATGCTACAGTAATCGCTGGCATATTGATTCTACTCACGATTTCATCCTACAAAGTATCTGTATCTAACTCTAAAAAATATTTTAGAGGTTTTACAAAGGAAGGGATGACTGCACTTGTAGTCGTACCATTTGGAATATCTGCATTATTATCATTGGGTAGGTGCATGTTTAGTTCATCTACCCTGTTAACTCCAATCACTGATTGCTCGTTAATTCCAGTCGATCTGATTTTTCCTATTGGCGGATTTTTTTATGTGATCTTGGTAGTTGGTATGATCGCAAGATATTCAAGAGATCCAGTATAAAAGAACTAATTTTGTTTAGACTTAATTCATAAGAAAATAGTTCTTTCTTTAATTCAAGAGGATTAAAGAATAACGATGTTTTGTAATGATGGAAAATGTAAAAAAGTAAGACATGGAGAAGACATACATCCAATACATGATAATTCAAGGAAAAATACTATGAAATCCCATTTCGGGATAGCCAAGAATGAAATTATTGAGATATTGTTAGCTACTGCATTTTTTACTTTTGGTGGTTTTCTGTTGGGAATTTATCAGAATGATCCTTCCAACTATACTGTTATTCCATTATCATTTACAGTGATGTTCTTTGGTATGATTTTTGAGATGAGGGTATTAAATAAATTTAGAAATGAGATTCAAGATACTAAGGATGAAATTAATCATGCGCAGGTAGAACTTCAACAAACTATTCGTGATTTACACAATACAGCGACGGAAGTTAATAGAGCAAGACAAGAACTTGCCAGAACTACAATAGAATTACAGAATACAAAACGTGAGTTAGATAAGGCTGAACGTAAGATGAAAGAAGTTGAGGAAAAAGTATTTGGTCATAGTATGACTTTTGCTAAATCTTCAAGGGTGAATCCTTTAGATAAAACTGTTGATGAATTAAAAAGAGAAGTGGCAGAAATTAAAAGAAAATTGGATAGAATGAATAGGGATAGATCTAGTATTTTCTAAAAATACTTAATGTATACTAATTCAATGAGAGTATGATAATTTTAAACAGATTTACCAAATTTGTTATCAGTACAGCAATTATTGTGATAATTATTGTTCTATATTTTCAGTTTGTTGTACCGTTATTACCTGTTTTTAATTCTCTAGACGAATCAGTAAAAAATGTCATTATGATCATAGTTTTATCATCATTACTTTTTACTGCACATAAAATTAAAGAAAAATATAAAGAAAGTTTTGGAAAGCCGTTGCATCTTGTAGAAAGATTTGCGTTAATCATACTTCCACTTCAACCAATTATCAGTATGATTCATAGTACTCAAATCTCTCTTTACTGGATTTATTTTCCATTCATAATATGTTCTGTATTGTGGATTGGTGGAAGTTTGCATGGTGGTGGATATGATCTAATCAAACAATCTGTACGATATAGATTATTTTTCATCTATGGTTGTCTTATCTTAATTTGTGTCGGATTAAGCATATACATCTCGTTAGGTTTTGTATATTATTGTCAGCCAAATAAATTATTCACATGGTTAGAACCTATAATAAAATGTTGATTTTTAGCTATGTCATAAGAGAAAAAAATAGAAAAAGGAGTTTGTAGCTACTCCGATAAGCTTACTGCATATTTTGTCAACTTTTACTCACAAAATTCCTTGGACTCGTACTAACTGATAGTGAGAGAACCTGTGGGCCCATACTATCTGTTAGTCCAACCTAGTCCACACCTCTAAGGATTGAATCTAAATGCTTAAATCCAAATTTATTTAAAAAAATATGTTGAAAATTAATAGAATAATACTTACCTTATTTGCAATTACCATAATCTCTATTGGGATTTTGGGATTCACTCCTTCGCAAGCTACTCCTTCATCTGTTCCTGATAATTATATTGTAATTCTAAAAGATGGTGCAAATTCTTGGTCTGTTGCAAATGAAATGGCACAACAACGTGGACTAGGAATATCTCATGTTTATGGAACTGCAGTTAATGGATTTAGTGCAGTTGTTCCAAAAGGACAACTTGACAAAATTACATCTGATCCTAGAGTGAAATATGTTGAACAAGATTCTATTGTAACAATCTTCAAAAAACCATCTGGCACTCCTGGAGGCGGTGGTGGAAGTACAACTCAACCTCCACAAGTAACACCAACTGGAATTGTCAGAATTGGCGGACCTGTAAGTGGTTCAGTAAATGTTGATGTTGCAGTAATTGATACTGGAATTGATCCCACACATCCAGATCTTAATGTTGTTAGTGGAGTAAATTTTGCCAAAGGTAGGAGTTGGGCTGACGGTAATGGTCATGGTACTCATGTTGCTGGAACTATTGCAGCAAAAAACAATGATATAGGTGTAGTCGGAGTTGCACCAGATGCAAGATTGTATGCAGTTAGAGTTTTAGATAATCGCGGTTCTGGATTTATATCTGATGTAATCGCAGGAGTTGACTGGGTTGCAGTCAATGCAAATACTATAGAAGTTGCAAACATGAGTCTTGGTGGTTCACAATCAAGTGCACTAAACACTGCAGTTGAAAATGCAGTTAACGCTGGAGTTGTATTTGTTGTTGCAGCAGGAAATGAAAGTACTGATGCATGTTCAAAGTCTCCTGCAAGTGCACCAAATGCCATTACCGTCTCTGCACTCGATGACAGAGATGGTGTTTCAAATAATGATCCTTTTGCTTACTTTAGTAACTATGGTAGTTGTGTTGATGTGATTGCACCAGGAGTTTTGATCTTATCTACATGGAAAGACGGTGGATACAATACAATTAGCGGAACAAGCATGGCAAGTCCACATGTTGCAGGAGCTGCAGCACTATATTTGGCCAGTTATCCTACTGATATCCCTGCTCAAGTAGTATCCGCAATTCAAAGTGCAGGAAATCTTGATTGGAATGTTTCAACTGATCCTGATGGAAATCATGAAAAACTAGTTCATATTCCTTAACTGTAACACATAATTTAAAAAAATTAAATTTTTTTTACTTATCTGCATCCATTTATCCCCGAAATGGAGGATAGAATCCCTGCGATGTGGAATCAAATTCTTTACGAATGTAAAGTGCTTGTTTTTTATATCATATCTTCAAAGCGTCACTGACGAAAATATTTTGAAAACCAAAACTCCAAAGAAATTTCTCATTATTCTAGGTATTGTAATGATTGGAATTGCACTCGCTTTTAGCTTTAATTCCAATGATCAAAAACCCACTATAACAAACACAGTAACCGAAACAAGAACAGTTGAATGGCGTCACGTTCATGGATTGGGTGTAGATCCTACCGATTCAAATATTTTGTATATTGCAACGCATGGTGATTTTTACCAAAGCAGAAACGGTACCCTTCCAGTAAAAGTAGACAAAGTAAGAGCAGACTATATGGCATTTAATGCACCATATAACAAGGACTCTCCATTGTATGCCAGTGGACATCCGTCTAGTGGTGGAAACACTGGATTAATCAAAAGTATCGATGGTGGAATGACTTGGCAATCAGTTTCTAAAGTATTAGATCCTCCAGTTGATTTTCATGCCATGACCCTAAGCAAGAGTGATCCAAATTTGATTTTGGGTTTTGATAGTGGCGGTAGAGGACTATTCAAAACTATTGACGCTGGAAAAACATGGGAAAATTTAGAGTATCCTGAATACATCTCTGCATTGGCAATTTCCCCAACTGATTCTCAAATAATTTTTGCAGGAACAGGAAATGGAATATTCAAGTCAAATGACGGAGGTAGAACTTGGACACATGTTGCATATCAAGGATTAGCAGTATACGCGATGAATTTTGATGATGACGGAATCCTTTTTGCATCAGTAAAGACACTTGGCCTGGTTCGTTCAGATGATTTTGGAGTAACCTGGGACGACTTGTCAAACATTGATCTAACTATTACTAGTATAGCTTTTGATTCTACAAACAAAATACTCTATGTCGGTGGATTTTCATCTGAGGGATATCAAGAAGTTTACAAACTTTCATACGATGTCACTCAGTATGAAATAATCGGTACAAACAAGGGACTAGAGTAAATTTTTACAACATGATTATCGTGGAAAATAAAACATAACAGTAACGCCAATCAGAACTATTATGGAGCCAATTATCTCAAATCTATCTGGCTTTTTCTTGTCGATCCAATACCCCCAAATTATTGATGAGACCACAAAAATTCCACCATATGTGGCATAAACTTTACCAAAATTTGCAGGTTGTAATGTCATGATAATTCCGTACGAAAACAAAATCAATGCTCCAATCAAACCAAATATCTTTCCCTTATGTTCTCGCAATACTTTCCATATCAGATAACCTCCACCAATTTCTAATAACGACGCAAACAAAAACAATCCTAAAGTTGAAAGAACTATTTCAACCAAATCTTCTCGCCTTTTCTTGGATAATAGAAAATTATCAAAACACCAATTAATGCAATAACAGTTCCAATAATGTCATAGTTGTCAGGTATTATTCCATCAATTAACCAACCCCAAAATACAGACATTACAATAAAGACGCCTCCATAAGCTGCATAGACTCTATGAAAATGAGTTTTTTGAAACGTTGGAACTATTCCATACAAAAATAACACAAACCCCCCAACTGCACCTAACATCCAACTAAAATCCTCACGTAACCAAAGCCAAACTAGGTAGCCTCCACCAATCTCACAAAGACCAGCTAGAAAAAATAATAGAATCGAAATGAAAAAATTCTTTGAATTATTATTCATTCTAATACAGAAATGGATGAAAGTTTCTATGTTATAACTAATTTAGAGAAATAGACTTGGAATCAAAGAAAAAACAATTTTGCGGTTATTGTCCAGAAGACAAATGCCTATTAGGCTGCAAAATATGTAATCCTGTGAAAAATAATGACTCTAATTGTAACTGTTAAAACTATGCAGGACTGATTACCGTATCTTTTCTATTCACAAGATAAATTCCTAAAATCATTATGCCTGCTGCCATAATCTGATACCAACTAATCTGTTCAGCCAAGAATACACTAGCTGCAACAAGACCAAACACTGATGACATTGAAAATATGGTAATTGTTCGAACTGTGCCTATTCTCTTTAACCCCTGCAAGAAAAAGAAAAGAGATGCTGCAAACCCAACTGAACCAAGCACTAAAATTGGAACTATGTACTCTGTTTCCAAATTAATGTCAACTCTGAATACCAATAATGCAATTGCCAATAGCATTACTCCACCTATTGCAGATTTTATCTGTACAATATTTGCAACATCCATTTTTTGTGCAAGGTATCTGCTAAGATTGTTATCCAGTCCCCAAAATAACATAGACAGAATTAGTAACATGTCCTTGTAGTGTATTTGCTGTAATGTGAAATCTGTAAAATTTAGATTTGTAGTTATGATTACCATTCCAGCTAAAACCAAAAGAATTGCAACCCAACCAACTACTCTTAGTCTTTCTCTGAAAAACATCACTGCTAGTAAAACTGAGAAAAATATCTCACCATTTGCAATCAATGCAGCATCTGATGCACTTGCATGTGTCAATCCTACAAAATACAAGCTTGGTGCAATAACTGCACCACATGTTGCTATTGATAAAATCAACAAAAGATCTCTTTTTGTAAGACTCTTCTTTTTCTTTTGTGCAAATGGGCTTAGAGTGATAGCTGATATGATGTAAACTAGAGATGCTAGCAAAATAGGATCAACTGAAGATACAAGCGGTTTTGCCAATACGGACACTGAACCAAACGTGATAGCAGACACTATTGCAAATACATAGCCTAATCGTATCTGATCATATTTTTGCATCATGAATTGACATCTATTGCCATGTACTAGCTAAACATTTCTGGAATTTTTACGCCTATTTGCGTTCATTTTTCTTCCAATAATGGTAATCTAGTTCCTGTGGACCTATTTTTATTCCTAAATTCACAGAATACCACTGATGAAAAAAATTCTTTATTTGATTATTCCTGCAGCATTTTTTATATTGCTAGTTAACGCCTTTTTTGGCCATCTGATTTTTGTATCTGAAACTCAACAGGTCATAAACAAATATTCCGTATATGTTCATTTGTTATCGGAGTGGCATAGTGATTCAAAGAATATTATCTTTGAGGTAACCAATTCATGGCACAAATCAGACAAAACAGGTAATGTTAACCATGTATTTAATGCAGAATCCAAAGAATACAATACAAATCAACTTCAAGAAATCAATGGCAAATCATATGTTGAATTAAAGCATGAATTTAGTGATTGTCAAGAAGAGTGGCAACCAATGCTCTATCGAAAGGCTGTAGACACTGTACGACATGAAATAGAATATGCACAAGGAAATCAGTTAAGCACAAATCCTGAACTTTCAGTGTATCCGGATATAGAAAATACAAACTATGATAACACAGAGCAGCAGCTAAAAATAAAAAATGGATACGTACAATTTTTCCCCATTTGCACATCCAAAGATATCACGTCATATGATTATAGTGTAAAAACTGATAACAAAGACTTGGGATTTGATGCGTATTTTGTTTCATCATTTATTGAACGTGATCATTTCGTTAATTCCAAATTTGATTTTTACACCGAATCAGGTTGCTTTGTACAAAACAAACAAAGCTATAGTGGTACCTGTAAAAACATTACCAAAGACAGTGGATTATTGGTAATACTTCCAGATGAACTTATTTCATGGACTACAAAAGTTACAATAAATCTTTATGAAAAATAATACTTGTATGACTAAACCTGGTTTATCTCCTAAATGGGTGCTAGCTATCTTTTCAATTTTGATTTAGTGTTTCGATTCTTCCCTTGTACTTTTCTTTGTACAAAGTTCTACACGATGTACAACAAAAGAATCTCTCAAAATTTGCTATCTTAAGAACATGTGGCTTGTCAGAAATTGGACCCTTACACAAATCACATGTCATTTTTAAAATCATGTCTTTTGTTATTTTCACATCATGCTTTTTTGCTGATTTTACCTTTATATTCTCAAGATGTTTTTCAGTCTTGTTTTCAAGCATTCCAAGATCAATTATTGGTGATATGGATTTTATCAACCCCACATTTACCAATCTCTCATATCTAGCTTGAACAGTAGGAGTGCTTACCTTAATTTCACGAGATATCTGCCGAAATGACTTTCTCCCATCTTTTATCAACGACTCAATTATTGCAATATCTATATCGTCAGGCTGAAATGGCATATGATGAATTATTTGTGAGAATATTTATCATTTTACAATTGTAAAGTACACTATTATTGTATCTGGACCATTATACATTATTCATGTCAAGCCAAATTGCTATGAAAAAATCTCTTATACTTGTTTTGTTTGTACTTTTCTCACTAATTTTTGTTGGAGGTGTATTTGCAGCTACAAATGAAATTGCGATAGGTGCTGGAAATGAAATATCGTATCCTTCATGGTTAGTAATTGCATATCTAGCCGGTTTGTCTATGATAATTTTACCATGTACGCTCCCACTGGTATTCAT
>Ga0214472_10008690_pt1 | contig 10600 bp, 8 predicted proteins | sample RVTome_6_FD_207662 | JGI IMG/M metagenome (GOLD analysis project Ga0214472, IMG submission 207662) | Soil microbial communities from uranium-contaminated site in the Upper Colorado River Basin, Wyoming, United States - RVT140D175 | ecosystem: Environmental > Terrestrial > Soil > Contaminated >...
GCACGCTACCAGATCGATACGTCGAAGCTCGTTGTCACGGGCCACTCGGCCGGCGGACATCTCTCGCTCATGACGGGTATTCTCGATCCGGCAGCCGGCCTCGATAACGAGTGCCCCGGCAGCGAGGAACTGAAAGTGGCCGCGGTTGTGAACTTCTACGGGATCACCGATGTGGCGGATCTGCTGCAAGGCCCCCACATGCAGCGATACGCCGTTACCTGGCTGGGAAGCATGCCCGACCGCCAGGCCATCGCCAAGCGCGCCTCGCCACTCACATACGTGCGCAAAGGCCTGCCGCCGATCCTCACCATTCACGGTGACGCCGATACAACCGTGCCATACGTCCACGCCACCAGGCTCCACAAGGCGCTCGACGGCGCGGGCGTCACGAATGAGCTGCTAACAATTCCCGGCGCCGGCCACGGCGGTTTCAACGCCGAGCAGACGCTGAAGGTGCAGCGCACGATTGCGGCATTCTTGAAAAAGCACGGCCTCGTTTCCGGCCGCTAATCCCGGATGCGTCTCAACTGATCAACGGCTCAACCGCCGCATGAGCTAGGTCTCACCGACGCGATGCACCTTGATCAGATCGGTCTTGCCTTTGACCTGCAATGGTGTGCCGGCCACGAAACAGATGCGGTCGCCGCGCTGCGCCCAGCCCATGCCGATCAACATCGGATCGACGGCCCGGACCAGATCATCGACGTGCTCGTAAGGCGTGACCAGACGCGTCTCGACGCCCCAATACAGCGACATGCGGCGGCAAATCTCGGGGCGGCCCGATAGCGCTAAAATTCGGCACCCAGGACGGTGTTTGGAAAGCAAGCGCGCCGAGAAACCGCTCTCGGAGTAAACCACAAGACAACGCGCGTTGACCCGCCCGGTGATCTCGACCGCGCTGAAAGCGACAGCATCGGAAAGAAGCAGGTCCCCATCCCTCGCAACAGGGGCCGCCAGGTCGGTGGGCACGAGCAGTGACTCCGCCGACTCGATGATGTTGCTCATCATGCGCACGGCTTCGAGCGGATACTTACCGACCGCTGTTTCACCCGACAGCATGACGGCGTCCGAGCCGTCCAGCACGGCGTTGGCGACATCGCTGGCCTCGGCGCGGGTCGGCCGCGGACGATCGATCATCGATTCCAGCATTTGTGTGGCCGTGATCACGGGCTTGCGCAGTGAAGCTGCCTGCCGAATGATGCGCTTCTGCTCGATCGGCACGATCCAGGGCGACAGCTCGACGCCGAGGTCGCCGCGGGCGACCATGACTCCGTCGGCCGCCGCCAGGATTTCGTCGAGCTTCGCGAGCGCTTGGGGTTTCTCAATCTTGGCGATCAACTGCACGTCGCATCCGGCGGCGGTAATGCGCTTCTTGGCCTCCTGAACGTCCTCCGGTTTCCGGACGAACGATAGGGCGACGTAGTCGACCTTCTGATTCAGGGCGAACGTCAGATCGGCCTCATCCTTCGCGGTCATCGAAGGAAGGTCGAGCTCCGCCCCCGGAATATTGACGCCCTTGCGTTCACCGAGAGTTCCTCCGCTGACGACTTGGCACACGACGTCCTGGGCCTCGACGCGATTAACCTCGAGTTCGATGGCGCCATCCGCCAGCAGCACCCTGTCGCCTGTGCTTACGTCGTTGGGAAAACCGCTGTAATCGATCGATACGCCACGCTCATCGCCCGTGATCTGGCGCGTCGTCAGGTAGAACTCCGCCCCGGAGTGCAACTGAACCGGGACGCCGCCGGTCAGCTTTCCGGTACGAATCTTCGGGCCTTGCAGGTCGGCGATGATAGCGACCGTCAGACCGCGCTGCGACGCCGCGCTGCGAACTCTCCCGATCCGTTCAGCGTGGTCGTCGTGAGTGCCATGGGAGAAATTCATCCGCACCACGTTCACGCCGGCTTCGAAAAGCGCTGAAATGACCTCCGGCTCGCTGGACGCAGGTCCCAGCGTGGCTACGATTTTGGTCTTTCGCATGATGATCCCCCCGCTTTCACGGGAGGCTAAGAGAGCAGCTTCTTGGCGATGGCTTCCAGCTTGGCCGCAAGCTTGAGATCCTTTTCGGTAATGCCGCCGGCGTCGTGGGTCGTGAGGTCAACCTTCACCGTTTGGTACACGTTGAACCACTCCGGATGATGTCCCATGGCCTCGATCGCAACGGCCGCTGTGGCCATGAAACCGAAGGCGTGGATGAAATCCGCGAATTTGTATTCCCGGTGAAGCTTTCCGTTAACGACACTCCAGCCCGGCAAGTTCGCCAATGCCGCTTCTATTTCAGGATCGGCTAGTTTCGTCATTTGAGTTATGAACCTATCTTAGGGGAAGGCGGCGAAATTGTCGGCGCCGAGATCGGCCAGATCACATGTTCCGCCGTCGATGATCACGCCGGCGGCGTTACGCGTCTTGATGCCGAGCGCGGTAGGGTTGGGGTGAACCGTGCTCGATGCCGGCTAGGCGCCCGACGTGTCGAGAGCCATGCGTTCAGCGCCTTCGACGGCCGACTGCGCCGAGTTGCGCAGATCCTGGACAGCGTCAATGAGCAATGAGAACTGCTCATATTCCAGGCTGAACGATACGCCGAACGTCCGCAGCCACACGAGCGTGAGCGTTGAATGGAACAGGAACAGTTGACTCACAAGCATGGCCCCGAAATTCGGATCGGGAGCGTAGGGGGCGAGAAGGCGGCACAGCGACCAAAGACGCGAGAAGTCGCTCCGCAGCTCGCGCAAGTAGAGACGCAGGATGCGGCGGCGCGCCTTGTGAAGGCGTTCCGCGGCGATCGGTCCCAGCACGTCGGCGCTGGCGGCGATGAAGTCGTGGTCTTCTTGTGAGAACAGACGCGTCATGACGCGGTAGCGCTCCAAGCGGGACGCTTCCGCCTCAAGAGTCTGACTGTTCGGAAGAGCAGCGGTTCCCCTGACACGGGATGCCAGCCACCAGGCAAGACACACGCCCATGGCGATCACGGCCGCGAAGAGAACGAGCGACAGGCCTGTCATCGTCATCGTTGTCGCCGCCCCCGTCGGTACACGCTTCGGTTAGGTCTTAGCATTCAATCCGAATCCCGGGCCTGTTCATCGCTGTTAGTATTGTCGCCTTCCCGCATCCGAAAAGGAATGGGTCAATAGTTTCATTCTTGTTCTCGGTAGGAGACCCTACCGCATCTAAACCATAGAGGTACAGCGACATACGCAGCGAGGTATGCACGGATGGAGGCGTGGATCGGGTGAGGATTACTGCCGTTTCTCGACCAAGTCGCTTGTAATGTGCTGTTTGCCAGTAGTCGTACGACACCCCGCCCTTGAAGTACGAACAAGAATTCTTGAGAAGCCAGGGCAATCACCCTGATCAGCGGCGGCGAAGGCCCAAGAGGACGGGAGACATACGCCATCAACGTCGCGGCCCCGTTTGCGAAGAGAGTTAGAATGGGATCGACTATGACGCGGCGTTTGCTTCTTTTCGCCTGCTGTGTGGCATTGTTTGCGCCGGCGGCTGAACTTTCCGAGGAGGGCGTTCTCGAACGCCTGACGGCCGCGGGCGGCTCCGTGACCCGCGATGCCGGGCGAGTTATTCGCGTCGACCTCTCGTCGAGTTGGGTAACGGACGCCGATCTGGCGCTGGTCGCGGCTCTGCCGGGCATCGAGGCAATTGATCTTTCGCAAACGAAGATCAGCGACATGGGCTTGGAGCACCTGAAGGGCCTCAGCAGCGTGCGCGAGCTGAATTTGCATTTCGCCGAGTACGTGACGGACAGCGGCATTGCGCACATCACGGGCTGGAAGAACCTGGAGCGGCTGACGTTGCGCGGCACGAAAGTCACGAGCCGTGTATTCGGCTACCTTGCGCTGCTGCCGTCGCTGCGCCGGCTTGACATCTCCGGCACGGAAGTCACCGACAGCGGTTTTGAAGAGCTTGCGGAATTGACCGAGCTCGAGACGCTTGCGATTGGCGGGAACCGGATTCTCGGGCCGGCGCTGGACCTGCTGCGGCTGGTCCCCTCACTGCGGCATCTGGACGTGAGCGGGATTCAACGCGTCGATTCGGGGTTATGGGGCATCGCGCTGAATGACGCCAACATGGAGAAGCTGGCGCGGCTGACGAAGCTCGAGTCGCTCAACCTGGCGGGGGCGAACCTTTCCGACCGCGGGCTTGATCGCCCCGGACATGAGCTGGCGCGGCGCAAGGAGCTGCACTCGCTTCCCAAGATCGGCTCGCTTGTCGAGTTGCGCGAGATCAACCTCGACCGCACGTTCGCGGATCATGAAGATCTGGCGGTGCTGACGAAACTCCCTAAGTTGCGCTCGCTGAGCCTGGCTTACGCCCCCCAGGTTGACGACAAGGCAGCGGCTGTATTGAGGGAATTGGGCGCCATCGAATCGCTGCGTCTCACGGCCACGCAGGTGGGCGATGCGACGCTCGAGGCCCTCGCGCAGAGCCGAGCCTTGCGCCAGTTGTACGTGGGCGGCACGAATGCGACGGCCGAAGGCGTGGCTCGTTTTCGGGCGGCGCGTCCGGACTGCGCGGTCGTGTGGTGGGCTTCCTCGGGTGATGCATTTACCGAGAACTGACCCAGCGACCTGACCCAGCGAACTGATTCAGGGCGTGCTCGGCGGTCGATCGGCCGATCCCGAGAATCGACATTTGCCTCGCGGTTCGGTACCTTGTTAAGGCTTCTTAAGGGTTAAGGCTTCTTTGAAGGAGACCCCATGGCATCGAACAATCAGCTTGACCGCCGCCGATTTCTGCGGCAAGGCTCCGCTGCCGGAGCGACATTAGCGGCGGGGGCGGCGGGACTGGCGTCCGCGCAATCGACGAACTCCGAACCGAACCGGCCGTTGCGAATCGGCTGTCTGAACGTCGTCGAGTATTCTCACCTGGACGCGCTTTGGGCGCCGATGATCAACCCTCGGCCCGGCGAGATGGAGATGCCGCTGACCGGCATGCGCATCACGCATTGCTGGGAGATCGAACGCGAGAAGTCGGAGGCGTTCGCTCGCAAGTTCGGCTGCGAACCGGTGCAAAACTTCGACGACATGGTGGGCAAGGTGGATGCCGTCATCTCGGGCGGCTACTACAACCACCCCTGGAACCATATTCTGCATGAGCCATATCTGAAGGCCGGCATTCCCAACCTGGTCAATCGGGCGTTCTCGAACTCACGCTCGAAGGCGCGGCAGATGATCGAGTTGGCCAAAAAGCATGGCGCGACGATTCTGTGTCCTTCCGCGCATGAGCATACCGAGGCCATGACCCGCGCCAAGAAGTGGGCGCATGGCAAGGAGATCCTCTGCTATGACGCCACGAATTCGTTTGACGACTACGCGACGCATGGCATCCACGGCGTATGGATGTGCTGCCGCGCGGTCTGTGAGGCGGGGAATCCGGTTGTATCGGTGGCCTATCAGGCCGACAAATGGCATAGCCCGCCGGGTGTCGTGACTTTTGAGCACAAGGATGCGGGCGGACGCAGTTTCTACGGAGCCTTGCACCAGGTGAGCGGATCATGGGGCACGGTGCGGATTCATACGCGCGAGGCTTACGGCGGCGAGGGGTTCTTGATTCGGACGGGAACGGACTATCCCTTCAGCCGCACGGAAGTTTGGGCGCCAACGCTGTGGGCGTTTCAACTGATGGCCTTGAAAGGGCGGATGCCGCAGAGCTTCGAGCAGATCGAGCATAAGAACGATGCGTATCTGGCGGGCTTCCGGTCGATTCTGGAAAACGAAGGCAAGCTGGTGCGGCTGGCGGATGTGCCCGAAGACTGGCGGGCGCCGGTCGATTTGCCCAATCGCCCGACGGAGCATTTCGCCGATCTGTTCCGTAAGGCCTTCGGGGACGCTTGATTGAGATAGAAGTGGAGAGCCGGCAATGGCGGAAGAGCAGGCAACTAAGGACGAATGGCGGGGCAGGGTCGGCAAGCTCAATGACGAGGAGCTAAAAGAATTTCTCGATGAGGGGCAGTTCTGCCGGCTGGCGTGTCTCGATCAGGAAGGCTGGCCTTACGTGGTGCCGTGCTGGTTTGAGTACAACGGCGGAGCCTTCTTCATCGTGCCGCGCGCGAAATCGGCTTGGGCCAGACATCTGCAGCGCGACAAGCGCTGCTTTCTGTGCATCGACGAATCGACACGCTTCAACCGGCGCGTTCTCGTAAAGGGCGAGGCGGAGATTCTCGAGGAGCCCAACCTGGGCGGGCAATGGGTCGAGATCGCCAAACGCATGTCGGTGCGCTACCTGGGTGAGCACGGCCCGCTTTACCTGGAGCCGACGCTGGTGGAACCACGCTGGCTGGTGCGCGTGAAGCCGATCACAATGCGAACCTGGCAGGGCGTCGATTGGCCTCAGCGCTACAAGCACGCCGCCTGGTAGTTGCGGCGATTGGCACGATCGGCACGATCGGCATAGTTTTCGGCGTCCGAAAACGGTGGTATCATACGATTGAATTTTCACGAATTCAATGGGCCAAGGCGAGCGTCATCTTCTCAACGAAACGCGAAGGCACTTTTTCAACCAGTGCTTCGTCGGCTTGGGCCAAGTCGCGCTAGGGTCGTATTTGGGCGGCCGAAGCTACGGCGCCGGCCTCCCCAAAGTAGACAATCCTCTGGCGCCGAAAGCGCCTCACTTCCCGGCGAAGATCAAGAGCGTCATCTACCTCTTCATGGCGGGCGCGCCGAGCCAGTTCGAGCTGTTCGATTACAAGGAAAAGCTGCAGCAGTATAGCGGCGAGCAGATACCGCAGTCTTTCCTCGAAGGCAAACGCTTCGCCTTCATGGAAAGCTTCTCGAAGCAAGTGCCGAAGCTGCTCGGTACGCACCGTGAATTCAAGCGCTACGGCCAGTCGGGCCAATGGGTCTCGGAGTGTCTGCCGCACACCGCGCAGGTGATCGACGAGCTGGCGTTCGTCAAGACCATCCACGGCGAAAACTTCAACCATGCTCCGGCGAAGATTTTCATGAACACCGGCTCGCCGCGCTTCGGGCGGCCGAGCATGGGGTCGTGGGTGACCTACGGGCTCGGCAGCGAGTCGGAGGAGCTGCCGGGATTCGTGGTGCTGCAATCGGGTCCCCGAGGCCCGCGCGGCGGAGCGCTGAACTGGGGCAGTGGGTTCGTCCCGACGGCCTATCAGGGCGTGCCGTTTCAAAGCGGCGGCGACCCGATCCTGAATCTGTCGAATCCCGGCGGCGTCAGCCGGCAGCGCCAGAGTGAGACGATCGAAACGATCCGCAAGCTGAATCTCGACCACCTCCAGGAAACCGGCGATCCCGAGATTGCGACCCGCATTTCGTCGTATGAGATGGCTTTTCGGATGCAGACGAGCGGGCCCGAGCTGATCGACTTCGCTCAAGAGAACGCGAACACTCTCAAAATGTACGGCGTCGAGCCGGGAGCGAATTCGTTCGCCAACAATTGCCTGCTGGCGCGCCGGCTGGTCGAACGCGGTGTGCGATTCGTGCAGCTCTACCATACGGATTGGGACCACCATGGCGGCGGCGGAGCGAACCTGAACGAAGGCCTCGACAAAGTCACGGCTGAGATCGACCAGCCGATCGCGGCTCTGATCCGTGATTTGAAGGCGCGCGGATTGCTCAACGAGACGCTGGTTGTGTGGGGCGGCGAGTTCGGGCGCACACCGATGGGCGAGCTGCGCGAAACGATCGGGCGGAACCATCATATTGACGCCTTCCCCATGTGGTTCGCCGGCGGAGGCATTCGGGCCGGACAGACGGTGGGCGAGACGGACGACCTGGGCTTCAGCGCCGTCGAAGACAAGGTGACGGTTCACGACGTGCAAGCGACGATTCTTCACCTGTTGGGCCTGGATCACGAAAAACTCACCTTCAAGTTCCAGGGGCGCCAATTCCGGCTGACCGATGTGGGCGGCAACGTGATCCAGAAACTGCTGGCGTAGTCCCACTCCGAGGCGACTTTTCCCTACTACCGGTCCGGCTGGTTCTGCGCTACATTCTTTGTAGGATTCCAGTGCGGATTCGGCCTGCCCTTGGCGCCCATGCTCCGAGGACGGCGGTTCAGTCACGGTGGGCTATTCATCGATATTCCTGACGGTTTTCGGCACGCTGCTGGCGGGTGGCAGCCTGTACTTCCTCGTCCAAGGATTGGTTCATCGCGGATTGCGGCGTCAGAACGGCAAGCTCGACTTGATCTACGATCTGGCGGAGAACGTGATGGCGTCGGAAGACCCGCCGAGCATCCTCGATCAAGCCGCCGAGATTGCGCCCGCACTGGCCGATGCCACGCACTGTTCGATCTGGATCTTGGACCCCGTGCAGCAGAAGTTTGTGTGCCAGGCGGCCACTGATAAGCATGATGCCGCGGTTTCGCTTCACGAGATGAGCGGGGTAGTGACTTGTTATCGCAAGCACGCCACGACCGAAGTGCCTGACGCCGAGAATTGCCCGTTCGTGGCCCAAGAAGCCGTGCGGAGGGTCGGACAGAAGGCGCTGCTCTATCTGCCGATTGAAGTCGAGGGCGAGTGCCTCGGCGTAATCGAGGTTGAAGACCGCCGCCGAAAACGGGTATTCAGCGAGAGCGTCACCAGCCGGCTCGAGCATCTCGCTCGCCTTGTTGGACTCTCGTTGCGTCAAAAAGTCCAGGCTTCCCTGGCGGCGGATCTGCATCGCAGCGAGAAAATCAGCGCTCTCAGCGAGCTTGTGGAAGGGCTTTCCGAGGAATTGATCTCGCCCTTGGGCCGCATTGTCGGGTTGGCTGAACCCTCGTTGGACACTTCGGAGCCGCGGCTGCTGACGGCGCGCCTGAACGCCGTCGGACAGGAGGCCCAGCGGGCGTCGGAGATCCTGACCCGGGTCGTCAAACTCGTGCGATCCCGCCCGCAGCAGACGTCGGACCTTGATTTGATCGAACTCGTCGAAGGCGTCGCCGCCACACAGAAGCAGCGCTGGAAACGGCGCGCGCTTGATTTGAGACTGAAGCTTTCGAAATCGGGGTCGACTGTCATCGGGGATGCTGAACAGCTTGAGGAGGCCTTCCGCAATATCTTCCTCAACGCCGAGCGCATGCTCGAGGAGCGCGGGCTGCGGGCGATGGAGGTCTACAGCCATGTGCTCGACCGCAGCGTCCTGATCTCGATGACCCCCGTCGACCTGAAACATGTGTCGGACCTGCCGAATGAACAGGGGTCCTTCGGAGGGGAGCGCCGTTCCGATGGGCCGTCCGCCATTGGACTCGCGGTTTGCCAGATTCTGATTGAAAAAGCGGGCGCTTCGATGCGTATCAAAAGCGGGCACGCCGCCGGTTTTTCGATTGAGATCGAGTATCCGCTGGCGCAGCCGGGAGACGTCGAGGAATCAACCGCGGTTTCCGAATCCCGATCGGCGCCGAAGTCACTGATGGCTCTTGTCATCGATAACGATGTCGATGCCCAAGACGCCTTGCTGTATCATCTCGCCGACCGCGGTCACCGCGTGATTCCCGTCTCTTCCCTCGAAGAGGGACTCGACCTTTGCGAGCGGATTCGCTTCGATTGGATTTTCTGCAACGTCCAAATGGGCCGCAAGAGCGGACTGGACGTATACCGCCTCTTCCAGGGCCGCGTCCACAGGTTCGTCTTCCTGGCCGACGCCCAAATGGTTATCTACAACCAGGAACTTTTCTCGGGCCAGGACCGGGCGGTGTTGCGGAAGCCGTTCAAGGGCGCCGATATCGACAAGCTGCTCGATCCCGGTTCGGGGTCCGAGCTGGTTTTCGGTGAAAGCACAACAACCAAGGCCTGACCCGCTGGCTGAACGAATCTGGCGAGTCGTGCGGCGGATTCCGCGCGGGCGCGTCGCCACCTATGGTGATATCGCCGCGGCCGTCGTTCCTGCCTGCTCGCCGCGTCATGTGGGCTGGGCTCTGCGGCAGGCGCCGGCGGGACTGCGGCTGCCTTGGCACCGCGTGTTGGCGGCCGGCGGCCGAATCGCGTTGCGGGGCGAAAGCGGCCGGGAGCAGCGGCTGCGTCTCGAGGCGGAGGCGGTTGCGTTTCGGGGACGGCGCGTACGGATGGATGTGCATCGTTTCTGCGGCACACCCGAGTCCTAAACTAAGGGGCCATGAAAAAATCGGGCCTGGTAAAAGCGGTATTCGAAGCGCAGCGTCACCAGAGTCTCAATGCCTGAGAGCCAGTGGTCGTACCCGCTTGACGAGCACCTCCAAGAACTGGCCGGAGTTCATAAACACGGCAAAATGTCCGCCGCCCTTGAGCGGCACAAACTTCTTTCTGGGCGCCTTGATTGACTTTAGGTAGCGCCGAGCGAGTTCGGTAGGAGTTGTGAAGTCCTCCGCACCCTGGAGGAAAAAGATAGGAATGGCAAAGTTAAGCCCGAGATCCTTCAGTTGAAGAGACCTGGTTTGCGGCACAAGGCGTTCTCCGCTCAGCATCTGGCCGTCGGCGGAGTCATTCATGTCCTGCACGGAGTTTCCTGGCGCGACAAGCGTTAGGCCAATCGTCCCGTAGAGGAACTGGTCTGCTCCCTCGAAGCTGTTGGCCCACTTCCGCTGCACACGGTATCCCTCGCCGGATTTGTATGGTGGCGGGCCGACGCGACGCAAGTCATCCAAAGCCCGCTGGTTGCCTATAGCTTTC
>Ga0214472_10008691_pt1 | contig 10599 bp, 3 predicted proteins | sample RVTome_6_FD_207662 | JGI IMG/M metagenome (GOLD analysis project Ga0214472, IMG submission 207662) | Soil microbial communities from uranium-contaminated site in the Upper Colorado River Basin, Wyoming, United States - RVT140D175 | ecosystem: Environmental > Terrestrial > Soil > Contaminated >...
CGGCGTCACGAGCAGAACGTCCGGGGGCGTCGTGTCGATGGCCACGAGCACGGAGCCGCTCGGTGCGCCCTCGGGCGTGAACACGTCGACGCGGTGAACGCCCTCGCCCGACACCTCCGCGGAGCCGGACTGCGCCGGCCCGCCGTCGACGCGAAGCTGGTAGTCGGCCGGCGTCACTGCCACATCCAGTGGCAGGACATCGTTACCCGTGTACCAGCCGTCCCGGGGCGGGTGGTCGTTCACGGTGACGGTCACCCCGGGCGGCGGTGGCGGAGCCTCCTTGGGGATGTAGCCGGGCCCCTTCTGGGTTGCGCTCGAGCTGTTCGCGTTCCCGTCGAAGGCGAACACGAAGACCTCGAGCGGCGTGCCGGTCGTCCCGCCGGTCCACCGGCCGTTCCCGTCGGCCGTCCCGGGGCTCCCCAGCTCGATCCTCCGGTAGGTCCCGTCGGCGAGCAGCGCCTGGACGAAGACCCGGGCGATCCCTGCGTCATCGCTCACGTCGACGGCGAAGGCCGTGTCCCCTCCGAGCTCGAGGGCCTCGACCAGGGAGATCTCGGGGCCGATGAAGTCGTCCATGTTGCTCGAGTACGTCACGAGCCACGTGCCCCGGAACCGCCGGATGGTCCCGATCCCGGGGTCGTTGGTGAGATCGGCGTCCGAACGGAACTGCCCGGGTGTCACCACGAGCTGTTGGCGGAAGGAACCGTCCGCCCCGACGAAGGTGCCGATGCTCTGCAGGGTGGTTGGGTAGACGACCTCCGACGCCGGCGCCGGCTCGCGGGCGGAACTGTCGAGGGTGGCGTTGGCGAACGCGTTGTGGATGGGCTCGTCGATCAACGCGCCGACGGTCCGAAGATCGATGGGGGCGGCGCCGTGGGCGACCATGCCGCTCGGCCCGGCCGGGATGTCCTCGACGAACTTGGGGACGATGGGGTACCCGTGCGTGGTCTGGGCGCCGTCGTCGGCCTCGTAGAACGCCGTGCCGTCGGACAGCGTGACCTTGGTGAAGTTCGGTGAGACGGGGATCGTCGTGCTCTCCAGTCCGGAGATGGGGTCCGGCGAGGAGGAGGCGGTGACGGACGCCACCGCTGCGGCCGCGGGGGCGGCCGAAGGCGCACCGGGCATCCGGTACATGGGGAAGCCCCACGTCACGACCTGCTGGATGGCCTTCAGGTCATACGGTGTGAACGAGGCCATCTGGGTGAAGTAATCCTGCTGAGCGCGGAGGACCCCCGCGCCCACCGTGGGGTTCGTGAACAGCTCGTCGGCGAAGTTCGCCATGATCTGCTCGGAGAATCCCACGGTCGCCGTGTCGCCGAACCCGTAGCCGAGGTTCCCCACGAGCACGGCTGCGCCCTGGTCCGCGTAGGCCTGGGCCCAGTCGCCCACCCGTGCCGCGTCGCCCGCCGACGGGGTCGCGCCCGCCAGGCGGTCGGGCAGGCTGAGCGCCGTGTGGCAACCGATCCCGAACACGATGCGGAGCGACAGGTCGGGGGCGTCGGCCCGTAGGTCCGCGGTCGTGTACACGGTCGAGAGGTCGCCGGTGGCGTCGCCCTCGCCCGGGAGGAGCCGGGACTGGTCGTAGTGCGCGTTCGGAGCCACGATGTCGGCCGGGTCGGCCTGATCGGTGAAGCCGCTCCGGAATTGCTCTTGGGTCCAGTCCCCTCCGAGCTGGGTGACATGTCCCTGCCCTAGGCGGTCGGCGAGGTTGCCAGCGATCGCCTCGCCCCCGTCGGTGAAGAAGTCGTAGTGGGTGACGAAGGCCCTCGTGGGTTGCCCCGTGGTGCTGTTCGGGTCGGCAAGGCCGCCCGACAGCTCGAAGGCCTGGACGGCGGCGTGGATGGTGGAGGCGTCGCCGGGCAGCCGGCCCACCGCAACCTGGGGCACGTAGGCCACCTGTCCGGCCAGCGACAGGGGCACGAAGGCGCCGTACGGAGCGTCGGACAGGAAGTAGCCGTTGCCGAACGCACCCGTGAACTGGTTGCTGCGAAGGTCCGGCTGGCCGGCCTGGAAGAACATCTCGCCGGCGAACCCGCGCTCGTTGCCGTCGCTGGTCGCGTCGAGGAGCCGAGCGTGGGGAATGATGTCGTCGTCACCCACGATGACGATGCTGCGGATCCCCGAGAAGTCGTTGTTGGCCTCGTCGGCCCGCATCCCGTCGACCAGGTCGTTGATGGCCCGCACGGCGTCGTTGTTCGCCTGCGGGGAGCACGGATCGGCGTCGAGAGCGGTGAAGGCGTCCCGCACGGCCTGGACGCCGTCCACATACACGACCTTGCCGTGCACGCCGGTCGTGGCGCCGGAGCCCGCGAGGGTCTCGACGTCGGCGATGACGTCGTCCGCGTCGGTCGTCGCGCCCCCGCCCACCGTACCGTCCGACCCGAACGCCATCTCCAGCCGCTCCTTGTCCACGAGGAACAGTGTGTTGTCGGCCGCCTCCACCGTGGGGAGCGGGGGGACCGGGGCGTTCGAAGCCGTATGCGGGAACGCCCTGGGCTGGCACGGCGGCAGGTTCACCGGGTCGGACTGCCGGATCAGCAGCACGTAGGGCTCCGGACCGTACGCACCGTTGTACCCGGTGACCTGGATCCGGTACTCGGACCCGGAGGTTCCCTCCACCGCCGTGGTCTGCACGAACTCGTCGTCGGTCCCCCGGAACGACGAGATGCCGGCCACCGGCCGATCGGGGTCGACGTGGATGTCCTGCACGACCTCCGGCGGCAGCACCCCACCGATGGCATCCCCCGGGTCGGCGAGGGGCGCCTTGCCGAACGGGATTTCCTGGGCCGGCGTCGACCGGAGCAGCTGCTGCGTCTGGGCACCGGCCGGCGCGTACACCACCAGGTCCAGGTCGCGGCTGATATGGCTGAGGCTCACCGACAGTGTCTGGCTCGGGATGGCCGTGAAGTCGTAGTCGTCGACGTCGTCGGGGCCCGTGATCTGCCCCACGATGAGCGTGTCGGAGGACGCGATCGACGGTCCCTCGAACGGCTCGAAGTCGACGACTTCCACGGCCGCCTCGGAGCTGTCGGCGGCAACCGGACCGAGCGTGGAGGTTCGGACGCTCCCGGTCGCCCCGAACGTCCCCACGTCGAACCCGGGCATCACCTCGAAGAGGATCTCCATGTGCCGGGTCTGCCCCACCACGGCGGCGCACAGCGTCTCCGAGGGCTTCGGCGTCCAGCTCAGCACCGGCCCCTCCTGCCTCGGGTCCTGGAAGTCTTCGAGCGAGTCGCCGTCGGATAGATCCGACGAACCCGGCCGGTACCGGAAGCCGGGGGGGAGGGTGACGTCGGCCCGCAGCCCGGCGACGTCGTCACAGGAGAGGTCGAAAGCGAGCGTGTAGCCGACGAGGTGGGCGGGCTCGTTGTCACCCTGCGTGTACTTCTCGAACGGGATGTCGGACAGGGGGATGTCCTCCCAGGGCAGCGCGGACCGCGGGATGAACGCGAGCGCGAGGTCACCGAACGCGATCGGGTTCAACGCGGACCCGAGATGAGCGAACGTCGCGCTCCTCCTGATGGCCGAGTAGGCGGGATCATCTCCGAGCTTCTGCGTGGATCCGTCTGAGCAGTTCACCCCCGCCGCAGAGCAGTCCACCACCAGGTCCCGGTTCGCCGGCGGTCCTGGGATGTCCCCGAGCCGGATATCCGCCAGGGCCGACCCCTTGATCTGGACGTCGAACAGCGTTAGCGAGGGGAACAGCGCCAGGTTCAGCTTCGCCGGGTCGATGTCGCCGACCTTGTGGAGCGCCAGCGTGGACCGGTCGAGAGGGAACCCGCTGAGATCCGCCTCCAGGATGAGATCCCCTGTGCCCGGGGTTCCGGCGCAGTTCCGCCCGACGTCGGTCCACTCCTCGCAGAAGCTGGCCCGCCCCCCTGGCCGAGTCTGGTAATTGATGTCATTCCACGTGAGATCGCCCAGGAGCAGCGAGAGCAGGGACACGCTGGCCAGCGGCGAGAGGGCCAGGTTGAACTCGTCAAGTCGGAGCGCGTCACGCGAAGCGGGGTTCAGCTCCGGCACGAGGCCGGCCTGCACGTTGGGATCGGTCCAGAGCTGGGCGAACGTGGTCCCTTGGGGTGTCGATGCCGCCAGGGTCGCCGTCTGGGCCAGGATGGCCGGCCAACCACCGGCCCGGTAGATCGGGAACTCGGCAAGCGTCGCGCTTCCCAGCGCGTAGGTCCCGATCCGCCCGATCGGGATTCGCCCGATGGGGATGCGCCCGATGGGGATGCGCCCGATCGGCAAGTCGCCGGTATCGATCCGCCCGATCGGGATTCTGCCGATGGGGATCCGCCCGATGGGGATGCGGCCGATGGGGATCCGCCCGATCGGCGCCGTCGGCGTCTGCCCGAGCTGCTGTGGGATGCGAGCGGCCGGCACGTCCTCGAGCGGGGCCTCCGTGATGCCGGTATTGGAGGATGCCTGGTTCACCGTGAGGATCACGTTCTCGATCGCCCCGGCCGAGGGGATGGCGTAGTTCGTGAAGTGTCCCGCCGAGACCGTGACGACGTTGCCGAGCGCACCCGCCGTCGCGGGAGACGTGACCGGATCTGAGCTGTCGCAGGTGTGGACGATCCCCAGGCCCAGCTGACCGCACCGGTTGTCCCCCCACGCCATCACGGTGCTGTCGGACATCCGGAAGAAGCTCGCCTGGGCGCCCCCCGAAGCCTCGGTAACGGTGCCGCTCAGGCCGGGCACCGGGTCGAACTCCAATGTTGACCCGCCCACTCCCGGGGCCCCCGCGTATTGCACCGATCCGTCTGCCATCACGGCCAGGGTGTGGGTCGAACCCGCGTCGATGGCCGCGACCCCGGTGAGCACGGCGGCCGTCACGCACTCCGGCTTGGCCTCCACGGGCGAGGCGCGGTTCGTGGTCGTGCACTCGCCGAGCTGTCCGCGGTCGTTGAGGCCCCACCCCCATACCTGCCCGAAGCTATCCAGGGCCACGCTGTGGAACTCGCCTGCGGAGATCGCTACAACGTCTGTGAGGCCCGGCACGAGCACCGGCGTGTCCCGGACTACTGGGGTGCTGCAATCCGACGGTCCGGTGTCGCTCCCATCGCCGATCTGCCCGTAGCAGTTGGAGCCCCAGGCGTAGACCTGCTGGTCAGAGCCGAGGGCCAGGCTGTGGGTCTCCCCCGCCGCGACGGCCACGGGCGTGACCTCGCCGGGAAGGTTGATCAGCTTCGGGGTGGCTTGGTCGATCGTGTAGAAGTCGGATCCCCATTGCCGGATCGCCCCGCTCGTGATGGCCAGGCTCTGGAACCCCTCCGCGGAGATCGCCGTCGCGTCGGTCAGGCCCGGCACCGCAACGGGCGTGGTCTGCGAGGGGCCCTCGCTGCCGAGCTGTCCGCTTCCGTTGCTGCCCCAAGCGACCAGCGTGTCGTCGCCCTCGATGGCCAAGCTGTGGAAGAACCCGCCCGCCATGTCCTTCACGCTGGTGAGCCCCGACACCGCCACCGGCGTCGGCTGGTTCGTGGTGTTGCCGTTGCCCACCTGTCCGTCGTCGTTGCGGCCCCAGGCCAACGGAGTGCCGGGCACAGCCGTCGAGAGGACCGACACGCTGTTCCCGGTGAAGTTGGCCGAGTACGCGCGGTCGGTCGAGGCGTTGACGGCTACGTCAACCGGACCCGCTCCCACCGGGTAGGTCGCAACGATCTGGTTTGAGCTCCCATCGATCACGGAGACGGTGTCGCTGACGGCGTTCGAGACGTAAGCGTGATCCGTCGTCGGGTTGACGTCGAGCCAGAAGGGCTGCTCCCCGACCCCCACGGTGGCCGTGACGGTGTTCGTGCTCCCGTCGATCACGGCGACGCTGTTGGCCGTGGCCCTGGCCACGTAGATCGTGTTGGTCGCCGGGTTCACGGCGATGCCTCGAGGCCCGCCGCCCACGAAAACCGTGTCGGCGACGGCGTTGGTGCTGCCGTCGATGATCGAGATGGTGCCGGCAACGGTGTTCGCGACGTAGATCTTGTTGGTTGCCTCGTTCACGTCGAGATCCTGCGGCACGTCCCCGACCGCGATCGTGTCCATCACGGCATCCGTGCTGCCGTCGATCACCGAGATGGAATCGCCGAGTAGGTTCGCCACGTAGATGCTGTTCGTGGTGGCGTTGACGTCCACGGCCCCGGGCGCGTCACCTACCGCGACCTCGGTCGTCTTCCTGTCGGTGGCGCCGTCGATCACGGAGACGTAGTCGCCGCCGGGCTTGGCGACGTAGATCCGGTTCGTGGCCGGGTTGACGCCGACCCCGGCGTTGTTGGCGAGGATGTCGGAGCCGGTTCCGGTCACGATGGTGGTGACGACGCGGTTGGTGGCGCCGTCGATGACGGACACCTGGTCAGCGTTTACGCGGGCGACGTAGATCCGGTCGGTGCTCGGGTTGACCCCGATCCCGGCCGGAGACCCCGGAACCGGGATGTCCTCGATCGCGACGTTCCGATGTGCCGCCAGTGCCGGCAGGGCGGTCAGGGCCCCCGCGACCATCCCCACGGCGAGCGGGACGGCCGCCATGGTCCGCAGGTCACGTCGCCAGTGCCACCTCATCCAGCCCCTCTCCCTCCCTGCCAAGGAAAAGTCCTTCAGGCGCCAAAAAGGGGCCCGACGCTACCACGATGCCGGGTAGCGGTCGACTCCTGGCTTCGTCCAACCCCCTCGCCGAGGACGCGTAACGCTGACACCGCCCCGGGGCGTTCGTCAATCGTCCGTTGGTCGGGACCGTCTCGCCCGCGCCTTCGGCCTGGGCCTCGGGGGTCTACCTAAAGGATGGGGAGGTACCGCTCCAGCTCGTACGGCGTGACGTACGCTTTGTAGGCGTCCCATTCCTCGCGCTTGTTCCGGAGCAGGAACTCGAGGACGTGCTCGCCCAGGGCCTCTCGCAGCACCTTCGACTCGGACGCGAGCTGGATGGCCTCGTACAGGTCCTCCGGCAGCGAGCGGATTCCGGCGGCCTTCCGCTCGTCCTCGGTCATCTCGTAGATGTTGTTGGAGGCCTCGGGGGGGAGCTCGTACTCGCCCTCCACCCCTGCCAGGCCCGCCGCGAGCATCGCGGCGAACGCGAGGTACGGGTTGCACGCCGGGTCCGGCGAGCGGTACTCGATCCGCGTCGACTCCTCCTTGCCGGGCTGATACATCGGCACGCGGACCAGGGCCGACCGGTTCCGCCGGGCCCAGCACACGTACACCGGGGCCTCGTAGCCCGGCACGAGGCGTTTGTAGGAGTTCACCCACTGGTTCGTGGCCAGCGTGATCTCCGGCGCATGCTCCAGGACGCCGGCGATGTAGTGCCTGGCCACCTTCGACAGGTGGTACTCGTCGTTCGGGTCGAAGAAGGCGTTGCGGTCGCCCTCGAAAAGCGACTGGTGCGTGTGCATCCCGCTGCCGTTCACGCCCTGCACCGGCTTCGGCATGAACGTGGCGTAGATGCCGAACTCCTGCGCCACCTCCTTCACCGTGAGCCGGTACGTCATCACGTTGTCCGCCATCGTGAGCGCGTCGGTGTACCGCAAGTCGATCTCGTGCTGCGACGGCGCCACCTCGTGGTGGACGTACTCCACCGGGATGCCCATCGACTCCAGGTACGTCACGGTGCGCTTCCGCCAGTCGGTGGCCACGTCGAGCGGAGTCTCGTCGAAGTAGCCGCTCTGGTCGAGGAACTTCGGATCCTCGAGCGCCTTGAAGTAGAAGTACTCGAGCTCCGGGCCCACGTAGAACGTGAACCCGAGGTCCGCGGCTCGTTTCAGCTGCCGCTTCAGCACGTAGCGGGGATCGCCCTCGAACGGCGTGCCGTCGGGATCCAATACGTCGCAGAACATCCGAGCTACCTGGGCCTCGGTCTTCCACGGGATCAGCTGGAACGTGGAGGGGTCCGGGACCGCGACCATGTCCGACTCCTCGATCCGAGAGAACCCGTCGATCGACGAGCCGTCGAACCCCATCCCCTCGGCGAGCGCGCCTTCGAGCTCCTGCGATGTGATGGTGAAGGCCTTCAGGAACCCAAGGACGTCGGTGAACCAGAGGCGGACGAACCGGATCCCGCGCTCCTCCACGGTTCGCAGCACGTATTCGGCTTCGGCGGTGAGCGCCATGGGCCGAGGCTACACCGCCGGGCGCACGAGGCTGTTACGACGGCGTTAACTTCGGCCGTCGCCGGCCCGGCCGGGGGTAGGCTGCCTCGGTGGGCCAGGAGAGGGAGTTCCGGATGCGAGGCGTCGCGGTGGCCGGCTGGATCGTTATCTTCGGCGTCCTGTTCTTGTGGCAGGGCTTCGGCCTCGCCTGGGGGCCCCCGTGGCCCACGCTCTCCGACATGTTCCGGGCGTTCATGCGTCCGGTCCTTGGGCGGTGGGTGCTGTTCGGCCTGTGGCTGTGGCTGGGGTGGCACCTGTTCATCCGGGGTTGGGAGCTGTTCATGCGGGGTCGGTTGTGATCCTCAGGACGGTGATCGCTCCGGTCGTCTCGGCGTACGCGCTGTTCGTCTCGCTCGCGCTCTATGCCGCGCGGCACCCCGTCCCCCGTCCACCCCGGGCCGAGCCCCTGACGGCGCGCACCCTCGGCCGGTTCTTCCGGTACGTCGGTGCCCTGGAGGCCGGTGGGTACGTCGTGCTCCTCCTCGTGGTGCTGGTCTTCGGCGTCGGGATCGTCGGCGACGACGGCTCGCTGTCCAGCGCGGCATGGGGCGGTCTGTTCCTGCTGGCGGTGGCGACCCCGGTGTTCGCGCTGCTGTCGTGGGCGGAGGGCCGGTGGCGCCGGCCGGGGTGAGACAGCCGGAGGAACCGTGCTGACGCCCGAGGTCATGGGGCGGACGCTGGCCGAAGCGCCCGATCCCGAGCTCGCGCGGGTAGCGGTCTCCCGTGTCGGCGAGGACCCCCGGGCTCGCGAAGTGCTCGCGCGGGAGGACGTGCTTCCCGTCGCCGCGCGGCTGCTCGGGTTCTCGACCGCCGCGGCCGACTTCCTCGTTGCTCACCCCGAGGAGACCGAGGCCCTGGCCGATGTGGGGGTTCGGGGCCGCGAGGAGCTCGACGCGGAGCTGGCCGCCGATCTCGAGCGCCTCGGGCCATCCGACGGCCTTCGGCGGTTCCGCCGACGGGCCATGGTCCGCGTGGCCTCTCGGGACCTCGGCGGCGCGACGCTCGACCAGGTCGTCGCGGAGATCAGCGCGATCGCCGCGGCATGCCTGGCGGTGGCCTGCCGGGCCGCGGCGCCCTCGGGCCTGGCCGTGATCGGCCTGGGCAAGCTGGGCGGCGAGGAGCTGAACTACGCGTCCGACGTCGACGTGGTCTTCGTCCACGAAGGCGGCGGAGGCGAGCGACAGGACCGGGCCGAACGGCAGGCGGCAGAGATCATCCGGCTGCTCTCCGAGCCCACCGCCGAAGGCATCGCCCTCCGGGTCGATCCCACCCTCCGGCCGGGCGGGCGGGGGGGCGCGCTGTCCCGCTCGCTCGACGCCATGCGCGAGTACTACGGGTCGCAGGCCGCGACGTGGGAACGGCAGGCGCTGATCAAGGCCCGCCCCGTTGCCGGAGACCTCGAGCTGGGGGCCGCGTTCGTGGAGATGGTGACGCCCCTCGTCTACCCGAAGGAGCTCCCGCCCCAGGCCATCGACGAGGTCCGTCGGGTGAAGGTTCGTCTGGAGGAGTACGTACGGGCCCGAGGGAAGGCCGCCACCGAGGTCAAGCGGGGATGGGGCGGGATCCGGGACGTCGAGTTCGCCGTGCAACTCCTCCAGATCGTCCACGGCCGCCGAAACGAGCGTCTCCGCGAGCCGAACACGCTCCGCGCGCTCGCCGTGCTGGCCGAGGAGGGGTACGTGGCCGAGGACGACGCCGACGCGCTGGCCGATGCGTACCGGTTCCTTCGGACCCTGGAGCACCGGCTCCAGATGGTCCGGGACCTCCAGACCCACGAGCTCCCCCCGGACCGGCCGTCGCTCACCCGGCTGGCCCGCTCCCTCGGATTGGACGGGCCCGAGGCCCTGCGAGCCGAGTACGAGCGCCGGACGGTCCTGGTCCGGGGGCTGCACGAGCGGCTGTTCTACCGGCCGCTGCTCGAGGCCTTCGCCGGACCGGCGGCGCCGAGACCCGGGGTGGACCGCGCCGCCACCGAGGAGCTCCTGGCCGGCCTGGGGTTCCGCCGGCCTTCCGCCGCCTACGAGGTGCTGGATCGACTGGTCGACCCGTCGACGCGACTCGGCAAGGTGCTGGCGCACGTGTTCCCGGTGATGGCTCCGGCCCTGGCGCTCGCTTCGAACCCCGACGCGGCGCTGGTCCGATTGGAGCGCGTGGCCGGTGCCATCGGGCATGAGCGAGGACTGGCCGACGCCTTGGCCAGCGACCCGGGCGCCGCCCGGCGGCTCGCCCATGCCGTCGCGGCCAGCTCGTTCGCCACCGACTTGCTCGCCGCGGCGCCCCAGCGGGTCCTGGGACTGGCAGACGGAGCCGAGCCGGCGGACGCGGCGGCCGCACTCGTGGCCGTCGTGGGCCGGTACGCCGGCCGCGAGCTGGAGCCCCGGGAGACCGGTCGAGAGATCGCGGCCGTGGCCGACCGGGTCGTGCGGGAGTCGGTGGCGGCGGCCGGGCCCGACCTCCCGTTCGCCGTGAT
>Ga0214472_10008692_pt1 | contig 10599 bp, 11 predicted proteins | sample RVTome_6_FD_207662 | JGI IMG/M metagenome (GOLD analysis project Ga0214472, IMG submission 207662) | Soil microbial communities from uranium-contaminated site in the Upper Colorado River Basin, Wyoming, United States - RVT140D175 | ecosystem: Environmental > Terrestrial > Soil > Contaminated >...
GGGGGGATAAGCGGCCCTGGTGGTCGTCGACGAACTCTCGCACCCAGGCCGGATCCGTCTTTGCATACTCGCGCAGGACCCAGCCGATTGCCTTGCGAATGAAGAAGTCGGGATCATCGGCCAGCGCCAGAATGGTCGACGCAAGCAGCCCGGTGTTGGTCTCACCCTTATGATGAAGGTGGGCCAGCAGGGAGGCACGCCTCACCCACATCCGTTCGGACGACCACCATGCGATCAGACTGGACTCGAAACTGCGGTCCAGGCGTACCAGCGCGCCAACCAGCTTGGCGGCGATCCAATCGAGCGTGTCCCAATGGGTGGCCGACTTCACCAATTCCTCCAGGAGTGGCCAGCTCGCGCCGTCGAGATAGGCCGGATAAGCCTCGACCAGCTCAAGCGCCTGATACATGTCTTCACGCCGCGCCCCGCCCCACAACCGGCGAACCGCCAGCTCCCAGGCTCGGCGGCTGGTCAGCGGGTGGGCACTGTGTGCTTGCCGGAACAGGCGGCGGCGAGGGCCCGCCTGAATGCCATAGAACGGCTGGTCCGTCTTCATGTACGCCTGCATTGAGCCGGCCCGGCCCGGATCAGCCGCCTGCCGCAGGCGCAGCTGCAGGTCGGCGACCAATGCGGTTGCTTGCTGGGTGGCCGTTTGCGCCGGCATCGGCGGTGCGCTCAAGCCGTGCGTTGGGCGAACCAGGCAGCAATCGGCGCCCCAGCTGGACCGAGCTGGCTTTCAATCGCCTGGCGGTAGGCCCGCAGATAGCTGTCGAGCGAGCGCCGTTCACCCTGGTAGTGATGGAACAGCTGGCTGACCCACTCCAGCTCGTAATCGAGCAGATCCAGGTCCCCAAGTGCGAGCGCCGACTCGAGACTGCCGGTCAGGTACGCTGTGATATCCGCCGGCGGTTGGTGACCGGTGTCGGCTGGGGTCTGCGGCTTGAGATGCTCTTCCAACCGGCCACGCTGCTCACGAAGCTCGGTCAAAGCGGCCTGGAATTCTTCCGGAGCCGGTTCTTGCGGGGCGATCGGCTGCGGGTGCGCCACAAGATTCTCGATCATATGCGGGGCTTCGTGAATGCGGTCTCCGAGGTAATGGCCGGGGATGCGCTTTCGGAGCGCCGGCAAGTCTGCAAAAAGCGTGCCCCCATAGGCCAGCGGAACCCGCTGGTCACGCAACAACTCGCCCATGGCCAGCAAGCTGGCTGCCGTTGCCAGTTGTTGGGCGGCGGCCACGACCAGATTGGGCCCGGCCGCCGCCACCGCCTCCTTCAGCCGGGCGATCGGCACATTGGCGCCGAGGAATACGACCGGCCAGCCTCGGCGGCGCATCAGCAGCGCCAGCACTTGCAGGCCGAAGGTATGCCGCTCTTGGGGTGGACAAACGAAAAGCAAACGCTCGCGGCGGCTGGCCGGCGAGGTGCCCGCCAACAACGAGTCGATCCGCCGCACGGCCAACTCCGAGGCGAAATGTTCCTGATGGACGACCGCCGTCCCTTGGTACCAGGCCTGCCCGATGTCGGCCAGGCCGCGTTGCAGAATCTCGATCACGGCTGTTTCCATCGGATACAAGGCAAACGCCTGATTAAGCATGGCCTCCGCCCTGGCTTCGTCATAGCCCAGACAGGCCTCGACCCACTGGCGGCGCAGGGCATCGATGCTCTCGCCTCGCAAGACCGCGGTCGGCCGGGCCGACGCTGGGTTGTACTCCGGCATCGTCAGCGGGTCGTCAGCCGCCCCGACCAACTGGCGCCACAAGTCGACGGCATTGCTGATCGTCAAGCCCTCCTCCTGCCGGGCGACCAACCATTTGACCAACTCGATGTCGCGCGGCGAGTACAGTCGGTGGCCGCCCTGGCTGCGGCTGGGTTCGGGCACACCGTACCTCCGCTCCCAGGCGCGCAGCGTATCGGGCTTGACGCCCGTCTCCTGGGCGACGGCCTTTACGTTGAATGTCGGCGATTCACGTACCTCCACGCGCGGCCTCCTTCGAAGGCGCACCGTTGTCCAACCTAGCCTAGCACGGCTTCGCCCTTTCGTCAATAACTTGTCAAACTATATCCTGACAAAGCATGGACACATGTCGATGCTTCATAGACATAACCTTGATTGTTCAAGAAGAGGTGGATTGTCGGAAAGGTACAAAATAGTGCCAATGCTGGTAGAAAAATCGCGGTCGACTGAATTGGTGACGGGGTTGGCGGCGATTGAACGGGCCGTCGAGCAGATTCTGGCAGCCGTCGTTGAAGGATCCGAGCCGGCAGTGGGTTCGACGTCTAGGGGAAGCGCCGGCGCTACTGGTAGTCCCAGCGTTCGAGCCCCGGACTGGCGTTGGTCTCAAACAGATGGCGATCGGCGACCGAGAGCCAATCCCGCCAGCCCCCGGCTGCGCCCCGCTGAAGACGCTCGGCGACCGCCGGTGCCAACTGCGCATGCCAGTCCGCCGCCGGATTGCGCTGCATCGCCGCTTCGACGTCGCCCCGCAGCCCGGGCGCCAGCTCGCCCGCCTCCAGGAAACCCCACAGCCGGACACAAACCCCCCAGGCGTCGGACAGCAGGTCTTCATAGCGAATAGTCAGGCAGCGGACGCCGTAGGTCGATTCGGCCCGATCCTGGCCCAGGGTGACGGCCCGGTTCCAGGCCCCGGCCACACGCACCAGCCAGGCGGGGTCGAAGATGGAGCGCCCTTCCCCGCCAAACGCCGCCGGGGCGCCCAGGAATTGGTCACGCACCCGCAAATCCCCCAACCCCAGGGTTTGCGGTTGATCCAGGAACGCTTGTATGCGTTGGGATAACACCGCGTCTCGACCGTCCCGGACAATCAAAATGAGACTGGCGTCTGGATAGAACCTCGCCAGGCGGTCGAGCGCCAAGTCGAGCCGGGCGACGGGGGTTTTGTCCCCCACAACCCGTACGGACTCGGGCAAATCGCGCTCAAGTACGTAGTCGGCCGTCAGCCGCACCAGGGCTGGCATCAGGTCGGCCTGGCCCACCCAGCGGTTGCTGGGCCGGTCCAGCCATGACTGCAGCCCAGTGGACGGCAGCGCCCCCAACAGATCGAGTTCGTCGCTGGCAAAGTGGGCCTGCCAACGGCATTCGACGGCCGGATGCAGCCGAATCAGACGAGCCAGCAGTGTGGTGCCGGAGCGCGGGTACCCGCTGATGAAGAACTTGGCCCGCGGGAAATGGGCCCGAATGCGCTCCAACTCATCATCCGCCAACGACCCCACTTCCAGCTGCTGCTCAGCGGCCGCCCCGCGCAGGAGCCGCCGCAGACGGCGCCCGATGCGGCTTGCGATTTCGCCCAAGTGTCCTCCATCCAGGTCTGGCAACTTCCGCAGCCGGCCCTGGTGACTGGCCCGCGGCCATCTGAGTGTAGCACCGTGGGCATCGGGCGTGGGCGGGGGTTTGGGATTCAAGATACGGGATTGGGATTGGGAATTGGGGACTTGGGATTGGGATCTTGCGCTTGGCGCTTGGCGCTTGGCGCTTGGCGCTTGACGCACTGCGCCAGACACCTGAACTTTCCGTCTCGTGTTCGCAGCCCTAGGTAGCTTCGATCCGGCTGACTTCGGGGAAGAACTGCCGAACCGTGCCTCCAATCCAACCCTGCAGGGTGGCGGTCGACAGCTCACAGCCCTGGCAGGCGCCACCCAGTTCAACCGTGAGCCGGTCCCCCTCGAGGCCGACAAAGCGAACCCAGCCACCATGGTACTGCTCGATGTAGGCGCTCAGGGCTTCAATCAGCTGGCGCAGTTTCTCTTCCTGACTGGCGTCAACCCGGTGATTGTGACTGGTCTTGTCGGACACCACTGCCTCCTTGGAGCCGGCGGCATCAAGCTGCCGGCAGCGCGGCGACACCCCGGTTCAACATGTCCAGGATGGCTTGTCGTGTACCGGTCAAACGGCCAGCAATCACATCCGCCAGCCGCTCAACGATCAGAATCCCGGTACGGGGGTGTTCCTCGCACAGCGCCCGGAAGTCGATGCCGGCGACCGCCAACGCTCGACCCGCTTGCTCGCCAATCGCACTCGAGGTGTAGGTCATCCGGGCAAGGAAGGCCGACCAGCCAAAAACGCCGCCGGGTGCGATCGTGGAAACCGTCAGCGGGTCGCCGTCGAACGGCCGGTAGCGTATGGCCACTTGCCCTTCAACCAGAATGTACAAGTGTATGGCCGGGTCTCCCTGGGCGAAGACTTGTTTCCCGGGTCGAATCGACACAAACCGGGCCATCTCCGCCAGCAGCCGCAAGTCGGAGCGATCGATATCGGCAAACAGGTCCAACTGGCCCAAAGCACCCTGCGGCATGAGCACGCACCTCCCACGTGAGTGCCCCATCTTCCCATACCTAAGGCAGGGCAGCGAAGTGACCTTGGTCGCCGCTTGGGGTGAGAACCTTCCTCGTGTTGGCCGGATCTGCGTCAATCCGGGCCTGGCGGGCCAGATTAATGCACGACCCCCGACAGCGGGGCGAACCCGTAGAGCCACAGCACGAGCACCGTCAGCGACAGCGACAAGCCGGCGCCCACCAGGCTCTGCCAAACATCGTGACCCTTGGCCAGCACCCTGGCGATGGTCACCAGCGGGATCAGCGCCAGCAGAGGCGTGGCAACCAGGCCGTACAGGTAGACCATGGCTGCCGCCGGGCCGGCAACGCCGGCCGCATGGCCGCTGGCTTTGTAGCGCAGCACCAGATTGAAGACGATCAAGCCAATCGTGACCAGCGTATAGGTGACAGCGATGGCTTCAAAGACCGCCGGGGCACCGATCAAACGCAAGACAGCAAATCCAATCGGGTAGCTGATCAGCATCAGGACAAAGCTGGCCCAGCGTTGACGACGGACGATCCGGGCTTGGTCCTTGATCCTGCCGGGGATGTAGAAAAACAAGCTGGCGAGGGGGATGAGGCACAGAAAGGCCAGCGTCAAGCCAAAGCCGGCAACGCGCTGGGGGATGTCAGACGGCAGCCGGAAGAATAGAAATGTCACCAGGGCCCCCGACAAGATGGGTACATTAAGGATCTGCGAAAGGACCTCGCCGAAGATGCGCCAACCCCGACTGCGTGGTGAGGCTGCTTTGTCTGTCACGCCGGTACGCTCCTTGGATTCTGTGTATGTTGAAGGCAACACGGCCGGTCTGGCCCGATTGTTGCGCGGGCTGCGCCGGCCGCCAATCGGCAGCTAGAACAAAGCCCGGAAAACGAGCAGGATCCCAACCACCATCAAGGGAACCCCGACGGGCGCTGCCAGCACCGTGACCGTCAACACAAAGCCGGCAATCATCAAGACCAGGCCCAGCACCGCCGCCACCAAGCGGCCGGTCAGCGACAGAATCCAACTGAGCAGGCGCCACAACGCCACAATCGGCCAGGCCACAATCGTACCCATCGTCGTCTTTCGCTCGGTCATTCGCCGCTCCTCCCTGCTGAGTCTGGCGTTTCTGCTGGATCCATGAGCACCAGTTCCTGCGGGCTCACTTTGGGCAAGCGCCGGATTTCACCCCGGGCCTCCAAATCGAGTTTGACGCTTGTGGTGTACCAGGGGACGGAACCAAGACGGTCGCGTTCATCGGGGTCCAGCCGCTCGGCGATCAAGCCCGGCAGGTCGGCAAACCGCACGCCCGGGGCCTCGGCCGGGAGGATTGCCAGGATCAGCTGACGCAGCCGATCGTACTTCCAGCGGTCGATATGGACACTGGCTTTGCCCTTAACCGGATTGAGACACTCGACTCTGTCCGCCCCCATGCCGTCTCCTCGACCGTTGCCGCATGCATCTTCTATTCTCCCATGTGCGCCAGCCGGTTTCAAGCAATTCGGCTGCTGACTGCCAGCTGAAATAGCTCTGGTGTGCTAGCTCCAGGCGGCTACTCCTGCGGTAGACTGACGCTGGTCATTGTCCAACTCGGGTAATTGGCGTCAGGTCGGCTTCAGGCAAGCCGGCCATCCGCGTCCTACACTAGGTACAAACCGGCGCCGCGCCGGCCGGAAGAAAGCATGATCTGGAAGAACCTGCTCCGTCGAAAGGGCCGCACCGGACTGACCGTGCTAGGGATCAGTCTGGGCGTGTCGGCCATCATAGCCCTGGGTACAATGGCCCAGGGGCTCGAGGAAGGTTACGGCTCGATGCTCGGCGGCAGCCAGGCCGATCTGGTTTTAAGCCAGCCGGATGCGATCGATATCACCTATAGCTCGCTCGACGAAGGTTACGTCGACCTAATGCAGGCGATGCCGGAAGTGGCCGAAGCCAGCGGGATGCTGCAAACCTTCTTGCCGGCCGAGAATGCTCCCTACTTCTTCGTCTTCGGATACGAGCCGGACAGCTTCGTCATTTCTCGTTTCAACATCATCCGCGGTGTGGGGCTCGATGACCTTGCGGCCAGCCGCAGCCGGGGTCGGCCGGCACTGCTCGGCAGCACGGCGACCGAGGTGCTCGACCGTGACGTCGGCGACACCGTGCGGTTGGGCGACACGGTCTTTCGCGTCGTGGGGGTTTATGAGACCGGCGATGCCTTCGAAGATTCGGGAGCTGTGCTCTCCCTGGAAGATGCCCAGGTCGTCGCCGGCAAAGCCCGCCAGGTCAGTTTGGTGTACGTACAGTTGACCGACCGTAGTCTGCAAGAGCGGCTCGAGACACGCGTAGCCCGACTGTGGGACGATCTGGCATTGAGTACAACCGATGACTTTGCCAACAACCAACTGATGGGCGACACACTGCAGGCTTCTGTCTGGGCTATCGCCAGTCTGGCCATTGTGATTGGCGGCGTCGGCATGACCAACGCCCAGCTGATGGCCGTATTCGAACGAACTCGCGAGATCGGGGTGTTACGGGCTGTCGGGTGGAGCCGGCGCCGGGTGATGAGCCTGATCCTTGGCGAATCAATGATCGTCGGCTTGCTCGGCGGACTGCTCGGCCTGCTGCTCGGCTGGTTGATGTTGTTGGCCTCGGCCGATGTCTTTTCTTCCTTCGGCGCCGACCCCAGCAACCTGCCGCCGGGCGTGCTGGTTCAAGCGCTGGGCACCGTCATATTGCTCGGCATGATCGGTGGTATCTACCCGGCCTGGCAGGCCTCGCGCCTTCAACCACTGGAGGCGCTGCGCTATGAAGGCGGCAGTTCGGGCGGCGATGTACGCCGGCTGCCGATTGGGGGTATGGCTGTCCAAAGCCTGTGGCAACGCAGCGGGCGCACCCTATTGACGCTGTCGGCCATTGCCTTGACCGTCGGTGCGGTGATGGCAATGGACGCCATCATCGCCGGTACGGCCGAAAGCATGACATCGATGGCGACCAGCGCCGGCAGCGAAATTGTGATCCGCCAGGCGGATGTGGCCGACACCAGCCTGAGTGCGATTGACCAGCGCTTGGCTTCCAGGATCGCCGCCCTGCCTGGCGTCCGCAGCACCAGCGGCATGGTGCTAACCGCCCTGCTCGACCCGGCTTCCCAATCTTTTTTGATTGTGCTCGGCTACTCCCCCAACGAGTACTCCATTCAGCGCTTCAACATGGTTGAAGGGCAGCGCATCAGCGGTAACCACCAGATCATGTTGGGAAGCGTCTACGCCGAGGCCGCCTCGAAAGACGTGGGCGACACGCTGGAAATCAGCGGCGCCCGCTTCCGGGTGGTCGGAATCTATGAAACTGGCATCGGCTGGGAGGAAATGGGCGGGGTTGTCAGCCTGCGCGACGCCCAAACGCTTACGGGCCGGCCGAACAAGGTGACCTTGTTCAGCCTCAAGCTCGAGCGGCCCACCGACGCACCCGCCCTAGTCGATACCATCAATCAGCAGTTCCCCGAACTCCACGCTGCCCTGGCCGGCGAGTTCGTCGAACAGATGCCCGACATGGAAAGTGGCGAGGCCATGCTGAATGCCATCTCCAGCCTGGCCATTCTGGTGGGCGGCGTTGGCATCCTGAACACGATGCTGATGGCCGTCCTTGAGCGCACGCGTGAGATCGGCGTCTTGCGCACCATGGGCTGGCGCAAGCGCCGGATCATCGGCATGATCATGAATGAATCGCTCATTCTTAGCGTGATTGGAGGGATCGCCGGCCTTGTGCTGGCCTTCTTGCTCGTGAATCTTCTGACCCAACTCCCCATGGTTGGCGCCGCCTTCGAAGCCAGTTGGAGCGCTGGGGTATTCTTGCGAGCCGGGCTGGTTGCCCTGGGTTTGGGCCTGATCGGGGGGCTATACCCGGCTTATCGGGCTTCCGGTCTGGAGCCGGTTGAGGCCCTGCGCTATGAGTAATCATCCAAATCCCACTCGGGAGGCAACGATGAACCCACAAACAAACCTGACCCGCCGTGTCCTCACTGGCCTGGTTCTGGCGAGCCTGCTAAGTGCCTGCGGCTTGGCGGCCGGTGATCCGACGGCAACCCCGCTTCCTGAAGACGATGCCCTGTTCAATCCGGTCATCAGCGCCACTGGGATCGTTGTGCCAGCACGCTGGACGACCTTGAGCGTTGGCAGCAGCGGACACATCGGCCAGCTCCCCGTCGAGGTGGGCGACCGGGTTGAACAGGGCGACCTTCTGTTGGCGCTCGATGGGCAGGAGGCGCTGGCTGCCAGCCTGGCCGCCGCCGAGCTCGAAGTGGTGAGCGCGCAGCAGGCGTTGGATAGTCTTGTTGAAAGCGCCGATCTGGCTCGCGCCCTGGCTGAACAAGAGCTGGCCAACGCCCGTGACGCACTGCACGACGCCGAATACATGCACCGGGTCCGCCAGCAAGGCAACCGGGCCAGCACCGACACCATCGACGCCGCCGAGGCCCGCCTGGTGTTGGCCGAAGACGAGGTCGACGAGGCCAAGTCGGTTTACGACTCACTTTCCGGCCGATCTGAGGACAATCCTGTCCGGGCCCAAGCACTGCGCAACCTGGCCAACGCCCGAGCCGACCGGGACTCAGCCAAACGAGCGCTCAACTGGTATACGGGTTCGCCGACCGATATCGAGCAGGCACAGCTTGAGGCCGATGTAGCGGTCGCCGAGGCCAGGGTTGCCGAGGGGGAGCGCACGCTTGCCCGCATGCAATCCGGCCCGGATCAGCGTCAATTGGAAGCCGCCGAAGCTCGGCTGGCCAACGCCCAAGCGCAAGCCGCGGCGGCTCGCGCCGCGCTGGCCGAGACCGAGCTGCGGGCGCCGTTCGCCGGCACGGTCGCCGAACTGATGGTGCGCGAACAAGAATGGGTAATGCCCGGTGTGCCGGTGATGGTCTTCGGCGATTTAGCGCAAATGCAAATCGAGACGACCGACCTCAACGAGATTGACGCCGCCCGCGTCAATCCGGGGGACACGGTCGCCATCATCTTTGATGCATTGCCCGACCTCAGCCTATCCGGGACCGTGACTCAGGTTTCGCCCAAAGCCTCGACCGGCGGCGGCGTCAATTACACCGCCATCATCCAGGTCGAAGAGCTGCCCGCGACGGTCCGCTGGGGGATGACCGCCTTCGTCGATGTCGAAGTGGCGCCGTGACCGAATGGCTGATCGAGACCGTTGATCTGACCAAGGTCTATGGCGACGGGGCCGAAATCCGGGCGCTGGACGGCGTCTCGATGCAGGTCGGCCACGGCGAGCTGGTGACAGTCATGGGGCCCAGCGGCAGCGGCAAAAGCACGCTGCTCAACTTGATCGGTGCCCTCGACCAGCCGACTTCGGGCCGCGTGATTGTCAACGGACATGATCTGGCTGCACTCGATGATGTCGATGCGTTCCGCGCCGAGACAGTCGGATTCATCTTCCAGCTGCACAATCTGCTGCCGACACTGACGGCGCGCGAGAACCTTGAGGTCCCAATGATGGGACACCTGGAGTCGGCCGAACGGCGCATCCGCTCAGAGGAACTGCTGCGGTTGGTCGACTTGGGGGACCGGATGGACCATCTGCCCAACCAGCTTTCTGGCGGCCAACGCCAGCGAGTGGCGGTCGCCCGGGCCTTGGCCAACCGGCCACCGCTCGTGCTGGCCGATGAACCAACCGGCAGTCTCGACACCCAGGCCGGCCGGTCCCTGATGGGCTTGCTGAAGGACTTGAACGCCACCCAGGGCACGACTTTCCTGGTGGTCACGCATGACCTAGCCGTCGCCCGCCAGACCAGCCGGGTATTGGTAATGGAGGACGGCCGAATTGTGCGAGAAGATCACATCGGCTCGCCGCTTGAGGAAGACCTCAAGATGTGGCGTCACTCGGAGCTGGGCGAGCGAATCCTTGAAGCGGACGGCGGGACAGATACCGGGCTGTCACTGACCAAGAGCCAGCGCGCGGCTCTCCAAGAGTTGTTGCGGTCCGCCGAGGAATCGCGCTGAGGGTCTCCCCGTCAAGACGCCGGGGCCGGCGCGGCCGGCGGCCAAACCTAGGTGATGACCGCCAGGACGGCAACCGGCATGAACACGATCGCCTCGATACAGCGGGCCGCCTGGCTCCTCCAGCCCTGGGCCTGCCAGGGTCCCTGGGCCAAAGACGAGCGGCGCGGCGCCATAGGCCATCTGAATCAGACCGTAGCACAGGACCAGCCCAGCGTGCCAACCTCGCAGCAAGCGCGCCACCCGTGAGCGCGGCCAGACCGGCCGCCATCAGAACCTAGGCCGGCTCGGCCTTCAACCTATC
>Ga0214472_10008693_pt1 | contig 10599 bp, 10 predicted proteins | sample RVTome_6_FD_207662 | JGI IMG/M metagenome (GOLD analysis project Ga0214472, IMG submission 207662) | Soil microbial communities from uranium-contaminated site in the Upper Colorado River Basin, Wyoming, United States - RVT140D175 | ecosystem: Environmental > Terrestrial > Soil > Contaminated >...
CGAGTACGAAGCGGTTCACGAGATCAACGGCTGGGAGGATCTTCACAACCGCTTGCGTCAGGATCGTCGATGCTTCGCGTTTTTCCACATGACGATCCCCGGCGATCCGCTCATTTTTCTTCAGGTGGCGCTGACGAACGGCGTCCCGGGCGCGGTCGCTCCGTTGCTCGCGGTCGATAGAGACGTGATCGATCAATATGAAGCCGACACCGCCGTCTTTTATTCGATCAGCAACTGCCATCGCGGGCTGCGAGGGATCTCGTTCGGGCACTTCCTCATCAAACAAGTCGTGGAGGTGCTTCGCCAGGATCTCGGCAATATCCGCAATTTTGCGACGCTGTCGCCGATACCCGGATTTCGACGCTGGGTGGAGAACGCCCAGGCCGACGGCCTGCCCGCGCCGAGGAGCGCGGACTTGCGGTCGGCGCGCGAGCTTCTTGCAGGTGCCGGCGTCGCCGATCTGGAGGGATATGGCCAAGATGCGCAAGCAGCGTTCGTGAGGCTCGCCGCATACTATCTGGTCGAGGTCAAGCGGGAAGACGAACAGCCTTTGGATAGCGTGGCGCGGTTCCATCTTGCCAACGGCGCGTCTATCGACCGCCTTTGTTGGGCCGCCGACGTATCAGTGACCGGCATGAAACGGTCTTGGGGCATGATGGTGAACTATATTTACGAACCGAAGGAGATCGAGAAGAATCACGAGCGGTACTTTCAGGCAGGGGAGGTCGCGATGTCGAGCCGCGTGAGAAAGCTGGCCAGAGGCCGTTAGAGACCAGATCGATGATCAGAGCATTCGTTGCCGCGAATGGCCGGCTGCAAGCGGTCGAGGATCTGGAGCGGGATCTCGAAAGAGCCGTCTGGATCGACTTGGCGAGCCCGACGAAGGAAGAGGAGGCGATGCTCGAGTCGCAGCTCGCGATCGACATTCCGACGCGCGAGGAAATGGAAGAGATCGAGATCTCGAGCCGGCTGTACTACGATGAAGGCGCGGCTTTCATGACGGCGACCGTGCCGGCGAGGACGGAGACCGACGACTTTCTGATGGCGCCGGTCACGTTCGTGTTGACGGGCGACCGACCGGAAGAGCAGTTCAGCGCACGCCTCGTGACGGTTCGCTACCACGAGCCGCGCGCGTTTCAGACTTTTCCGCAGCGCGCGGAGAAGGTCAACGTCGGCTGCACCAACGGCGAGGCGGTGCTCGTCGCGCTTCTCGAAGCCATCGTCGACCGGCTCGCCGACGTGCTCGAGCGCGCGCAGCGGGAGATCGATACCATCTCGAAGAATATTTTTCAGCGCCAGGACCTGAAGCCGGCCAAGAGCGCCGATCTCCAGAAGCTGCTTCAAGAGATAGGGCGCAAGGGCGATATCACGTCGAGCGTTCGCGACAGCTTGTTCACGCTGCAGCGCGTGACCGGCTTCCTGGCTCAAGTGACGACGCAGCGCAGGAGCGACAAGGACATACGTGCGCGCGTCAAGACCTTGTCGCGCGACGCGCACTCGCTGACCGATCATTCGTCCTCGATGTCGCAGAAAGTGACCTTCCTGCTCGACGCCACGCTCGGCATGATCAACATCGAGCAGAACGCGATCATCAAGATCTTCTCCGTCGCCGCGGTGGTTTTCCTCCCGCCGACATTGATTGCGTCGATCTACGGCATGAACTTCGATTACATGCCGGAGCTCGGCTGGCCCTTCGGCTATCCCCTCGCAGGCGGCTTGATGGTGCTGTCGGCCGTCTTGCCCTATTGGTTCTTCAAGCGCCGCGGCTGGCTCTGAATTGCAGCTACCTCGGTTGCGGCACGATGCGGATGTACGGCTTGGGTGATTTCCAGCCGCTGGGGAACCTGGTCTTTGCAACCTCGTCGGACACGGACGGCACGATGATGACGTCTTCGCCCTGTTTCCAGTTCACGGGCGTGGCAACCTGGTGCTTGGCCGTCAGTTGGCAGGAATCGAGCAGCCTCAAGACCTCGTCGAAATTCCGGCCGGTGCTCATCGGGTAGGTCAGCGTTGCCTTGACCTTTTTGTCCGGGCCGATGATGAATACAGATCGGACCGTTTGATTGTCGGCCGCCGTCCGCGACTTGGCCTCGCCGCTCGCATTGGGATGTAACATGTCGTAGAGCTTGGCGACCTCGAGATCGCTGCCGTCGATGATCGGGTAGTTGACGGCGTGACCTTGAGTCTCTTCGATGTCCTTCGCCCACTTCTTGTGGTCTTCGACCGAGTCGACCGACAGCCCGATCAGCTTGGTGTTGCGCTTCTCGAACTCGGGCTTCAATCCCGCCATGTATCCGAGCTCGGTCGTGCATACCGGCGTGAAGTCCTTGGGATGAGAGAAGAGGATGGCCCAGCCGTTCCCGATCCAATCGTGAAGTGTGATCTTGCCTTCCGTCGTATCCGCGGAGAAATCGGGCGCCTCGTCACCGATATGTAGTGCCATCGTGGTGCTCCTGTTATCGTCGTTGTGGCGACCGCAAGCGATGCTGCGGGCGGGATGCAAGGATAGCAGATGCTCGAGGCATGCAGGGACCGGCGCCGCTCTTGTTCAGCGTGCATTCAGGCGGCCGCTCCTAGAATGGTCGACGGCGAAAAACGCCTGGCACTCGAAGCGGGGTATATGGACATGCGCATGCGTATCTTGGGTATCGGGACCATCCTCGCGGCGGCGCTGCTCGTGAGCCTGCCGGCGAACGCCCACTACCGGCATTGGGGCGGCTATGCGCGGCCCTATGTGAGCTTCGGTTACAGCTACGGCTATCCGTACCGCTACCGGCCTTTTGGCTACTACTCCTCGTTCTATGCGCCGTTTTACGGCCCGAGCGTCGGTTTCCACGTGAGCTCTCGTCTCCCGCACCGGCGCGTGAGCACGGTTCGCGATCGCGGCGAGCAGCAGGCGTTCAAGCTCTATGTGTATCCCGCGGCCGGACAGACCGAGGAGCAGACCGCCGGCGACCGCTACGACTGTCATGTCTGGGCCGCGGACCAGAGCGGGTTCGATCCGACGCTCGGCGCCGGGGAGAGGGACGAAGCGGAGAACTACACCCGCGCATTCACGGCTTGCATGGAGGGCCGCGACTATGTCGTCAAGTAAGCTCGAGCTCGGCGGCCGCATTGCTCCGCCCGTCCGTGCAGTGGGCACTGCCGTTGTCCTCACGCTGTTGATTGCCGGTCATGCCGGCGCGGCCGTCGATCTGGCCGCGATTCAAGTCCTGCCGCAGCGAGGCCAGTCGGCCGACCAGGCGCGCCGGGACCGCTACGAATGTCACAACTGGGCCGTCGAGCAGAGCGGCGTCGCACCTCTCTCACCAACGGTCGCTGCTGAGCAGAGCGACGAAATGAGCGCCGACCGCACCGAGAACGTCGTCAACGGCGCGGTCATCGGCGCAGGCGTCGGCGGGATCGTTCGCGGCGCTCAGAACAAGAACCCGGGCAAGGGCGTGCTCGCCGGCGCCGCCATCGGCGCGATCATCGGCTCGGCAGCGAGCCGGGATACCGACGATGCCGAGATCGAGGACGAGCCTGACGACTACCTGCGTGCTTTGAGCGCTTGTCTGGAAGGTCGCGGTTACGCGATCGCCTTGCCTGGCGAGAACAGCTCCTGAAACTTCACCGGCAGGATCTCGCGTGTGGTCTCCAGCCCGCGGCGATAGAGGTCCGTCTTCTGCGCTCTATCCATGCGGAACTCGAGCAGCGAGTGAGCCCCGCTGTCGACGACGACCGTGCGCTGCCAATGCCTGGCGTCGACGAACTCCCGCGAAATCGTGGTCATGAACGTGCGCACCAGCATGTGCAGATATCCGCTGAGCGGGAACCAGCGATTTAGCGGCTGAGGTGCTGAATCCACGGTTGCGCCGCGCATCCGGAAGACGCATACCGGCGTGCCGTCGTTGGCCCAGTCTCTGTGCAGGGCGTCCTCGGACAGGATACTGCCGTCGACCAGCAGGCCGTCCTCCCAGGGTTGAAACGCGAACAGCAGCGGTATCCCCATCGAGCAGCGCACTGCATGTGCCACCTTGAGCTTCGGGTTTGAACGACGCTCGAAAACGACTGGGCGGCTGAAGCGCACGTCGGTGGCGACGATGGCGAGGTCGAGATCGAGATCGGCAAAACGCCGGCCTTCGATGACTCGGTCGAGCCACGCCTCGAATTCGTCGCCGGATGAGAGGCCGCCGCGCATGATCAGCCCGATCAGCGAGCGGCCGAGGAAGCGGGAGAAATCGATGCTGAGCGCGAGGTCCAAGAGCCGCGCCGGCGACCATCCGGCGGCGTGCAGCGCGGAGACGATGCTGCCCGCGGAGACGCCGACGATGCGCTCGTAGTGAACACCGAGCTCCCCGAGCGCCTCGAGCACGCCGACGTGCACCGGCAAGCGCGTTCCCCCTCCGGCGAGCACGGGAATGATATGCGGGCCTTCTTTGGGCCCTTTTTCGCTCATACGCCCCCTAAAGGCGTCATGGCCTCAAGGCTTGTCTCTATTGTAGCGGCAAAACGCATTCGAGCCGCGATTGCCAGATTATGGTCGGCTGTGCAATTGTTCTCGCGCCCATGACCAACGACGACTCCAAGAGCCTCGCGGCGCCGACCCGGTTCCGCTGGTCGATACTTGTCCTGTTCAGCCTCCTCTACCTGATCTCCTACATAGATCGAGGCATCACCTCGGTCGTTGCGCCCGAGATCAGAGCGGACCTGGGCTTGAGCCTGACGGATATGGGCGTGGTGCTCGCCGCCTTCACCTGGGCATACGCCGTCGCTCAGGTTCCGGTGGGCTGGATGGGCGACCGTTTCGGCCCGAAGCGGGTGCTCACGATCATCATCCTGGTCGTCTCGGCCTCGGTCTCGATGACCGGCGCCGCCGTCGGCTTCACGACGCTGCTGCTGTCGCGCGTTTTCCTCGGCCTCGGGGAGGCCGGCGCGTTCCCGGTGGCCAGCCGCGGCATGCAGATGTGGTTCGCGCGGGCTGAAAGAGGCCGCATCCAGGGGATCACGCATCTGTTCAGCCGATTCGCGGTCGCAGGCACGCCGTTGGTCGCGGGGGTCATCGTCCTCGCGTGGGGTTGGCGGGCGGCATTTTTCGTCGCCGGTGTCCTCGGTCTCCTCTGGTGCGTCGCCTTCGTCGCGATTTACAGAAACACGCCCGAGCAGCATCCGCGAGTCAACGATGCCGAGCTGGCCGAGATTCGCGGCCGCGACTCCGACGGCTCCGTCGTGGCACTCAGCTCGGCCAGGGTCGCCGTGCCATGGGGCAGGATACTGCGGGCGCGCAACATGCTCTACATCGCGCTGGGCTATTGCTGCTTCTTCTTCGGTACGAATTTCTACCTCACCTGGTACCCCACTTATCTGCGCGAGTACCGCGGATTGAGCTTGCTGGAGCTGGGATTGATCGGCTCGTTGCCGCTGATTGCAGGCATGATCGGCGACGTGGTCGGCGGCACTCTGACGGACCTGATCCTCAAGCGGACCGGCAATGCGCGGCTGGCGCGCCGCGCAGTCGCCGCACCGGGTTTCATGATGGCCGCCCTGTTCGTCATTCCGGCGGCCATGACGGCAAGCGCCTCGGTCGCGGTGCTCTGCCTTGCGATGTCGTTTTTCTTTCTCGAGCTCGTGATCGGGCCCGCCTGGGCGGTGCCGATGGACGTCGGCGGGCAGTTCAGCGGCACCGTGACGGCGATCATGAACATGGCCGGTGCATTCGCGGCGTCATTGACGCCGCTGATCTACGGCAGCCTTTTTGATCGCGGTTACTGGATCGCGCCTTTCTTCGTGTCGGCAGGCGTGCTATTTATCGGCGGGCTGATTTGGATCTTTCTCATCGATCCGGAGAAATCCGTAGTCGACTGAAAGCACTGACGGGGAGCCACGAGTCATGAGCCACGATAATCCGACGACCCGCGAGCGCCGAGAGTTGGTCGCCGGCGGCCGCCTGGCCGTCGCATTCGTATTCGGCTTTGCGCCGATCGCTTGTCAAGACGCCGCACAGGAGGAGTCGGCGACGCCGGCCGTTGCCGCGAGTGGGATGTCCGCGAACCGTTGGGTCGTCCACGGTCCCGGAGAGGTCGTCGTCGAGAAGCTCTATGACTGTCCCGTGGTCGTCGATAACTATCGCGGCGGCGCGGTAGGGCGCGTGAGCGCGTCCGACGGCACCGTGCTCACCGTGCCGGCGGTGACCGCCTACGCGCAGGGGCGCGGGCCGTCGAGCGTCGATCTCTACAATGAGTGCACGCAGATCATGCCGCTAGACAGCAGCGAAGTGACGACCGATCACGTGCCGGTCGTCGAGGTCGATCCGGACGGCGAGGTGATCACCGGCTATATCGTCGCCGACAACTATTACGAGCTCTACGTGAACGGCACGCTCGTATCCATCGACAACACGCCTTACACGCCGTTCAACTCCGCGATCGTGAAGTTCAGAGTGGAGCGTCCCTACACGCTGGCGTTGCTGCTCGTGGACTGGGACGAGCACTTGGGCTTGGGCATGGAGCTCTTTCCGCAGGGGCCTCGAAGCGACCGGCTCGAAAGCGGCGATCCCTGGTACACGGGCGACGCCGGGCTCATCGCGCGCTTCAGCGACGGCACCGTGACCGACGCGAGCTGGAAGGCGCAATCGTTCGCGATCGCGCCGCTCGATTCGCCCGACGAGATCGTCGAGCGGGACGATGGCGTGCACGACACCAGCACCCGCGGGCGAACGAACGCTGAAGCGGTGCGGGCGCAGTGCACCGAGCAGGGAGGTGAGGTCTCGGGTGAAGCACGCTTGTTCCCCGCGCTCGCCGATCTGCCCTCGGATTGCTATGCAGTTCACTACCCGATTCCGGATAGCTGGGAGAGCCCGGCGTTCGACGACGGCGCATGGCCGCAAGCCTTCGAATACGCGGATGACGAGGTCAGCACGCCGAGGGGTCTGCCGGCTTACTATCGTTACCTGGATCTTTTCGAGGGCGCGCGCTGGGTCTGGACGGTGAACCTGGTCTTGGACAACACCGTGATCGCGCGCAAGACCGTGCGCTAGAGACCTATCTCAGAGCGCCCGCAACGCCGTGACGACGGGCAACCGGGCCGCGCGTATCGCCGGCAGCAGCCCGCCGAAGAAGCCGATCACGAGCGCCGCCACCAGCCCCTGAACGAGCAACTGCGGCGTGACGGCAAAAGCGAACACGACCTGGCTGAAGGTCGAGCCGTCCAAGGTCGACACGGTATAGCCGTTGAAGACCGCGTAGGTGACCGCCGCCCCGATGACGCCGCCGATGAGCGCCAGCAGCAGCGATTCGAGCAGCGTCGAAACCGCGACCGGCAGGGCGCCGAAGCCGAGCGCGCGCAGCGTGGCGATCTCGCGCGTGCGTGCCGCAACCGAGGAGTACATCGTGTTCAAGGCGCCGAACACGGCGCCGATGCCCATGAGCAGGCTCACGGGATAGCCGACCCATTTGATGAACTGCGTCAGCGTGCGCGACTGCTCGGCGTAGTAGTCCGTCTCGCGCTCGACGTCGACGTCGAGGCGGGGATCCGCCGCCAGCGCCGTCTGCAATTGCTCGAATCCGTCGGCGCCGGCGAGCTTCACGCGCACCGACTGAAAGGTGTTGCCGCGCCGGTAGGCCGATTGCAGCGCGCGCACGTCGCACCAGAGCTCCGACTCGGTGACCGCGCCGTCGGCCTCGAACACGCCGACCACCTCCCATGACGATTGCCCGAATTGGACGCTTTCGCCGAGCTCGAGCCCCGCGAACTGGAGCTGCGCGCCGCGGCCGACGACGATCTCGTTGCGGCCCGGCGCGAACATCCTGCCCGCCGTCAGACTGACCTTGTCGCGCACGTCCAATCCCGAGGGCTCGATGCCGCGCAGCGGCACGTTCGCAGGCGTATTCGTCGCCTTCTTCGGCAGGTCGACGACGACGTAGAGCTCGGACGAGGCCAGCGGCGTGCCGTCCTCGCCGCGCGCGACGCCCGGGGCTCCGGCGACGATGCGCGTCTGCTCGATGCCGAGGCCGCTGTTGAGCTCGGTGGTGGAGCCGGCGCGCAGCACCACGGCGACGTCCTCCGAGCCCGCGCTGGTGACCGTGCGCTGAAACCCGGTCGCCATGGACAGCACCGCGGCAAACACGCCGACGACCGCGGCGACGCCGAGCACCGCCACCGCCGAGGAGCCCCGCCGCGCCGGAATCGAGCGAATGTTCATGCCGCTGACGGCGACCAATTGCCTCACAACGTTCATCAAGCCCTCCGCAGCGCCTCGGCGATGGTCAGCCGTCCGGCCTGGAGCGCAGGCAAAATGCCCGCCGCCACGCCCACGGCCAGCATATAGAGCAGCCCCGTGCCGATCGCTTGCGGCGGCAGGAACAGCCCCGGCAGGGCGTTCGATACCGCCGCGGGAATGCTTTCGAGCGCGAGCCACGAGAGGCCCAGGCCGACGCTGCCGCCGAGCACCGCGATGACGATCGATTCGGTCAGCACCAGCGCAAGCACGCTGCCATTGCTGAAACCGACGGTTTTCAAGACGGCCATCTCCGGAATGCGCTCGCGCACGGCGTGCGCCATGGTGTTGCCGGCGACCAAGAGTATCGTGAAGAAAACCGCGCCGAGCACGGCCGAGACGATCAGACCGATGTCGCCGAACTGCTGCACGAAGCTTTCGGCAAACGCCCTTTCGGTGCTGGTCTTGGTCTCGGCGAAGGAATTGGCGAACTGCGCATCGATTGCGGCCGCGACCTGGGCGGGATCCGCCGAGTCGGCCACGCGCAGCACGTACCAGCCGACCATGTCCTCGCCGAAAGCACGCGCCTCGTTGAAGTAATCGTAGTGAAACAGCATGAAGTTGTCGCCGCCGCGGCCTTCCTCCATGGTGAAAATGCCGTCGATGACGAATTCCCAGCTGCGACCGCCGTCCTCTCGGGTCCAGATCGTCGCCTGGATCGGAATGCGGTCGCCGACGCTCCAATCGAATTGCTCCGCGAGCGCGCTGCCGACGATCATGCCGGCGCGGTCGGCGAGCCAGGCCTCGCGCTGCGCGTCCGGCAGCTCGAGCTCCGGATACAAGCGCAAATAGCTCGCCGCATCGACCGGGAACTGCGGCGCCTGATTGCGCTGGTCCTGGTAGTAGCCTCCGAACCAGTTCGCGTGGGTGACGTCCTCGACCCCCGGTAGGGCGCGGATCCGCTGCAAATAACTGATCGGCAACGGCTGGATCAGTGAGATCTTGTGAATCGTCACCAGCCGGTTGGCGTTGGCCATATCGGTGCCGATCGTGAACGCGTAGTTGAACGCGCTCAAGAGCCCGAACAGCATGAACGCGATCAGCACCGAAAGCACGGTGAGAATCGTGCGCGTTCGGCGCCGCCATAGATTCTTCCAGACGAGGAAAGCGTACTTCACGCTGCGCCGCCGTTTATCAGTGTGCCTTTGTCGAGGTGCAGCGTGCGCTTGGCGAAGCCGGCGGCGCGGGGATCGTGGGTCACCATGACGACGGTCTTGCGGTGCTCGGCGTTGAGCGCGCGCAAAAGCTCGAGGATCTCGTCTGCGGTGGTGCGATCCAAGTCGCCGGTCGGCTCGTCACACAGCAGCAGGGTTGGATCGGAGACGATCGCCCGGGCGATCGCGACCCGCTGTTCCTGCCCGCCCGAAAGCTCGCTCGGGCGGTGCGCGGCGCGGTCGGTCAGGCCGACGATCTCCAAGGCCGTGGCGACGTGCTTGCGCCTTTCCGCCGCCTTGAGCGGCGTCAGCAGCAGCGGCACCTCGACATTGCGGGCGGCGCTCAGCATCGGCAGCAGATTGTAGAGCTGAAAGATGAAGCCCACGTGGCGGGAGCGCCAATGCGCCAGCGCCGCCGAGGACATCCGCTCGAGCTGCTGCTCGTCGACCGAGATCGTGCCCGAAGTCGGCTTGTCCAATCCGCCCAGCATGTTCAACAGCGTGGTCTTGCCGGAGCCCGAGGGGCCCATCAAGGCGACGAAATCGCCGCTCGTAATGTCGAGATTCAGGCCGTGCAAGACCTCGACCCGTTCCCGGCCCTTCTGAAAGCTCTTGCTGACGTCGCGCGCGCGCACCAGCGGCTCGCTCATGGAACTCTCCTCATTGCTGCACCTCGACGAGGTCGCCGTCGCTCAAGTCCGCGGGCCCGCCGACGATGACGCGTTCGCCGGCGGCAAGGCCCGCGCCGATGCGCACGCGGTCTCCGCTCGGCTGAAGGTCGCCAATGCCGCGCCGGCGGGCGCGGTCGGCCTCGACGACCAGCACATAGCGATCTTCGCCGGTGCCGCGCACGGCGGCGCCGGGGACCAGCACGCCGCCGTCGGCCGGGCTCGGGCCCGGTGTCTCGGCCTCGAGAAAAGCGACCTTGACGCCCATGTCCGGCAGAATGCGCGCGTCGCGCTCGTCGAAGCCGATGCGCACGCGCACCGTCGCCCGCTCGCGGTCCGCCGCCGGGACGATTGCGATGACCCGCGCCGGGATCGGCGAATCGGGATAGGCGTCGAGCACCGCGCTGACGACCTGACCCGTCTTCACGCGCTGGATGTAGGCTTCGTTGACGTCGACCTCGATCTCGACCGAATCCATGTCGACGATCGTGCAGATGCCGGTTCTGGTAAAGCCGCCGCCGGC
>Ga0214472_10008694_pt1 | contig 10598 bp, 9 predicted proteins | sample RVTome_6_FD_207662 | JGI IMG/M metagenome (GOLD analysis project Ga0214472, IMG submission 207662) | Soil microbial communities from uranium-contaminated site in the Upper Colorado River Basin, Wyoming, United States - RVT140D175 | ecosystem: Environmental > Terrestrial > Soil > Contaminated >...
AGCATGGTATTCCGAGGGGCGGCATCCTCCACGGAGTGGCCTTCACCCAGATCGCCCCCTATCATCACTCGGCGCTCCAGAACATGATCCACTCCAAGGGGCTGATCCGACCCAGCAAGGTCCGCCTGCCTTTCGATGTTTGTGTCACGTGTCAGCCCAAAGGACAAGACAGGCCGCCCCTCCAGGGACGGACCCGGGATATCAGTCGAGGAGGTCTCTTGCTGCGCCTCCCCGAGGTTGTCCCTCCCGAGACAGTGATGCAGGTCACCGTGCACACGTCTCCCGGACCACTCACGGTCGAGGGCGCGGTCGCCTGGGTGGCCCCGCCGGAGGGACGGGCGCCGGGAGGGCCGATCCGGCACGGCCTTCGTTTCACCCGGCCCACCTGGTCCACGTCGCTGGCCTTTGGGTCCTTGCTCGTGGAGTCGCTGTAGGGGGTCGTGCCACCCTGTTTCTCCGGGAGGAAGTGGGTGGCTCCAACGCCACCGGAGGGTCATCGTGAGCGATTGGGATTGTCAGATATGCGGCAAGACCATCCGAGACCGAATGCGCGCCCCGTCCTTCTGCCCGAGGTGCGGTCTCGGCGATTTCACTCCGGTCGCTGAAGGGGAGCGGGAGGCGGCGCGCGCGCGCACCGCCCCGTCGGTCTCGGCGAACTTTCCGTCTCCGGCAACCAGTCCGTCCGTCCCCCTCGTTGCGGTCCAGGCTCAACCGCTCACCCCCATGGCCGCCGTTCCCGAACCACACCCGCGAAGCCGACCCGCGAAGCGCGTCCGACCCAACGAATCGCTGGAGGTTCGTCTCCCACGGACCGAGCCCCTCCAGGCCCTCAACATCAGCGCGACCGGCCTTCTCGTCGAGCACGTGAAACCATTCACGCCGGGATCAATCTGCGAAGTGGAAGTGTGGCGATCCAGCCTGGGGATCCGGCTCCGTGCCGAGGTGGTGCGGAGCGTCGTGTCGGGCGGCGGCAAGGGGAGCCTCACCGGCCTTCGGTACCGCACGGCTGTGCACTTCCTCGAGACCCCCCAGATCATCTACACCCTCCTCCCCGAACTCTCCGAGGAGGCCGAGCCCCCGAGACTCCCTCACCAATCCACCAACGCATCACTCCACGAATCCCCCCGGCCGCCAATTCATTAACCCCGATCCGAAAAAAGAACCGAGGGTAGAATCAGCATCGCCCTCCATGCGAGGCCCCGGGGAGGGGAATACCCATGGCCCCCTATAGGTGCCCTGAGGGCCCCGCTGCCCAATTCCTTCTGCGCGTCCCTCCTGACGTTTCCGCAGGGCATTCGGCCTCAGCCGTTCGGCAGGCCATCCGACTAGCTCATGGTGCCGAGCGGTGTCGAGGCACTCACGGCCCCGAGCCCAGCCGAGGGGCGAAATTTCGGATCGGGGTTGACACCCGCCGACAGCGAGGATAGCGTGGGCGGCGGTTTGAACATCTCTGCAAACCGGGCTCAGGGGAAAGGAGACGCCGGATGCCAGTGCGACTGAGTGTGGAGCAGCTCGAGGAACTTCGGGCGGTGGATTCGCCCACGGTGGCCAATGCCATCGAGGCCTTCAGGGTGCGGGACGACACGCAGGGCTTCATGGGGATGGACGTTCGGTGTCTCACGCCCGAATTCGGGGTCATGCTGGGCTATGCCGTGACGGCCACGGCCGACAGCATGGCGCCCGGGCGCTCCAGGGATCGCCGGGGGCACATGCGCCTGTTCGAGGCGATTGCCGCCTCGCCCAAACCCGCTGTCCTCGTGGTCCATGACGTCGGCCCGAGCCGCAGTCACGCCTGCTTCCTGGGGGATGTCATCGCCAGCCTCTCCCGCCGGCTGGGGGCCATCGGCATCGTCACGGATGGCGGGGTGCGGGATCTGGATGGCGTGCGCCCGCTGGGGTTCCACGTCTTCGCGGCCGGCCTGGTGGTGGCCCACGGGACCTTCAACATCATTGACGTCGGGGTCCCCGTGGAGCTGAGCGGCGCCCACGTGCAGCCCGGCGACCTGATCCACGGCGATCCCAGCGGGGTCACCACCGTCCCCCTGGAGGTCGCGGACAGGGTGTACGAGCAGTGCCAGAAGGTGCGGGAGCGCGAGATCGGCCTCAGGGATTACGCCCACAGCCGGGAGTTTTCACTGGAGGGATTGCGGGCAAAGCTCCTCGGGCACTGACACAGCGCGACTGACTGATGGGTTCGTTGGCGCTCTTGTCCCGCCGCAGGCGGGATTGGCGATTCACAAGTGGACGTCGGCGAGTTGGAGGCGGCGGAAGCGCCAGCTCACGATGGCACAGCGCACCGCCCAGTCGAGGATCATCGTCGTCCAGACCACCGTCATCCCCAGGTTCCACACGACCCCACCGGCATAGGCGAGCGGCAGGCGGACGAGCCACCCGCCCACGATGGCGGCCCCCAGGACCGCGTGCGTCTCGCCGGCCCCGCGCAGGGCGCCGGACGTCACCATGGCGATCGCCAACGGGGGCTGGAGCAGACCCATGACCGTGAGCAAGGGGACGCTGTAGGCCAGGACACCCGGGTCGGAGGTAAACAGAACGACCCAGGCCCTGGGAAACAGTGCGAAGCTCGAGCCGAAGACCGTCATGATCCCCATCGCCAAGAGGTTGGCCTGCCGCGCAGACAGACGCGCGCCCGCAGGGTCACGGGCCCCCAGCCGCTGCCCCACCAGAGCCGTCGCCGCCTTGGCGAAGCCGAGTCCGGGCAGGAATGACAGGGACTCGATGTTCAACCCCACCTGGTGGGCCGCATAGGCGGCAACCCCGAAGCTGATCACGATCCTCGCAAACACTAATTGCATCCCGTGGGTGATGAGCCGCTCCCCCACCGCCGGCAGACCCACATGCAGGATGCGCGGCAGTTCCTTCAGGTTCCACGCTTCGTGGCCTTCCCCGAACAACCCACGACGCTTCGCCTGCCAGAGCAGCCACGCCGCCCCGACCCCTTCGGAGACGGCCGAGGCCAGCGCGGCCCCCACCACGCCAAGGCGTGGCAGCCCCACCAGCCCGAAGACCAGGGGAACGGCCAGCAGGATATGCAGGATATTCACCCCGGCCATGGCCCGGAGCGGCGTCCGGGTATCCCCCACCCCTTGAAAGATGGCAGCGGCCAGGTGCAGGAACACGTAGGCGCCGAAGAGGTACCAGGTGACGTGAAGATAGGCCAGGGTGAGATCGAGGAGCCGCCCCCTGGCTCCCATGAAGGTCACCGCGGAATGAGACAGCAGGATACCCGTGCCGCCGAGAATTACGGTGGCCGCCACGCCGATCCACAAGCTGGTTCGCGCGGCCCAGGCCCTCCGCCGCTCGTCCACCGCCCCGGTGTGGAAGGCCACCATGACCGTGCTGCCCACCCCCAGGCCGTACACCAGGGCCATGATGAACATGATCAGGAGCTGGGACAGGCCAACGGCCGCCAGCTCGGCCGCGCCCAGGCGCCCCACCAGGAGCGCATCCACCACGTTGACCCCACGCTGGAGCAGGTCGCTGCCGACGATGGGGAGGGCCAGCTGCAGGACCGTTCGGCGCAGCTCGCGTTGATCGGCCCATGCGGCCAGCTTGGCCTCGGCGTGCCCGCGAAGGTTCATCCTAGGGTTCACCCCAATCGAACCGCCGGTACCAACGGCATCGCCGTTGGTGCGCCAAGGACGCCAAGGGGATCTTCAATGTAAGAGTTCGGACGAAGAAATAGGCTGGAGCATTATGCGTAAAATGCTGGCGCGGTCCAAGCGTAATGGAAGACAGGCGACCGACAAATGAGAATAGGGATCCGTTTCACGCACGAAAGCCGCGCCTCGATCTTCCGAAGCGCGGCCTTGGACATGCAAAAGGCCGTGCTGTCCTCGAAGGGGAAATGCTAAGCGCCAAAAGACCACGAACCCCAGGACCGGATGATTCCAATGATACAAAGAAACGGGGACGCTGAGGCCCCCGTGAAACGGATTTGCTCGCTCCGATCGGGAGAGAGAGCCTTCATACCCTTGGCGACCTTGGCGCCTTGGCGGTTCATGGCTTGCCGACGCCCATGGCCTTGCGTGCCTCGGCGATGAACTGCTGCGCGGTCTTTCCGTCCTGGCTGTCCGGCCCCACAACCTGAATGAAGCTCTCCCAGACCCGGATGGCGCCCGCGTAGTCCTTCTTCACCTGTTGCAGCAGATTCGCCTTGTCCCACAGGGCATGCACGTAGCCCGAGTTGATGGCGAGGGCCTCGTTGTACTTCGCCAGCGCCGCATCCATCTGTCCTCGCCCCAAGAGGACGGCGCCCATGTGGGTGATGGCCTCGACGTTCTTTGGCTCCAGCCCCAGGACCTGCCTGTAGAGGTCCTCCGCTGCGTCCAGCCGCTGCTGGTCGAGCTGGACGTGGGCGAGGCCCAGGAGCGCCTCGACATCCTTGGGATTCTGAAGCAACCGGGCTCGCCAGGGGGCGGCAGGATCCGACCCGGACTCGCCCGCCGGGGCTGTGGGTGTCGCGGGCCCCATGGCCCGAAACACGAGATACCCCCCGGACACGCCGATCACCAGGGCGATGCCCAGAAGCCACACGACGCCGGTGATCGTGGGCCGACCTACCAGCAGGCGGCGCACCTCGTTGCCGACATCTTTCTTGGCCACTTCAACGGGCGTCTTGTGTTGCTTCTGTCCCATCACACTCACCGCTCGCCGCTAGGAGGCTGGAAGGCTGGGATGCTGGAACGCTTCGATGTTTTTGGCTTTCCGGCCTACCAGCTTTCGAGCCTTCTAGCGTCCTAGCTGCGCGCAGCGCTAGAACCGGAGGAGCTTCCGCTCGATCTCGAAAAACCACTCCGGCGTCAGGGAGAAGGCCAGGCGGCTCAACACCGTGAAGTAATCCGTGACCAACAAGAGGCCCAGCCCGACCAGGATCAGGCCGCTTCCCCGCGTGACCACCGGGAAGAATCGCTTGAAGCGGTCGAAGAACGGCACGAACCGGTGGATCGCCAGCGAACTCACGAGGAACGGGACCGCCAGCCCCAGCGAGTACGCGGCCAGCATCAGGATCCCCGTGGACGCCGTCTGCGAGACCGAGGCCAACGTCAGGATGGACCCGAGGATCGGCCCGATACAGGGCGTCCAGCCCGCGGCAAACGTGATGCCCACCAGCAGGGCCCCCAGGTAGCCGGCCGGCCGATCTTTCAGCTCGACCCGCCACTCTCGCATGAGGAAGGGAACCCGCACCCAGCCGCCGACGTACAGCCCCATGAGAATGACCAGGACGCCGCCGATCTTCCGGATGACCGCCTGCTGCTGGAACAGGACCCGTCCCAGCACCGTGGCGCCGGCACCCAGCGCGATGAACACCATGGAGAAGCCCAGGATGAAGAAGATGGAGTTCAGCAGGATGGCCCGCCGGGTCCGCGGGTTCGCCACCGTCCCGTGGATCTCGTCAAAGGAGACGCCGGCAACGAAGGAGAGGTACGACGGGAACAGCGGCAGCACGCACGGCGACAGAAACGACAGGAGGCCGGCGATCATGGCCACGAGGATGCTCAGGTCGGGAGACGGCATGACACCTATCCAATTTCGAATGTCGAATGTCGAATCTCGAATTTCGAAGTGAAGAACTCCAACGGCAGTCCGGATCTGGCTCTCATCGTTTTCCGTCGGACAGAAGTTGGGAAAAGTACTGGCGCGAATCGGTGCCGTCCCACTCCCGAGAGCCGAAGGCGCGCCAGACGATCCGCCCGTCCCGGGAGATCAGGTACGTGGCGGGAACCGGCCGCACCGAGTACATGGTTGCGACTGACCCGTCCCCGTCCAGGAGGGCGGGGAACGACAGCTTCAGTTCCTGCACGAAGGGACGGACGGTCTTGACCCCCTCCTGGATGTCCACCGCCAGGACCACCAGCCCCTTGTCCTTGAAGTCCCGGTGCAGGCGCTCCATGGCCGGCATCTCGAGCCGGCAGGGCACGCACCACGTGGCGAAAAAGTTCAGGAAGACGATCTTCCCCCGAAAGTCCGCCAGCCGCACCTTCCGGCCGTTGAGGTCCTTCAGGGTGAAGTCCGGCGCCTCCACCTCTTCTTTGGGCGGTTGCAGGCCCAGCAGCTGGACGTAGTGCTTCGCGGCCGCGGCTGGCGCCGCCATCGCCAGCACCAGCCCCAGGCTCAACCCGAGGGCCCAGGACCACGGCTGAGGACGCCTCTGCACCTTGGACGCGAGCATGGCGTCATCCCGGCGAAGTTGCCGCGTCCGGATCGTCGGGGGGAGCAGGATCGCTCGCAGCCGCCCGATCTGTCCAATCCTCACGGCGCGCCCTGCCCCATCATCGGAGACCGCAGGGCAGACCGCTGCATCTTGGTGTCCATGGGCGGACGCATCGGCTGACCCTTGCCGGGCTCTCCCGAGGCCGCCGCGGCGTCCGGCTTGGTCGGGATCAAGATTGCGGCCGTGCGATTGTCCGGCGTGAGGTAGAGCCGCGCCACCCGCTGAACATCGACCGCGGTCACCTTGCGGATGCCGTCCAGGTATCCGGCCAGCAGCTTCCAGCTCGCCACCGACTCCCAGGCCCCCAGCAGGTTGGCCAGCATGTGCACCGAATCCTGGGCGAAGATGAATTCGGACTCGATCTGGTTCTTGGCCTTCTGCAGCTCACGGTCGGTGATCGGCTCGCGCTGGACTCGGTCCACCTCGGCGTACAGGGCCTGCTCCACCTCCTCGGCCGTCTTCCCAGGCAGCGGCCCGGCACTCAACCCGAACAGGTACGGGTCCACGTGCACGCCGGAGTAGTCGGCCGAGGCATAGGACGCCAGCTGCTTCTCATACACGATCCCCTGGTGCAGGCGGGCGCTCTGCCCGCCCCCCAGGACGTACGCCAGGACCTCCAGCGCGTGCGTGTCTGGGTGCGTGAGGTTGGGCGCGTGATAGACCGCGAATACAAGCGGCAGCTCCGCCTCCTTCTTCACGGAGACGCGGCGCTCCCCCCGCTGGGGCGGCTCCACGGTGACGACTTTGGGCGGGTCGGGTCCCCGGGGGATCTTGCCGAAGAGCGCCTGGATCTTGGGCAGCAGGTCGTCCTTCTTGATGTCCCCGGCCACGATCAGGCTGGCGTTGTTCGGCGCGTAGTAGGTGCGGTAGTACTGCACGAGGTCTTCCCGCGTGTACCCCTCGATGTCGCTCGGCCAGCCGATGACGGGCCAGCGGTACGGGTGGGCCAGGAAGGTTGTCGCCCGCATCACCTCGCCCAGCACATTGGCGGGCTGGTCCTCGATCCGCAGGCGCCGCTCCTCGATGACCACCTGGTGCTCCGGCTGGAACTCCTTCTCGCCGAGGAGAAGGTGGGCCATCCGGTCCGCCTCCAGCTCCAGGCCGAAGAGGACCCGGTCGGCGGCGAAATCTTCATAGTAGGCGGTGTAATCCGAGGTGGTGTGGGCGTTGTCCACCCCACCGTTGCGCTGCACGGTAAGGGAGAACTGCTTGGGACCGATGGTCGGCGTCCCGTTGAACATCATGTGCTCGAGCATGTGAGAGATGCCCGTCTTTCCGACGGGCTCGTTGCGGGAGCCCACCTTGTACCAGACCTGGATCGTCACCACCGGCGCCTTCGGCTCCTCCATCAGTAGGACCTTCAGCCCATTGGGCAGCACCGTCTCGGACACCCGGTCCGCCAGGCTCGCCGCCCCCGTGGATGCCGCCGTCCAGAACACGAGGGCCATCGCCAGCGCGATGGTCCAAAGAAGCACCGGCCTTGGCTTCTGCCTCATAGCGTTCGCCCTCCGATCGCGAAGACTCTTCTGACCCGTCCCGGCGCTCGACGCTCCTGGCTCACTTCTCTTTCATCGCGACGAATCGCGTGCTGTCGTGGCGCCGGACGAGGAACAGCAGGCTGCTCCCCCCGGATTGCTGCCGCAGGACCGCCTCGAACTCGTCCCGGGCATTCACGGGCCTACGGTTCACCTCGAGGATCACGTCCCCCGGGCGAATTCCCGCCTCGTCGGCGGAACTGCCGGGGCTCACGCGCGCCACGGCGATCCCCTGCCCCGGGGGCACGCCCAGGTCCTTCGCCAGCTCGCGGGTAAGGTCCTGGACCGCCAGGCCGAAGGGAGCCTCCTGCGGGCGCAGGCGTGCCAGGCGGTCTTCCCGCAGCTCGCCCAGGCGGATGCGGAGCGTCATGGCCTTCCCGTCGCGCTGGATTCCCACCTCCGCCTCGGATCCCACCTGAGCCTCCGCCACGATCCGGGGGAGGTCCCGGACTTCCCGCACCGGCCTTCCCCCGAACTGGAGGATCACGTCTCCCGGCCGGATGCCTGCGCGCTCGGCCGGCGAATCCAAGAGCACCTCGGACACCAGCGCCCCCTGGGCCTCCGGGAGATCCGGGGACCCGGCGACCGAGGACGTCACCTGCTTGACAACGACCCCCAGCCAACCCCGGGTGACCTTCCCCCGCTCCTTGAGCTGGAGCAGGACACGCTTGGCCTGGTTACTGGGGATGGCGAAGCCGAACTGGCTCCGGGGGATGATGGCGGTGGTGATCCCGACCACCTCGCCGCGCAGGTTGAACAGCGGCCCGCCGGAATTCCCCGGGTTGATGGCCGCGTCGGTCTGGATGTAGTCGTCGTACGGCCCGGCCCCCAGGACACGCCCTTTCCCGCTCACGATCCCGGCCGTCACCGAGTGGTCGAAGCCAAACGGATTGCCGATGGCCAGGACCCAGTCCCCCACCTCCAGCCGGTCGGAATCTCCCATGGGAACCACCGGGAGGGGTGTCTCCGGCCGGATCTTGATCAGGGCCAGGTCCGTCTTGGGATCCTTGCCGATCACCTCGGCGCGGTACTGCTTCCCCGTGGACAGGCGTACCTGGATCGCCTCCGTGTCCGCGACAACGTGCTCGTTGGTGATGATGTAGCCGTCCGGGTGCAGGATGACCCCGGAGCCCATGTTCCGTTGATTGAGATCCCGCTCGCGCCCGCCGAAGAACCGGTCGAAGAAATCGTGCGGGTCGCGCCCCTCGGGGGTTGGGGCGTCGAGATCGGGATGATCCTTGGGCAGCCGGATCTTCTTGGTGGTATTGATGTTGACCACAGCCCCCTTGATTCCCCTGACCAGGCTGGCGAAGGACTCGGGCCGGCCGGGAATCGCTACCTCCACCCTGGGGTTGCCCTGGGGCTCGGTCCAGAACCGCTCCGCGGTCGCCCGCTGGGTCAGGCCGACCCCGGTCGCGAGGAGGAGGCCGGCCGCCAGCGAGGCCAGCGCCACCAGGATCACGGAGACGAGAGAGAATCGGGCGGTGTGGCGGGAGGATGCCATGGCGTGGACCCTCGCTCGGGAAGCGTCAGGGCAGACTGGTCCGCACCGTGTCACCCACGCGGATGCGCCTGTGGTCGGTGAAACCGGCCGGCACCTCCAGCACCAGATCGGCCGTGGCGGTGTAGGTTCGCTCCGGGCCCTGGGGATCCAGGGCTGGCGCGCGCTTCTCGATCTTGACGATCCGGCTGTCCCGGATCCAGAGGATATCCAGCGGGAAGCGCATGTCCTTCATCCAGATGCTCACGGGCCGGGGCTGATTGTACACGAAAAGCATCCCGTGGCCCGGCTTGAGGTCGGGACGCCCGCTCAATCCCCGGATCTGTTCGGCCGATGTGCGGGCCACCTCCACCGTCAGGTTGACCCGGCCGGCGATTACCAGGGTGCCGGTGGCGAGGGGAGGATTCACCTCCATCCCGCCAACAGGCGGGACCGGCCCCGCCCAGGCCAGGGCGATCACCAGCGCCGACAACGTCCAGGCCGCCGGCTTCGTGCCGCGAGTCTTCTGCATGTCGAACCCAAGGCCCTGTGATCTCGGATTCGTCTGCGCGCTGTCCGCGGGGAAGCACCCAATCCGAAATCCTAATGGGCAATCAGCTCTCCGGCAGCTCGCCCAGCCGCACCAGCACGGTTTCCGGCTTGCCGTCCCGCAGGACGTCCACGCGGAGGTCGTCCCCGGGCTTCTTCTGCTCGTCCAGGAAGGCGGTGAGGTCATCCACACCCGTGATCTTCTGTCCATCCAGGGCCTGGATGATGTCGCCGCCAACGTTCATCATGAAGTTCCCGACGCGCACGCGCCGCTGCGATCCCCGTAACCCCGCCCGAGCCGCGGGGCCTCCGGAGGCCACCTGAGCGACCATGACCCCTTCCTTGACCGGCAGGTTCAGCGTTTGGGCCAGGCCGGGGGTGATATCCATCCCAGTGATACCCAGCCAGGGGTGGCTGGCCCGCCCGCGGGCGATGAGCTGGGGCAGGAGCTTCTTCGCCGTGTTGACCGGAATGGCAAAGCCGATCCCGACCGATCCACCGCTGGGGGAAAAGATGGCCGTGTTGATGCCGATGACCTCGCCCCGGGAGTTCAGGAGCGGCCCCCCGGAGTTCCCAGGATTGATGGCCGCGTCGGTCTGGATCACGTTCCGGATCTGGCGACCCGTGTCGGCCTTCAAGCTGCGCCCCAAGGCGCTCACCACGCCGCGGGTGACCGTCCGATCCAGCCCGAAGGGGTTCCCGATGGCGATGGCCATCTGCCCCACCTGCAGCTGGGCCGAGTCCCCCAGCTTGAGCGGCGTGAGCTTTTCCCGGGGCACGCTGACCCGGATCACGGCAAGAT
>Ga0214472_10008695_pt1 | contig 10597 bp, 9 predicted proteins | sample RVTome_6_FD_207662 | JGI IMG/M metagenome (GOLD analysis project Ga0214472, IMG submission 207662) | Soil microbial communities from uranium-contaminated site in the Upper Colorado River Basin, Wyoming, United States - RVT140D175 | ecosystem: Environmental > Terrestrial > Soil > Contaminated >...
CCGGGACCGGCTACGAGACAGGAGTCCTGGCCAGGTTTCTGGCCGGCTAGTTATCGGCAGCTTGGGTCTGCCGGACTCGGCGGCGCAACTCGTCGTAGTGCTCGCTGGCCTGGTGCATCACCCGGTCCAGGTCTTCCGGCAGCAGATAGTCCTGGTTGACCAGCTGCTGAGCGGCCTGGCGGATCTGGTCCAGATAGGAGTCCCGGGAGGCGTACCGCTCCTCAATGGACCGCCGGGGGTCTCCGGTGGCTTCCCGGTCTTCCCGGGTGGCGGGGAAGGGAATGGTCGAACCCAGGAGGGTACCGCCGGTGGCCCCGCCGGAGGCCAGGGTCTGTCCCGAACCGCCAATGGCGGGATGGCGCAGGCTCCAACCGGTGTAGCTGGCCAGGGGCACCGAAACCAGGGGCATGTGGATTCCGGCCAACTCGTTGCCATCCCGGTCCACGGCGGATACCAGCATCGGGTAGTTGCTGCCTCGCTGGGGTGGCACCTTGGCGGAGATGCCCTTCTCGGGGCCAAAGTCCATGCGGTAAAACCGCCGCACCGGGTTGGGCGTGGCGATACCCGGGAAGGTCGAGAAGATACTGGTCACCATATCCGGAGTGACGGCGGTGCCATCGTCCAGCCGGGGATAACGGCTGGCCGGCGGCTCCTTGCCGGAAGTTACCCATTGGTCCAGGCTGACCAACGCCCCGCGGAGCAGGGGCCGGTAGTCCACGCAGTTGAAAGGGTGCTGACCGTGGGTGCCGTTTTCCGGGTTCCGGTCCTGCAAGCGGGTCTCGCCCAGGGAGTGTTGACATCCTCCGAAGTGGAAGTAGCGTACCTGTTCGGGGATTGCCAGGTCTCGGGACCCGGTCAGATCAATGTGCATCATCGCGCCTCCCCCGGCCCAGTACTCCGAGGAAGTGTAGGTGTTGATTATCCTGGGCACGAAACCTCGCTGCCGGGCCAGGGTCAGCACCCCGTCGGTCTGCCCCGTCTCGGGATCGGTCTGGTCCAGGTCGCTGAAGGGGAACCGGTTGTTGTAGGTCCGGCTGGCCTGGGTCGAGGGCTGGGCAAACCGTTGGTTGAACTCACCGTGCTTGGCGCCCGCCACGTGGGGAACCAGGCCGTCAAACACCGGCCGCCCGGCCTCGTCCCGGGTCAGGCCGTGATACAAGAAGTCTCGCAAGAACCGTCCGCTCTGGGATGACCCGAAGCTGAAGGCGTATTCCAGGTCTCCGGCGCAGGGGTTACCCGGTTGTGCGGCTCCGTAGCGAAGGAAGGAACCCAGGTCCCGGGTTGCCACCAGCCCCAGACCCACAATCGGTGCCCCGGTGGTGGAATAAATCAACTGATAGACTTTGCCCGCCTCGAAGCCCGATTCCTTGCAGGCGTAGTTGGCGTCGGGGACCGGCTTTCCGTTTTCCAGCCGGGCGAAACTCCATTGTTCCCGGGGTACGATCTGCTCTGGACCGTCCTCGTGGTCCTGAATCGTCAGATAGGCTTCCGGGTCGTCCAGATTGTTGGAGGGGTAGGGGCGGTGGTTGCGGTCCGAGAGGAATTGTTGCTGGAGATTGGCGTTGGGCTGGAAGGTAACTGTCAGCCGGCCACTGATGGGACTGCCGTCGGGATTCTGAGCCTGGGGACCGGAAAGCCGCAGCACACCGGGAACGTCCGGGGCATCGTATTGCCAGCCGCACCACGCCACGGTGTATCCCTGGCGCATCAGAAAGCCATCCCCCGGGTCCAGGGGTTGGCTGGGGGGCAGATCCGGGGCATAGTTCATGTTTCTCAGAATGGTCCCACGCCCCCGGTTGAGAATGTCGAAGACCAGGCGGCGGCGGCCCCTGGCTCCGTCTGCCGGCCGGAGGATACGGAAATCTGAAGAGAACTCTACCAGGCCCTGGGCGTTGCGAGGGGCGAGCTGGAGGTCGGTAATCGTGCTATTGGCCGGATCATCGGGGTCTACGGCGAAGCGGACGCGACCATCCAACTGTTCGTAGGCGCCCACGGAGCCGAAAGATTGCCCCTGGGCCAGGGGTTGACGGGACTGGATTTCCATTCCGGTTACTGCCATGCTTCACCTCCGTAACTATGACATCTCTGCCCGCTTGGGCAAAACTGGTGCCCCCTCAGCAGGCCGGTAATCGGTGGCGATCAAGGTACAACTCATCATAGTATAGTGGCCCGACCATACATAATCGCAGTCCATTTCTCGGGCGGCGGTAATTATCGCCAGTTCGGTATCGTGATCGGAAAGATGGGACCGGTAGCGTAACGCGTCGCTGAGGGCGGTTGAACATTGGGCGATTTCCGGGACATACAGGTGCATGGACTGAGGCGCATTGATGCTACCCCGGGACGCGATAATGGCGTCGAACGCGGTCAATCCGTCTCCGGTGACTTGCTCTCGTTTTGTGATGGGCGTCAATCGTGGCATGAGGACTTCTCCCGTTAATGGTCTCAGTACGGTGCGAGTATAGCATAAGCGCTGATTGAGGCCCAGAATTGCCGGCCCGTCCAATTTTAGTTCTAAATACCGTGCTACAATATCGTCAAATTAAGCTGGAGGTAGTCAGGATGTATGATCTGGTATTAAAAGGTGGAACCGTCATCGACCCCTCCCGTAGTCTCCACAAAAAGCTGGACGTGGGAATTACCGGAGACCGAATCACCGCGTTGGCCGCTTCGATCGCTGAGTCCGGGGCGACCCGGGTTATTGACGTCGCCGGAAAATTGGTCACGCCGGGGCTGGTGGATAACCATATCCATGTCTACCCTTCGAAATCCAATAGCAAACATCCCGACTTCGCTGGCGTATTTGGGGGAGTGACCACGGCGGCGGACGCCGGCGGTGCCGGACCAGATAACTTTCAGGATTTCTGTGACTCGGTATTGACCCAGTCCCAGACCAGGCTCTACTGTTTGCTCAGCATATTCCGAGACCGGGGCCCTGAAGCAATGAAAAATCGCTCCGATGATTCGGCCGACGGCTGGGATATGGATATCGAGGGGGTTGTTCGGGTGGCGCGGGAGTACCCCGAAATAGTGAAGGGTATCAAGGTCCAATTGTCGGCCAGAGAATCCCAGGCGATCGGAATAAAACATATTGAGGCCGCCAAAGTCGCCGGCCGGGAGGCCAAAATCCCGGTCCTGATGCACCTATCGGATACCGCGGGTAGGGAACGGGGCATTACGTCGCCGCAGATGGTGGGACAGGCAGTGTCCTTGATGGACCCGGGGGATGCCATAACCCATGTTTTCACTCCCAATACCGGCTCTACCCTGGACCAGGATGGCAGGATACTGCCTGAGGTGCTGGATGCGCAGCGCCGGGGAGTTTTGATCGATACCGCCAATGACGGGAACAACTTTGGCTGGGCTGAAGCTGAATTGGCGATGTCCCAGGGACTGGTCCCGGACATGATCGCCAGCGACAACCAGATAACCTACAAACCTACTCTGTTGCGAAGTTTGCTGGAATACAGCTCCTACTATCTGCACCTGGGATTTTCGATCGATGAAGTGATTCGCATGATGACGATAACACCGGCCCGGTTCTTGCGGATAGAAGACCGTGCCGGCAGTCTGGCCCTGGGCCGGGACGCCGACGTCGCGGTATTGGAACTCCTGGACGGCCAATGGAAATTGGAGGATTCGACCGGTGTTTGCCGCGTCGGCGCTCAGTCTCTGGTCCCCGTGTTCACCATAAAGGCCGGTCGGGTCATCGAATCCGGCGCTGGACTGTATCCCTGGGGGTGGGCGCCTCCGGCAGTGAACACGACTGGTGTGGCGGTTTAGGGCGATTCCTTAATTAGACCACCAACAAGGCGGCTTGAATCCTGGTCATCAGATCGCGGCTCCGGCTGGCTCCCTTTTAGGGAGCCAGCCGGTTTTCTCAAGAAGCTGAGTCCCCGGCCTGACTTGAAGCCAGACATAATTCAGGAGAGGTTGCCCAGAATCCGGAAGGACTCCTCCTCGGTAAAGGCCTTTAATGTGGTGGTACGGATGTTGCCCTGGGCGGCAAGATTGAGCACGAAAGTCGCGTAGGCTTCGTCGTTGGGCGCATCTACCGTTACTACGGCGTCGTACTCTCCCAGGGTGAGGCGATAACCATGGAGCCGGCCTCCAATGTTCGCCAACGCCTGCCGGGCCGCCAGCACTCTCGCCGGGGCTCCCTTCATATTTTTTGCCCCCTGGTCAGTGTAATTGAGAAGTGTGATATACGTGGCCATTGTAGCCCTCCCTGGTTATAGTCTGATTGGGTAATGGTCTGATTGGATGCTAAGTATAACCGCACTGGCCAGGATGTTGAAGCCCTCTAATAGCGCCAGCCGCCACCCGGAATTCCCCGAAATAGCGACCCGGAGAAACCTTGCCCCGGCCGCTCCTGGTACCGGGGCGCACCGGTTTTGGAGGTTTGCTGACCCGATCCGCGGTTAGCCTCCCAGATTCGTTATCAAGACCCACATTGGCCTCCTGCCCACCGAATAAGTCTCCAGGGAGGTTAGCACCCCGGTATCGTTGTTGACCCGGTACGATGCCAGCCGGTCTGTCTCCGACCCGGCGGCAAAAATGAAATTGCCCGCCGGGTCCAGGCTGAAGGCGCTGGGCCGGTCTTCGGTTGGAACGTGCCCGATGGCCGTCAATCGACCGGAGGAGCCGTCGACCGAGAAGCCGGCGATGCTGTTGTGGCCCCGGTTGGGCGCGTACAGGAACTTCCCTGAGGGAGAAATCTGAATCTGGGAGCAGGAGTTGCTTTGCTGGTAACCGGCGGGCAGGGTGGAGATGGTCTGGAAGGCCCTCAGGGTGCCGTTGGCGGGGGCGAAGTTGTAGCCGGTTACGCTGGAGCCCTGCTCGTTGGAAAAATAGAGAATGTCCTTGCTGGGATGGAAGCAGAAGTGGCGGGGTCCCGTCCCCGCCGGCTGGCTCACTCGGGGCGGTGAGTTGGGCGTCAGGCGTCCGGTATTGGGGTCGAACTTGAACTGGAAGATGGCGTTGGGTCCGCCCCGGTTGTCGATGTGGGGCACGAAAGCAAACCGGTTGGAGGGGTCCGTCTGCATGGCGTGGGCCCCAATGGCCGTCTCCAGCCATTCGATTGGTGGGCCCCCGACCGCTCCGTCAGCCCCAACTGGATGTACCGCGGCGTGGGCGCCTTGATAATATGAGGACAGCAGATACCGGCCACTGCGGTCGGTGGACAGGAAGGTGGGAGCGGCCTCCGGCGATACTCTCCCAATCTGCGCCAGCTCCCCGGTGCGCGGGTCTATCCCAAAGCTGGATATCCCCGGAACATTGCGATGCCCTACGTGGAGGACCTTCCGGTCCGGGCTGATCGCCAGGGTGGACGGCCCACCCGGTACCGGCACCTGGCCCTTTGGCGTAAGCTTGCCGGTCCCGGCGTCCATGGAGAATACCGATATCTGGTCATCGTCCTGCAGGGAAACGTACATGTAATAAGGCATCGTTCGACCTCCTCCAGATTCGTTAATGCTTCATTTGATCCATGATCCAAAGCACCAGTGATCCCAAGCAACGGTATCGAAGCCATCCCGGTCGGCAACCGGGGATGATTGCGCCGGTCCCTAAGCGAGAGGGAGATTCCGCATCTTTGCTTCCATTAAACATTGGGGGCAGAGCTCCTCCTGAGATAGCTCTGTGGCTAACCAGAAGCTGTCGCTGCTTATCCCACAAAGGAATCTGGGAAAGACTTCTTCCCATACCGATGTGGTCAGTACCTCTACGTAGTGAACGTTGCCAGTCCTTTCTCTTTCAGTCCACCACCAGGGGGTGAAGGGACGCTCCAGCTCAATGGCCATAGCAGCGCTGACCCAACCGTCCTCGGGCAGTTCCACCACCCAAGCCAGGCGCCCGTCGGGACCGGGCTGGCGATAAGCTTTCAACTCTCCGTTTTGGATACACTGGCGGATGTCAGAGGCCGGTAAGTGAAGGCGGACCGAAGCCTCCCGGATCGATACTCTTTCCATCGTTGCGGCTCCTCCTGAAAGACTACTTTACCTGATGGATGTAAACCCCTGGACTGATGTAAACTCGGACCTCCCTGGGCATAATTCATCCTTGCTTATCTTGATGCCTGTAATCGCAGATTTCAACTGGCAAAAGAGATATTAATTGATTATAATCGACGATCCGGCGCAATCACTCAGGAATGTCTCAGGAATCTCTCACGGAGGTACGACCATGATCATCGATACTCACACCCACGTAGTCAGCAGCGACAAGGTCCGGCACCCCCTGGACCCCGCCGCCCGGGGATGGTCTACCGAGGTCAGCAACGATGTCGAGGACCTGATCCAGGAAATGGACCGGGCCGGCGTGGATTGCGCCACCCTGGTGCAGCCTAATGCCACCTACGGCCTGGATAACTCCTACCAGTGCGATAGCGCCCATCGGTACGCTCCACGTACCGTGGCTGTGGGAATCCTGGACCCGGCCGCTCCCGATGCCGCGGACAGGCTCACGTATTGGGTAAGCCAGCATGGTATGAAGGGTGTGCGCCTTCAGAGTCAGGCCGAGCCCGATGATCCCCGCTGCGACGATCTGTGGCAACGCGCCAGTGACCTGGGCGTCCCAATCTCCATTGGCGGAGGAGGCCAGCCGGACAAGGTTGACCGCATGCGCAAGGTGGGTGCCCGGCACCCGGACGTCAACTTTGCCCCCGACCACTTCGCCGGTTGGAGCGGTGCCAATGACAAGGCCGCAATGACGGCCGCTCTGGAAGGCCTGGCCAGGCTGCCCAACGCCTACCTGCGGATTTCCAGCACCAGCCTCGGCCCCTACGCCAACCTGACCAATCCCGAGAAGGAGCTCTTCCGGCGAGTAATCGAAGCCTTCACCCCAAGGCGCATCATGTGGGGCTCCAATTTCCCGTCCTCCCGGGAAGGCGGTTACCTCGCCCAGGTGAAGCTGGCTCGGACGGCCCTACCCTGGCTGTCTGAAGACGACCGCAACTGGATCATGGGCGAGACCGCCCACCAGCTCTGGCCGATGCTGCAAATTCCAGTCAGCGGGTAGATGACCTCCGAATCCGACGCGGTTTATACTGGTCCTGGCGAAACGGGTGGGCCCACGGGTGGCTTCATTGATGCTGGCGGTGAAGGTCGTCCGTGGGGCCTGTCTTGTTCCCCAGCGCTGGTGCGCCTATTCTACAGCAGACAGCAAACGGTTCAAGTTGCCCAGTTCAGGTGCGTCCGCATTACCCCTCTGCCATCTCTTTCTGGCGTGGTTGAAGCTGCCTTTGGCCTCCAGAGTTTGCCCCTTTGCCCTCTGGACTCGGCCCAGCCAGAAGGTGTCGCGCACCGACTCTCTCTGGGCAAGCCGCCGGCGAAGCATCGCCTCGGCCTGGTCAAACCGCTCCGCCCGGATGTATGCCTCCAGCAGGGTATCCTCAAATACCTCCCGCTGGGCGTGGCTGCCGCCGATGCGGACTAACCGGGGGAAGACGGGCTCCAACAACCGGACTGCCTGGGTGTAATTGCCCTGGCCGAAGGCATCGATTCCCAGTACCAAGGGCAGTACCACTTCTCGCGCGAAAGCATTGCCGCCCTCGGCTGCCTTCCGCAGCCGACTGGTCAATCTACCCATTGCCTCGGCGTTCCCGCCACCGGCAAAGGCCAGCGCGGCATGAGCGTCGCGAAAAGCGGCTCCTGGCCTTTCGGCGGCCGGAGCTGCGATCTCCAGCACCTCCTCCCAGGGTTTCGGAGGGGCGTTGCCGGTATACATCTGCCAACGCCACATCAGTGAAGAGCTGTCATTCAACGCCGACATACTCCTGGCAATTACCGAAGGCCGGATGTAATTATCGTAGCGGTCCAGGGTCTCCTGGTATTTGCCCTGGGCCAGCTCGAACAGGGCCAGGTGCCAGGACAGATGGACGTAGGACGTTGCCGGTGCGTCGAATCCCTGAAGCCAACTTCCCAGGAAGGCTTCTCCGCTGGCCGCATCTCCTCGTTCAAAGTGTACGTGGGTCATCGAGTGACTGGCTACGGCGTTGGTAGAGTTAATATCGAGAGATCGTTGCGCCAGGTCAAAGGCCTTGTTCAGTTGGCCCGTCTCATGGTGGGCGAAGGCGTATTCGGCCAGAAAGGCCCAGTCATCGATGCAATAGCGTTCAACCCTCTGGAGAAGTCCGAGGTACTCGGGCGGGAAATCGGGCGACCCGGCCCCACTACAGCCCAGCATGTACAGATGGTGGGCCAGCCGCATTAACAGGCCGTCGCGATGGAACTCGTCCAGGTGTTCTTTAATCAGGGCAATGGAATCCCGGCCCTTGCCGTTGATCCAGAGGTCAATGGCCCGGATCTGCTGCGATTCCCGGCGGGTCACTCCGGAGGCCAGGGTCAGGGCCTGCTGGGAACTTGCTTTGGCTTCATCAGGACGCGCTCGCTGCTGCAACCAGAAAGCCAGAGAGCTGTGGGCCAAGGCAAAGCCCTCATCAAGTTCGATAGCCTCCCTGAATTTCAGGTCCGGTCCGTGGTTCTGGGACAAAAGCCGGTCGACTCCCTCCTGCCAGCGTTCGGCCGCAGTCGGCGAACTGGTGCTGAGGGTCATCCCAAAGCGGTCTTTAATCTGGTATGGCATCGGCCCCTCCTTCCGGTCTTGCCGCCGGTATGCCCAATAGCGTATTGAACTCGGGCTTTCAAACCACCTTCGCACGACAAGTCCGTAAGTCCCACCCTACGTTCACCAGGAAAGTTGTCATTTGGATGATTCCCTGGTCCCTCAACTCATCTTCTGCTACTGGTCAACCTGAATTGCGGTTAGCTTGTCATGAGAATGGAGCCAGAGTATCATCCCATTCATCGACTGACAATATTAAGCCTGACGATTCCAGGAGTATGATACTGAGGAGGACAATCATGACACGCATATCACCGATTAGCCGCGACCAAGTTGCGGAGCAGCACCGGGGGGCCTTTGACCAGGTGGCGGCAGCTCCCGGTGGGATTGGGTCCGGACCCACTTCTATTCTGAAAAACAGCCCGGAAATGGCCAGGCGGGCGATGCACCTTTCGGACTATCTCCGGAACGAGTCGAGCCTGCCCAAGAAAGTTCAGGAATTGGCCATGTTGACCGCCGCCCGAGCCATGGACTGCCGGTACATCTGGAACGCCCACGCTGCTTCCGGGCGTCGAGAGGGACTCAGCGACGCCCTGGTTGACGCCCTGAGAGATAATCAGCCGCTACCGGCCCTGGCCACTGACGAGGCCGCGGTGATCAACCTGGGGATGGAGTTTTTCAAGACCCACCAGATCAGTCAGCGAACCTTTCAGGCAGCGCTGGACCAGTTCGGCCGAGCGGGACTGGTCGAGCTGACCACTCTCATGGGCTACTATGCCATGCTGTCCTTTGCCGCCAATACGGTTGAGCTGGACCTGCCCAGCGCGAGGTCCGAAGCCCCATTGCCAATTAAGGTCAACAATCTGTAGGTTAGTAGATTTAGGGCGCCTAACAAAATTACTACTCGAAATATAGAAGCCATCTTTGGGGAGAGGGTCCGTCATTCCGGCGCAGGCCGGAATCCAGCGTAATTGCTTTTCAAGCCAGGATTTGCTGTAATGTAAAGTTTAAATCCTGGACTCCGGCTTTCGCCGGAGCGACGGGGTCTCAGTATGTCCCGGGCCACCAGACTTCAGCCTTTCATTTTGTCAAGGATTCTTGATTCAAAAGGCTGGTTGAACAGAGCTGGCCGGAAAATCGCTGAAGCAGTGACGCCTGATGGTTTGACCCGGCTCCCTTGCGCCGGGCAACCAGATAATTTCGGGGACCAAGATCAACATCAAAAAGGGGGTACACAATGGAATTGGAATGGGAGCAAGTCGCCGGGCCTTTCAGCCGCTTGACCGAGGGTCCCGCTTGGGATGGCAAGAGGCTTTTATTCACCTACATCCCTGCCAGCCGTATCATGGCCTACGATCCGGAAACCGGCGAGTGTACGGTTTACCGGGAAAATACCAACCACACCAACGGACTGGCCTTCGACAGCGAAGGCCGTCTTTACGGTTGCTGCTCCGGGGGGCGTTCAATTGTACGCTTTGAGCCCGATGGCAGCACCACCACCATTGTCGACAATCTGGATGGGCAACGGCTCAACACCCCCAACGATCTGGCCATCGACCGCCAGGGCCGTATCTGGTTCAGCAATCCCTGGAACGCGGGTAACATCGATCCCAGCGAGCAGCAGATGATGGTCAATAAGGATATTCTTCGGGCGGACCCCCAGCCCGATGGCAGTTGGACCTGTCGGCGCATGACCTTCGACACTACGGGTACCAATGGCCTCCTGGTCTCTCCGGACCAGCATAGCCTTTACATTATCCAGACCGATAACGAACCGGAAGGCGTACGGGAACTCCGGTCCTACCCGATCCTGGATAATGGGTCTCTGGGCCAATATGTCTTGCTGCACCAGTTCGGGCGGGACTATCGGGGGCCCCAGCGGGGCATTGACGGGATGTGCCTGGACTCGGAGGGGAACATCGTAGGGACCGCCGGCAACTGGGCAAGCGGTCCTGGTCCCATGATCTACGTGTGGACACCCACTGGACGGGTACTGGATACTTACCCGATGCCGGTGGGTGTCGACGGACCCACC